>ERZ1370068.5802-contig-481_pt1 | contig 35413 bp, 68 predicted proteins | sample MGYA00561227_ERZ1370068 | MGnify/ENA primary metagenome ERZ1370068 (study PRJEB38410, sample SAMEA6850437) | metagenome | study: Metagenomic assessment of the ecological functions of the soil: analysis of the soil microbiota associated with the... | reverse complement strand
CAAAAGGTGAAAGACGCCGCTCGTGGCCGTGTAGTCGCTGCCCGCCGTCGCCGTGGCATTGCTGGTGGAGTTGCCGGCGGCGTAGTTCACTGTCACCACCGTGTTGGAGTGCGCCTGGCCCAGCGGCCCGCCCAGCAGTACCAAACGCCAGCCCGCCTTCTCGTCCACCACCACATCGCGCACAAACAGGCCGGGGTACCTGCCACCACCCGGTCGTTGTCCACGATGCTCACCATCGCCGACGCCTGGCGAGCGTCGCATTGCCCGGCAGTCAGGTTGAACTGAAGTGCTCCGGTGGTTCTCCGCCACGGAGTTCTCGAGCAACCCACCCGCACCACTCTTTTTGGTGGTCTCGCCCACTGCAAAGTTCAGCATGCCGCTGACCCCCGTGAGATCGGAGTTGCCCAACGCCGTGCCGTTTGCCGTGGCGTAGTTCACTGACACGCCCTGCGTGCCCGGTGCGCTCAGGCTCACCACAATGTCCACGTAGCCGTCGGCCCGCTGGCCACCATGTCCGACACGCTGATCTTCGGCGCCCCGGCGACCGCGTCGTTGGCCCCGATCACGGCCACGCCCTGTCCGTCCAGGATGGTCGTACGCTGGCGCTGTCAGTTCAGTTGAAGCGCTCCTGCCCTTCTTCCGTCTCGTCGGTGATGTTCACCACCACCGTCCACCGTCTCGTCTGCTGCAAAGGTCAGCGCTGGCCGGTGTCGCTGCCCGGCCGTCGCCGTGGCGTCGCCGGTGAGCTGTTGGTGGCGTAGTCCATCCGTCACCGAAGCTGGGGCTGCGCCTGGGCCCAGCAGCGCCCGCCCAGCAGTCACCGGCCAAAGCTCGCTGTGTGCCCGCCTTCTCGTCCACCACCATCACCGCGCAACAAACAGGCTGGGGGTACCCGCCACCAACTCCGGTATCGTCGTCCACGATGCTCACCATCGCCAGACGCCTGGGCGCGCGTCGCACCGACCGGCGCAGTCAGGTTGAACCGGAAGTGCTCCAGGTTCTTCCGCGCGCGGGACGTGTGGCTGCCAGTCAACTCCACCCGCACCACCTTGGCGGTCTCGCCGACGGCGCGTGAAAGTTCAAAGCGTGCCGCTGACAGGTAAGGCCCCGTGGGATCGTTGGCTCTGCCCAGTCGCCGTGCCGTGGTTGCCGTGGCGCGCAGTGCACCGGACACCGCCCTGCGTGCGCCGGCGTGCGCTCAGGCTCACCACGGATGACCAACGTAGCGCCGCGTCGGCCTCGCTGGCCACCATGTCCGACACGCCGAGCAGCGTGCGCCCGGCGGCGCCCAGCGCTCGTTGCGCGGCCTCGATCACCGGCCGACGCCCATTCATTCAGTATGGCCGCCCACGCCGATGGTGGGGCTGCTGCTGGCGGTGGCGCAACAGGTCCAGGTTGAAGCCGCTCCTGCCTCTTCCGCCGTCCGCGTCGTCGGTGAGGTCCACCACCAACCGCTCTTCTGGTACCGCTGGCTCCAGCGCCCGCCGCAAAGGCGCAAGCGACGCCGCTCGTGGCCGTGTAGTCGCCGCCCGGCCGTCGCCGTGGCGTCGCCGGTGGCGTTGCTGAGGCGCAGTTCACTGTCACCGTGTTGGGCTGCGCTCGGCCCGTAGCGGCCCGCCCAGCAGTACCGGCCAACAAAGGCCGCTGTGCCCGCGCCTTCTCGTCCACCACCGGCATCGCGCAACAAACAGGCTGGGGTACCCGCCACCACCCGGCCGCATGTCACAGCGATGCTCACCATCGCCGACGCCTGGGCGAGCGCTGTATTGATTGGCGCGGTCAGGTTGAACCGGAATGCCCTCGCGGGGTTCTCCGCCACGGAGTTCTCGAGCAACGTCACTGGCACCATCTTGCGGTCTGGCCCACCAAGAAGGTCAACAGCATGCCGCTGACCCCCGTGAGATCGGAGTTGCCCAGCGCCGTGCCGTTTGCCGTGGCGTAGTTCACCGTCACGGCCTGCGTGGCCGGTTCTGTGAGTCGCACTATGATGCTGATAATTCCGTCGCCTTCATCAAAGACGATATCCTCTACGAAGAGCGCAGCCATGGGTTACTCCTTAGTGGGGTGGATTAGAAAGTATTACAATCAGGGTCGGCCAATCATGCAACGGGGCAGATCCGCGCGTCCCACGAGGCCTGCCCGTGCCGGGTTGCGCCCACATAAGCGGGATGAAGTGCGTGAGTGTAAACCAAGAGGCCGGCTTGAGCTGAGATCACTATCTGACTGGTATCGGATCGGCATGGGAGCACGCTCTGGGCACAGAGCGGCTCCAGCTTGACCCTGTGTGGCATCTTTAGTGGACCTTGTCTCATAAGCTGTCAATTCATATTTTAGGTAGAAGAAAATTAAGGGCAATGATGAGCCTTGCTTTAAAGTATTTTTATACGATTCAACATTCCCAATGCCGCCCACGCCTCACAGTCTTCCGCGGTTTACCACGCCAGCCTCGCGGCCGGGCGACGGCCTGCACGCTGCTGCGGTTGATGGACGATCCCCTGATCCCACGCTCAGGCCGGTCTGTTGCGCGCGGACCCGGCCATCGCCAGAATCAACCGGATCCGACTCTGCGTGCTCGAGCGCGGTTTGGCCGTTGCCCGCTGTGGAATCGTCTCCGACCTGCGCCGTCGTCGTGTTGGCATACCAGTTCTGCACAGTGATCTGATCGGATGAGCCGTTGAATCGCCAGGCGCAGATCGTTAGCCTGGCGGCTGATCACCAGATCCAGTGGATTGATCGCGGCTCCATAGAGAAGGGTGTCACTGTTGCCAATAGTATTGTCGTTCTCCGAGATCGTCGTCCTGCCCATCGTTCCGGTTGACCTGATAGATGTCATTGCCGAGCCCGCCGCGCAACGTGTCGGTTCCCACCCCACCATTGAGCTGGTCGTTGCCTGCACCCCCGTGACGCTATCTTCGACCCAGGCCGCCGTTCAGCGTGTCGTTGCCCAGGCCACCTGTCATGGCGTCGTTACCGGCCCCGCCATTGATGAAGTCGTTGCCGTTCGAGCCGATGATGCTATTGGCGCCGGCGCTGCCGGTGGTGACGTCACGGAACTGCCGAGCCCCCGAGGCAGTCGAGGTTCTCGAAGTTGATCTGCGTGAGGGCATCCAGGCGCGCCGCCGATCGAGACCACCTGGTCGGTCGATCGAGGCACAGATCGACCCGCACCACGTGGTTGCCCGGGACGACCCCACTGAGGACCAGCGTGTCGCTGCCCGCCCCGGCATCGATGGTATCCACGTTGCCGGCAGTGACCAGCATGGTGATCCGATCGTCGCCCGCACCTCCGTTGACGCTATCTTGACCCAGGCCGCCGTTCAGCGTGTCGTTGCCATCGCCGCCGTCCAGCGTGCTCGTTGCCCAGGCCACCTGGTCATGGCGTCGTTACCGGCCCCGCCATTGATGAAGTCGTTGCCGTTCGAGCCGATGATGCTATTGGCGCCGGCGCTGCCGCGGTGACCGTTCACGGAACTGCCGAGCCCCGGGCAGTCGAGGTTCTCGAAGTTGATCTGCGTGGGGCATCAGCCACGCCGCCGATCGAGACCACCTGGTCGGTCGATGAGGACAGATCGACCCGCACCACGTGGTTGCCCGGGACGACTCCACTGAGGACCAGCGTGTCGCTGCCTGCCCCGGCATCGATGTATCAACATTGCCGGCCGTGACCAGCATGGGTGATCCGATCGTTGCCCGCACCCCCGTGACGCTGTCTTGACCCAGGCCGCCGTTCAGCGTGTCGTTGCCATCGCCGCCGTTCAGCGTGTCGTTGCCCAGGCCACCTGTCATGGCGCGTCGTTACCGGCCCCGCCATTGATGAAGTCGTTGCCGTTCGAGCCGATGATGCTATTGGCGCCGGCGCTGCCGGTGACCGTCACGGAACTGCCGAGCCCCGAGGCAGTGAGGTTCTCGAAGTTGATCTGCGTGAGGGCATCAGCCGTGCTGCCGATCGAGACCACCTGGTCGGTCGATGAGGACAGATCGACCCGCACCACGTGGTTGCCAGGGACGACTCCACTGAGGACCAGTGTGTCGCTGCCTGCCCCGGCATCGATGGTATCAACATTGCCGGCAGTGACCAGCAGGGTGATCTGGTCGTTGCCTGCACCCCGTGACGCTATCTTGACCCAGGCCGCCGTTCAGCGTGTCGTTGCCACTCGCCGCCGTTCAGCGTGTCGTTGCCCAGGCCACCTGTCATGGCGTCGTTACCGGCCCCGCCATTGATGAAGTCGTTGCCGTTCGAGCCGATGATGCTATTGGCGCCGGCGCTCGCCGGTGACCGTCACGGAACTGCCGGAGCCCCGGGCAGTGAGGTTCTCGAAGTTGATCTGCGTAAGGGCATCAGCCACGCCGCCGATCGAGACCACCTGGTCGGTCGATGAGGACAGATCGACCCGCACCACGTGGTTGCCAGGGACGACTCCACTGAGGACCAGTGTGTCGCTGCCTGCCCCGGCATCGATGGTATCAACATTGCCGGCAGTGACCAGCAGGGTGATCTGGTCGTTGCCTGCACCCCCGTGACGCTATCTTGACCCAGGCCGCCGTTCAGCGTGTCGTTGCCATCGCCGCCGTTCAGCGTGTCGTTGCCCAGGCCACCTGTCATGGCGTCGTTACCGGCCCCGCCATTGATGAAGTCGTTGCCGTTCGAGCCGATGATGCTATTGGCGCCGGCGCTGCCGGTGGACCGTTCACGGAACTGCCGAGCCCCGAGGCAGTGAGGTTCTCGAAGTTGATCTGCGTGAGGGCATCAGCCACGCCGCCGATCGAGACCACCTGGTCGGTCGATGAGGACAGATCGACCCGCACCACGTGGTTGCCAGGGACGACCCCACTGAGGACCAGCGTGTCGCTGCCTGCCCCGGCATCGATGGTATCAACATTGCCGGCAGTGACCAGCAGGGTGATCTGGTCGTTGCCTGCACCCCCGTGACGCTATCTTGACCCAGGCCGCCGTTCAGCGTGGTCGCTTGCCCAGGCCACCTGTCATGGCGTCGTTACCGGCCCCGCCATTGATGAAGTCGTTGCCGTTCCGAGCCGATGATGCTATTGGCGCCGGCGCTCGCCGGTGACCGTCACGGAACTGCCGAGTCCCCGGGGCAGTGAGGTTCTCGAAGTTGATCTGCGTAAGGGCATCAGCCACGCCGCCGATCGAGACCACCTGGTCGGTCGATGAGGACAGATCGACCCGCACCACGTGGTTGCCAGGGACGACTCCACTGAGGACCAGCGTGTCGCTGCCTGCTCCCGGCATCGATCGGTATCACACATTGCCGGCAGTGACCAGCAGGGTGATCTGGTCGTTGCCTGCACCCCCGTGACGCTATCTTGACCCAGGCCGCCGTTCAGCGTGTCGTTGCCCAGGCCACCTGTCATGGCGTCGTTACCGGCCCCGCCATTGATGAAGTCGTTGCCGTTCGAGCCGATGATGCTATTGGCGCCGGCGCTCGCCGGTGACGACGTCTACGGAACTGCCGAGCCCCGAGGCAGTGAGGTTCTCGAAGTTGATCTGGCGTGAGGGCATCAGCCACGCCGCCGATCGAGACCACCTGGTCGGTCGATGAGGACAGATCGACCCGCACCACGTGGTTGCCAGGGACGACTCCACTGAGGACCAGCGTGTCGCTGCCTGACCCCGGCATCGATGGTATCAACATTGCCGGCAGTGACCAGCAGGGTGATCCGGTCGTTGCCCGCACCCCCGTTGACGCTATCTTGACCCAGGCCGCCGTTCAGCGTGTCGTTGCCCAGGCCACCTGTCATGGCGTCGTTACCGGCCCCGCCATTGATGAAGTCGTTGCCGTTCGAGCCGATGATGCTATTGGCGCCGGCGCTGCCGCGGTGACCGTTCACGGAACTGCCGAGCCCCGGCGGCATTGAGGTTCTCGAAGTTGATCTGCGTAGGGGCATCAGCCACGCCGCCGATCGAGACCACCTGGTCGGTCGATGAGGACAGATCGACCCTGCACCACGTGGTTGCCAGGGACGACTCCACTGAGGACCAGTGTGTCGCTGCCTGCCCCGGCATCGATGGTATCCACGTTGCCGGCCGTGACCAGCAGGGGTGATCTGGTCGTTGCCTGCACCCCCGTGACGCTATTATCTTGACCCAGGCCGCCGTTCGGCGTGTCGCCGCGTTCCAGGCCACCTGCGCAGCGAGCGCTGCTGTCGTTACCGGCCCCGCCGTTGGTGAAGTCGTCGCCTTTCGAGCCGATGATGCTATTGTTGCCGACGCCGCCGGTGGTGACGTTTACCGCGCTGCCGATCCCCGAGGCAGTCAAGGTTCTCGAAGTTGATCTGCGTGGGGCATCCGCCACGCCGCCGATCGAGACCACCTGGTCGGTCGATCGAGGCCAGATCGACCCTCACCACATGGTTGCCCGGGACGACTCCACTGAGGACCAGCGTGTCGCTGCCTGCCCCGGCATCGATCGTATCAACATTGCCGGCCGTGACCAGCATGGTGATCCGGTCGTCGCCCGCACCTCCGTTGACGCTGTCCTCACCCAGGCCGCCGTTCAGCGTGTCGTTGCCCAGGCCACCTGTCATGGCGTCGTTACCGGCCCCGCCATTGATGAAGTCGTTGCCGTTCTGAGCCGATGATGCTATTGGCGCCGGCGCTGCCGGTGACCGTCTACCGGAACTGCCGAGCCCCGGGCAGTGAGGTTCTCGAAGTTGATCTGCGTGAGGGCATCAGCCACGCCGCCGATCGAGACCACCTGGTCGGTCGATGAGGACAGATCGACCCGCACCACGTGGTTGCCAGGGACGACTCCACTGAGGACCAGTGTGTCGCTGCCTGCCCCGGCATCGATGGTATCAACATTGCCGAGCAGTGACCAGCAGGGTGATCTGGTCATCGCCCAAACCTCCTGCGACGCTATCCCTGACCCAGGCCGCCACGCAGCATGTCGTTGCCCGCTCCGCCTAGCAGCGTATCGATCTCCGCGCCGCCATCTAGCGTGTCCGCACCGGCATTGCCTACCAGAAGATCGGCCAGGGTGCCGCCTGTCAGGTTATCCGCACCATTGCCGCCCAGCATGAATGCGCCACGGTTTTCGGCATCGGCCACGGTCATGCCGTCCGACCCCTGCCTGCACGTACCAATCGCGTAGTGTCGGCAGCAGCGATCGAATCCGTTGACGTTCATTGTCGGTAAAGGCGGTGGAGTTGAGGTAGTTCTGAAAGTACAGGTTGTAGCCCTTGGCATGGGCGAGCTGATGGCGTCTACGATCAGCACGATCAAATTGGACGCCGCCGGTCACTTCGGTGAAGAGTTCCTTGTTCGCGTTCGTGGCGTTGGCGGTGTCTTCGTAATACATCTGCATGGCAAAGGCGGTTAGGGTTTTGCTGACAAACCGGGTTACTGATGCTGGATCGTCTGCCATCGTCAGCCCACCATCCTGCGCCAGTTTCCACAGGTCGTCGGTGAAGCGGGAGAGCATGGCATCGGCTGTGGCTACGCCAGGCGCATTGCCGTTCTGATGGCGGACGAGGCGTTCGAGAAAGTTTTCATTATTAGGATCATTAGTTGGATGTTCAAACAGCGCGTCATCAAAAATCATCCCCAACAAATCCGTCAGCTTGAAGGTCACTTGGCGGAATTGATCGTTTTGGACAAAGGTGGTCAGCAAGGATTGCGAGTGCAGGTCGAAACTTGCCCCGGACCAATCGGCTGGGCCGTGTGTCAGTGGGGTTTCTGCGCCGATAGCATCATACACCCTGAAGGGAAGAGTGGATGAGGTGAATTCGCCTGTCACGCGCAAGGTGGTTATCAAATTGGAATTGGGGATGCCGCCATTGGTTTCGCGCAGTTGCAAAAAGTTGGTTAGGCTGGACAGATCAGCCTCGCTGTAGCCTCGTGCAAGCAGGTTGCTTTTGAGATTGGCCGCGACATCCGGCGTAAACAAATTCAGTTCTGCCGAGTTGGCAAATGGGGCTTGGTCAAAGGTCACCGCATTTTTGCCAAAGAACACGCCCATCAATGCCGCCAGCCCGCCGCCCAAGCTGTGACCAGTGAAGGTGATGCTAGTAGCATTGGGGTTGGCGGCCTTGACTTGCAGGTAGTATTCGGCAGCTTGTAATAACTGCTCTGAGCCAAAACCCGTTGCTAGTCCGATATTCGCATCGTTATCCGGATCGAGAAGGCTGTTGGGGTTCGTTCCGGCAAAGGAGATGACAATTTCGGTGCCACGCTGGAACGAAACGGCTTCGAAGCCGCTGGTTGTCGGATAAGTAGAATTGGGGACGTGGGCAAATTCTGTCCAACCTGCTGGATCCGGAAACCAATTGATACCACTCGGATCACGAGTAGTTTGGTAAGCACGTCCGGCCATCAGTGCGCAGTCAATTTCAAATTGTGTTGCCATGATTATTTCTCCTTCGCTAAAGCGTTGGATAATTCACACATATTATGCAACTTACTTTGCCATCCGCTGCATTTGGTGGAGGAATAGGAAACGGCGCATTGAATCCCTTGTATTCCGGGCATCCAAGTTTCCTGCATCGGTGTGCCGCAGAATAGTTTTGTATTCAGTTTGTCTTGTATGATGGTTCAATTCTTTGATCTTCTCCGACGAGACAACGCCTATACTGACCAGGTTTTTTACCTCGCGTCCCAGGATGTCGAGAGCGACATTGATAGTTTTGAATTCGGCGGGGAATTCTTCCAACGGGATACGCGACCATTCCTTGCCATCGTATTTGAAGAAGATGTAAGGAGGGGTTGGGGCTTCCCAATTTGTTATAGGACAGGCATGAGTTAGGAGAGGCGACAATATAAGGCGTACCGTTCATAACGTGCACGGCCAGTAGGTAAAAGTTGGTGCGCCCGATGTCTTCACCGTATTCGCTGGTCCACGTGATGATCTTGTTTGAACCTGGCAGCGTGAAGGTAATGGTATGTTCCTTGATAGGCGGCGGTTGTCCGATTTCATGCCGCCCACCGTAACTTTGCGAACGATTCACAATGAGCGTGCTGCCATCGTGCAACAGAACTTCTTCCTTCCAGCTGTCCCCGCCAAATCCATACGCGTTCATGCTCACCCCCAAGGTCCATACCAGGCGAGATTGCCTTGCATAGCTGCAACAGCCCATGTCGGGCGCTCATGCCGCTCTCCTCTCGAATAGATTTCCGTAGCTCACTTCGTTTGCTGCGCTGCCATTCAGATAGTCGGTACCCTCTCCGCCGATGAGCGCGATTGTTTCCTTCTCCACCATTTATTCGGAATGTCATCGCTTCAATTCTGGTTCCGAATTGAAGCGCGGCACATTCTAGGCCATATACGAAGAGATGATGTACACCCCTCGTTTTTGATCAACGTGGAAAAATGTACTAGTACTTTCCTCCTGATCCACTGGGCAAACATTCGAGGGAACTCCTTCCATTTGCCATCATTCGATGTGCTGCAGAATCGAGGTGGTTGGCCGCCGAGAGGAACGATGTGCGTTGGCCTTTGAGTTGTAATTTGATGATGGGGCTGTGCGATCACTCCTTGCCGCACGCAACCTTCGACATAGACACAGTTCCGCCATGAGTGACAACCGCCCCACACGCGACTCCATGTCCCTCGAAGAGGCGACCATCTCCAACATGTGGGAGAGCAGAAAGAAATTATGATCGAATGGGTTCCGTACAGCGATCACAAAATTAAAGTCTGCTCCCAAAGCCTTGTGGATGCCCGCTGGTTGCCTCTGGCCCTCATATCGAAATCAGTTGGGAACCAAGAACTGCTCACGACAGTGAATGGTGAATCGACTGAAATCTGCAAGAGCTGTAAAGAGGCCGATAGCGTTGCTCTCAGGAAGGCAAAGCGATGGATCGACCAGAATCGTTGATTCGAGACCGACCTTCTTACTGAAGACTCTCTTCTGAGCGGGACCTACGAGCAAATCAAATACAAGATCGTGGCGAAGCAGAAGTAATTTTGACAGCGGGTGGCAGAGGGGACCATGCACTATCGATGTTGCACCCCTCTCCGGCCTGCGACCTTCTATAGGTGCCCTTCAATCGTTCTTCCCAGAGCACCGACTACAAGTCGAAGAGGAGAAGTGAGAAATATTTATAGAAAGGTCAAGAATAATGTTCACAAAACCCTCTCCCCAGCTTCTGTGGATAAGTCTGTTCATAAGATCGCCCTTCCATCCAAATACCGCACATTTCTCCATCGTCAAAAGGTCTTTGCCTAAAAAATAGGCATTGATTGAAACGGCTCCTGGTACCACAAGATATGGGGGTGTTTCGAGAAACATAAGTCAGAAACAACAATTCCTAGATAAGGATAGGCATATTCATGCATCACATTATGAATTTCCTCACTGGGAGCGCGGTTCGCGCTCGAGTTATGCACAGATAGCCGCTCCTGAACTGTGTTTTCTGCTTCATTCATTAGGAGTCAATTGGAAGATTGGTTGCTCGCCACTTTAGACGCAGACTGCTGATTCTCTCTGTCTCCACGTTAGGCTTCTTTATTTCCTCCTTCTCAGTCGTACTCGCGTCGGACTTCACTGGCCCCGTCGTCTCCGTCCTCGACGGCGATACCATCGAAGTCCTGCACAATCACCACCCTGAACGCATCCGCCTCAGCGGCATCGATTGCCCTGAGAAAGCGCCAGGCCTACGGAAGCGATGCGAAGCAAGCCGCCTCAGCACTCGTCTATGGGAAGGAAGTCACCCTTCAGACTCACGGCCTCGACAAGTATGGGCGCACCCTTGCCGATGTGTTCCTGTCAGACGGAACAAACGTCAACCATGAGCTGTTGAAGGATGGTTGGTGTTGGTGGTACAGGAGTACGCACCTGGAAACATTGAGCTTGAAGAGCCTGGAGAAGGATGCAAGAGAGTCGAAAAAGGTCTATGGGCTGATCCGCAGCCGGTGCCGCCGTGGGAGTGGAGGCGGCGTTGAAGATGACGGCGGGAGAGCTGGTGGAAAAGGACAGGAGGGCTGAGCGATGGAGTCATTTGAAGACATTCAAAAGAAGGAGGAGGAGCATCTCTCTTGGTGAAATCGGCACGCTGGGACGAAAATTGGTCGAGGTTGGGATGGAGCCGAGAACAGGTCTCGCCTATGTGAAAGAATTGCTCAATGAGCCGACGACCACCACCAGAAGGTCACCTGATCGCTACCCTCACACTCCCTCTCCCCGCCCGTCCCCCATCCTCCCCGTCTGCTCTCAGACCTGATCCCCCGCTATTATCCGAGAGAAATAGAGGGACAGGCTACTCTTCCGTTGCATCTCGGCTCCGCTCTTCAGTACCGTCAGGCCCCCATGCCTCGTATTCCCCGTGGACAACTGGCCGGCCACGCCTACCATGTGTCGCTCAATCGCGGCAACGGCAGCGCGGTCGTATTTCACAAAGATGCCGCACTACGCGGCATTTCTCGCTCTGCTGCAGATTGGCCAAGTCGAAGTTATCCAGTCCGCGTCTTGGGGCTTCTGTCTCATGCCGAACCATTTTCATCTCGTGCTGCAACCCGCGACCGCGGACGCACTCAGTCCGTTCATGCAGTGGTGGATGACAGAGCCATGTGCGCCGCTATCATCGGCATTACCGGAGTCATGGCCATGTCTGGCAAGGGCGCTTCAAAGAGTTTTCCCATTCAACAAGATGACCACTTGCTCACCGTGCTGCGCCTATGTCGTGCGCAACCCCGTCCGTGCGCAGCTCGTGGCGTCGGTCATGCAGTGGCCGTGGTCGAGTCTGCAGCATCCCACGTTAGCCGATCCATCCCCTGTTCCACTCCCCGACAATTGGCTTCACTGGATCGATCAACCTCTCTTTGAGGCTCGAACTCACTACGCTTCGCACCTGTCTCAAATCGCCAGGCTCCCTTTGGCTCATCTGACTGGCTCACGCGAAGTTCTACAGGGCTGGCTGGTCTGGACTCGACGCTTCGTCCACGTGGCCAGGCTCCGGCAAAACTCTGGATAAGTAGCCTGTCCCTCTTTTCTTGTCCAGATGTGATGTTTACGGGGCTGTTTGATGTGGCTTCGAAGGGGGTGGTTTTCCGCTCTGGGCTGTCTTGCGTGGTGGTCTGGCTGTCGTAGTTGTTTTTGATCGGATTCCAGTTGCTTCTTGAGGGTTTCTACCTCCTGGGCCAGGGCCTCGTGTGGTATGAGACGGGGTTTCGGGCGCGCTGGTTCCTGTTGGAGACTCGCGAATCGGCGCGGCTACGCTTTCCATCCGAGGCGCAGTCTGCTCAGTGGTGGCTAATGCGGCGACGCCTGTTGCAGCAGCTGATAATCGACGGCGAGAAATCTGTCGGTGGATTTTCCCCCTGCCGGCGGATCAAAGCTATCGGACCGTTGGGCAACGCTCGGGTGAACAGCAGTATATAGTCCTGGAGGCCTGAAGAATATTCGTCGCGTTGATGCGACTGATAGGACATGTCGTTCAAGTTCATGTTCGCCAGCATCTGGTCGTAGTTATATTGAGAGAGAGTATCACATACAGCTGTCGGCCATAGGCATAGAGGGAACCGGCGGTGGCTTCCGTGGTCGAGGATTCTAATGCAGAACCGTTTGTGTGTAGGGTTGACACGATACTCGATACGTTGATCTGGTGTTGCCGTACGTAAGCCCTCCGCAAGCAGTGGAGCGAGGAAGCGGATCTGATCGTCCGAGAAGACGGGGACGGGAGATGATGTACTTGTGATTAATCTTTGAAGGCCATGCTCCTGTTCCTGAATCTCGATGCCTCTCAATAGCTGGGCGAGAAGGTTTGGGTCCAGATTGATCGGGTGATTGGCCTGAATCGACCGATCGGACATCGTCTGAAGAGACACGGTACCGCGCGGATCGTCCAAGAGGATTTTGCCGGTCAGGGCGATCGTGCCACAGGCGGTGCCGGACTAAACAGAGCAGGGCCAGGAGAAGCGAACAACTATGAGACACTTTCCGTGCCGAATGTTGTGGCGGAGGGAGCCATAGGTGAGAGTGAATCTAGCACAGACGATAGGTCCTTGCTAAGAGCCTGTCCGCCATTGACCTTTCTACTACGGCGAAGGAGGTGCGGCCAGATGGCGAGATTCTCTACCGCAAACTCCTGCCCTCTCGACCACCGCACCACCACGTTAGGCACTTCTGTCACATTTGCTCATTCGGAAGCGTGACGGTGAGCGAAGAGCGTTCCCTCTGGACGCATGGGGAGATTGCTAGAGAGTCGCCAGCCGGTACAGGAGAGATTCCACACGGTGCCTTGGCCCCAACGTTCTACGTGACGGAAGGGCATAGGGGCCTCGCAGGGGCATTGCGTATTGTAGGGGGGCACTGGAGGAAACCGCAAGGCGGGCGTGATGGCCTCGTGGAGGTGCGCTGGTGAGAGGCCATTCTTCAGGGCAGTTTCTTCGTGGCGCGGTCGAGTGCGCTCTGGACTCTTTCTCGGCTAGTTCGAGATAGACTAAATGATCGATTAGTTGTAGGTACCCTGAAGTGAAGGGGAGGCTTGCGATGGGGGCTGCAATAGCTGCCCGTGCCGATGTTTTGACATGAAGGGATAGCGGTTGATTGATGGGTGTGCGTGACCACGCCGTGGCGGTACTGCACACGCTCTCCGACCTGGCGGAATTCAAGCTAGCAATTGATGAAGGGTCGTGGACAAATACTTTATCAAGAGCCTCCCGTTCAGATGGTTCGAGGGTTAACGTCTCCTCGAGGGTCCGATCCCTGAGACGGCTCAGCCTGTTATAGGCGTCTTCCGAGTCTGCGACATTGAGAGGGAGATGCGGCAGCATGCAACCCCAACTGAAAATGCGCGCTTGTCATCGAGGAATTCTGTCCAGAGCTACAGACATTGGCTGTACGGCGGCCTCTCATGGCTCACCGCACCATGCGCGCCTTGGCTTGGAAGGTCAAAGCCTCCTGCCCGCCCCCTACACTGCCCTCTACTTTTAACGGACGCGCTGATGGTGCACAATGGGTGTCGTGATGGCCGGCGCAGGCGGGTTGCGGGGAGCGGACGGAGCCGTGGCGGTTTGGGTGCGGCCTGTGGGGCTTGTGGTGGTGTGGCTGCGTTCATGGGGCATTCCTTTCTGGCTTGGTGTATGAGGTGGGGACCCTTCGAACCATACCTCCCCTCCTGGCGTGCGCTGCGAGCGGCGCGGCTCTTCTGGAGGAAACCAGTAGTCCAGCGGCGTGATCTCAATCCTGCTGAGCAGGACGAGTTTGTCTTGGGCTGGATACTCTCGTCCCGCAGATTCCCCACCCGGCCTTCCTCAAGGATCCAATCATCGTCTCGGGGATGAGGATCGAACCACTGCAACTGTTTGAAGCATCTAGGCGATCCTGGCACTGGACACGGGTGTTGATCCCCTGGCATCGTCTATGCGATTTAACGAGGGTGTGCCTGACGCGTGACAGGGACGCCCCCGGTGAACAGCCACAGGAGCAGGCGACGAGGCGAACGGGCCGCACAGTCAGGCGCTGATACGACCCAGCAAAGGAGGAGCGCCATGGAATATAAGACCAACTCCATCGCATCTCGCATTGAATGGTGCCGACGGCAGAAAACGCAGGCGCGTACGCAGCTTGAGCGTGAAGGATGGCAAGCCGAAGTGGAGGGCTCTGCGACGCGCTCCTCAATAGAAGAGTTCACACGAACCAGGCATTGTCCGCCCGGTGTGTTCAAGAGGTATGTGATTGGTTTCCAGGACGGGCAAGCGTTGATTCGCGTTACGAGGTGCACCGGCTGCATGCCCCACCCCCAGCCCATAGGACACATGTTTGATCCTGGTTCCCTATGGGAGAGCCATGGGGACCGAGCGGCGATGCTGGCGTTGTTGCCGTAGGACTTGGCACTTTCTCAGGGCAGTCAATACCGTTCAGACGGATACGTTCAGCGCGGTTGTTGTGCAGCACTTCGATAGGTGTCACCGTCGAGACGGACACGACTTGGCCGGTGAAATCGGCAAAGGCTGTCGAGGCTGTCAGGAGCAGAGCGAGCAGCAATTCATCAGGTGCATCATCAATCGCATCCGCAGCGAGGACTCAGCCGCCCGTCACAACACAAAGCGCGTCCTTCCCCGCACCCGCACCCCGCCATGATGAGAACAACACCCGCGCCGCTCAACCAGACACACGGGTGGTCCTCTGACATCCACCAGGGCAGTCGGGAACCGCACTTCCCTCGAGGAGCATGAGACCAAAGATTGCAAAGGCCAGGACCTTCATCGGCCTTCATTGGAAGCAGGACAGAAACGACCGAAGGGGGATTTTGTTTGATCGTGATAGGGTGCGAATCCTTCGCTTGAAACAAGGATACTCTTAGCAGAAATCGAGACTCAGGACGAAGAAGCTGAGATGACGTTATCGGCTGCCTCGCTGGGTTGCAGAGCAACAGCCTCTCCAGCTCCAAGGGAAGGAGGCTCCACGTTGGCAAGTCGAATCACTCCACTGGCCACTAAGAGTTGGAGGGTCGTCTGCATTCGCAGGCGTCGTGCACGAATCAGTTTCGCTGTGATCGCCTCACGTCCGCTGTGTGACACCATACGCATCGCTCAATCCTAAGGACCCAACCAAGCTGTTGCTCTCGACACACTGATTTCCAATCGTCAGGTGTCATGGTAGTCGAAGGGTCGAGCCATGCATACAAATATCTGCTTTGCTGCACCGCGCAGGGTTACCAATTCAGCAGTGATTAGGGACTCATAGCTCCTAGTGCGTCGTCCCCTTCGCCACCCGCTGCCCCATCTCAATGATCTTCACAAGCTGCGCTAAATCATTGGCCCATGCCGGGGAGCATCTTCTTTAAGGACTCGCCTTCCTTCTTCATCGCGTCCCCACCGCTCTCCGGTGCCAGGGCTGCCAACTGCTCTTTCGCGTGTTTAATCGTCCCCATATTCTTTTGAAGCTCATCGACGTTCTTCTGCATATCAACCAATGCGCTGCCAATCTGCTTGACCGAGGCTGTGACCCCGAACAGTCCTTCGGCAGAGGCATAATGCATCGACGCTCCTCCCAGTCCAAAGCCCAGCAGAAACGCTGCAATCGTGAATAGCGCTGTCGGTCGTGTGTACTTCATGGTGGTCCCTCTCTTTCCTGTGTCCACTTAGGTTATGTACTTCACTCACTTCGCTGCATTCCGATCCTTGCTCTTGTCGTAGAGTCGCTCAGGAAGAGGAGTTTCGAGTAGGAGAGTTGGTTTGAATTAGTGATTCTGGTCAATCCATCGCTTGGCCTTCCTGAGGGGGCAACGCTATCGGCCTCTTTACAACTCTTGCAGATTTCAGTCGATTCACCATTCACTGTCGTGAGCAGTTCTTGGTTCCAACTGATTTCGATATGAGGGCCAGAGGCAACCAGCGGGCATCCACAAGGCTTTGGGAGCAGACTTTAATTTTGTGATCGCTGTACGGAACCCATTCGATCATAATGACTCTCTGATCTCCACATATTGGAGACGGTGGCTTCTTTGAGGGACATGCTGTCGCGTGTGGGGTGGAGGTGTTCTGCATTGCGTATCCTTGATCTACGTCGAAGAAGGTGGTGTGCGAAGAAGGGGTGCGATCACTGCTGTGCTACGGCAACTGTCGACAGCGCGTGAGTCCGACTCTCGGGTGCTGGCCGGGGATCCAGTCGTCACTCCGCCACATGGAACTGCGCCAGCCGCTTCACCGGTTTCCCAGCGGCCGCAGAAATCTGTTGACGCGAGCCACCGAAGGCGCTTTTTCGCGCAGTCCGGATTGCTTCGAAGTGTTTATCGTAGAGGAGAATCCGCGGTGGGTGACCTGTTCCCTTGCATCCACTTCCAGTCAATTAATATCACCATCGTCACCAGATGCCCTTCTCGGCTAATGGTGTATGGATCGACGTACACCGTCAGTCGTCCTGGTGATTGGTATTGTTTCTCAATCGCCACCCACTCCGCATACACTGGCCCACGACTCAGCATCAGGAGTGTGATCAGTGTCCCAGAAACAAAACGTAGGCCAGCGGCATTCGCTAGGAAGCGGTTTCACTAGGAAGCGAAGGAAGGGGCGAATCGTGAATGGCATAGGGCCGCCTCGCAGGGGAAGCGTATTGTAGAAGGGATGCAGAACAGGGGCACTGCAAAGGGTCACGATTGGGGACGATCTCCCCAGCTGCTCAGACGTTGTGCACTGAGTGCGGTTTTCCCACAGCACGATGACATCTTTTGCAGACCGGACCCCGGGAGTTTCTAGCTTCTTTCTGGAAGTCCCTTCACTTTTAGTATTACCACTTTCCGCCGCCCTTTCAATTTTGTCACTCACCGTCTTGGCAGACCTCTTCGTTCGTGCGTCCTGTTTCTCTGCACAGAGAAGTCTTATCCTCTTGGCTAATGGCCTCATCGAGGCACTTTTTCCACTCCTCTTTAGCTGTCTTGAGACATTGCGCTAAAGCTTCTGGTCGATCTGGGCGTAGATGGGAGTTGCAAGGTAAGATGAGCGGAAACAACGCGAACACAAATTTGACTTTCATGTTAGTACCTCCGGTGCGAAATGCCGCTGAGGGATTCGCCGGGGTTCTCTGCACCATCGCTGAAAGAACGGTGGTGCATCAAAAATGCTCATAGGGCCTTGCAGGGTGGCGTATTGTTAGCTATTGTAGGAGTGATGCGAACTAAGTCTAGCAAGTGACAAGGATGGGGAGATGGTTTCAACCCACCCTGACCGCGTTGAGGATCCCACCGGAGACGCAGTACAATTTCTCACCATGGCCCTCGCTTGCTCTTTGATCCGGTTCGGCGCGTTCACCGCCGCCATTCCGCCAGTCGCCGTCCGTTCCTCGTTATGCAACAAGAGAACATGATCGTGATGTCTTAATCTGCGACGAGGCCGGGGAAGGGGTGCGAAGACCGATGGCAACTATCCTGCTCATTGATGACGAAGAATCTGTGCGGACGGTCTTCCAGGTCGCGCTCTGAACGGGCGGGGTACCGTGTCCTGACCGCCGAAAATGGAACAACTCGGCCTGCGGCTCTTGGAGCATCAGGAGGTGGATCTGATTCTCGTGGATATCTTCATGCCGGACATGGACGGCCTGGAAGTGATCCTACGGCTTCGCGAGTCTCGATGTGCCAGCAAGATGATTGCCATCACTGGAAGATCAGGTATGAAGAACTTTCTCGACATCGCGAAGCACTTGGGAGCCCACGACACGCTGATGAAACCGTTCAGTGTCCAAGAGTTGCTGGATGCGGTGTCATCTCAACTGACAGGAGCACACTCACGCTTGAGCTCTCTCCGCCCAAACATATACCCGAACGAAACCTCTGGTGGTGTATCGCCTACCCCTCGGTTGGTCGTCTGACCAACTGATCATTCCCAGGCCCTCTTCGAGCCAATCATCGCCGCATTTTCCCTCGCCTGAGATTGCGCTCGTACACGGATCCTGTGCGGGCATTGTCTTCACGCTCCGTGACCACTTGCATCGAAATGACACGCGCACTGGCCTGAGCTCCTGTGTGCGTCGCATGCGGATTATTTTTCCCGGATGATCTTGGTGGCCATTGCTTTAAACACCAATTCTTTTCCTTCCGTGTTCTTCACGTTGTCCGAAGGAGACATCGATGGTCGCGTGGACGACTACTCGTTCGCCCTTCGCCGACCAACACGGGAGTTTCGTTGGCCTGACACCGGATCAGGTAGAGTACGTCGAGCGAACCGGTTTCATCTTCCAGAATAAACCCTTGGCCACAGAGCGATCACCCGAAGCTGTCCTGCCCTTGATAGGTAATCACGGTTTTCGTCCTGCCTTGAAGAACCACGGCACGGCGGTTGTTCGCCATAGGATTAATGGTGATCGAGCCGATGGGGATTACCACATCGGCTGGTGCGGCGAGCACCAGCGCGGCCCATAGCCACCCACAGCCCAGGAGCCCCCACACCAGTCCTCCTATCCATCGATACGGTCCAGGAACCAGGGTCAGACCTTGCCATCGCAGATTTCTCATTCGCGCCCCCTCTGGCAGGATGCTGAAAAAATCCGCCAGCTTCGTTCTTGCATCGCTCCCAGGAACCGTGAACCGTGAAAAGTGAAACGAGGGTCAACTGCGGAGCTGCACGCGACTTGTTTGGGAAAAGGCGCAGTCTCGGCGCTGCCAGGGTTGGGCGGGTGAAGAGGTTGGCGCTTTTGAGCATCTTGCGTCAGAGAAGGTGTCAGCCAGGCACGCTCTTTCGCCTCCAGAAATACCATCATTTCCTGTTTCTAGCTGTTAACAAGCGGGCGCACTGTAAGCTTCAAGGAGGGCACTGTCAATATACATTTCCCCCTTCCTACAGGAGCCTCGTCCGACGGCTAGCTACTTCACCAGCCCACCCTGAGTCCGCCACGACAGCCTCTTCGCCCAGGAACGCGCCTTTTCCCCATGCAGCGTTCTTGCCTCGTTCAGACCCTCCACGGGGACCCGGCTGCCTCACTAACTCGGCGGCGCGCACAGACTTGGTGCTCCTTATTCGTCACACCGTACACCCCAGAGGGGACGCCTGCGGGCGCCATAAAATCTAGAAAACCAGGACCTATAGCTTTTCATGTTCGCTTCTGTTAGGTTGTAGGTGTTTCACGCGGCGGGCCTCGCATGAAACAGCAAATGGAACGGCCCATCACCGATATTGTGGTTACCGAGAATCTGACCGGAAGCTCGACCCAAGCCGCTACACTGTTCGCGTCTTCGGCCCGTTCCTTCCCCTTGTGTGTTCGTTCTCGAGTCTCATACAATATCAATTTCAGAAGGAGGAACCCCCATGGGTTCAAAACTTTATGTCGGCGGGTTGCCCTATGCGGCAACTGAATCACAGCTCACCACCCTCTTCGCCGCGCACGGCACCGTCGAGTCTGCGCGTGTGATCACGGACAAGTTCACCGGGCAATCACGAGGCTTCGGCTTCGTCAGAGATGGCCACACAGGACGAAGCCAAAGCCGCGATTACCGCGTTGAACGGCTCACAGATGGACGGACGTCCTCTGACTGTCAATGAAGCCAAGCCACAAGAACCCCGCACCGGCGGTGGTGGTGGGTGGTCGTTTCGGCGGTGGTGGCGGCGGTGGCGATCGCGGCGGGCGCGGTCGCTTCTAACAAAGCGCCACCAAGCTGCAGTTGCAGAAGGGGCGCTTCGGTTGAAGCGCCCCTTCACGTCCCTGCCCCGTTCCTTGTACCTCACATTCAATGTGTCGTAGTGAACGACAGTCAGTCTGTTACGACCCTACTGGGTGCGACCTCAGGCCGATTACCCCACATGCATCTCGGATGCGCAGTTATCTCGCCGGAGCGCTGTTGCAGGCTCCTAAGGCTTCCATCCCGACAACACGCACCGCTGCGCAATCAGCGGCGTGAAGCTCCCCACATCTTCCGAAACCCTTGTCATGACCTCATCCGCCAGTCCCTGATCCTCGAAACATTCGTAGACATCATCGAGAAAACCGCCCCGGAGCAGCGGATGGTAGAGAAACGCCGGACCAGCACCAGTCGCCACGTCCAAGGGATACTCGGTCACGGCAATGCGCGCGAGATCAAGCCGATCCAGCCATCCTCGAACGTCTTCTGCTGACGGCCGTTCGGAGAGATAGGCTTCTAACCGACGGCGTTCCGCCAGGAGACCACGGACCTCCATTTCCTGATCGATCCGACGCCAGAGTGAATCGAACGTACCGAGCGAAGGAAAGGTCAGCACCAGTTGGCCGCCTGGCTTGAGATGTTCCACCAATCCCTGGACGGCTTGGAAACGGTTGGGACGGAAAAACATGACGGAGAGATTGCCGGTGATGCGGTCGAAACAGGGCAGGTGCGGAGGCAGAGCGCGCATATCCAGGCATTCGAACCGTAGCCACGGGAGTTGCGCTCCTTGGATCACTCGCGCATTCTCGACCTGACGCCCACTGAGATCGATGGCCAGGACCTGCCCGGTGGGCCCCACCTGTTCTGCCAGGTAGAAGGCCGGAATCCCGTGGCCGGAGGCAATATCGAGGATGAAGGCTCCAGGGCAAAGATCCAGATGCTGCAGCAACGATTCGGCGAAGGGGTGGACCAGTAGTCATGGGTCGGAAGAGGCCAACGAAGCCTCACATCAGTCGTGCGTTCGGTCATGTGGCTGCTCCCCTGTCGTGTTGTCGGCATCGAATACTCCGACGCCCTGCCAATGACGCACCAGCCATTTCACGAAACATCGATGGTGACCATGGAGGGCAACAAGACGAGCCAGACAGGAACTCTTCGCATGATTCTTCTGTGGGCCGCAGAGGGGATGAAGTCACCGCAGATTCTGCAGGTCAGGAACGCACACACTCACACCAGGCTGCTTACTGCGAAGACTTGGGCTGGCGTTTTGGATGCAGGCCCTTGTCGCTCTTGCTCATCGGCCTGCTGGACTCGCCCTCAGAGAGAATGTCCTCAATCTGGGATTCGCTGCACGTGAGATTGCCGTCGGCTGGTAGCTGTGACGGTGCTTCGGCCGGCTTGGCTGCGGCACGAACCTTCTTATCTTTTGCATCGTCCGGCATGTTGGCTGTGTTCTTTCTCAGTGAGTGTGTTCCGCCGGCAGCGTCACATTATCGAGCACGATTGAGGGAATACGATCCGCCCGTCGCCAGCACCCTGATGGCGCGCTGCAAATCATCCACATGCTGCTGCATCTCCGCCAGCGTCCGATCAATTTTCTTGCTGGAGCAGTGCCGCAGCGAATGGATGCTCGCTCCCGTCCAGAGTCGAACGGTTTTTCTTGACGGTGCATTCAGCGTCAACACATAGACTTGCGTGGTGTTCTTCATACTATCCCCCTGATGCTGGTTACCCATGGCGTGGACGGCTCCTCGACGAATGCACCACAGACTCGCCCGCCCCCTCTCAGATTGCGCAAAAGCCAGCGAGCCCCTCACTCAAGGCCATGATCCTGTTGTTCAATCTGTTCGTGCGGCCACTACGCCCCTGCGGTCACGGCTGCCGTGCTCTGAGGAGGCTGGGCTGCTGCGATTGGCGCCGTCTGCATGGACGCCTTCAGCTCATCAATAGCCCTCTCAACGTCTGCTTCCGTCGATCCAAACCGGTCTCCCATCACTTTCACGGCCTGTGTGATCGCTTTCTTCATCTTCGTGATTTGTTCTTCAAGTGTCATCGCGTCTCTCCTTCATAGGTTGGGGGCCTGTACCGAGAAGTCCGCTGCATATTCGCGGACTCGTATGTCCTCAAGAAACCGATCCGCTTCCGTCCTGGTGGTCACGCCCAGATGATCGCAGCACTTCAGAAACACTCTGGCATAGGAGCGGCGGCGACTGGGGAATCAAACGCGCAGGAAGGAAGCACGAGGCGCGAGGGATGGGACAGTCAGCGAGGCTCAATACCGCACCTCCCTATGCTAGACGCCATGGAGGGCCCGGTCAAGCGGTATTACGCGCGGCTGGAATACTTCAATGATTCTACGGGTTCTCGATTCAAATAGATACTCGAGTCCACTGCACAACGCTTTCTGATTTTGGCAAAAGCTGTTACGCTCACTTAGTTGCGGCGGCCTGTATTTTTACCTCAACCGAGTGCTCCTGACGGTCGTCCACAAGAGGAATAACCTTATCGTGTCGCTCGACGCCATCGACAGTCACGCTCATCTCGCCATTCCCCTCGCGTGTTTGCAGGACGGTAATATGGTAGACGGTTTCCCGGTATCGGTAGTGCAACGTGAACCCCTTCCAATCCGCGGGGAGGCACGGAGCAACGCGTAGCTTGTCTACTTCCAGCCTCAACCCGAGGAGTGATTCCACGATAAGCCGATACATCCAGCCTGCCGAACCCGTGTACCACGTCCATCCACCGCGGCCGGTGTGCGGCGAGAGCGCGTAGACATCGGCTGCGACGACGTACGGTTCTACTTTGTAGGTCGCAATTCCCTCCGGAGACCTCGCGTGGTTTACCGGGTTGATCATGGCCAACAGTTCCCACGCGCGCCGTCTGTCTCCCAATGCGGCGAACGCCATCGCCGCCCAGATCGCCGCATGCGTATACTGCCCCCGTTTTCTCGCACCCCGGGACGTACCCTTTGATATAGCCAGGATTCAAATTTGACTTGTCGAACGGCGGATCCAACAGTTGGATCAGCGCATGGTCCCGGCGAACGAGGCGCCGATCCACCGCATCCATGCCCATGCGTGAGCGCGTGGCATCCCCGCACCGGAGAGAACCGACCAGCTTTGCGCAATCGAATCGATCTGGCATTCAGGATTACTCGCCGACCCAAGTGGCGAGCCATCATCAAAGTAGGCACGGCGATACCACCCTCCGTCCCAGCCATGCTGCTCGATATTCTGGCGCATGTTGCGCCGCTTCACTCTGGCAACGTTCGAGCGAAGGACAGGTCACCACGCAGGCGTGCCATCTTCAGTGAACTGCATGAGCACGTCATACAGGAAAAATCCCAACCAGACGCTTTCGCCTCTGCCCTGTTCGCCGACCATGTTCATGCCGTCGTTCCAGTCACCGGAGCCGATGAGTGGGAGGCCGTGCTCCCCACGTGTGAGGCCTTTCAGAATGGCTCGCACACAGTGTTCGTACAAACTGGCCGCTTTTGCGGACCGGCCCGGTAGATCGTAATACGAGTCCTCCTCCTGGTTGACCGGACGGCCTTCGACGAAGTGGATGGGTTCATCCAAGACCCCGCTGTCCCCTGTACTCAGTACGTAGCGGCATGTCGCCAGGATCAGCCAGAGGTAATCATCCGAACAGCGCGTACGCACGCCCCGGCCTGAAGGGGATGCCACCAGTGCTGGACATCGCCTTCCGGAAACTGTCGGGCTGCGGACATCAGAATATGCTTGCGCACAAGCTGCGGCTCGGTGTGGATGAGCGCCATCGAATCTTGAAGTTGATCGCGGAAACCGAAGGCGCCTCCCGATTGATAGTATCCGCTCCGCGCCCACAGACGGCACGCGAGCGTTTGGTACAAGAGCCAGCCGTTGGTCAGCACATTCAGTGACTGGTCTGGTGTCTCCACATGTACAGCGCCGAGCGTGTGTTTCCAGTACTGCCACACCGCTTCGAGCGCGCTACGCGCGGCGGCAGATCCCCGAAAGCGGCGAACCAGGTTCCGGGCATCGTCGGCATCTCGCCCGACGCCGAGCCTGAAGATGATCTCACGCTCTTGCCCGTCGGCCAACTCGAATGGAACATGGATTGCGCCGCAGGGATCGAGCCCGGCCCCCACTTTGCCCGACAAGCCGCAACCGGGTCATCGCAGCCGGATTGCGAAGCGTGCCGTTGCGCCCAATAAACTCACTCCGGTCGCCACTGATGGTCCGAGTCGTCTCGTCCACGTCAAAGAAGGCAATCCGTCCGGCGAATTCCGTATTAAAGGGATTTCGCGCGAAGACCGCGCCGCTCTTGGGGTCCAATTCCGTCACGACATGCATCGCCGATTTTGGCCGCAGATCTCCCAGCACCCATTCCACGTAACCGGTCGCAGACAGCCTGCGCGATCGGCCCGACTCGTTCCGCACCTTGAGCACCATAAACTTCATCGCTGCATCCAGCGCCACGTACACCCACAGCTCTGAGCGGATGCCGCGCTCTGTATGCTCGAAGACGCTATAGCCGAAGCCGTGCCGGCTGACGTACGGTGTCGCCCCGCGGCTGGGCAGCGACGCGGGGGACCAGAAGTGGCCCCTCTCTTCGTCACGGAGATACAAGGCTTCTCCGCTCGCATCGCTCACCGGGTCGTTGTGCCATGGAGTGAGGCGGAATTCGTGGGCGTTCTCGCTCCAGGTGTAGGCCTGGCCGTTCTCCGAGATGACGGTGCCAAAGTGTGGATTCGCCAGGACATTCACCCACGGCGCCGGGCGTCACATGCCCGTGTGAGGTCGTGATGACATACTCGCGCCCGTCAGGCGTGAACCCTCCCAGCCCGTTGAAGAAGCTGAGATCGGTGCGCGGTAACGCAGCGGATGGCAAGGGTTCGGCGCGGCGGGTTCGGGTTGGCGTCAGGCGCGGCACGGTGACGTCCACATGGCCGCGACGGGTGATCTGGTCCGCCAGCGATCCCCGATTGTCGGTGATAATGGCACGGGCGACCGATTGCAGCAGAATGCGGTCCTCGCTCGATATTTGGTCAATAGGACGGACGAAGATGCCGCCCGGTCGATCCATCACGTGTGCTTCGAGACCCGCGGCAATCAGCCCCATGATTTGTTCATGGAGTAGTTGCCGGTAACCGGCGTGATCTTCGTTCCAGATCACCAGGTCCACAGCCAACCCCTTGGAGCGCCAGTACGCGTGGGCCTGTACGAGCTGGCGCACCAGATCGATATTGGCCGGATCTCCGATCTGCAGGCAGCACGATCGGCAAATCGCCTGAAATAGCGTAGCCCCAGAGCCCGGATTGCCCGCGGCGGTTTTTGATCAGATCGCTCGGGATCAGCCCGCAGGGAGGAGTTCGCATAGAGGACAGAGTTGGCCAGACGGCCATAGAGTTGTGCGTCGGCCTCGGTGGCATTCAGCTGCCGCATGACCACCTGGCTATGGGTCCAGGCCAGATCGAAGACACGATCGGCGAGACGCCGATCGTGGTATTTCTCGATCAGGCCCCAGGCAAACGTCGCGGGTGTCGCCGATGCCGGACACCATATCAATCGTGGCCGATTCTTCCGGATCGAGCGTGATCCGACACCGGATGGCGACAATCGGATCGAGCACAGAGCCTTCGCTGCCAGAGAGCGCCAGCATCGACGTCCTTGTCAGCGTGGAGCGCGCATGGCCTGTGGATCGGCGGCAGTGCGATCCACGGCCAATGAACTGTAGGCGGTCCGTCTCGTAGGACATCGTTCCGATGTGTCGCTCCATGCACGGCCATGAGATGGCACATCCACGGCGAGTGCTCGTCGAGGGAGCGGGGCCGGCGCGTACACAGGATCGCGTGCCGCTCGCGAATGATCTCGGTCTGAACAAAGAGATTGCTGAACGCCGGATGCAGCGCGTCTGCGGCAGACGATGCGAGCACGACTTCCGCGTAACTCGTGATCTCGATCGTCCGGCTGATCCGCGAGCCGTTGGTGATGCGGGTTCGACGCAGTTCGATGTCATCTTCCGGCGACACCACGATTTCGGTATGCGTCTCGATATCCTGGTCGCGGCGGCGAAACTCAGCCCGTCCCTCAGAAAAGATGACTTCGTAGTTCTTCGATTGCTTGAGCGTCGGCTGATAGGCCGTCGACCAGAACTCCCCGCTCGTCCACGTCGCGGATGTAACAGAACGTGCCCCAGTTGTCGCAGGTACTGTCTTCGCGCCAGCGTGTGACGGCGAGGTCCTTCCAACGACTGTACCCACCTCCCGCGTTCGTGATCATCACGTGGTATCGGCCGTTCGACAACAGCTGCACCTCCGGAATCGGCGTGTGAGGGCTGTTGAACCGGCGCACCGGCATCTCCGCATCCACCGGAAGTCGTACTGGAAGTCGGAGAGCTCGGCGGTGTGCGAATAGAATGCCGTCGGCCTTTGGGATCCGCTCCTGAAGCAACAGCGTGGTCGCCTGGAACAACGGATCCGACTCGAATCGTTTCTGCATCGGACGGTCCAGGAGCAGATAGGCCAGAGACAAAAGCTCATGCCCTCGTGATGGGCCATATAGGACCGAACCACCGCACTCGATTGTCCGCGCGGGAGACGGGAAGGCGTATAGTCGATCGCTTCATATAAACCGAACGGTCCTTCGAGCCCCGCCGCTGCGAGTCGCTGCAGATTCGAGGCACGCCTCCTCGGGCGCCACCATCAGCGCGAAGCGCCGAGGCATAGGGCGCAATGACCACATCATCGGCAAGCCCACGTTTAAGTCCCAGGCCAGGCACGCCGAATGCGCGATATTGGTAGTTGAGATGTACGTCGATCGGTGTTATAGCCGGATTCCGAAACGCCCCACGGGACGCCGCGCTGCCTTCCATACTCGATCTGCCTCTCCACCGCCGCCTTGCAGGTCTGGTCGAGCAGCGTGTGTGTCGTATGTCGGCATCACCAACAGCGGCATGAGGTACTCGAACATCGACCCGCTCCACGAGATGAGCACCGGCCCGCCACCGGCGGTCGTGAGGAGACGCCCGAGACGCAAACCAGCTCTCCTGCGGCAGTTGTCCCTGTGCAATCGCCACGAAACTGCACAATCTCGCTTCGAAGCCAGCAGATCGTAGTAACTCGAGTCCCGCCGGCGCTCGCCGACGTTGTAGCCGATCGCCAGCAGATGACAGCCCTTGTCGAACAGGAAATCATAATCCACACTCGGCCAAGCGACTTGGCTTGACGTGCCAGTCCTTCGACGGTCGCGATTCGTTCTCTGGCGCGCTGGCTTGCCTTCACAACGAGTCGTCGCGAAGGTCGCCGACCCACATGCTCTCCCCGTGACGTCGCCTCTGAGGCCAACCGATGCTCGATGGCCGGCAGACACGTCACGTCAAGTCTTGCCAATTCGCGCAACGTAAGGATCTCGTCGAGCTGGTCGACACTCTCTCGAGCCTATTCCGTGAGTCGGGCAGCAATACCCACGGAGCGAGAAGCATCGAGGTCATTGAGGGCGTCCCGGCATTGCCGGGCCAGTGCAGCGCGCCCACCAGGTCGCTGGGCCCTCGGGGGCAGCCTTCAAGCTCGCAAGCACCTCCTCAGCAGATGTCGCCAGCCGGTCAAGGCAGAGCCGCGCCGCCGTGAGCGTAGTGGGCCGGGTCTCGTAGGCAGACTCCAGATGCGTCTGAAATTGAGCGAGCTGGGCCGGAGTGGCTTCCCCTGTCGCATCCTCGAGGACATTGAGTGTGTCGCTGAGCCCATCAAAGCAATCGCGAGCCCAGAATCTTCTGATCGGGAAGGGCAAGCAGACCGGGCCGCAGTGTCAGCAGATGGCCCGCGAGGTTCCCGCTGTCCACCGTCGACACGTAGGTCGGCTGGCAGTGGTTTCAGCGACTGCGTGTCATACCAGTTGTAGAAGTGATCCCGGTGCCGTTCCAATGCTTTCATCGTATGGAGTGCATTCGTCGTGCGTTCGATGAGTTGTCCGGCCGAAATGTAACCGAAGTCGTATGCGGACAAATTTGCGAGCAGCGCGAGTCCCATATTGGTCGGCGACGTGCGATGCGCGACCCTCGTCAACAGGATGCTCCTGATAGTTATCCGGTGGCAACCAATGATCGTCCGGCCCGACGAACTGCTCGAAGAATGCCCAGGTCTTTCGGGCCAGCTTCCTGAGAAAGATCGTCTGGTTGGTTGTTAGATACACTTGCGACGCCGAGTGAGTCGGCCGGCTGATCCACCACGCAATAGCGGGGAAGCGAACCAGAGCCCCAGAATGGGCAGCGCCACGACTATCGCGCTCGGATGCAGACTGGCGTCAGATAGATCACTGCGGCAGTGGCAAGAACGGGCCCGATCCACATCGTCCGGCAGTAGCCGACAAGGTCTGTGCGGCGATTGCGATCCGAGTCGCTTGAGGGACTCCATTCCAGCAGTCGTGTACTGCGTGACCAACATCCGCCAGATCGTGCGCACAATCGCATCCAGACTGAAGAACGCCTCGTAGGGAAGGCACACGATCGTGAACACCGCCTGAACAACGTGCCGGCTTGCCGAGCGTAGCACCGCATCGACATGCTGCCTCCGGCAGCACATCCTCCGGCTTCCGAAAGAGATCCAGGACCGTGGACAGTACACGGAGGGATGAGGATGACTCCGAGCACCGAGAAGGTCCATAACCAGAACGGTGACAAGACCGTCCAACCGAGCAGCAACAGCACGGTCAATGCCGATGGGACAAGACTACGCCGAAGGTTGTCGAAGAGCTTCCATCGAGACAGCCCGGAGAGCGGATTGTTCTGACGCTGCGCTCCGGGGCCGGGAACGCGGGGCAGAAGCCATCCCGCAAGCTGCCAATCCCCACGGATCCAGCGATGCCTCCGGCTCACATCGACGCTGTAGCAAGAGGGATATTCCTCGTATAAGTGCACATCGCTCAACAACCCCGCTCGCGCGTAACACCCTTCCAGAAGGTCGTGGCTGAGAATCCGGTTCTCGGGAAAGCGCCCGGCGAGGGCGTGCTCGAACGCATCCACCTCATAGATCCCCTTGCCGATAAACGAACCTTCACCGAACACGTCCTGGTATACATCAGAGATGGCGCGCGTATAGGGATCGATGCCGGGATCGCTCCCGTTGAGTCGCGCATAGCGCGACCGGTTCGTGCCTGGCAGGCTCACGGCGACGCGTGGCTGGAGGATGCCGTATCCGTCGCAGACCCGCTGCTTGTGTTCGTCATACCGCGCACGGTTCAGCGGGTGCGCCATCGTGCCCACAAACTGCCACGCGGCATCGCGCGGCAGTTGTGTGTCCGTGTCAAGGGTGATCACGTACTGTACGGCCGACAGCACCGCCGTCTCACCGACGATGAGTGAGAAGCGATCCGCGTGAGCCGCCTCTGAGCAAGCCCATTCAAATCCGCAAGCTTGCCCCGTTTCCGCTCGTATCCCATCCAGACCCGCTCCCCGGCATTCCATCGGCGCGGGCGATGAAACAGAAAGAACGCATCGCGAGCCGCTGTCTCTGTACTTTCCATTCAGTTCTTCGATCCTCTTCTGGGCCAGCCTCAAGAGGAGCTCGTCCTCTGGAAGTGTTTCCTCGTTCGCATCTCGAAAATCGGTCAACAGGGCGAAGTAGCAGGTGCTCGTCTCGATTGGCGAGGAACCGGACTTCGAGCGCCTCGATGAGCGCCTCGATGTTTTCAACACTGCTCAGCATCGTCGGAACCACGACCAGCGCGCGCGATTCCGCGGGGATGCCCTCTGGAGAAATCCATTCGAGGCATCGCATGCGGCGTCACCAGCACTGTCGCAAGCCAGTTCACCAGCGCGACCGCCAGTTGACCTGTACAGAGTAGGGACAGGAGACCGACCAGTGCGAGTAGCCAACCTTCCTCATCCTCGGCATAGGCTAGTGCCACTAAGCCGCCGGTGAAGACCCCCGTCATCAAGACGATCGTGCCGACATAGAGGAGCAACGGAAACCGGCCGCTCGTTCGCTGAAGCGCGTCGGACGTGGAGCAGGCGCACCTCCGCTGCCCGCTCGAGCTGTGGCATTCCTTTGTCGATCAGATAGAAACCCACATGGGCCTCTCGATCGCCGCCGCCGCTTCCTGCTCGCACCCTGCTGCGCCAGATCAATCGCGTGACGCGCGACTTCGCGTTCCGAGAGCCGGCTGCTCCTCGCCATCCTCTCCACCACGTGACGGTAGCGATCACGGGTGGCAAAATCCATCTTGCCGTAGGCTGCGGCGGGATCCTCCCTCAGCGTTCGCTCGACCACGCTCATCGCCTCCACGAACGTGCGCCAGTCCATCGCGCCCAGAAATCGGAGACTGCCGATGCTGTTGCTGATGGAGACCTGGTCGACAGCCTGCTGTTGGTTTTCCGATTGCACCGACTGCTCGATCGTCAGACCGGACTCGGAAAGCCGCTGCTCGATCCAGGTGAGCGGCAACGCCAATGCGGGACTCTGTCCCTGCAACCGGCGCGCGAACTCCGCCACAAATGCACTCGCCATCGGCGGGCTCGAGCGCGCCATGTCCGCGATCACCAGCACCACACTCTTCGGATCCTTCTCGGCAATGTCCATCATCTGATCCGCCCAGTAGTCGGCGCGATTGCGGTCGATTCTCTGGGCGGCAATCCGCGTCGCAGCGCGCCGGAGATTTTCGATGAGCGCCAGGCGGAGCATGATCGGGATGGCCCATAATTCCCTAACGTGAGGCCGGTGATCGTCTGATACGCGGCGACGAAACTGCTGAGGCTTCCCGGGTCGACTCGTCCATCGCCGTGCGAGATCGTTTCGAGCGCGATGTCATACACGCGCGGAAGCCCAACCGATGATCCATTCAGCAACCGAGGCAGCTCCCGGCTGTACCCCTTGGGTAAATGTCTCTTGGCCATGCGAATCTGCTCTTCGATGAGATAGAAGTTATCGAGCAGCCATTCGCCGGCCGGCGTAATCCGGCGGGTCGCCTTCACCGCCTCCGCCAACAGATCGCGGACTCCGATCAGGACGTCTTCATTCTCCGCCAGCCTGCTCAGAAGCTGGTCCGGAGCCTGCTCCGGACTCAACCGATGCAGGCCGGCCAGAGTCTTGCCGTGTTGCTCCATCTGATCGGCGCTGAAGAGCTCCGAACGCAACGGTGGCTCGCCACTGGCGTACTTTTCCGCCAAGTCGTTTTCAGGAAGCTTGCCCTGAAATGGAGCAAGCCTCCGAGATTGATTTTGCTGCTTACCTTCACGTGTGAGATCTCTTTCTTAGAGGCGAGGGATCGCGAACCAGTTTGCACCCAAAATGGCGGCTTGGATGGCCCTCTTCGGCACTTCTTGCTGAGAGCAACGCTCGGTTCGAGACGAATTCTCAGGGCTTACGTGTGTGTCGAAGTCCGATACGACACAGAAGATCGAGCGTCAGCGAGTAGACGGGAGTGAGCAGCGACTGCACCGATCCGTTGGACAGTTGGTCCTGGCGAAACCTGCTCAGCACCAGATTCATACCAGGCCGTCAAAGCCCAGAGTTTCTCGTTCGCCGTAGTCCGGCACGAGGGGAGTGTGAACAGTATAGCTGACTTATCGGAGGTGCGATACCACGAGAAATGTTATCGATCGGTCCGGCCGCACAAAATCTTCGTCAACTCTATCCAACCAGACCGGATGGCAATCTGGTCACAATTGCTCAGTTTTTAGGATGCAGCGACAGCCAATTTCACGCTCGTCCCGCTTGAAATTGACGACGTATCGCGAAGGGGAACCTAGTCGCGAAGGACGCCCGACTTCTTGAGTCGATGCAGAAAAACACCGCCGTATTACCGTTAGAGAATCCGGACCAATGGAATTCGTATCGTCAATGTGGTCCCCTTCTCTTTTGATCCCCGGAGAGTCAGCGTTCCATCAAGCGCGAGGGCGCGTTCTCGCATGCCGATAATGCCAAGAGAATTGTGGTTTTGGATCGACTTCTTGGTGATTCCCTTCCCGTTATCTTTCACGATCAACATCAGATCATCGTGGTGTTTCATTAACGCAATCGTGGCTGAGGAAGCCTGAGCATGCCGGGCCACATTCGTGAGCGCTGCCTGAGCGATCCGGAACAGGGCGACGCTTGCAACGCGGTCGAACTTGGCTTTCCCAAGCTTCGTCTCAACCCGGCACCGGATCCCAGTATGTCCCTCGAATTCCCGCGCCAACGATTGCAAGGTTTTCACCAGGCCCAGCTCGTCCAACACGCCCGGCCGCAACTCAACTGCGATTCGTTTCACCGATCGGATCATGGTCGTGACCAGCGTGGATAGCGATCTGACTTTCGCCTGCACCGGCCGTTGCTGTGGCGTCACCCTTTGAGCGATCCAGGATAATCCCAACTGCAAGGATGTCAGCGTCTGGCCGAACTCATCGTGAAGCTCGCGCGCGATCGCGGTCCGTTCACTCTCGCGCAAAAACTGCAAGTTTGCCGCGAGGGCCCGCAACTCATCGCGCGAATGCTCAAGCTGCTCTTCCGCCTGCTTCAAACGAACAACCATGACGTGGCGCTCACCGACAATCGCGTCCACCTGGTGGGTCTTGAGCGCGTGGACGAGCGCCTCGGCCTCATCCATCCTGATCTTCATTCTGCGGGCTGGTGGGTTCCGATGACTCATCGCTCGCCACCGGTCAGTCGGAGCGTGGCAAGGACTGTCTTCGTATCGCTGAGGTTGCCCAACAGGGAAACCTCAGGGCGGGGCTTAAGCATGATCAACATGGGCGTCAACAATATGGAATATTTGACACCGATCGCGGGATCTTTCAACACGTCCACGATGTCGATCTGGTAGCGTCCCTTGAGGTACTCCTCGCAGAGCCGAGCCAAATTTCCCCTAGCTTGGGTGGAGTTCGACCCGTTGCCGGCCACGAAGAGTCGGAAAGCATAGGCCTTACTTCCTGCCACTGCGGCTCCATTCCCCGCGCGCCTACCAGCGTTACTCATTCGCCTCAATTTCTCCCGTATCCCGACAGAGAAGAGATCTAGTCATAGTATCGAGCGAGCTAGGCCTTCACCAGATCGATCCCTCGATCGGTGATTCGGTATTCATGGAATCGTTCAGAATGCTTCGAGCCTCTTGATTTCATGATGGCCAACTGGCGTTTCATCGAGCCACCGATCGAGAGTTGGCAGAGAACGACCACGGTATCGATGATGGACGAAATGCCGATCCCGCTGATCTCCCGCGACGATATCAGGGCCGATAGCCTGGTTGAGATAGAAACAGGTAATCCCGCGTTCTTTACAGGCATTCAGCACCCGCATCAGGTATTCAAAGGCCGCCTGCTCCGAGCCCATGCGTTTGCATGCGGAAATCGCATCCACGACCACGTGTTGGGGGTGAACCTCATTCAGAGTATTCAGGGCATGAAACAAGTGTTCCTCCGCTCCCATCGCTTCCGGCAAGTAGGACTGGATCACCAACCTTCCGGTCTTGATCAGCGGCGCGAGGACAATGCCTGGGCTCAGCATGTTGCTGACCATCGATTCCGGCGACTCCTCGAAATTGAGATACAGCACTCGCTCGCCGCGCAGGCAGGCAGCCTGGGCGAACATGCAGGCCAGTGTGGTCTTCCCTGCGCCGGGACTCCCCGCGAGCAGGATGCTGGTCCCTCGTTTGTATCCGCCGCCAAGCACGCCGTCCAGCTGAGCTTGACCGCTGGACGCTTGGGGACCGGGGGAACGGTGCTGTAACACGTTGCTGGTAATCGGGATGACGTTGATGCCGTTCTCACCGATGATGAAGGGATATTCATTGCGACCATATCCCGAACCACGATACTGACCACTCTCAATCGGCGCGTTGTGATCTGACCCGTGACGCGCTGGTCGACGTGAATGACACAATCCGCCATGAAGTCCAAAAACGCGTACCGGGCGGGAGACTCTTCCTTCTGGACAGTTTTGACCGTCATGATCGCGGTCAATCCTCGATTCAACAGCCATTCGTGCAGCGCATATAACTCATGGCGCTCGCGTGAGGGGCTATCGTACAAATGCAGGAGCGTGTCCACGGCGTCAAACACAATGCGCCGGGCTCCCATCGCCTTGGCTTGATGATCCAGGATAGCCAACAACCCTTTGACGGAGAAGTCGCCGGAGATCACCAGTTCTGGGTTCACACGCGCATCCATCAGGAACAGCAAGTTCTTCCGCTCCAACGTCGCCAGGTCCCACCCCAAACTCCTGGCATTTTGACGTACGGCAGCGGCACGTTCCTCGAACAGCACCAGAATACACGGCTCGCCGGCGCCGGCGCTGTGCAGCAGGGACTGCAAGCCCATCAGGCTTTTGCCGCTCCCGGCACCGCCGCTGAAAAGCGTCATGCGTCCGACAGGGAGGCCACCGCATAACACCTCATCGAGCCCTACAATGCCGGTCGGGACCTTCTTGATCGCTTTCCTTCGCTCTTGCTGTCCTGCTGGGTCTTTGTGTTTCACCCTTCGTGTTCGTGTGGCCACCGCAGGCCTCCTCTATTTATTCTACGATTCACCTTCAGACAGGCACCCTAAGCCCTTGTGGAAGATTACCCAATTGACGCTCTGCCACATCCAAGCAAGCAACATCGAACGGACGCTTCAGATCAGCGAGTAGGTCACGGCTACCCGACAACCTCCGCGGTAGCCAGGGCTGCCGGCTGACAACTTCCGGCAGTGGGTCGGTTTCAAATGGCGACATTAGCATTTACCACCAATCGAGAAGTGGTCAAAATTGAGCATCTTTCAATTGGGTGCGTGAGGTAATGATTCCATTTGGAAATTGACGTGCAGGGGCATTGCTGAAGGCAAACTAATCCACTGACCCAGCGCTCACGCGTCTCCCGCTGAACCTGGACCGCCGTGCTTATGAAGCGGCTCTTCTCACTGGTGTGGGATGGTGGTCTCGGTAAGGATCACGACACCTGAGCCGCTTCGCCAATTGTCAGAAGAAGTATGACCCAGACTCGTGAGGGAAGCGTCATGGTGAGCATCGTGCTGGCGGACGACCATGTTGTCATGAGACAAGGGCTGCGCGCCTTACTGGAATCGGATCCGAACGTTGTCATTGCAGGCGAAGCGTCTGAACGGGCTCGAGGCCGTTGACATGGTCACGCGCCGGAAGCCCACGGTGTTAATCACCGACTTGATGATGCCCGGCCTGGATGGCCTCGCCATCGCACAAAACTCTCGCGCCTGAAATTAAATACCCAGGTGATCATCCTTTCGATGTACGGAGATCACGCGTATGTATTGACCGCGCTCAATAATGGTGCGGCTGGTTATGTCCTGAAAGAGTCGTGCGGAGCCGAACTCTTCCACGCCATTCGCGAAGTCATCGCAGGTCGGCGTTACATAAGTCCGAGAATATCCGAGGCTTCCATTGGCTCATTTTCGTGTATGGAACAATGCTGCGAAAGCGCAAGCTGTCAGCAATACGTAACC
>ERZ1370068.11223-contig-9856_pt1 | contig 35414 bp, 37 predicted proteins | sample MGYA00561227_ERZ1370068 | MGnify/ENA primary metagenome ERZ1370068 (study PRJEB38410, sample SAMEA6850437) | metagenome | study: Metagenomic assessment of the ecological functions of the soil: analysis of the soil microbiota associated with the... | reverse complement strand
CTACGTACCGCCTGGGCCAGCCTACCCTGGAGCGCGCGCACCCCATCGGCGCGGGACGGCTGAACGTGCGCGCCACGCATCAGTACGTCTCCGCCGAGCAGCGTTCAACGGCTACGAGCGCCTGACTCCCGCCGCTGACCGCCGCCCCATCCGCGACATCACCCGGCACCTTCTCGGCACTCCGCAACGTCATCTTCCCGCACTTCGACCTCGAGCTCGTCACGCACGAGGTGACGACCAGCCTCACCTTACGGCGCGACCGACGACCTGGAGTGTCGTACATCGCCGTCCCCAGTCCCGGCACACGGACGCCCGACACCGAGCCGCAGCTCCTCCAGCTCAGCGCGGCGCGACGCCCGCCCGGCCAGGGTGCGACAAATACGCAATGACACCGAGCCGGGCGCGTCGGCGACGTGTTCCTGCGCGGCACGTACCGGTTCCTTCACGGCCGCTTCGGCGAGCTGTCGCCGCGGGGCTCGCCCGCCCGCCGCCGTCGGGAAATCGAGGTGACGACTTCCAGGGCACAGGGCCTTCGAGGTGAGCCTTTCGCGCGTCTTATGCCGCCGCTTCCACGCCGCTCGCTGTCGCGCTGGCGCCGCTCGTCCGCGTGCAGGCGTACCATCGACAACGCCGGCCTCGGACCCGACGCCCCAGGGACACGCGAGCCGTGTGGCGAGGTCGGCGATGCGCGTCGGCGTCGCGACGTGATGCTCGCGACGCGCGTCGCGCTGTCGGTCGCATCCCTGCGCGCGAGCGCGTTCTCGATGCCGGCGTTGCCGGGGATCCATGAACGTGCCGCGCGTGAACGGGACCGCGTTCGCCGATCTTCGGCCTGTCGCCCGGGCAAATCCGGGAGCTACCATGACGTCTCCGTGGGCGGGCGGGTGAACCTCCGGCGAGATTCATCGGCCTGATCGGCAACGTCGTCGTGCCGGCGAACCCACGCCGCCACGAGCTTATGTGCCGCGGGCGAGCGCGTCATCCCGCTGATCGGGATCGAGGCGACGTTCTGAAGGTTCTGTCTGCATCGGCCTGCACCCATCGGACACAGGGGTGCGAGCTCGACGAATGCACGAGCGCCATCCTCCGAGCTAACTGTGCAGTTCGAGTCCCTTCACCTCGTCATTGAACGACCTTCGACGCGATCTGGAAGCTGCCCGGCGGAGGCCACCGATGCGGTAGGGCAGTGGTCCCCGTGGACCGTGGAATCAGAATCCGGCGCCGCGACGGCTCGAGATCGTCGTGCCACTCGCCGCGCAGCGGTATTCTCGAACGACTCTGCGCCAGGTACCGGCATCTCTGCTCGGCAACGGCAGCCGATGTTCGTGTTGTTCTGCGGGAAAACGACGATCCAGTCACCCGCATGGAACACGGTGGCGTTCGCGTCGACCGGGCGCGCCCCGGATCCTCTCCATGGCGAGCCGGAATCCCTGCGTGGCCCATGAACCAGACGGGTCCCTGATGACCTCGGCTCCGGACGACTTCCGCGGCGCGACCTGTGCGCGTAAGGTTATGCCTCGTAGCCGCCCCAGGCCAGCCAGAGCCCCGAGCACGATGCAGAGCCCGGTACCAGCGAGCCGCAACGGCAGCGGAAAATGGCGCCCCGCCCAAGCGGCTCGTCGCTGGCGGCGCGCGCCAGCCGAGGGGATCGCCACCGCGGGGACCGCCGGGGCACGCTGGAGCGGACGTTCGAGGTCCAACTCGCCGAAGGCGCGGTGCGTGAAGACGCAATCGCGCCGATTCGATCCAGCCAGGAGCACGACCGCGCTCGTGTCGCGACGGCGCCAGAGGTCAGGATCGCGCCGGCGCCCGACCCCGACGATGCCGGTCGGCGGCGACGAAAGGCACCGGGCGCGACGGCGATCGCAAACGAGATCGGCTCGCCGGCCGGCCGCCGTCCCACCACGAGCCGCCCGACGCGAGCAATCGCTGCCGCGGTCGCCAACGCTGCCGAGTGGCGGCGCTGATGCTCAACCCGGGAGTGCGCTAGGACGTGCGAACGCGAGCGGGCCACGAAGGGAATCGTGCTGCGCCGAGAAACGTCGGGAGCGGTACGATGATCGCGTTCTGCAGCGACGCCGAGCCTCTCCAGTCCGGCAAGACTGCTCCGGCTGGATGCTCCCGCGCCGTAGGACTGCAATGGCGCTCCATGCCTCGTACGCAACGTGGATCTCGGCGGAAGGGGTACGACGAGCAGCGCGCACCCGCATCCACTCGACCGAGCCCGCGTCGCACGAGGCCATAGCGCGCGGAGAGCGCGATGCGACGTGCAGGGCGCCGAAGTACTTGGTCAGCACGCGCACGCCGTCGCGAGCGCGGCGGCTCCGGAGCAGCAGGCCTGCGCACGGTCGTCGCCTGATCCCGTTTATGCGGATCCACAGCAGGGACGAGCGCGGGCGGAAGCCACGAAAGCGCCAGCATCAGCGCGTCGCTCATGACCGTCGCGGCTGACGTCACTGAATCCCGGCGATGCGAGCACCAGGGAGGCCAGGCCAGGAAGGGCCGCGACGAGAACCGTCGGGCGAGCGCCCACGTTCCCACCACGACCCCACCGCCGGGACGAGAAGACCAGGGCAACCGCGACGTGGGACCAACCGAGCAGAAGCCCGGCCGCGGCCAACAAATAGGTGGCGCCCGGCGGGTTCTTCGTCACCCCCGCCATCGGCATCGTCGTGAGATACCAGTTCACGTCGAAGCCGTATGGATCGAGCGGCGCGACCGCGATGTGCCCGCGATCCAGGTAGAAGAGCGCATCGTCGACGTTGAGCGGCTTGCCGAGGAACGGTGCCAGCATCGCGAGCGTCGTCGCAGCGATCAGGCATGCGATCTCCTTCCGTGATGACGATGCCGATGCGGAGCCTCGCCGGTGCCGCGGACGACCGTTCGGCCTCCCAGTGAATCCTCGACGTCGCCGGCAACGGGTTGTCACTGGAAAACGCCGGCGACTTTGGGTCGCACCGTCGACCGGTATCGTGCCGCGGCGTCCGGCCTGCGCCGCTGCTCGACGAGGCGCGAGAGGTGCCGCCCAACGGGCGCTCGACGAGCTGACGCCACCCGAGTAGCGCGGCCGCCGTCCCACGGGCGCGCGGGCGCCGTCAGGCCGCGCGCGGCCCGAACCGCGCCAGATACGACAAAGCGACCCTCCGATCCGGCGTTCGAACAGCGCACGCCGCCCGGCCGCGCGCGCCTGGCAGCGGACCAAAGCGGACGAAGTCCGGATCGAAGAAGATCTCGCCGACGCGACGAGCCGGCCGGCCCTGGCTCTGAGCACGCGCCGCAGTACCGCGGAGCGCCGTCCCCTCGGTCCGGAATCTCGCCGAGGACGCCGATCAGATAGGCCAGGCGTCGAACGCGCAGCCGGCGCACGGCCAGCCGGCGCGCGTCGCCTGGCTGCCGGACGATGTTCGCGATGTCACGCCTTCGTGCGCGCGCTTCGCACGACGTCAGCCGAGCACGGCTTGCTGATGACACAGCGAGACATCGAGCGTGCTGCGTTCTGGCGCGAGCGCGCGCGAGACGCCATCGGCAGCGAGCGAAACGCCGGTGTCTTCGTGGTCCGATCTCGAGGTGATGCGCTCGCCGTCCCGCGGCATCGAGGATGCGGCTTCAGTGGTGCGCCGGCAAGAGGCGATCATCGCCGCGCGGCACGGAGTAAAGCGACCATGCGCGGAGATGCGGCATCGGACCCGTGTCGCGCGACGCTCCGGTGTACCGCGTGAGGGATGCACGTCGCGATCCCGAAGAGGCCCCCAGAAGAGCGCCGGACGCGGGCTCCCCGCGCACGAGATCCACCAGGCAATCACGCCGATGGCGCCGAGCGCTGACGAACCCCGACCAGTCGTCGCGGTCTCACGGACGGCGCGCGCGCCAGCGCTGCACACGACGCTCCGTGGCCCTGGCCAGGCCGCGCCTCGATCTGCTTCTGAACGCACGCGTCGATCAGCGCCGCGTGAACTCTGACGCGAAGTTCCCGTCGGGGTCGAGGATCGCCGCCGTCGATCGGAAGAGGCCAAATGCCGCGAGGCGGATAGAGCATCGGAGACGCGCCTCGCTCGCGAGCGCCGTTGCACGAGCGCGGCGATGGATGTCGAAGGTCGTGAATGTGGCGAGCTTGACCGGCACCGACACCGCTCCGCCCGTCGGGGAACGTCTCGAGCGGGTGGATCGCGAAGTGGGATCCGCCCAGGTTGTAGCCCCAGTGCGCGCGCGATGCCGTGCCGCGGCGCGCTCCTCCTGGAGCGGGACGCCGACGACGTGTCGCGATAGAATCTCGGCGAGTGCGCCGCGGGTTCTGACCACAGCCAGCAGCACGGCGGAGAGTGAACTCCGGATCTACCGCGACCCGTCGCCCGCCGCCACGCGCCGCTACCCGAACACCACCGGCAGCTCTGCCGGCGCCCGGAACGTGCAGCCCCGTGACGTGGACGTCCTCGCGCGTCGGGATCGAGCCGCAGGTTCGGCAGGCGATCGAGCACGGCGTCGATCACGACGCGCGTCTCCATGCGCGCGAGGTGCATGCCGAGGCAGGTGTGGCTGCCGTACGCGAACGCCATGTGCTGCTTCGGCTCGCGGAAGATGATCGAAGCGCTCGGGCTCCTCCCAGCGCTTGGCGATCGTGGTTCGCCGCGCCGAGGCAGACGCCGACGACGGCGCCCTGCGGGCACCGCGACGCCGTCGACGACGACGTCGCGCGTCGCGGTGCGCGCGATGCCGCGTGAGCGGCGCCTCCCAGCGCAGGCCCTCCTCGATGGCGCGCCGCATGAGCGAGCGGTCGTCGCGGAGCGCCGTCGAGCTGGTCGGGATTCGTCAGCAGCCCGTAGAGGAGGTTGCTCGACGAGCGGTACGTCGTCTCCGCGCCGGCCGGCAGGAGCAGGCGCAGGAAGGCGAAGATCTCGTCGTCGGTGAGGCGCTGTCCGTCGAGCTCGGCCGTGCGCGAGCACGCTCATCAGGTCGTCGCCCGGATCGCGCGGCGGCGCGCGCCAGGACGTCGGCGAAGTAGTCGCGGAGCTGCTGCGACGCGTTCGATGCCCGCGCTCGACGTCGACGGCGATGCTGATGAGCTCGACCGCGAGACGATGGAAGCGCGGCAGGTCGGCGTCCGGCAGGCCGAGCATCGCCGGCGATCACCTCGAGCGGGAACGGGAACGTGAGCTCGCGCACGAGGTCGGCGCGGCCGCGCGTCGACGAAGCGGTCGATGCAGCGCGTCGACGATCGGCGCGACGAGGTCGCGCTCCCAGCCGCTCCATCGCCTTCTGGCTGAAGGCCTGCTGGAGCAGGCTCCGGTAGCGGTAGTGCTCGGGCTCGTCCATCTCGAGGATGCGAGTGGCCCGAAGACGAGGCCCATCGTCGGCGCCGTAGCCCGACGACGAGAACGTCTCGCCGTCGAGCAGGACCTGCGACACGGCGGCGTAGCTGCAGCGCGGTGTAGTAGGCGCCGGTCTCCGAGAACGCCGCCTGGTCGATCGTCGGGATGCCGAAGAGCTGCCCCGCCGTGCCTTCGTGGACGGGACACTGCCGCGCGCAGCTCGGCGAACCGCGGATACGGATTCCGGACGAGCCCGGAGCCGGTCGGATGCGTTGAAGACCTCGAATGGATCCTTTTCGTCGTCGGCCATGATCTGCTACTCGAAGAGCTCGAGCACGCGCTCGGACGGCCGCGCGATCACCGCACGCGATGCCGCGGATCACGACCGGGCGCTCCATGAGCTCGGGATGGGCGAGCAGCAGGATCGACGACCTGCTCGCGCGTGATGTAGTCCGTTCGCATCGAGGCCGAGCTCCTGGCGAAACGCTTGTCCCTGCGCACGAGATCGGCGGGCGGCCCGGCGAGGAGCGACAGGAACTGCCTCGTACGTCGCGCGATCCGGGCGGCGTCTGCAGGTACTCGACGACGTCGCAGGCGACGCCCGCGCTCACGCAGGATGTCGAGCGCTCCGCGCGACTTCCCACAGCTCGGGTTGTGGTAGACGGTGACCCGCTCCATGCGCCGCAGACCTAGCCGGACCGTCGGTCGCTCGCAATGCCGGACGCGCCGGCGGCGTCGGACGCTCGACCGGCGTCGTGTGGTCCCTCGCATGGCCGGTGGTCGTGAACCTCGTCTCGGAGGCGGCGGTCGGCCTCGTCGACACGTTGATGGTCGGCCGGCTCGGGCGCGACGCCGTCGCGGCGGTCGGCGTCGGCAGCGCAGATCCTCGGCAGCGTATCAGGTGGTGACGTTCGCCATCGGCACCGGCACGGTGGCGCTGGTCGCGCGGCACGTCGGCGCGGGCGAGCCGGCAGGCCGTGCGGCGGGTCGTCGGCCAGTCGATCGTCGCTCGCGTTCGCGCTCGCCTGCTCCGCGATCCTGCCGGTCCTCGTCGTGGACCGAGGCGGCGGTCGTCGGCTCTTCGGCGTCGAGCCGGCGGTCGTCGCGCAGAGCGTCGCGTTCACGCGCATCATCATGCTCGCGATCCCGGCGAGCGCGGTCGGGTTCGTCGTCGGCGTCGGCGCTGCGCGCGGCCGGCGACACGCGGACGCCGCTCGCGATCGGCCTCGTGATGAACGTGCTCAACATCGTCGCTCAACTACGTGCTCGATCTTCGGCGCGTTCGGGCTCCCGGCGCTCGGCGTGCGCGGCTCGGCGCTCTCGAGCGCCGATCGCCTTCACGCTCGGCTCGACGATCGGCGTCGTCCTGCTCGCGCGCGGCAGGCTGCGCGTCGCCTTCGCGCGTAGCGGATCTCCGGCCCGATCGCCACATCATGCGCGCGCGTCATCCGGATCGGCGCGCCCACCGGCATCGAGCAGTTCGCGATGCAGATGGGGTTCCTCACGTACCTCGTCTTCGCGTCGACGCTACGGCACGGCGGCGGTCGCCGCGTACTTCATCGGCGTGCGCATCCTCGCGTTCGCGTTCCTGCCGGGCATCGGCTTCGCGACCGCCGCGGCGGCGCTGGTCGGGCAGAACCTGGGCGCGGGCGCGCCCGGAGCGGGCCGAGCGCGCCGGCTGCGTCGCGACCCGCCTCGCCGATCCGCCTCATGTCGAGCGCCGGCCTCCTGCTCTTCGTCTTCGCCGTCCCGATCGCCCGGCTCTTCGTCGACGATGCCGCGGTCATCGAGGACACGCGCTGGTTCATCTACGCGCTTGCCGTCTGCCAGCCGTTCATGGCGATCGACTACGCGCTCGGCGGCTCGCTCCGCGGTGCCGGCGACACGCGCTTCCCGCTCGCGACGCTCTTCGTGGGGCTCTACGGTTGCCGGCTCGTCTTCGCATGGCTCGTGACCCACGTGCTGCACCTCACGACGCCGTGGCTCTGGCTCGCGATGGTCGGCGACTACGCGGCCCGGTCGGCGCTCAAGACGTGGCGCTTCCGCAGCCGTGGCCTGGCAGCACGTTCGCGTGTGAGCCCTGGCGTCGGGTTGGGCGGCGTGACAAGCGGGTCCGATGGATGCCACCGCGCCGAACGCCGAGCAGGTCACCTTCTGGAACGAGCAGGCGGGGCCCATCTGGGTCGCGCGCCAGACGAAGCTCGATCGCATGATCACGCCGTTCGGCGAGCGCGCCATGGCCGCGCTCGCTCCTCGTCCGGGTGAACGGATCATCGACGTCGGCTGCGGCTGCGGCGACACGTCGCTGGCGATCGGCCGGCGGGTCACGCCGAGCGGCAGCGTGCTCGGCCTCGACATCTCGAGCCGATGCTGGGGCGCGCGCGCGAACGGGCGTCCGCCGAAGGGCTCCCGCATCGTGCGATTCGTCGCCGGCGACGCGCAGACGCACGCCGTGGCCCCGGGCAGTGCCGACGCCATCTTCTCGCGCTTCGGCGTCATGTTCTTCGTCGACCCGACGGCCGCCTTCGCGAACCTGCGGACGGCGCTCCAGCCCGACGGACGGCTCGCCTTCGTGTGCTGGCAGCGGAGTTCCCGCGAAGAATCCCTGGATGACGACGATGGTCATGGCGCTCGCCTCGGTGGTACCGCTGCCTCCACCGCCGGCGCCGGACGCTCCGGGACCGTTCTCGCTCGGCGACCGGAACGAGTCCGTCGCATCCTCGACGGCGCCGGTTTCCGGGACGTCGCCGTCGTGCCGTTCGACATCGACATCGTCGTGGGCGGCGGCGGGACGCTCGACGAGACCGCGGAGTTCGCCCTCGACCTCGGCCCGAGGCGCCGCGCTGCGCCAGGGGGACCCGAGATCCGTCCGCAAGGTGCATGGCCGCACTCCGCGAGGCCATGACGCCGTTCGCCACCCCGCGCGGCGTCGCCATCGGGTCGAGCGCCTGGGTCGTCACCGCCCGTCGCTGACGGCGTCCTGTCGACTGGACATCGAACGATCGGGAATGTCCTCGATTCTGAACATACCGGGCCGACTCCGCGGAGGAACGCCCGTGCATTGGATGGGCATGTGCGTTGCTCCGCCCCTCCATGTCTGACGTCCCCATCGATGTCGATGCACAGATCGAGAACTTGCGTGGGCTGAAGAGCGACCTCGAGGCCTGCTATCTGGGGGTCGTCGAGGCCGGCGAGCCGGGCATGCGATTCGCCCTCGGCATCGCCGTCAATCAGCTCGGGCAGCGAATCCTCGCGCTCGAGGAGGTCGTTCGGCACCACGGCGCCGACGAGATCCTCCTCGGACACCTCTCGCTCGACGAGTACCGGAGCGTCGAGCGCGCGCTCGAGACGCTCGACGGCGAGCTCACGCTCGAAAAGGACATGCGCCCGACGAAGCTCTGGTCGCGCGTCCGCGCCGTCGCTGTCCGCCGCCGACGATCTCCTGTTCGCGGCGGCGCGCGGGAGCAGCGAGCCGGCGCGGACGAGGAAGACCGCCCGCGGCGGCCGCGCGTCGTCCTGCCGCTAGTCCGCTCGAGGCTGACCCGGCTGGCGACCACGACGAGAGACGAGCCGGCGCTGTCCTGGAGACCCGCGTCGGCATCCTGCGCCGTGCGCGGTTTACAGCGCGCGGCGCGGAGAGTAGCGTGTACTCATCACTTCCCGGTCGGAGCACACACAGGCTCCAGCGCCGGCGCGAGTCGGTGACCGGGGCTGGGGGACGGCAAACGGCGGTCGTTTCCCCGGCGGTGGGGACTAGGACCCGCCTGGTTCTCTCGCCGAGAGGAAGGAGGTGATCCAGTGACGTATATCCCTACGGTGATCTGTGAGGTGGTGGCCTCTTAGGGTCGACCCAGATCAACACGTCGCTGGGTCATCCCTGTAGGGACCCAGGCACCACCGAACCCCGATAGCCCCCGCGTCACCGGCGGGCAGCAGCGCAGATGCTGCTGACAATGGCTATCGGGGTTCTTTTTCTGAGCGCGCCGAGCGCCCGGTCGAGCGAGGCGCGGGCGGCCACGGCGGCCGGCGTTTCCTCGACCGACGGACACTGGCGGAGCCAGGCCACGTATTCCGCCGGCAGCCCGTGCGCCAGCGCGCCCTCGATCAGGAGCGCCATGTATCGATGCGACGCGCACAAGCTCGGGTCGCGTCGCTCCGACGTCAGCGTGAACGCGTCGAGCTCGGCGTCCTGCCGTCGAGCGGCGCGACCCGCACCGCCACGCGGCGGTAGTTCCCGATCAGCACGCCCTCGGTCAGGTCGATGTGCGCGAGGTCGTCCGCCGTCACGTGGTACGCGACGCCTGAGCACCTCCGCCGCCGGCGTCTCGACGACGTTCGCCATCGCCGCCGCCGACCGGCAGGATCGGCGGCTTGTCGAACACGAGCTGCCAGCCGCGAAGCCGCGCCGGCACGGCGCCACGCGGCGACGATGCCGCGCCGGCCCCGAACGTCGCCGGCTGCATGTTCGAGCCGTAGGCGAAGTACCAGACGAGCTCGCTCATGCGCAGCGCAGGCGGACCGCCGAGCGAGCTACGGGTATCGGCGAGCAGTGCCGATCCAGCAGTCCGCCCAGCCGTAGCGGTCGCGCGAAGCCGCCGCACGCGCTCGTGTCCGCCGGGATTCGGCACCATGCTCCGCGCGGCAGTCGCGCCGGACGCCGTCGCGCTCGAGCACCAGCGTCGGCCGACCGCCGGACGTCCGCGACGAACGGTCGCTCGGGATTCGCGGCCTCGATCCACGCGCCGTCGCCGTCGTCGGCGATCCACGTACGCGTGCGATGCGTGCTGCCCTCGCCGTCCAGCCGTCTCGACGACGACCACCTCGCTGCCTTCGAGCGCGACCAGCGTGACGGCCGAAAGACGACGAGCCCGACGACGGCGCGGCGGCGACGCGCGGCGCATCAGTGCGCGGCGCGCGCGTCGATGCGCCTGTCGCACCGCGTGCATCCCGGCGAAGAGCGCGTTCATGTCGATCGGCGCGTCGTACGCTTCGCCCCGCAGCTCGCGGTACGCGCGCTCCACCTGGAAGACGATGCGCTCGGGCTCGGTCCACGCCGGCGTACGGGCCGAGATCGATGCGCTTCGCGGCCTCGAGCGCCGGCACGCCGGCGTCGAAGCAGCGCCGCGCCTCGCCGCGCACGTACACGAGGTAGTCGCGCATCTCGCGCGGCCCTCGACGCCGCAGAGCGGCCCGTGGCCGGGCACGACGACCGGCGGGCGCGAGCGCGACGATCGCGTCGAGCGCCGCGATCCAGCCGTCGAACGTGCCGTCCCAGCCGATCGGCGTGCACAGGCGGAAGAGCACGTCGCCGGTGAAGACGACGCGCTGCCTCGGGAAGGTGCACGATCACGTCGCCCGCGGTGTGCGCCGGGCCGACGTAGATGCAGCTCGACGCGCGATGCCGTCGAGGTCGAGCGTCGAGGCGCTCGTCGATCAGCGTCGTCGGCGGCGTCGAGCTCGACGCCGGTGAAGTCCCAGTCGGCGAGCTTCGCGCGCGAGCGCCGCGCAGCACCGGGTCGCTCGCTCGCCGCCTGGCTCGCGCAGCATCTGCATGCATCTCGGGCTGCTCGCGTCCGAACGCTCTCGGCGCACAGGCGATGGCCGATGATCTCCGCGCCGGCGAAGAGCTGGTTGCCCCAGCAGTGGTCGCCGTTGTGGTGCGTGTTGACGACGCGGCGCGCCGGCTCGCGCCAGACGCGCGCGTAGTGCGTCGATCAGCGTCGCGCGTGTGCGGCAGGTCCCAGAACGTGTCGACGACCAGGCCGCCGCCGCGATTGACCAGCCCGGAGTTGCTGCGTGCCGAGCCCGCGCTCCTCCTGCAGGCAGGCGTGGACGTCGCCGAGCCACCGAAGCCAACTCCATCGGCATGGCCCGGGCCTAACACCACCGTCGCAGCCGGCGGCAACGCGGCGCTTCTGCTCGGCCCCCGATCTGCGGTAGACCTGCGACGTGACCCAGGAGTGACTCAAGAGGGCTCACCCTCCTCTCGACGACGTGCATCGTGCTCTCGGGCGTGTCGCTGCTCGTCGGCTGGTACTTCATCCGCGTGCGCCGGAGCATGCCGCGACACCGTGCGGCGATGCTGACGGCGACGGCGTGCGCGGGGCTCTTCCTCGTCGCCTACGTCACGCGGTGGTCGACTCTACGGCTCGAAGCCCTTCGGCGGCACGGGCGTCTGGCGCACGATCTACTTCGCGAACCTGGTCCCGCACGTGCATCCTCGCGATCGTCGTCGGTCCGCTCGGCGGGGCGCCTCATCTATCTCGCCGCGGTGCGGAACGACTTCGCGGCGCACCGCCGTCTCGGCCGCGTCACCCTGCCGATCTGGCTCTACGTCGCGGCGAGCGGCTGGCTCGTCTACTACATGCTCTACCGCATGACCTGAGAGGAGAACGCGATGGCGAGCGGCGCGGTCTCGATCGATCACGCCGTGCTCACGGTGCGCGATCCCGCGCGTGGGACGGTCGATCGCCGAGCTGCCGATCGACGACGCCGCGGCGGTCGCCGCCGCCGTCTCACGCGCGCGCGCCGCGCAGCCCGCGTGGGCGGCGCTGTCGGCCGACGGAGCGCGGCCGCTGATTCGCCGTGCGCGCCGGGCGATGGTGCGCGTCCGCGCGCGAGATCATCGATCTCCTCGAGCGCGAGACCGGCGAAGGCGCGTTTCGACGTCGCCGGCGAGCTCATGGGCGTCTGCATGGACATCGGCCACCTCGCGCGGCGCGCGCCGCGCTGGCTCGCGCGCGACGCGCGTGAGCACGCGGCCGCTCTTCGGCAAGCGCGGCTACGTCGTCTACAGGCCGCGCGGCGTCGTCGGCATCATCAGCCCGTGGAACGCGCCGCTGAACCTCGCGCTCGGCGACGCCGTGCCGGCGCTGCCTCGCCGGCAACGCCGTCGTGATCAAGCCGTCCGGAGCTGACGCCGCTCGCGACGCCGCCGCGCCGTGCGAGGCGATGAACACGGTGCTGCCGGCCGACGTGCTGCAGGTCGTGATCGGCTGCCGGCGACCCGGCGCGGCGCTCGTCGACCACGTCGACATGATCTGCGTCACCGGCTCGCCCGAGACCGGGACGGCGCGTGATGGAGCGCGCGAGCCGGCGCCTGACGCCGGTGCTGCTCGAGCTCGGCGGCAAGGACCCGATGATCGTGCTGCCGCGACGCCGACCTCGACCGCGCCGGCGAACGGCGCGGCCTGGGGCGGCTGCATGATGACCGGCCAGGTGTGCATGTCGGTCGAGCGCGTCTACGTCGAGGCGCCGGTCGCCGAGGCGTTCACCGCAGAAGCTCGTCGAGCGAGATGTCGCAGCTCCGCACCGGCGCGAACGGGCCGGAGGCCGACATCGACTACGGTCCGTTCACGAGCCCGCGGCAGGTCGAGATCGTCGAGCGCCATCTCGCCGACGCGCGTCGCGAAGGGCGCCGCGTCCTGCTGCGGCGGCAAGCGCGTCGGCCGCACGGCCGGCATCTTCTTCGAGCCGACCGTCGTCGCCGAGCGTCGACCACTCGATGGCGCTCATGACCGAGGAGACGTTCGGTCCGGTCGTGCCGGTGATGCGCGGTGCGCGGACGTCGACGAGGCGCTGCGGCTCGCGAACGAGACGCCGCTACGGCCTCAACGCGAGCGTGTGGACGCGGCGACGTCGACGCGCGGCATCGAGCTCGCGCGAGCGGTCGAGAGCGGCAACGTCTGCGTGAACGAGTGCGTGATCTCGGCCGGCGTCCCGGGCTGCCGTTCGGCGGCGTCAAGCAGAGCGGCGTCGGCACGCGCCACGGCGGCGCCGAGGGCCTGCGGCAGTTCTGCGTCCGCCAGGCGATGCTGGTCGAGCCGCGCGGCGCGAAGACGGAGGCGACGTGGTTCCCGTACTCCGCGAAGCGCGGGCGGCAGCTCGAGCGGCTGATGGGGCTGATGTTCGGGTGGTGTAGGTGAACGCCGCTTCGGTCGGGCGTCGGAGCGGGGACAGGGGCGGAGGTCTGCGGCTTCAGCACTCGCCGCGACGAGCGATTGTCTCCTCTCGTGAAGGCGATTCGCGGCTCGTGGGCGCCTCCGACCTCGCCCCTGTCCCCGTGATGCGGCGGGGCTCGGCTTCGCCTACGCCGAACGCGGTGCCATCTGACGGGCGAGCGGCGACCGGGTTCGTAGTGTCGGGACGATCGTCGGGCGTCTTCGCTAGCGCGTTGAGGAAGGTGTCTAGGGCGGCCTCGAACTCGTCGGGCGTTTCGAGGTGCGGCGGCGTGGCCGGCGGCGAAGCGGATCGAGCGCGCGCGTTCGGGAACGTTCGGATGGCGGGGAGGCTAGCGCGCCAGGGCATCGACGTGGTCGCGCGCTCGCCCACGCGAACAGCGTCGGGCAGGTGATGCTGCGGCGGCGAGTCGGCGCGGCAGATCGCTCTCGGGTGAGCGCGAAGCCGCGCCAGGCGTCGGCGAGGATCGGCGCGACGTCGTAGGCGCGGGCGACGATTCGTGCGCGCGCATCGCGCGCGGCGCGGGCGCTGGAGGACGATGCGGTAGTAGAGGGCGAACGCCGGGCCGGAACCACCACGCGCCGCGCGCGCCGGCCGTCGAAGAAGCGGGCCATGGCGGCGAGGACGGCCTGCAGCGACGCGGTCGTCGACGGGGGCGAGGCCGCCCGGGTCCTCGAGCACGAGGCCGCGCGACGCGCTCCGGGGCGGCGCGCGGCATAGGTGATCGCGGCCGCGCCGCCGATCGAGTTGCCGACGAGCGACGCACGGCTCGACGCCGAGCTGCGTCGAGAGACGCCGGCGAGGAGCGTCGGCGTAGCGCGCGGCGGTCACGCGACGCGGCCGTCGCGCGGCGAGCGGCCCTGCCCGGGCCAGTCGATCGCGATCACGCGATAGCGATCGCGGAACGCGCGCGCACGGCGCGCGAAGTCGGCGCGCGTCGTGGCCCGATCGCGTGGAGGCAGACGAGCGGCGTCGGCCGTCGCCCGTCGTCGTCGAGCACGAGGCGGGCGCCGTCGACCGTGAGCGTGCGTTCCATGTGGTGATAGTACTATCACCATGCGAGCGCGACCGACGACAACCATGCTACGACGGGGCGACATGCCCACGGCTCGCGCCCCGTCGCTCGGCGGGCCGGCGCGCCGGCTCGTCGAGCCGCGGCCCGGCGCGGCGTACGCCGGACGAGACCCGCGAGCGGCTCGTCGCCGCGGCCGCCGAGGAGTCTGAACCGCGGCGGCTATCACGGCACCGACACGAACCGCATCGCCCGCGCCGCCGGCTACGCGCCCGGGACCTTCTACAAGCACTTCCCGACAAGCGCGCGCGATCCTGCTCGCCGCCTACGAGGCCTGGGTGACGACCGGAGTGGCAGGCGATCGCGCGGGTCGCGGAGCGCCGGCGCCGCGGCCGCGCGCGCCACGCATCGTCGACGCCGTCCTCGGCTTCCACCGGCGCTGGCAGCGGGCTGCGCGCGAGCCTTCGCGCGCCTGGTCGCGAGTCGACCCGGAGGTGCGCGCCTTCTACCGCGCCCAGCGCCGCCGCCAGCTCGACTCGCTCGCGCGCTGCGGCACGCGGCGGACACGCCGGCAGCGGCGTGCCGCCGACGCGCTCCTGCTCTATACGCTCGAGCGCGTCTGCGACGCGGTGGCCGAGGGTGAGTCCCGCGCGCTCGGCGTCCGACGAGCGCGATCTCGTCGCACTCCTCACGCGGTCGTGGACGCCGCGCTACGCATGGTCGCGACACCGCGACCGGCGACGACGCCCTGGCGCGCCGGCCGCGCATTCCGGTTACAAGGAGCCCGTGAGCGTCACCTGGGATCTCTCGCCCGCTCTGCTCGGCCCCGACGACCCGCGCGTCGACGCCGACCTCGCCGACGCGCTGCAGCGCGGACGCCGCGGCGTTCGTCGACGCGCCATCGCGAGCGCGTCGCGGCGCTCGACGCGCGCCGGCGCTCGCCGGAGCCGATCACCGCGTACGAAGACGCTCGAGCAGCAGGCGCGCCGGCCGGGCTTCTACGCGCATCTCCTGCTTCGCGGCCGACACGCAGGACGAAGCCGCGCGCCGGCTCGTCGACCGCACGCGCGAGGCCGCGGTCGGGATCGCGAACGTGCTCACGTTCTTCGAGCTCGAGCTGAAGGCGATCCCCGACGACGCGTTCGCGCGGCTCGCCGACCGATCCCGCGCTCGCCGACCGCCGGCACTGGCTCGGGCTGTCGTCCGGCGCCGGCCGTACACGCTCTCCGGAGCCCGAGGAGCAGATCGTCAACCAGAAGAACCTCACCGGACGCGGCGCGCCTCGTCCAGCTCTTCGACGAGCTGTCAGGCTCGCTGCGCTTCCGGCGTCGACGATCGCGAGCTCACCGGCGAGCAGGTCGCTCTCGCTCCTCTACGATTCCGACCGCGCGCTCCGCGAGCGCGCCTACACGGACCTTCCTCGAGACGCACGCCACACATGGCGTCGTCTGGAGCCGAGCGTCTTCAACGGCGCTCATGCAGGACCACCGCCTCGAGTGCGAGCTGCGGAGCGTCCCCGATCCTGCGTCCTGCCGACGCACCTCGACAACGAGGTCCGTCCCGAGACCGTCGAGGCGATGATGCAGGCGACCGAGCGCAACTACGACCTCGCGCGCGACTACTTCCGGCTGAAGGCGCGGCTCCTCGGCGTGCGAGCGCCTGAAGAACACGGACCTCTACGCGCCGCTCGACGGGGCCGCCGCGCGCGTGCCGTTCGACGAGGGCGCGCACGATCGTCCTCGACGCCTACCGCGCCTTCTCGCCGACGTTCGGCGACCTCGCGCGCGACTTCTTCGAACGGCGGCTGGATCGACGCCGAGGTGCGACCGGGCAAACGCGCTCGGGGCCTTCTGCGCGTCGCTCTGCCCGTACGACGAACCCGTGGGTGCTGCTCTCCTACACCGAGACGCCGCGCGACGTCGCGACGCTCGCCCACGAGCTCAGCCACGGCGTGCCACGACCGGCTCGCCGCGCGGCAACGCCCGCTCGACTACATGCCGCCGCTGACGCTCGCCGAGACGGCGTCGGTCTTCGGCGAGATGACGGCTGACGCGCGCGCTCCTCGCGCGCGAGCCGCGCCGCGGAGGTGCGGCGCGCGATCCTGTGCGCGAAGATCGAGGACACGATCGCCACGGTCTTCCGCCAGAACGTGCTCACGCGCTTCGAGATGGCGGCGCACGCCCGGCGCGCGGGCGGCCCGCTGACCCGCGGAGGAGCTCGGCGACCTCTGGTGGACGGAGAACGCGCAGCTCTACGGCGACGCCGTCGAGATGATCCCCCGCCTACCGGTGGGGCTGGGCGTACATCCCGCACTTCATCCACAGCCGGTTCTATTGCTACGCGTACGTCTTCGGCGAGCTGCTCGTCCTGACGCTCTATCAGCGCTACCGCGACGAAGGCGCCGCCGTTCGTCCCGCGCTATCTCGGAGCTGCTCGCCGCCGGCGGCAGCGAGGCGCCCGACGTGCTGCTCGGGCGCCTCGGCTTCGCGATCGACGACCCCGCGTTCTGGGAGCGCGGCTTCGCCGTCGTCGCGCGACCTCTTCGCCGAGCTCGACCGCGACGCTCGACTGAGTCGAGCGTCGCGGCCGCGCCGGCTCGGGGTGAGCGGCGCCCGTGGCGCCGACTCGACGTCGCGCCAGCACGATAGAACACGTTCGTGACGGGGCTCGAGCGCGATCCGGCGTCGCCATGCGGCACGGCGACCTGACGGTGCTCTACGATCCGGTGCCGGGTCCGCTGACGGCGATCGCCGATCGCGATCCGCGCCGGCTCGCGCGCCGACGGCCGCCATCCGGGCCTCGCCCACATGGCCGAGCACATGCTCTTCCAGGGCACGCGCGCCTCGACCAGCTGACGCTCAACCGGCGGGCGGGCGAGCTCGGCGGCGAGCACGACGCCGACACCGGCTACGAGGACATGATGCTGCACTTCGAGGTCTTCAACGAGGACGTCGAGGCGGCGCTCCGGCTCCTCGCCGAGCAGCTCTTCCAGTCGACGGTCCCGGACGACCGCTTCGCGAAGGAGCGCCGCGTGGTGATCGACGAGATCCGCGGCCGCCAGGAGGATCCCGCGCAACCTGCTGCACGAGCGCGCGTGGGCGCGCTTCTTCGCGGAGCCGCTCGCGCCACCCGATCGCGCGGCAGCGATCGCGCAGCGTGCGGCGCGATGACGCCGGCGGCGGTGCGCGCGCTTCATCGCCCGGCACTTCGTGCCCGCGAACATGGTGCTCGCCGTCGCCGGCGGCGTGAGCCGCGCGTCGCGTCCGGCGCGCCGTCGCGCGCACGTTTCCCGCCCAGGCCGCGGCGCCGGCGCTCCCGGCCGCGCCGGCCGCGCCGTGCGCGGCAGCGGCTCCGTGCGCCTCCGCCGGCGCGACCTCGCGCAGACCTACCTCGTCCGGCTTGACGGCCGCGCCGACCGACGCCGCGCGAGTCGCTCGCGCTGTCGCTCGCGATCGAGATCGTCGGCGCCGATCCCGATGCGCGCCTCTTCCAGGAGATCCGCGAGCGCCTCGGCCTCGGCTACGACGTCGGCGCGGCGCTCGAGCACGGCAGCGATTGGGCCGTCGCGGTCCTCTCGGCGAGCGCCGCCCGCGAGCACGAGACGCGCCTGCGCGACACGGTCGAGCGCACCTGCCGGGCAGGCGGCGCGCTGGCTTCGACGGCCGACGAGTTCGACCGCGCCGCGGAAGAAGGTCCGCTACCGCTTCGCGCGCCTCGCCGACTCCCGCATGGATCGTGCCGTCTCGCACGCCGGCGCGCTCGCGAACGCGGCATCCGACGCTCGCGACGACGGCTCGGCTCGCTCGAGCGGATCCGGCTCGCGGGAGGTCGACGCGGCGTGGCGGCGGTCGTTCGGGGCGCCGACGTTGACGGCGGTCCTGGAGCGCGTGGCTCCGTGTGTGCGCGGTCAGCGGCGCGGGCGCGTGGGGCGCCTGCTTCGCTTCGGCTTCGCCGCGGGGCCTCGCGTCATGAGCGGGCGGCACTTGCGGCTGCTCGGTAGCGCTGCGCAGACGCCCCGCCGCGCCCGCGCCTCGCCGGCGTCCTGGTGTGCGCGATGCCGCCGCCGTCTCGGTCGCGGCGACTGCGAGCCGTTCGCCGCTCGGCCCCTGCGGTCCGATCGCGCGCCGGCACGAGCATGTCGAGCTGCAGGCGCTCGAGCTGCGGAAGCTCGCGCGTACGCCCGATCGGCGCGAGTCTGCGGCTGGTCGCGCGTGCCGCGACGGGAAGTCGGTCGCCGATTCCCGTTCCAGGTCGATGAGAGCGCAGGGACGGCAGAGTTGACGATGGCGGACGGCAAGGAGCCGTCGACGGACGCGAAGCCGGGCATCCTCGATCCGGACGATCGTGCTCGTGTTCATGCCGTGCGACGCGGGCGACGCGCGCCACGGCGCGGGATGCGGCGCGCCGTGCCGGGCTCCGAGACGTGGCGGGAGGTGCAGATCGACGATCCGATCGACGGCACGCAGCGGGTTCGCCTACGTCGTCGTCGCCGAGAGCACCGCCGTCGACGCGACGCGACGCTACGTCGCCTACGATCCGGCGCCGACCTCGTGATCGACGGCGCGCGTATCGGATCGGGATGGCGAGCGCGCTGCCGACCTACTTTCGCGGTCGCGATGGCGGCCGCTCGGGCCGAACCTGCTCGACGGGCTTCGACTGCGCGCGGAGGCGACAGCTGCGGCGAACCTGGCCACCGTTCGCTTGAACGAGCAGCGACGCGCGCACACGAGCTGATCGCATGGAGAGGCGGGCCGGTGCGCGTCGTGCGACGCTCGCGCCACGACGTCGATCTGCTTCGGCATCGGCATCCACATCTCCGGCCGGCATCGCGAACACGCGCCTTCTATCCGCTGCACGTCTTCGCGCCCGGATCGCTGACGCCTGCCGATCTCGCCTCGGCGTCGTCTTCCGCGAGATCTCGGCGATGGGCGGCGTCGACCTGACGCGACCTCCGCGGCTGGCGCTCGTCGCGCCCGGCACGCCGCCCGGCGGCTTCGCGATCGACGGCACGATGGACGACGGCGAGCGCGCGTTCAACGCGCCGGCACGTGGTTCGTCCTCGTGCACGATCGCGCGCAGGCGATCCTGGTGACGATCACGCTGTCGCGAGAACCTGCGCGCAGCGCGATCCCGTTCGACGTCGTCTACGTGCGACGACGCGCAGCGCGACGGCGCCGCCCGAGCGCGTGCCGGGCAGCGTGCCGCTGGTCGGCTTCCGCGGGCGGCACGTCGAGAAGCTGCCGGCCGACCGCTACGCACTTCCGACCTGCGCGTCTTCCTGCTGCCCGACTATCGTGCCGGCGACGCGAGCGCGGTGCTCGCCAGCGCGACGCGCCGCTCGTCGTGACGGTCACGCGCCAGCAGTGCCCGCAGCCGCTGCCAGCAGCGCCTCGGTGAGCGTTCCGGATCGGCTGGCGATCGCCGCGACGACAGGTTCGCGATCGTGCCGGCTTCGCAGTTGATGCCGCACGCGCTGTCCGGTGTGGAAGACCGACGGCGCATCGACCTCGAGCGGCGCGCAGCCCGGCGGCGAGGCAGTGCTCGTCGAATCCGTCCGCGAAGCTCGCGGCGACGACGGCGACGAAGCCCGCGCGCGCGCGAGCGCGCGCGCCGCCGCCGCGCCGCCCGTCGCCGTGCGCCGAGCGATGTCCGCGCGACGAGCACGTGCGCCGCGCGTCGATGCCGGCGGCGAGACCCGCGTCGAGATCGGCGAAGAGGTGCGCGCGCGCCGCCTCGCGGGCGGCAGCGCCGCGAAGCGAGCGCGGCAGGATGTCGCGTGCGCGCCGAGTCGGTCCGCGAACGTCAGGCGCGACGCCGAACAGCGTCGGGCACGCGCGCTCGGCGATCCGCGCGCGCCGTCGTCTCTAGCGGACGCGCCGCGAGCCCCGGAAAGTGCCATCGCGGTCCCGGCCGCACGGTCGACGAGGCCGGCTCGGGATGCTTCAGGATGACGCGCGCCTCTTCGATCGAGATGGCGCGGCCGAAGATGCAGTAGCGCCCGCGCTCGTCGCGCTGCTCGTTCGCCCACTCGGCGAGCCTCGTCGGCGCGTCGGCGTGTGCCCGAGCGCCACGGCGCACTGCCGCACGACGAACCCGAGCATGATGCGCAGCGGCTCGACGCGGCGCTCGTCCATCCGTGTCTTTGTTCCACGGCGTCCGCTGCCGGGCGTCAAGCGTCCTGCGCGCTTGACACATCGCCCGTGGCGCCGTCATTCGGAGCCGTGATGACCGACGCGACCGCACTCGAGCCGTCGGACGCGCCTGCCGGCCACGACCGGCGCGCCTTCGACAGCTTCGACCTGCCCGACGAGGTCCGTGACGGCGGGCATCCGCGCCGCCGGGCTTCACGCACTGCACGCCGATCCAGGAGAAGACGCTGCCGCTCGTCGCTCGCGGGCAGCGACGTCGCCGGGCAGGCGCAGACCGGCACCGGCAAGACCGCCGCGTTCCTCATCACCGCTCTTCACGCGGCTGCTCGAGCAGCCGCGCGCCGGGAAGCGCCCGCGGCGCCGCGCGCGCTCGTCATCGCGCCGACGCGCGAGCTCGTCGTGCAGATCGCGAACGACGCGCGGCTGCTCGGCCAGGCGACGCCGTTCACCATCCACGCGGTGTTCGGCGGCGTCGACTACAAGAAGCAGCGCGACGAGCGTGCGAGGCCGGCGTCGACGTGCTGATCGGCACGCCGGGCCGGCTGATCGACTACCACAAGCAGCGCGTCTACGACCTGCGCAGCGATCGAGATCCTCGTCATCGACGAGGCCGACCGCATGTTCGACATGGGGTTCATCAAGGACCTCCGCTACATCCTGCGCCAGCTGCCGCCGTTCGAGCGCCGCCAGTCGATGCTCTTCTCGGCGACGCTCAGCTTCGACGTCATGGAGCTCGCGTACGTCTTCATGAACGACGCCCGTGAAGGTGTCGGTCACGCCCGAGCAGGTGACGGCGGAGACGCGTCGAGCACCTGGTCTACCACGTGCGGGCTGCCGGAGAAGATGCACGCTGCTCGTCGAGCACTGCTGCGCGCGCGAGGCCGGTGCGCGCGTGCTCGTGTTCACGAACATGCGGCGCTCGCGCCGAGCGCATCGAGCGCGACGCTCGTCGCGAACGGCTTCGCCGCCGCCGCCATCACCGGCGACGTCGACCAGCGCCGCCGCCTCCGCATCCTGCAGGAGTTCAAGGACGGGCACGCTGCCGATCCTGGTCGCGCACCGACGTCGCGTCGCGCGGGCTCCACATCGAGGGCGTCACGCACGTCGTCAACTACGACCTGCCGCTCGACCCCGAGGACTACGTCCACCGCGTCGGTCGCACCGCGCGCGCCGGGCGCGTCGGGCAAGGCGATCAGCCTCGCATGCGAGGACTACGTCGCAGGGCCTCGAGGCGATCGAGCGCTTCATCGGCTTCAAGCTCCCGCACGACTTCCCGACGACGGGATGCTGGCCGAGCACGTCGCCCATCCGCCGCGGCGTCACGATCGCCCTGAGCGGCACGAGCGCGGCGGGCATGGACGGCACGGACGACACGACCAGCGCGAGTCGCGGCCGCACCACGAGCGGCGCACGGGCGGGACGCAGCACGACGCGAAGCCGGCGCACGGCGCGCATGCGCACCAGGAGCCGCGGATCGGCGCCGGGGCAGCACGACGCACGCGCGGGACACGGCGATCACGCGCCGCGGACGGCGCACGGCGCAGCACGAGCCGCGCGCCGCGCACGGCGGCCCTGAGCGCGCCGGCCGCCGACGGCGCCAAGCGCAAGCGTCGCCGGCGACGGCGGAAGCCGGGCGGCGCCGGCCACCGCCACCACGAGCAGCGACACGCTCGTAGCGCGTGCGCGCACGGCTGGCGCTCCTCGCGACCGCGCCTCTTCTCGACCGGCGGCGCCGCCGTGAAGGCGTGCAGCCTCGGAGCTGGCAGGTCGCGACGTTCCGCTCGGCGTTCGCCGTCGTCGCGCTCCTGGCCGCGGTCCCGTCGGCCCGCGCGCGCTGGACGCCGCCCGTGTTCTCGTCGGCGCGTCGCAGGCGGCGACGATGATCCCTTCGTGACGTCGACCAAGCTCACGACGGCCGCGAACGCGATCTTCCTGCAATCGACCGCGCCGCTCTACGTCCTGCGTGCTCGCGCCGCTCGTGCTGCGCGAGCCGGTGCGCCGCACCGACGTCGTCTTCCTGGTCGCGTTCGTCGCCGGGCTGTGCACGATCTTCTTCGCCGACGCGCCGGCGGCGGCGACGGCGCCGAATCCGGCGCTCGGAAACGTCCTCGCGGTCGCCGAGCGGCGTCACCTGGGCGTTCACGGTCATCGGCTTCCGCTGGACCGCGCGCGAGGGGACGGCGTTGGGGACGACGTGGCTCGCGGGAACGCCATCGTGATGCTGATCGGCCTGCCGATGGCGCTCCCGGTCGCGGGTGCCACGACGACGGACTGGGCGATCATCGCCTTCCTCGGCGTGTTTCAGATCACGCTGGCGTACGCGTTCATGTCGATCGGCATGCGCGAAGTGCCGGCGTTCGAGGCATCGCTGCTGATGCTGGTCGAGCCGGCGCTCAATCCCGTGTGGGCGTGGCTCGTCCACGGCGAGCGGGTCGGCGCGGCGACGCTCGCGGGCGGCGCGATGATCCTCGCGACGACCGCCGCGAAGACGCTCGTCGACTCGCGGCGCTACCCCGTCGCGATCCCGCGTCCGCGAGGAACGCGAAGTAGTGCCGTAGCACGTCGTCGGGCGCCTCGATCTGGGGATAATGCCCGATGCCGTCGAGCTCGACGACGTAGCCCTTTGCCGACGAGCTCGCGATAGCGTGCGACCATGTGTGCGCCGGAGACGGGATCCGCGGCACCGTCGATCACGGCGAGCGGACAGCGCGCCTCTTGCAGCGCCGCGACCCATCGCTCCCGGTGGCGGCGACGGTCCTCCATGTAGTGGATCAGCTCGTGCGCGAGGAGGTGGCCGCCGTCGTGCGAGACGAGCGTCCAGAACGCGTCGAGCTCGTCCTCGCTCGGCGGCGTGGACGGACCGAAGATCGCCGTCATCGAGCGGCCGAAGGTGGCGCGCGTGGTGAGCCGGCTGATCGCCGGACCGAGCGGACCTTCGAGCAGCTTCTGGACGCGGCGCGCCCGGTGCGTTTCCGGGAAGAGACCGCCGTTCAGCAGGCAGAGCGTCTCGATGCGCGGCGCCGGGCGCGCGTTGTCGCGCGCGAGCAGCTCCTGCGCGACGGTGTCGCCGTAGTCGTGCGCGAGGACGTGATGGCGCTCGACGCCGTGATGCGCGAGCACGGCGTCGAACACGTCGGCCTGCTCCATGATCGAGTAGCCGTGCCGGCGCGGCTTCGAGCTGAACCCGAAGCCGAGCATGTCGGCGGCGATCACGCGGAAGACGCGCAGCGAGCGCCGGCCAGATCTTCGCGAAGTCCCAGCTCGCGGTCGGAAAGCCGTGGATCAGGACGAGGACGGGACGGGCGCGGTCGTCGGGCGCGGAGTCGACGCAGAAGATGCGATGCGCGCTCGAACGCCACGGTCGTGTCCGGAGCGACCGCCATTGCTCGACGTCCGGCACCGCCATCGACGAGCCCTGTTAGCCGATCCTCGACGGAGCGCAAAGCCGCTGGCGATACCGCCACCGGCGACGCGGCGCGCCTAGAGGCTCGCGGCCAACTCGGCGAGCGCCTCTACGACCCTCGGCGATCTTGTCGATCGTCTCGGCGACCTTCTGGATGTCGGCCCGTGCCTCTACGAGCGACGCATTGGCGCCTGCGAGCGCCGCCGTGGCCTTCACGTATTGGGAGTGGTCTCCTTTGACGTTCTTGTCGATGAGCGCGTCGAGCTTCCGCACGAGGGCCTTGTGCTCCGTCACGAGGTCGTCGCGCTCCGAGCCGTCGGGGAGGCTTCTCGATGAGGTCCGTGAGGTCGTTGATCATCCGTGACAGGCTGACGCCGAGCGGCGGCGTGGACTTGGGTGCCGAGCGGGTGCGCGGCGTGGGCTTGGGCGACGTCGGGTGCGCCGTTTGGCCTTGGGCGGTGTGCGGTGCGCCGCTTGGCCTTGGCGGTGTGCGGGTGCGCCGCTTGGCCTTGGGCGGCTTGCGGTGGGCATCGTGGTCCTCTTCCGGCGCCGCTACTGCAGCGCCTTTGATCGTATCGACGAGCGTCTTCACGGTCGTCGCGTAGCTCTTCAAATCCTCGGACGAGATCTCGTCGGAAGCCACGGCGTCGGCCAAGCTCTTGTTCGCGGCCTTGAGCTCGATCGCGGCTTCCTTCGCGCGGTCGAGCACGACTCGCCGAGCCCGGCTCGCCGTGGCGAGCTGGTAGGCGTCACGTCGCCGCCGCGCGCGTTTCGGGATTGCTCGCTCGTCGCACCTGGGTCCCCGCGTCACGCAGGAGGGAGTTGGCTGCGCTCAGGTAGCCGGCGGCGAGGTTGGCTCCATCGGGATCGAAGTCGGCTGCGAGCAGATCGCAGAGCGTCGCCACTTGCGGGTCGGCCGCGGGGACGATCCGCTTGATCGCCTGCTTCTTCTTGTATTCGACGAGGACGCCGCCCGCCGCCTGCACGAGCTGTCCCATGCCCGCGAGCTGCGTCTCGCTGATCTTCTTGCTCGCTCCGGGCAGCCCGCGCACGCTCGCCACGAATCGATCGGACGCGGTCTGCAGCTCCTGCTCCTGCGTGTCGTCCACGAGGCTTGCAGCAGCGCACCATAGTCGTGGAGGACGGTCGCGGCCTGCGTGCGCGCGATCACGGCGTCGGCCGAGAACGGTCCCTCGAGCGGCCCCTCGATGGCGCCCGGAGGCGACAGCTGGGCACGCGCCGTGTTCATGCGGATGGTCGCGTTCCGCATTCCCACGAGCTCGCCGGACGTCGCCTCGCCGAGCGCTGCGGTCGCTTGGCTGAAGTTACGGACGGCAGCGCGCTGGGAGGTGGTGAGACCGCAGGCGGAGAGCAGGACGAGGACGGCGACGCCGGTTACGTGGCTTGCGATGCGATGTCCGTGCATGGCGCGACATAGCAACGTCTGCGCCATCGACGAAACCGATAGGAACGTGGAGGAGCGCCGAGGATTTGTCCGCTTTCGAAAGACACTCGTCCGCCGCGGTGCACAGCGAAGCACGCCGCCATCCCCGAGACGACGACGGCCGGCGGACTCTGAGGCGCCGCCGGCCGCATCGTGCAGCTCGGCGAGACTAGGTGCCGGAACAGCCTGCCGGTGCGGGCGCGGCCTTCGCCTTGAACGAGATGCCGTCGTCGCGCACCACCTGGCCGCCGAAACGCATGCAGAAGCGCGCCGCGCCGGCGGCCCGAGCTCGATGCGTAGCCCGAGCTCCGCACGCGTCGCGCCCGCGGGAGCGAGATGGACCTGCGATCCCTTGCAGGTGGCGCTGATGCCGCGACGGTTGTCGACGCGAACGAGTCGACACGGCCCCGAGATCGATTTGTACTCGTACCCCGATCCGGTGGCGCGCCACTCTGCGGACGGCAGGTCGATGACTTGCTCCGCCGCCGTCGCAGGGTCGACGAGCACGAGCCGCCCGCCGTCCCACCGCGGGTCGCCGTAGCGGTCGATCGCCGGCGACGTCACGCGACGGTCCTTCGACTTCACCTTCATCTTCCGCCGCGTCGGGTCGGCGCTGTCGAGGAAGGCCACGCTCGTGCCGGCGAGGCCCTCGGACAACTTCACCACGGCGAAGTCCGGAAACGGTCGACTCGGCGACGTCGCGGTTCAACCGGCCGGCGACGACGATGCCGTCCGACGCGGCGGCGATCGCCGACGCTGCGCCACTCGCCGCGACGTAGAGCCACCGCTGCGTGCCGGTCGACGATTGGAGCTTCACCACGGTGAAGTCGGCCCCGAAAGCGCTCGGGCCCGCTTCGAACCACGAGGCGTTGGTCGTACCCGCGACGACCGGGTCGCCGTCGGCGGCGAACGTGATCGCCCGCCCTCGCCCTTCGTCCCGCCGAATACCGTCGTGGCCATGAGGTTGGTGTTCGGGGCGAGGTAAGCGCCACTGCTCGACGCCGTCCGCCCCGCCGAGCTTCAGGACCGCGAACTCGGCCAGGCCGCCGAAGAATATCGGATCGTTCGGACTGATGGCGACGCGACCCGCGACGATCACGTCACCGGCCGCATCGGCCGCGACGTCGAGGGCATAGTCGGCCGAGCTGCCCGCGCCGCCGTCGATGGTGCGCCGCCAGTTGCTCGGTGCCGTCGGCGCCCGCGAGCTTCATCACGAGCAGGTCATCGGCAATCGAGGTGCCCTGAGTCGTCGCGATGGCCCCTCCGACGATCACGTCGTTCTGCGCATCGACCGTCACCGTCACGCCTTCCGAGACCTCGTCCACCACGTGCTGCCAGACGACGGCGCCGTCGGTGGCCTGACCTTCACGACCATCAGATGCCGCGGTCCGGTTAGCACCTGAGGCGGCTGGTTCGGAAAGTTGCGCACGACCATCTCGTCCGTGATCCCGACGGCGATCGCGTCCCCGCCGCCGTCGATTGCGACGTCCCACGCGATGCCGGGTCCGGCGAATGCTCCAAGGCTTCGAAGGGCGCGACGCGCTGGCACGGGCCAGTCGCCTAGCTGAACGGCGAATTGCCGCGTGGACGGCGCCGCTCGGCGTTAGGCTTCCACTCTTCGCGACGTGCCCGAACGCCTACCGGTCGCGACGCTGATCCAGCATTCCGACTCCCCAGCCGCCGATGACCCTCGTCGAGATCGGCGCGCCCGTCGCCGGGTCGAGCGACGCGGATGCTGCGCAGCGTTCCGGCGACGTTCGAGCTTCGTACATGCCGACCACGACCGGCGTCGTATCGAGACTGAAGCGACGACCCCGTATCCGGCGCCCGGGGAGCACGGGCGTGGTCCAGAGACGAGCCCCGGTGGCCCCGGCGAATTTCGCGACCCCGATGTCCGTCACCGCCGCCGAGGATGCTGCCGCTCGCGCAGACGTCGCCGTTCGCGTCGACCGCGACCCCGCGGGCGGCCGCGCTTCGCCGGGCGCGCCTCGGCACCGTGGCGATCCACGCATGCGCCGACGTCACGAGCCCGAGCGCCATGAGACACGCCGTCACCGATCTCGTCATTGTTCCCCCTTGAATGGCGGATCGGTACGACGACGACTGAACTGCGCGATGGATGGAGCCGTCGAACGAAGAACGACCCTCGGCCGAGGAGCCGTTCGTTCGCCGCGACGATTCGCCAGTGAATCGCTGCTGCCCGGGCTTCAGCCCTTCTTCGTGTTCACCACCTGCAGCTCGGTGAACGCCTCGTAGCCCCAGCGGCCGTTCTCGTAGCCGATGCCGCTCCACTTGGCGCCGCCGAACGGCGCGTACGGCGTGATGTCCATGTGGTGGTTCACCCACGCCGTGCCGCTCTCGAGCTCCTGCGCGAGCTGCGGTGCCGCGCGCGAGGTCGCTCGTCCAGCACCGAGCCGCCGAGGCCGTAGTGCGTCGCGTTCGCCTGCGCGATCGCGTCGTCGACCTTCGAGTACTTCATGACCGGCAGCGCCATGCCGAACTGCTCCTCGTCGACGAGGCGCACACCGGGGCCGACGTTCGTGACGATCGTCGGCGGATAGAAGTAGCCCGAGCCTTCGAGGCGAACGCCGCCGGCCTCGATCTTGGCGCCGTTCTTCTTCGGCGTCCTCGACGAGCCCCGATCACGCGCTCGAGCTGCATCTTGTTGTTGATCGGGCCGAGCTTGCGTGTCGGGATCCGTCCCGGGGCCGACCTTCGTCGACCTTCGCGAGCTCGGCGAGGCCCTTCACGATCGGGTCGTAGACCTTCTCGTGGACGTAGAGGCGCTTCACGGCCGTGCAGACCTGGCCGGAGTTCTGAAGCGCGCTCCAGAAGAGGCTCTCCGCGACCTTCGCCGGGTCGACGTCGTCGAGCACGATCGCGGGATCGTTGCCGCCGAGCTCGAGCGTGACGCGCTTCAGGTCCTCGACCGCGTAGCCCATGATCTTCTTGCCGGTGGCGACGCTGCCGGTGAACGAGATCTTGCGGACGAGCGGATGCTGCGCGAGCGTCGCACCGAGCTCGTTGCCGCCCGAGAGCACGTTCAGCACGCCCGCCGGGACGATCGACTTCAGGATGTCGGCGACCATCAGCGACGTCGAGCGGCGTGTACGGCGACGGCTTCGCGACGACCGTGTTGCCCGCGAGCCACGCGGGCGCGAGCTTCCACGCGAGCAGGATCACCGGGAAGTTCCACGGCGTGATCGCGGCGACGACGCCGAGCGGCTTCCGCACGACCTTGATCGTCTTCTCGCCGTCGTCCTGCAGCGTCTCGGCCTCGATCGGCAGGTTCGCGTAGTAGCTGAACCACATCGACGCGCCGAACGACCTCGGCCATCGCGCGCGGTCATCGGCTTGCCCTGCTCCTGCGACAGCACGGCCGGCGATGTCCTGCACGTGGCCCTGGATCGCGGCGGCGCACTCGTTCAGCTTCTGGCGCCGGACGGCCTCGTCCGTCTTCCAGGTCTTGAACGCGCGGGCGGCCGCCTGCACGGCGTCCTCGACGTTCGCCTGCGTGCCGCGCGGGCACTGCGCGAAGGGCTCGCCCTTCGCGGGATTGATGACGTCGTCCCACTGACCGGTCGTGACCGACCGGCCGTCGATGACCATCGAGTACTCCATGGGGATCTCCTTCTCGGGTGAGTAAGAGGGTCGGTCGTAACCCACGCGTCCCCGGGTGGCAAGAACCGGCGTCGCGTCAGGCGCGGCTCGACCACGTACACGATCGTCGTGCCGAACGCCCCGGTCGCGTCGGTCCGGAGGTAGCGCGCGCCGAGGCGCTCCATCACCGCGACGGACGCCGCGTTCGGGCCGTCGGTGCGGATCGGGATCGCCTCGAGCCCGAGGACGTCGAAGCCGTAGTCGAGGACGCCGCGCGCTGCTTCGGTCGCATAGCCGTGGCCCCAGTGGCGAGGGTCGAGGCCGTAGTAGAGCTCGAGGTCGGGCGCGTCGGGCAGCGGGCGAAGACCGGCGAAGCCGATCACGTCGGGGACGTCCTGAGCTCGATCACCCAGAAGCCGAAGCCGCGGCTCGCGAACGCCGCGATGCTCTCGTCGACGACGGCGACGACCTCGTCAGCGCGATGACGCGGCCGTCCCACAGGTAGCGGCGCACGTCGGGGTCGGTCCACTGCGCGTAGCAGCGCGTCGACGTCGCCGGGCGCGAACGGCCGCAGCCGGAGCCGCGGTCGTCGCGAGGATCGGCGCGCTCATGGCACGACGTCGGCGAGACCGCTCGCGTGGATCGCGCAGCATGCAGCGGTCCATCACCACGAGCAGCCCGGCCGCGCGGCGCCTTCGCGGCGGCGCGCCTCGTTCACCACGCCGTCCTGCATCCATACCGCCTTGGCGCCGATCGCGATCGCGCCGTCGACGACGGGCTCGACGAGCTCGGAGCGGCGGAACACGTCGACCACCTCGATCGGTCCCGGCGCGGCCTCGAGCGACGGCCAGCAGCGAGAGCCCGAGCACCTGCGGTCACGTTCGGATTCACCGGGACGATCGCGTAGCCGGCGCGCTGGAGATACGCGGCGACGCGGTGCGAGTCGCGCTCGGGACGATCCGAGATCCCGACCACGGCGACGCGCCGGAAGTTCCCGGAGGATGCGCGCCGCCACGTCCTGCATGCGCTACCGTACCGTGCGCGGTCGAAGGCGAGACAAGCCGAGGCTCTGCCGGGCCACCGCCGCCGCGTCCGCTCGAACGCGCGTCACGATCGTGCCCGCCATCGTCGTGCGGAGGCTCCACTCCTTCGGCGTCTCCAGACGGCGGCGCCACGCGGCGCAGCCCGATCGCGGCGCACGGCGCGCCGATGTCGATCCGGCGTCTCCCAGTCGAGACCGCGGCACTCGATGTACGCCGTCTCGGCGGCGAGCACCGGCGACGATCGCCGCCCACTCGCCGTAGACGTCGTCGTCGCGCGCACGCGAGCGACTGCAGCAGCTCGCGCGTCGCGTCGGCCGTCAGCACGAACGACGGCGCCAGGAGGTCGAAGCGGCCGCGGACGCGCGAGCTGGTCGGCCATGAGGCGGTTCGCGACGACCTCCGTCGCCCAGAGCGGGCGATGGTGCGACGCGTGCGCCTGCTCGCTCCGTCCGATCACAGAGCGCCGGATGCCGGAGCGCGACGCGGAGCACGGCACGCAGCTCGCGCGGCGCGACGCGCAGCCAGTGGAGCGCGCGATCGAAGTCGAGGTAGTGCACCGCCGGCGGCGTTCCTCGAGCGCCCCGCGCAATGCGAGCCGATAGAGCGGCCCGCGCGCGTTCGCGGGCGGGGTGCCGGCGTGCAGCGCCTGCCGCACGCAGGTCGTCGACCATGCGCGGCGACGTCGGCGGGCTCGTCGTCACCGCGACGTCGGCGTAGAGCGCGCGCGAGGCGCGGCAGCGCCCACGCGACGTCGCGACGGAGCGCGCCGGTCGAGTCGTGGAGCGTCGCGGCGAGCGCCACCGGCAGCGGCTTCACGCGCGAATGATCCCGGCCGCCATCAGCGCCGCGATCCGCGCCTCGTCGTAGCCGGCCTCCGCCAGCACCTCGCGCGTGTGGGCACCGTGTCCCGGACCGAGCCGGCGGTAGCGGATCGGCGTGCGCTCGAAGTCGACGAGGCGGACCGCCGAGCGTGACGCGCGCCGAGCACCGGATCGTCGAGGCGTGACGAGCATGCCGTTCGCGTGGACGTGCGGATCGTCGAGCAGATCGGCGAACCCGAGGCACGGCGCGCGCCGGCACGCCGCGCGCCGCGAGGTCCGACGAGCGCATCGGCATCGCGCACGCGCGCGGCCAGCAACGCGGCGACGCGTGCGGCCTCCGGTCCATCGGCCGGCGCATCGGCGGCGATCGGCGACGCCGGCGAGCGAGCGACAGCGCTCGCCACGTTGGCGGCGTCCTGCGCGGCGACGCAGATCCAGCGCGTCCGGCGCACGCATAGAGAGCGTCGCGGCGGCGCTCGGTCCGAGGTGATCGCGCCCGCCCGGCCGCGGCTCGTGCATGCTGCGCGGCCTGCGCGACGAGCGCCGTCCGCATCGAGGCTCGCGCGCACGCGCTGGCCGCGGCCGCGTCGCTCGCGCGCGCGCGAGCGCCGCGACCGTCGCGAGCGCGGCGAGCGTCCCGGCGCAGTAGTCGTTGTACGGGATCATGTGGAAGACGGGCTCGCCCTCCCCGCCCTGTGCGACCATGAAGCCCCGAGCGCGCCTGGTAGATCGGATCGAAGCCGGGCAGCGTCGCGAGCGCGCCTTCCGCGCCCGTGATCGAGACCACGCACGAGCGCCGGGTTCACCGCCTGCAGACGCTCCCAGCCGAGGCCGAGCCGCTCACATCACGCCGCCGCGGAAGTTCTCGACCACGACGTCGGCGTGACGCGCGAGCTCGAGGAGCACGTCGCGACCCTCGGGTCGCTTGAGATCCAGCACGAGCGATCGCTTGCCGCGGTTCCAGCCGTGGAAACCGTAGGCCGTCATGCGAAACGGGTCGCCGTCCGCGGTCTCGATCTTGACGACGTCGGCGCCGAGATCGGCGAGCAGCATCGGGCAGACCGGGCCCGCGATGAGCTCGTGAGGTCGAGCACGCGGATGCCGTCGAGGCAGGCGCTCGTGCCGCCGGCCGGGCGCGGCGTCGCCTGCGCGCCGTCCGTGACGCGCCGCGACCGGCGGCGGCTCGAACGTCTCGCCGACGAGAGCCGGCGGCGCGCAGCCTCGGGATCGCGCAGGTACTGCGCGCGATCCTGCACGGCGCCGCACGGGATGTCGGCGCGCGCGCAGCGCCGCCACCCAGTCGGCGGTCGTCCGCCGGGCGAACGTCGGCTCGAGCTCGGCGCGCACGAACGCGCGGCAGCGCGGCGCGCCGGAAGGTGAGCGGATTGCCTCTGCAGCCGCTCGTCGACGAGCAGGTCGATGCGGTCCAAGAACGTCATGAGCTTCACCCAGAACGGGCTGCGTGAGCGCCGAGGAAGAGCCAGCCGTCGGCGGTGGGATAGAGGGCTGTAGCTCGGATACACGCCGCGCGGATCGCCGCCGACGAGGAGCGCCGCTCTGGTGCGTCGGCCCGGTGACGTACGTCCCGCCGTTCAACGCGAAGGCCGCCTGCAGGCCGCTCGTGCGGAGGCGTTGCCCGGGAAGCCCGCGCAGCCGCGCCGAAGTGCGCCGCGGCGACGCCGAGCGCCGCCAGCATGCCGGTCATGTACGAGACGATCGGCGTCACGACGCCACACCGGACGTCCCGACCAGGACCATTGCAGCGCCTGCACGCCGGTCGCCGCCTGCACGAGCGCCTCGTCGGGCGCGGAGACCGCAGCGCGGACCCGTGCGTCCCCACGCGCGAGACGCGGCACGCGATCGGCGCGTCGTCGGCGTCGCCCGGGTTCGTCGGCGACGCGACGTCGGCGTCGCGAATCGCTCGACGTGCTTCCGCCGATCGAGGATCGGAAACGCGCTCGCCGCGGCGCGGCGCGACGCGCGCCGAGCCCGGCAATGGAGGCTGCCGCCGACGGTCGCCGCGAGACCACGCGTGTGCTCGCGCACACGACAGCCCGTCGAGCGGCCGTCCGTCCTCGCTCACCGCGCAGAAGATCACTGTACGACGCGCGGAGGCAATCGCGTTTCCGGCGACGCCGAACACGCGCGAGGAGCCCGGTACACCGCCGCCCGACAGGCGTGCGTCGTCGTCAGCCGGCGTCGACGACTGCCTCGAGCTCGAGGAACGTGCCGAGGCCGTCCACGGTGTCGAGATGGATGCGCGACGTTGTCGACGAGCCAGAGCTCGCGACGCTTGCGCACGACGACGAGCGGCTCGGCCCTTCGGCACGCAGGCACCGCCGTCGGCGTCGGGTCGCGCACGGGAGCACATCGTAGTCGCTCGGGCGTACGCCCGCCGTCTCCGGACGGTGTAGCGGATGAGCTCGGCGGGAGCGCGGCCGCACGTGCGAAGCTTCACGCGACGGCCGCCCGTCGAGCTCGTAGTAGCGGTCGACCTGCAGCATTCACCCACGCGAAGCGGCACCGGACGCGCCGCCGCGGCGCGCGCGGCGTCGAGAGTCGTCGAGCCGCGCCTTCGCCTCGACGTTCCGCGCCACCGGCGGGCGTCGCTCAGCCGATGCGGCGCGATCACGGTGCGCCCGAACCGAGCGCACACGGTCGAGGTACTGCGCCCACGTCTCGGCGGCGAGCCGACGTGGAACGCGGTCGCGCCCGCCTCGCGCCAGCGCGTCACCTCGCGCGTAGGACCGTGTCGCCGGCGGCGTCGACCGCGACGCCGAGCGGCGCGACCAGCGTGAACGCGTCGGACCGGCCGGTGTCGTGGCGCAGATGGCGCGCGTAGGCGGCCTCGGCCGCGAAATCCTCCGGGGTGAGCTCCCAGCGGAACCCAGCCGTCCGCGAAGCGCGCGGCACGCTTGACCGCGGCATTCGAGTTACCGCCAGACCCAGAAGGGCGGGCGCGGGCGCTGGATCGGCCGCGGCCAGCACCATCATGTCGCGGAACGAGACGAACTCCCCGTCGAAATACGCGACGGTCGTGCTGCCACGCCGCGGCGAGCGCGCGCAGGTACTCGTCAGTGACCTTGCCGCGCTCCTCGTAGTTCGCGCCGAGGGCCATGAATTCCGGCTTCAGATGGCCGCTCCCGACGCCGAGGATCAGCCGGCCGCCGGAGAGGACGTCGAGCGTGCCGTACTGTTTCGCGACCACCCAGCGGGTGGCGGTACGGGAGCACGACCACGTGCGGCATGAGCCGGATCCGCGTCGTGACGCCGGCGACGAACGCGAGCGTGCTGCCGGCATCGAACCACGTCGGTCCCATCGCCTGGGCGCGCGACACCGGCACGGCGGGATGGTCGCTGCACGAGACCCACGCGAAGCCGGCGGCTTCCGCGGCCCGAGCCGCTTCCAGGATCTTCGCGCCGTCGACGTCCTTCTCCCGGCGGCCGGACCCGCGACGGGATCTGCTGGATCGCTGGAAGTCCGGTGCCGAAATCGGGAACGCCGGGCATCTGGCGGAGCTATCGACTCCGCCGCAGAGCGTCAAGCGCGGCCTACTGGGATTTCGCGCGATAGAGGCTCGACGTGTTGGTCGCCGCCGCCGGGAACACGCCGCCGAAGCCACTGGCCGTCGGAGGTTCGGATCTGCGCCGTCACGGCGCCCGTCGGTCGACAGCGGAAGCGACGGCGTTGCCAGGTGCTGGCCTTTCGCCTGCATGATCAGCTTCGACTTGCCGGCGATCCTCCTCGCGAGGCTTCACCGCCACGACGCCGTTGGGCAATCCGGTCCCGCTCTTCTGCTTCCAGCCCCACGGTTTCTCCTGCCAGCACGTGCCGTCGGAGCAGTCGCCGTCGCCCGCGGCGGTCGCGTCGAGCAGGATCCTCGGGACGCCGGCCGGCTCGTCGTAGACGCAGAGCGTATACGTCGGCGCGGCGACGGCGGATGCCGAACGCAGGCTTGGCGACGGCGGGCCCCTTCGGATCTTGAGCTCCGCCCGATCGTGCGTGTCGCCGGGAGATCGAAGATGCAGAAGGGTGCCGCGGCCCGGCAGGGCCGGCTGCCCTGCAGCTCGGATCGAGAACGAACTCGTGCGCAGTACCCGTGGGCCGAGCACAGGTCGAGACGAGCATTGGCTCGTGTCCGCGGTGCACGGACCGCCGTGTCGGTCCGACTGACACGAGGCCGGGCAGCAGTCTCCCGAGCTCCCGTTGCCGTCGTCGCACTGCTCCGCTCCGACGATGCGGCTGTCGCCGCACACCGTAAGGCACGTCGACGAGCTTGCCGTCACACGACCAGCCGTCCTCGATGCGGCAGGCGCCGTCGCAGCCGTCACCCGCCACGAGGTCGCCGTCGTCGCACTGTCTCGGATCCGCCGACGGTGCCGTTGCCGCAGCCCGGCCGTGCAGACCGACGGCGCGAGGCCGCACGCGAAGCCGGTCTCGATCTGGCAGGCTGCCGTCGCAGCCGTCGCCGGCGATGGTTGCCGCCGTCGTCGCATGCCTCGCCGGGCTCGACGACGCCGTTGCCAGCACGCGGCCGGCGTGCCCTCGAAGCGCAAGCGCGACAGATCGAAATCGCCCGGGAACACGGTCCCGTTCGAATCGACGGTCCCGGCGACGACGATGCGGCCGTCGGGTTGGAGCGCGACGTCGCTCGCCTGATCCGCGCCGGAGCCGAG
>ERZ1370068.2986-contig-211_pt1 | contig 35416 bp, 53 predicted proteins | sample MGYA00561227_ERZ1370068 | MGnify/ENA primary metagenome ERZ1370068 (study PRJEB38410, sample SAMEA6850437) | metagenome | study: Metagenomic assessment of the ecological functions of the soil: analysis of the soil microbiota associated with the... | reverse complement strand
GCTTCGTCTGATGGCCGCGACGTGAGAGCGGGGTTGAAGCGTGACCACCGGAACCGGCGTTCGGCAATACCTTCCGATTGACCGTGCTGCCTGACTAATAGGACCTGGGTGACGGAGTCGGTCTTCCGTCTTGGACCGTTGCTCCTTGAATCACTTGAGTTCATTGTCCAGCTCTGACGCCAAAGCGAAAGAAGAAGCCGAACCAACCCTTTGGGCCCAACTTCCATGCGGGGACCGGCTCGCCTTCTTGAGCTTCAGCCTGAAAATGAGCGACGAGGGCGTCGGGATGAACGGGTCGAGGTTTACCTTCCATCACAAGGTCAAGCTGATGGATCGTCAGACCAATGCGATGGTCACTGACACCCGATTCTCTTTGAAGTTGTACGTGCGAATCTTTCTCGGAACGATCGCCGGAACCCACCATCGAGCTGTCGTTCACTAGCGAGTGCGTCGTGCTGCTTCTGTTCTTCGAACTCCTGCAGCCGCGCACGCAGAACCCGCATCGCTTTTTCACGATTCTTGATCTGCGATTTCTCATCCTGCATCGAAACCACGACGCCAGTTGGCATGTGAGTAATGTCGAACTGCGGAGTAAGTCGTGTTAACCAGACTGTCCACCCGGACCAGACGAGCAGAAAGTGTCGATGCGCAAGATCCTTCGCGATCGATCTTGACGTCGACCTCTTCCGCTTCCGGCAAGACAGCGACCGTGATCGCTGAGGTGTGAATGCGTCCACTCGCTTCTGGTTTGTGGGACGCGCTGTACGCGATGCACACCAGACTCGTGTTTGAGCTTCGAATAGACTTTGTCGCCTTCGATCAAGGCAACCGCTTCCTTCAAACCGCCGATACCGGATTCAGACGCTTCCAGGATCTCGAATCTTCCAACGTTGCTTTTCCGCGTAGCGCGCATACATGCGAAGCATCTCGGCAGCAAACAGCGTTGCTTCGTCGCCGCCAGTTCCGGCCCTGATCTCGAGGATGACGTTCTTTTCGTCGTTTGGATCGGAGGGAATCAGGAGCAACCTGAAGCTGCTCCTCGATTTCGTTGAGCTGAGTTTGGAGGCTTTCGAGTTCCAGTCGGGCCATCTCGCGCATTTCGTCGTCGTCGGAAGTGTCAGACAAGTCCTGCGCGCCCGACCAACTCGGCCTTTCAGCGCTTTCCACGATTGAAACTTCTGAACAACTTCACCAAGCGAGCGGTGTTGCTTTGGCGGCTTTACCGTAGGCAGACGGGTTCGCGAGCAACTCTGGCGAGGACAAGTCTCGTTGGTCAGCTCTTCGTAACGCGTATCGATCTGCTCGAGTTTGTCTAACATGAAAACCTCACGACAGTGGTGCGAGCTACTCGGCTCAGAGACCTTGCGGCTCCAGTTTCAGTGACTCTTTCAACGCTTCAATGGCGACTTCCAGTTGCTGATCATCCGGTTCCTTCGTTGTCAGGTTTTGTAAGCCAGACACCGGGCTTCGTCATCAGTTTGAAGAACCAGCCGCCTTCTTTTTGCGCAGACAGTCGAATGATCTCGTACGAGAGACCGGCGACGAGCGGGATCAAGCACGATGCGAATCAGGAAGTTGAAAACCAAAGAGTCAAACTTGATGATCAGAAAAGAGAACTGATAGCCACGATCATTACGACCATCAGGAAGCTCGTTCCGCAACGTGGATGTTGGCGTGGTTGCGGCCTGGCATTTTCAACAGTCAACGGCAATCCCGGCTTCCCACGTGAAAACGGTCTTGTGTTCAGCGCCGTGATACTGAAAGACGCGGCGAATGTCTTTCAACAACGAGAAGCTAAAGATCATGATCAGAAAGAACGACATTCGAATCATGCCATCGATGCAGATTGAAACCAACCGACGGTCGAACCGGATGAAGATAGAAGCGCACTATTCTCCCAGGTGGTTGTACACCAACGACTGCGTTTGCTTCAGTGGTCGCTTCCGTGGTACTCGGTCGCAGGAGTCGAATTGACGGTTGATGTCGCCGCAGCGGACGGCCCAACCGGCGGCAATGAAAGAGAGCGTTAGTTAACAGCAGCGGCGCAGCAACAAACAGCAATACGTTGAAGATCATCGCAAAGATGATTGAGCCAACTGCCGCCGTGGTTGCACCTTTCTTCAGTTCGTCTTTTGGCTTTGGCTGAGTCGGAACCGGAAACAGACCCGGCACGGCTCCTGTCAGACCGGCGAAGTCGCCTTCTCCTTCGATTACCGCAGGCGTCAAAGCGATTTCAACTTCCGTCGCTTCCTCCGCCTCAACAAAGGCTTCACTCGCTGAATAGTTCAACGCCTTGATTCCCAGTCCCATCGACTGAACCAGCACAGCGCCGCCACGCAATACTGGCAGCTTGAGCAATGGAAACTTGTCGCTCCATTTTGGCAGGCGCGCGGCGGTGTTGACGACTATGGTGCCATCTGCTTTTCGGACGGCTATTGCGTAGGCGTTTGGGTGCGCATCATGACACCTTCGATAACGGCCTGTCCGCCAACAATCAAGTCTCTTTCAGGTGTGCTCATAGCTTTGATACCAGTCAGGCTTTTGCCGATAACTCGAATTCCTCAGTTAAAGAATAACAGACTTCCACAAACACTAACGCCGGCATTTTTGTTGGTCGCAACAAGGAAAGCACGAGGAGCGACCGACCAATTTGATGCCGGCGTTTGAAAGGTCTGATTGGCTAGTGTCTGATCGACAAGTATCCCTCTAAAACTTACTGAGCGGTTGTCGCGCCTTCTGCAGCGGGTTTCTTGCCGTAGCGCTTGTTAAAGCGATCCACGCGGCCGGCTGTATCGACGAGTTTCTGCTTTCCGGTAAAGAAACGGATGGCACGCCGAGCAAATTTCTACGTGTAAGTCACCCTTCTTTGTGGAGCGAGTTTGAAACGTCTCGCCACAGGCACAGGTAACGGTGATTTCAGTGTATTCAGGATGGATTCCAGGTTTCATTACTTCTTCTCTCCTTGTCTATAGGCGGCGCATCAAGGCCGTAAATTCAAACGGGTTATGATAGGGGCCTCGCTTCAAGATCGTCAAGCGGCCCGGCCAATAAACCGTTTGGAATGATCACGATTCTCGGAGCCTCGTCTACGTGCTGCTGTTTGTGTCTTGCTATTCTCTGAAAATAAGTCTGTTGACACGATCTAAATCGCATGTTTAAATCGATTTTCGCCGTCTCTTCTGTACTATTTAGTAACTTCAAGTCAGCATCTTCAGAATGCGTGGATACTTGCGCGGGATCTGTCTAAAGCCCGACAAGTAGCCCGCGAGTGCAAGCGAAGTGTAAGTCTAGACAACCCTCAGGGTATCTATGGCAGACGACACGAAGCAGCCTGGTCCTGATGAAAACAAAGACGCCGGACGCGTCTGCCTCTGACTCGTCCGGCCAGCCTCACTTCCACAATCCCAAGCAGCGATGAACTAGCCGGAGCTCGATGCCGAAAAGGCCGCGCATGGTCGAGACAGGCCAAAGTCTGCGCGTAGCCGCGGTCAAAGAGTCATTGGCCGCAATGCTCGGCCACGTGCAACGGCACTCTCAAACCGCCAGTTAAAAAGAAGGAGGAAGCTCCCAAGCCGACTGACGCCAGTCGATCACTGGCTTGGTCAAGAAACTGAAAGCCATGTTTGGCGAAGCGGTTGGCGAGGCCTCCGAGTTTGTTGGTCAGCTTATCTGATCAATCGTCTCCTAGGTAATCAGATATCGTCGCGATCTGTGACTTTCTTAGAACCGACACCGAAACACCTTTTGATTATCTGTCGGATCTGACGTGCGTTCATTACCCCGATCGAAAACAGACCTCCTTTTGAAGTTGTTTACAACCTGTAGTTCGATCTCTGACGAACGAGCGCGTCCGGCTGAAAGTTCGATATCGAGCGATGAGAGTCGAAAGCGTGACCAGCGTTTGGCCGCCGCGAACTGGCTTGAGCGGGAGGTGTTTGACTCTGTTCGGAGTGCGCTTCACGCAAGACATCCTGACCTTCGTCGATCTGTTGCTGCCGCCTGATCTGGGAAGGTCATCCCGTTGCGCAAAGATTTTCCCTTGGAGTTTATTGAGAACGCCTGGACCGAGAAGCATCTTGCCCGTAATGACTGATGTGCAGCGGTGAACAGATCCAACAGCGTCGCGCTTACGGATTGGAAATGCTCTCTCAGTGCCTCAAGAGCGAATGATGAGAGACATTTTTCGTAGGAGACAAAGAGGTGATGCCGAAGGACAAGTAATGGTCTTTGGATCTTTGGACTTCGTGCTTTAGATCAATAACGGAACAAAGCACAGTAGTCTCATACAGTACAGAGCTCAACGATTGACTAATGACACCCAAGGAAATCGCAGCCCAATACGAATGCTAAAGTCTTCGACTCGCCCGGATGCCGGCGGAAGTGGCCGGCTTTGTTTTGGGCGAGATCATACGCCGCCGCGAAATGTTTGGAATAAAGCCAGCGCAGCCAGCGCAATCGTTCTGAAGCTGGTAGATAAAAAGGCGAGCGGTGAAGCCGAAGAAATCGGTTTGGTGATCGAACCCTGGCGGGTTACTGGCTGTTATAAGCCACAGTCGACGTGAACAGCCCGCCGCGTAACGTCACATCAAAGACTCAAGAGCAAAGTCTAGTTTTATGCACCAGGTAGAAATCGCAACAACTCGGGAGACCCTGCTCGACAGCCCAGAGATGATGCTGAACATGGGGCCGCAGCATCCGTCCACTCACGGAGTGCTGCGCGTGGTCCTCAAGCTCGATGGCGAAACTGTGATCGATCTTGATTGCGACATCGGTTACCTGCATCGCGGCATGGAAAAGATTGCCGAGAACCGCATGTACACGATGATCGCTCCTTACTGGGATCGACTCGATTACATTGCCGCAGTCTCGAACGGACTGGTTTGGGTCGAAACAGTCGAGCAGATGATGGGTCTCGATAGTTCCGCCACGCGCCCACTACCTTCGCACGATTCTGACTGAGTTGAATCGCATCGCGTCGCACCTACTTTGGCTGGCAACGCACGCGCTGGACATCGGCGCGATCACCGTTCTGCTCTGGGCGCTTCGCGAACGCGAAGAGATCCTGAAGATTTTCGAACGACAGTTTGGCGCGCGTCTCACCTGTCACGCGTGGCGTGTTGGCGGAATGCCGAACGACGCCTATGACGATTTCCAGTCACGACGTGCGTCAGTTCGTAAACAACTTTCCGAAACGCATTGACGAATACGAAACTGTGCTTTCGGAAAATCGAATCTGGCTTAAGTCGCACGGTTGGCATCGGTGTGATCTCTGGTCCGGAGAGCGATTGCCATCGGTCTGTCGGGTCCAGCGCTTGCGCGGTTCCGGGCGTCGCCTGGGACATCAGGAAGTCGCGACCGTATGCCGCGTACGCTGACATGGAATTTCGATGTACCGCTTGGAGAGAACGGCGACACGTATGATCGTTACCTTGTGCGCATCGAAGAGATGCGGCAGTCGCGAAGGATCATCGATCAGGCTCTTGATAAGCTGCCCGATGGGCCGGTCAGCGCAAAGTTACCGAAGATCGTCAAGCCACCGGCTGGCGATTACTACCACTCAATCGAAGGACCAAAAGGCGAGATCGGTTGTTACCTGGTTTCAGACGGAAGCGCACAGCCTTATCGAGTGCGAGTCCGACCGCCATCATTCATTAATCTGCAGGCATTGAGGCAAATGTGTATCGGCCATCTGGTGGCGGACGTCGTTGCGATCATTGGTACGCTCGATATCGTTCTGGGAGAGATTGATCGATAATGATGTCCGATAAACTTCAGTTTGTCGCTTAGAATCTGCGAAGCGATATCTGAGGTTCAACGTGACAAACTGAAGTTTGTCGGACATTCTGGACATCGAAATATGTTGCCTATTCGCGCCAATAAACGTGCTTAACGATCTGCTGCTGAAGTTCTTCAGCGCGGATACGATTAACTATTTCGTCTGGCCGTTGATTCAAATCGGTTTGGTCGTCGTCGCTGGTTGCCGGTTGGGTGGCCTACGCTACTTATCTCGAGCGAAAGATCTCGGCGTTTATGCAGGCGCGCCTGGGTCCGATGCGGGTTGGGCCATGGGGATTGCTTCAGCCAATCGCCGATGGATTGAAGCTGCTGGTCAAGGAAGACTTCATTCCTGAGAAAGCTGACCGCTGGATCTTCTTCTGCGCACCTTATATCGCTGTCGCTTCGGCGTTCATCGTGTTCTCGGTTGTGCCGTTCGGACCGGATTGGGCAGTGATTGCTGACGTAAACATCGGACTGCTCCTCGTGCTGGCAGTGTCGAGCGTCGGTGTCCTGGCATTGATACTTGCCGGCTGGTCGTCAAACTCGAAATACGCGCTGCTCGGCGGTCTTGCGCTCGAGCGCGCAGATGGTTTCGTACGAAGTGGCGATGGGTTTGGCGTTGATTGGCGGATTGATGTTTGCGCGCACGTTGTCGCTATCTGGAATCGTTGTCGCGCAGGCTTCGGACTCGATCTGGTTTGTCGTGTATCAGCCGGTTGGCTTTCATGCTGTTTTCTGATCAGCGGTGTCGCCGAAAACAATCGGGCTCCGTTTGATCTTACCTGAAGCTGAATCGGAACTGGTGGCCGGCTTCCACACCGAATATTCGGGCATGCGCTGGTCGTTGTTCTTCATGGCTGAATACGCGGCAATGGTTGTTGTCTGCCGCAGTCGCGACCACGTTGTATCTCGGTGGTTGGTACTTCCCTTTCGTGTATGGTCTGACTGGAAGCATGCGGGATATCACAACGCTTTACGTGGTCATTAGTCGTGCTGGTGTTTTTGGTGAAGGCTTCGGCCATTCTTGTATTTCTACTTCTGGTTGCGCTGGACCCTGCCACGCTTCCGTTACGATCAGCTGATGGACATCGGCTGGAAGTGGTTGATTCCTTCGGCGCTTATCAACATTGTGTCTGTACGGCGATTGCTGTCTTTGTCGTTCAGGCGCTTGAATGGTATGGAAAGCGATCACAATCGCTCAGTCATGGATCGCGGATCTGAATCTAAACCGCAAGCCGGCAAAGTGATCATGATTGTGTTTGGCTTGATCGGGACTTTGATCTGACCGGGCTGTTACTGTCGCGAATCAATCAAGCGGTCGCGCGACTTCAACTTGAAGACGCAAAGGCCGGAACATTCGACTGGTGAATTTGCCGAAAGGGAAGCCGGCAGTAGCGCATGAGATAGTCCGATATGCTTTGTGCTTGTCGCCATCGTTCGCAAGAGTCCACCGTATCATCACGACAAGCTAAAGCATACAGACATATCAAAGCTACAAAGCTCAAGGCATTCTCTAATGCAAGTCAAATGTTCCCAAATCAACGTCTGATGCAGAAGCTGAAACGCTTCTTCATGATCGATCTGGTCCAAGGACTCGGGCTCACGCTCGAAATACAACATCGGCGCGCTGTTCGACAAGGACGCTGTCGCTGGTAAGGGAATCTACACCGAGCAGTATCCAAAGGTTCGGCCAGACGTTGCGCCGCGTTTTCACGGTGCGCCGCGACTCAACATGGATCCGGAAACGCACGACACGCTCTGCATCGCGTGCAATCTCTGCGCGATCGCCTGTCCCGAGGATTGTATCTGACGTACTCGCGATGGACGTCGAAATCGTCGTCGCCGGCAAAGCCGCGTAGGAAGAAAGTGCTCTGACGAGTTTATCTTCGACACTTCGCGTTGCATGTTTTGCGCGCTGTGCCAGGAAGCTTGCCCAACTTCATGTTTGGAGTTGACTCAAGACTTCGAGCTTGCAGACCTACTCACGCGCCGGCTTTGTGTGGAATAGAGAAATGCTGGAACAAGGAAGGGAAACAGTTAAATACACATCGTAGAGATTTTTTGGCCTTTGGTCTTGGGTCTTTGGCCTTTGTTAAAGACTTGCGAGCTCGGGACCAAATCCAAAGACCCAAGACCAAAAGCCAAAGACCAATTATCTATAATGCCGCTCTCTTCCTACGAAAGCCTTCTTCTTCTGGATCTTCGCCATCGCCGCAATCTTCGCAGGGTTGCTGACGGTCATGGCGCAGGAATGCGGTGCATAGCTGCACTGTTTCTCATTTCCTCCCTTGTGTCGGTTGCCGCGCTCTTCGTTTTATCCGGCGCTGAGTTTATCGCCGGCGTCCAGATACTGGTTTACGTTGGCGGCGTTATGGTCCTGTTCCTCTTCGTAATCATGCTGGTCAATGTGGGAGCCGAAGAAGTCAGGACGTGAAGAGATCTTCAACAATCAACGACAAGTTACCTTCAGCTTGATCTTCTGTTTTTTGCTCGTGCTGGGAATTCTCTATGCCGTCAACAAGGTTCTGCAGCTCTTACTAAAAGACACCCAGCTAACCACTGAACAGTTTACAGAACAACAGAGCGAAGAGAAAGCCTGCGACTGAAAAATCGGCAACGGGCTACCAGCCGGATTACGAAGCGAAACTGAACGTCGTTGCCAACAGCCTTTAGATACGCTTCTGCCATTTGAAATCGCCAGCATTCTTTTGCTCGTTGCGATTGTTGGTTCAGTCATGTTAGCGCGAACTTTGCAGAGCAGGAAGCGTCTGCGGATGATGTCGATCCCGATCTCTTCAACGATGAAGCATCACGCGATCCTGAACTTCTGAAGCTGGAAGCGGCAAGTCAGGAATAAGACATGATCAACTGCATCTTCTCTACTCTGATTTTCTTTTCCAGGAAGCTGGCACCGACGTCGAGCGGCTCAGTGATGGTGCAGAGCGTCAAGCATCCTGACCTCTCAAGTTTCTGGTCAGTTGGAGCGCTGCTTTTCATCATAGGTGTTGCCGGCGTTCTGACCCGGCGCAAACATCATCGTTATCTTCATGTCGATTGAGCTGATTCTCAACGCAGCCAATCTGAACTTCATCGCCATCGTCTCGTTATCTGCAGTCGACCGGTAACGCAAACGCGCTTGCTGGGTCAGATATTCGCAGTGTTCATGATCGTGGTCGCTGCGGCAGAAGCAGCAATCGGTTTAGGAATTGTCATCGCGTTGTATCGAAACAAAGAAACAATCTGGGTCGACGAGATTGATTTGATGAAGTGGTGAGATGGTCTTGGGTTTTTGGTCTTTGGCCTTTGAATTCACAAGTACCGAGAGGATAATCGCAAAGGACCCAACTCCAAAGTCCAAAGACCAATGTATAAATACATCTGGCTCGTTCCCTCCTACCGCTAATCGGGCGCCGCCATCAACGGCCTGCTTGGGCGTAAGTTTCGTCCTTTCCCGAACACCTCGTCGGCGGAATCGCAATCGGATCTGTCGTGCTCGCTTTCCTCATCAGTCTTGGCTGCCGTTTATTCCTATGGTCTGGTGAACATTGGAGTTTGGCAAGCCTTACTGTAACCAGTGCAGGACGGTTTCAGTTTCGACTGGATCCCGGCGGCGCAGTCGAGCATCAACCAGGGTGCCGCTGCCCGCGCCGGATTGAAAGTGAAAGCAGGCGCAGGAGAAGCTTGACGCAACGCCGGAACAGCGAAGTGTACCGCTGCCACCGATGCGCCGCGTTACGGACTACTCAATGTCGAATGGAGTTATCAGCTCGATCCACTCTCGTCAATCTTTCATGCTGGTTGTTACTGGGGTGGGCCTGTGCATCTTTGTCTTTGCAACTGGCTACATGCACGGCGAAGCGGGCTTCTACAGGTTCTTTGCTTACATGGGTCTGTTCATGTTTGCGATGCTCGTGCTCGTGATGGGCTCTAACTTCCTGATGATGTTTGTAGGTTGGGAAGGCGTCGGTCTCTGCTCGTACTTACTCATCGGCTACTATTTCGACCGCCAGGAAGCCGCCAACGCTTCACGAAAAGCATTCATTACTAATCGGGTCGGCGACTTCGGATTTGCGCTCGCCATCTTTGGCATCATCGCGACGTTTGGTTCTGCGCAGTACACGTGAAGTCTTCGAACACGCCAAGAGTTATCCGCATGGAGCTGCTGGGCCACTGGGGCATTCTTTCGTGGATTGCACTCGGACTCTTCATCGGCGCGTGCGGAAAGTCTGCGCAAATCCCGTTGCATGTTGGCTGCCGGATGCGATGGCCGGGTCCAACGCCGGTCTCGGCCCTGATTCATGCGGCGACAATGGTGACCGCGGGCCTCTACATGGTCACGCGCACAAACGTCATCTTCCAACACTCGCAGACGATGCTGCTCGTCGTTGCCCTGGTTGGTGCTGCTACGGCGATCTTTGCAGCGACGATCGGCATCACTCAGAACGACATCAAGAAGGTCCTTGCTTATTCAACCGTCTCACAACTCGGTTTCATGTTCATGGCCTGCGGCGTCGGAGCGTTTACGTAATTGGCATCTTCCATGTGATGACCCACGCCTTCTTTAAAGCGCTGATGTTCCTTGGCGCCGGCAGCGTGATTCACGGAATGCATCACGAACAGGACATGCGACGCATGGGCGGCTTGAAGAAGTACATGCCCTACACGTTCTGGACGTTTATGGCGGGATGGTTGGCGATCTGCGGAATCATTCCCTTTAGCGGGTTTTGGTCGAAGGATGAAATTCTCTGGAAGGCAGCGTCGACGACATACATCCCACTCGGTTGGTTGATATGGCTGGTTGGAACGATCGCTGCTACGTGCACGGCGTTCTACATGACTCGTCTTGTGTTGATGACATTCTTTGGTAAAGAACGTTTTCTTGAAGACTACAAGCCGGTGGTGAGGCCGATGAAGCTTATGCCTCCGCTTACGACAAAGGCTTAACTCGAACACGATGCTACGACAGCTTCAGCAGGTGACAGGCCTCGTCACGAACCCGGTGAACATGTGGGACCAACAGATCATGGTTCCCATGGTCACGGCTCACACGTTCACATTCCACATGAGTCACCGCGATCGATGTGGATCCCACTCGCAGTTCTAGCAGTGCTGGCTACGATATGGAGGATTTGTTGGTATAGGTCCGGCTTTTAGATCTGTGACTGGGACAGGAGCATCCGGGTGGACGATTGAATATCGTTGCGTTGGCTTGATCCGATCGTGTGGAATCCAGCGACACACGAATTCGGAAGTGAATCAGCCACGAACACAAAAGCAGAGGCACAAGCGGCGGAGCCATGCAGCTGCGTCTGGAGGCACGCCCACGAAGCCGCCACCGGAGTCTATGGTGACGTCGGATTCAACCTTGCTCACGCGGTTGAAAAGAGAATGGGCGCACTCGCGACCGAATGGTTGTTCATCGTTATCTCACTCGTCGCCGCTGGTATTGGAATGGGGCTTGGTTGGCTCTTCTATCTGAAAGATACACGGCTGCCAGACATCTGGGCCACACGCCTCCGCCCGCTTTACATCGCGGAGCTACAACAAATACTGGGTCGACGAGTTTTATGGCTGGGCGATTACTCGTCGAACAATGGACGCCGCGCGAGTGGTTTTCACTTTTGACTCGAAAATTGTCGATGGCATTGTGAATGGACTGGCCGCGCTGACACGTCTGCTTAGTCGTATTGTTGGAGGTATCGACAAGTACTTTCGTCGATGGTCTTGTGTAACCACGATCGCGGCGTTCGTTGCGAGGTTGATGTCGCCGCTCTTCTCCGCGCAGCGCAAACTGGATTCGCTCAAAATTACGCGCTTGTCATGGTGTTGGGATTGATGATTGGCGTCATGGCATTCGTTTGGTTCGGATATCGCCAGCGGCTGTTCGGAACACCGCCAGTGCTATCAGGCACTGGTCTGGCCTAGTGCTCTGAATAGCCACTGCCCTAAATTCAAAACATGAAGTCGCGGATACGCTTATCTGCGCCAGATACCCACAAATGAATAACAACATTCTGTCCATCATCACATGGCTCCCGGCGGTGGGCGCGCGATCGTGATCCTTGCTGTGATGAAGAAGGATCAGTCCAGCTTGATCAAGCAGATTTGCAACTGCCTGGTTTGGACTCGATCTTCTTAGTGTCGCTCTGGTTGCTCAACTACAACCGGAACTGTAGGCGGCATGCAGTTTCTGGAAGACCATGAGTGGATACCTGCGATTGGCGCCCGCTATCAGATGGGTGCCGATGGTGTTGCAGTTCTGTTGATCGTGCTGACTACGCTGCTCGGCGTGATCGCGGCGTCTGTCTTCCTGGAACTACATCCAAAAGCGTGAGAAGGAATACTACGTGCTGCTGCTGCTTATTGCAGACCGCCGTGGTTGGCGTCTTCTCGTCGATGGACTCTGTTTCTGTTCTACCTGTTCTTCGAAGTATCGCTCGTGCCAATGTATTTCTGATTGGAATCTGGGGTGGTGAAAACCGGCTTTATGCAGCAATCAAGTTCTTCCTCTACACGTTGGTTGGTTCGGTGGTGATGTTGCTCGGTGTGTTGAAGATGTATTTCCTCACGCAGGACGCGACGCTAGCCGCAAAGATCTCGCAAGCACACTGTTAATATTGCTGCGCTGGACAACCAGAGGCCGCAACGCTTGTCGCCAGCAGCATTCAAGCGGCGGCAGCGAACGGGACTGGCACCTTTCAATATCCTGTACATGCAGGCGATTGGCTCGGTGATGACATGGGCACGATGCAGGTCCTGCTGTTTCGCCGCCTTCGCACTGGGGCTTCGCGATCAAAGTGCCGATGTTTCCGTTCCATACCTGGCTGCCTGATGCTCACGTCGAAGCACCAACGGCCGGCTCGGTAATTCTCGCCGGCATCCTGCTCAAGCTTGGAACCTACGGTTTCTATCGCTTCAACCTGCCGATGTTCCCAGGCGGCTGTCGAAGGACCAGCAGTACTTTGGCTCATTCGGCAGTTCGCAGCGTCATAGTCTTTCTCGCGATTGTCAGCATCTCGTACGGTGCGCTGGCTGCGATGTACTTCGTAGTGAAGAAAGGACGGCGACGTAAAGAAACTGGTCGCCTACTCGTCCGTCGTCGTCGATGGGCATGGTGATGCTTGGACTGTTTGCGCTCAATCCGAACGGCGTCAATGGCGGCGTCTGCAGATGATCAATCACGGCATTTACTCCAGCCGCGCTGTTCCTGCTTGTCGGAATCATTTATGAACGACGACACACCAGAAACGTCGCGGAGTTCGGCGGCGCTTTCACACGTAATGCCGGGTTATGCGGCGGTGTTTCTCGCGATGGTCATGACGGCGATTGGCTTGCCGTTACTGGCGGTTTTCATTTCAGAGTTTCTGGCACTCACGAGGCGCGTTTGAATCAAATCCGCTGTGGGCAGCCTGGCGGCCCTGGGAATCATTCTGAACGCCGGTTACTTTCTCTGGCTCTATCAGCGAATGTTCTTCGGCACGATCGAGAATCCGAAGAACGAGAAGCTAACCGATCTAAGCGGTCGCGAGTGGCTCTACATGACCCCGCTTCTAATCCTTGCACTATGGATTGGCGTCTATCCCAAACCATTCTTAGCTTTCATTGAGCAACCCGTGAACGCAGTGGTTAAGCAAGTGAAACCCGAGTATCAGATTCCAGGGCATAGCCTGAATCCCACGCCACCTGCAAGAAAGAGCGCCAAAGTAATTGTCGATTGCCAATTGCGATAATTGCCGATTTGTTTGCAACGTGGGGCAAGAACAAAGACCAAAAACCAAAGACCAGCGAAGTAAGCACCACTGACCACTAACCAATGTTCCTGCTCCAAGCCAACACTAACGTCACTCTTCAGCGTTTCCGACCTGCAACTGATCGCACCAGAGCTGATCCTGACAGTCTGTGCTTGTCTTGCACCTGGTCATGGAAGTTGATTCTGCCGTACCGCAAGAGCAAGCTTACCGCTTACTTTGCACCTTATCGGAATTGGCCTGGCGTTGGTGTCGCTGATATTGCAATGGAACGTAACGTCGATTCGACGGATTTTACGGAATGGTCCGCATCGACGGGCTGGCGCTGCTCTTCCGCGGCGATCTTCCTGATCGCTGCCGGCGCTGGCAATTGGTATTGCGACACGTTTTCTCGACATCGAAGGAGAACAACACGGCGAGTACTATGCGTTAGTTCCTCTTTGCGACCGTAGGCATGATGTTTCTTGCCTGTGGCTACGACCTCATAACGCTATACATCGGTCTGGAATTGATGGCGCTCACGTTCTGACGTGCTCGTCGCTTTTACAAAGCGCGAAAAGAAATCCGAATGAAGCGGCGATGAAATACTTTCTGCTGGGAGCCTTCTCATCAGGAGTTTTGCTTTACGGAATGTCGCTGCTGTACGGAATTGCCGGTTCAACAAAACCTCGGTGAGATTGGTTCAAAGGTCTCCTTCAATAGTTGGTCTCGTCAACGATCCTACAGGCACGTCCGGCAGCCCTGCGACCAATGTTGTTGCTGGCAATGATTTCACTTGCAGCCGGTTTGTTCTTCAAGATTGCCGCGCGTTCCGTTTCACATGTGGGCGCCGGACGTTTACGAGGGCGCACCCACTTCTAGTCACAGCGTTTCTCTCGACCGGGTCAAAAGCCGCAAGCTTTGTCCTCTATATTCGAAATCTTCAGTGATGCCCTGAGAAGCATGCATGCTGATTGAGTGCCTCCGCTTGGTCTGGTTGCTGCGATCACAATCATGGTCGGCAACTGGGCAGCGGTGACTCAGGAAAACTCGAAACGATTGTTGGCTTACTCGTCGATATCAAACGCAGGTTATCCTGTTGCTGGGACTCGTTGCGGGAAACGAATACGGTTACATCGGACTGGTCGTCTATCTGCTGGTCTACACGTCATGAACATGGGGGCGTTCGGAGTGATCATCAGTTTGCGACGTCGAGGGATTATTGGTGATAACGTCGACGATCTGACAGGACTGGGGACAGAAGGCACCGGTTGTAGCGGCAATGATGGCGCTCTTCATGTTGTCGCTGCGGTGGATTACCGATGACCGGCGGATTCGTCGGGAAGTATTTTCTTGGCGGCTGTTAGCGAGCGAGGCGCCCAGCGATCATAAGAACTGGTACTACTGGCTCGCGTTCTGGGCAATCATAAACACGGTCGTGTCTTTCTATTACTATGTGCGTTTTATCAAGGTGATGTACTTGGGAGACCGAATAGCGGACGACAAGCCGTTAGCCTTGTCCGGCGCGCCGCAGACAGTTTCCATACGTTGCTCTCGCAGGGATTATTTTTATCGGAATCTATCCACAGCCTGTTATCGCGCAAGCCAAGAAGTTGATTGAAGTAGTTCTTCCCTGTAGGCGCGTAACTCTTCCATCTTCTGTCGGCGATGTTTTGATGTTCAAAGCATCGCCTTTAATTGTTTTATGTACCTCTATTACTTCCTGGCGGCATCTCGCGGACCCGGTTTGTGTATTCAATCCCTCCGAGGTGGCTTTCGTTACGTTGCTTACGTCAAGGGAGAAACCAGTAAACCACTTGCCGACTTCCACCCGTTCGTATCAGTCATTGCGCCGAGTCGTGGACTGGAAACCGGGCTGACGGAAAAATCTGCTCGCTCTCGTGACTCAGGACCATCCCGCTTACGAAGTTCTGTTTGTCTTTGATCGAAACGACGACCCGGCGATTCAGATTCTGAAAAACTTGATCACAGCTTGGTTCGGACGAAAACAATTATTGCTGGGGCCGCAACAGATAGCGGTCAGAAGGTTCATAACCTGCGCTTTGCCGTCGAAGAAGTTGATCCAGCTTCTGAAGTTCTTGCTTTCGCTGATACTGATGCGCCGGCCAGAAAGCTCTGGCTACGACAACTTGTTGCACTACTCTGTCGATGACCAACTTGAGCATCAAGTGGTTACCGATGGTTTGTTCCTGAGAACGGTGGCATCGGCCTCAAGACTTCGTTCGGTGTGGAATGCTTCATTGCTTCAGCGCTTGGCGGGGACGAGCGCAGGAACTTCTGTTGGGGCGGATCGACCGCTATTCGTCGGTCGCTGTTTGACCGGTTAGGGATTCGTGAACGCTGGCGTGGAAGCGTCTCGGATGATTTCACCGTCACAAGTGTTTTGAAGGAGGCTGACTTCCCCATTCACTTTACACCGAATTGTCTGGTGGCCTCTGTTGGCGATTGCAGCGTGACAGGAACTTTTTGAATTTACGACGCGGCAGATCAAGATCACTCGAGTGTAGCGCCCTCAACTGTGGAAGGCTTTAATTCTGGGCTCGTCTCTTTATTTGTCATCGTCTCTTCTTCAGGATTCTGTTGCTGGGGGCCTGACTCATCTCCGGACTCCCATTCATATTTCTTACCGATCGTTTGCTGTTGCTTCTGTTCTGTGCTTGAGCTGCCAAAGGCTTCATTCGTTGGCGTGTCATTGGTATCCCACTCGCCGCTTATCGGAAACAGCTACGTCGTGACATGCTGGCCCACGTTTTCCTTTGGCCGTTTGCTTCGCTGCTTTACTTGCTCAACACAATCGCAGCGGGCTTCTCGCGCCAGATAGAGTGGCGTGGCATTACCTATGAATTGAAATCGCCAAACGAAGCTGTCATTATCGGTCGGAGCGATCAGGTCAACTCAGGTTCATCATCTTGAGCAATGCAAAGCAGTCCAGCTTTGTTCAACTTCTAAGATCAGTCCAAGCGCGAGAAGCGTCTCGGAACAGTGATCCTGCTTCGTTACCTCGCGTGTAATGCCTTCTGTAAAACCTGCTTCTATCACGACGAACTCAATCATCCTGGTGACATGACCTTTGAACAGATTGAGAAGATTTCCCAAACAATGCCACTCATTACGGATCTATGGCTGTCTGGCGGTGAGCCGACGTTGCGGTAGAGACGTTTCGGAAATCATTAATCACCTTCGTAAAGAATAACGGCGTCAACAGAGTCATCATTCCCACGAAATGGCCTAATCAAGTCGCGCGTCTTCGATATCGTCGATAGTGCTCTCGGCGACAACGAGCGTATAGATCTCATATCTGAATGTTGCGCTCGATGGTTATGGAAGAACGCACGATCAGATTCTGTGGCGTCCCAGGGAATTGGGAAAAGACGCTCGACTGTATCGAAGCCCTGTATCCACTGAAAGAGCAAATACACAGACCGTTTTCGATTGAACGTTAATACAGTTGTTTGCGCTGATAACTACAAAGAGATCTGAAATGTTGTCGGAATTCATGTGGACAAACTTCGACTGGATGGCCAGTACTTCAACATCGTTGCGCGGCGAAACACTCGTAGGCGAGCAGATCAAACAAGTGCCGCCCGAAGTATCGCCCAAGATGTACAGCCATGTTGCCGAAGCTGACAAAACGTTACGGCGACCGAATGTTTGCGGATGACGACGCCGAGTAGGCGCTTTGTGAAGAACGTAGCATACGTCGGCGCGATCACAACTCACTATCGCAGCCAGCACTCGAATTTTCAGAAGCCTCACTGCTGGCCGTTTCCTTGCACTGCCGGTGAAACGACAGCCGTAATTGATTACAACGGTGACGTGCGTGGCGTGCGAATTGCGGGAGAAGTTCGCGACGCTGTCAGACTTTGACTATACGACTTCTGGCGCTATGTGGGCCGCCAATGGACGTGCAGATGAGTTGATGGCAATCGATGGAGGAAAGGCATGTTGGTGCACGCAACGTTTGTTTTATTCATGATTCAATGCGGCATTCTCGACGTGCGCTTCTCTTTGAAGTGCCAAAGAATTTTTTGACGCGAGAGAGTTGGTAAGAAATTGCCAGAGCGTCCGGATGAAGATGCGAATCGAAGATCTGGTTACGCGTATGCGGCGGGGATCACTCTGTTGTAGGCGGTAGCCACATTCTGTGGCTTGGGTTGGTTGCTGGATAATCGGTTAGGCACTCAGCCATGGTTCCTGATTGGCGGAATCGTTTTGGGTTCGGCTGTAGGCTTGTATGAATTTGTCCGGTTGAGTTCCAAGACGTATTGAACTGGAGGTAGAGGCCTTTGGGGCAGTAGCCCGACTGTTAAGGAGGGCTCAACTGATCGGCCGTCCAAGCCCTCCCTAACAGTCGGGTTACTGCCCCGTCCGCACGTAGGCGGTTCGCTAACAACGAAAAATTCCAAATCTCGACAATGTCACGATTTCACAGGTAAAATCTCCGGCTTCGCAATGGCTGATACTGTAAACAATATGTCCGCAACGACTGCTGAAGACCACCGTCTCAATGCGAGGATCTTTAGGGTCATGACCATTGTGACTGGACTGGCGGTGCTGATTTCAGCTTTCATTGGCCCGTGGCGCGTCACTGTTGGATTGTTGATTGGCGGGGTGTTGGCCCTGTTCAGTCATCGCTGGCTTAGGAACTCCTCTGCAGCGGCTATCAATCTAGCAGTCGGCGGTGGCGTCCAACAGATTCGATTAATGCAATTCATTCTCAGGTACCTGGTTGTAGGAGCGGGTGTATACGCTGCGTACGAAGGCGGGCATTGCGTCGTTACCTGCCATGTTGTTTGGTCTAAGTAGTTTTTGTTATCGCCCTATTTGCAGAAGCGTTAAGAGAGTTCTATTTCGCAAATCATCGAGCGAGAGGAAATCAGTTGATGTTTTGGTTACAGGAAGCTGCCCACGAAGCAGCAGAACATGCTGAAGGGCTGAGCACCACTCACCCATCGTGGTGCAACTGGTGAATAGTTGGTTTGGCGAAGCCGCACTTCGGTTCGAACTGCAATACACCCAAACCGAAATGGGATTGGTTCCTTGCTAAATTCGGCAGCAACGCTGAGTCGGCATTTGGACCGTATACCGCGGAGAATGCCATACCGTGGTACACCGTGATGTTTTTCATCGCATGCATCCTGAGCGTAGTGATAATTTGATTTTTAAAGGCAAGCAGTCTTACGACGAACCAGGTCATGGCCAACAAACGCTCGAAGTGAGTGTCCTGGCCGTTCGCGGCATGCTCGAAGACATCATCGGTCATCACGGCCTGAAGTATTTTCCGGTTGTGATGACCTTCGCTGTGCTGATCCTGGTTTCGAATTTGATGGGACTGTTTCCTTTGTTCATGAGTCCAACGTCGGCAACCAGCGTGACGTTTGCTCTCGGACTTGGCTCATTTCTTTATTACAACTACATCGGAATCAGCGAGAACGGAATTGTTACTCACTTGAAGCACCTCGCAGGCCCAATCTGGTGGATTGCGCCGTTGATCTTTCCGATCGAACTCATCAGCAATTTGATTCGACCGTTCTCGTTAGGTATCCGACTCTTCGGCAATCTCTTCGCGGACGAGAAGGTGCTGGAGACACTCGCGGCTTTAGCACCACCCGCAACATGGTTTGCGCCGATTCTCCTGATGCCGTTGAGTGTTTTCGTCGCGTTAATCCAAACATTCGTTTTCATTCTGCTATCCCAGCTATATCTCAGTGAAGTGTCGCATGCGCCGCATGATCATGGTCATGGTGAACACGCTGATGATGAACGAAGAGTGTCGAAATGATAGCTCCGGTCTTAACTTAATGGCTTTATCACAGCGCGAAGTGAGCGATCCGGTTAGAACGCTGACACGTTGCTTCGCAAGTTGAAACATTTGCGCTAACGCCAGCTGCGGATAAAGGCAACTCATAGTTTTTGGTCGTGTCTGACTCGCTGGAGCGCCGTTGTAAGAGGGGCGGTGGATACCGGTTTCAGGCGAAATAATAGACGCCTTACGCTTGCAGCTTTGAAGGCTTACGAGCGCAATAACTCCCAACAGTTAGTTGGGAAGGAGACGAGAATGAGCAAATTTAGAATGTTGATGTTTGCGGTCATCGGAGTTTTGTTCAGCGGTATGACCGTGTTCCGCGCAGAGGCGCAGCTGAAGCGGGCGACAATGCGAGTTCAGTGAGCAAGTATCGTGCGCTGGCAGCCGGCGTCGGATTCGCTATCGCAGTGTTTGGTGGTGCCATTGGTCAGTCGCGCATCGGTGCGGTCGGCGTGCGAAGGCGCTGCACGAAATCCTGGTGCGGCTGGCCGTATTCAGACAATGATGATTCTTGGGTCTGGCGCTGATCGAGTCGTTGGTGTTGTTCGCTCTGCTGGTGATCTTCGCGGTTGTAAGACCCAGCTAACAGCTATATACAACGTGACGAAAATGCGAGCGAGATTGTATTCGCTCGCATTTTTCTTGTTTTGGATACTGACAGACTAACTCATAAAGTCACAAAGACACTAAGACACAAAAGAATTTCCATTTACGGTTCTGTTTTTGTGCCTTCGTGACTTCGTGGTGAAAACGTCTTCACAAATCAAGCCGCTACTGAAAGGCTTTTTGCCCGCCTTCAACTCTGTGTGTTAGGCTGGCCGCACTCTCAAACGAAACTCATGAGGCGCAACTACAGATGAAAAAATGTCCCAAGTGCGGAGTTGAATATCCTGACACAACAACTCTTTGCCCAGCGGATGGAGTTGCGCTTGAGACGAATGAAGACGCCTCTTCTTGGCCAAACGCTCGCAGGAAAATACCGAATTGATGCTCGCCTTAGCAGCGGCGGAATGGGAACTGTCTATCGCGGCACTCACGTGCTGATGGACAAGACCGTCGCGATTAAAGTACTGCGGCCGTCACTCGGTGGCGGACGAAAAGATCGTCGGCGCGTTTTTCCCGAGAAGCACGTGCCGCCTCCCGAATCTCACATCCAAATGCGCTCAGTGTTACTGACTTTGGTGAGGACGAAAATGGGATTGTCTTTCTTGTTATGGAGTACCTCGACGGGAAGACTCTCAAGCAAGTCATTCGCGACGAAGGTCCTTTGTCGCTTCGCCCGTACTGTCGAAATCATGCGACAGGTTGGCGACGCGCTGCACGCTGCGCACTCACAAAACGTCGTTCACCGTGATCTAAAGAGCGACAACATAATGTTGCTGAGCACTGCCATTGGCGACTATGCGAAAGTTCTTGATTTTGGGATTGCAAAGATCAACGAGCCAGAAGGTGAGTTTGACAACAGCTTGACGGCCCCAAACCTGGTGATCGGGACTCCGCAGTACATGTCGCCGGAACAATGCTCGCAGGACAAAGCAATTGATGCACGATCCGACATCTATTCATTTGGCGTCATTCCTGTATGAAATGTTGGTTGGCCATGTTCCATTCACTGGCGATTCCCCAACAATCATAATGATGAAACACCTTCAGGATCCCGTGCCCTCGGTCCTTGAAGAACGAAGCGATGTCCCGCCAGCAGTGGGCCGAGTAGTCGCACGGGCCATGGCTAAGCTTCCGGAAAATCGGTATCAGACCATCCATGAGCTGTTGGAAGATCTAACTATCGCTGCCGGCATGAGCGTACTCAAACTGGACGCACCGGTTGCAACTGCGCCAGGTCCGGCAGATGAAGCGGATGAGATCACGGTTGTGAGGCCCCGCGTTCAGTCACCTCCTCCTACAACTCGACGAGCGCCGGTGACGGTGCCAATTGGACAGCCAGCACCTGTGCCTTCTAAGTCTGGATTCAACCCGATAAAGATTTTGATTCCATCGGCTGCTGCTTTGTTAATAGTGTTTGCTGTGATTTACGCCTTCACGCGTGAGTCAGGAACACCAACAAACATCAATTCCAATCAACAGCCGTCCCTTGTTGCAGATCCAAATAGTCAGCCAGTGCAACCAGGTCAGTCACCAACAGGCAAAGGTGAAGCAGGGATTCCGTCAGGCGGTGCGATATCACCAGTAGCCAATGTGAACTCAAATGCGAATGCCAACGCAAACGCTGCAGTCTCACCCTTGCCGATTGAGGAACTGAGTCCCCGCCTCCGGCCACGAACGCCAACGTGAACGCCAACAGCAACAGCAATCGAAAGGCGCCTCCGTTACCGGAGCCAACCAAGACTTCAACCCCGGAGAATGTGCCGGCACCTCCACCGCCAGGATCAAAGAGTCCAGAGTTAAGCCTTCGCCATCGCCCGCCGCTTCACCCGAACCTTCTTAAGCTAACGAACTCAATAGCAGGCGTCGGAACTGTTCATCGTTATCAATCTGTATTTCGATTTCGAGCGAATAGCATGGCAGTGAGAACTGGAGTGCGTGAAGCTTGACCGCGTCTTTGGCCGTGGTGATAAGACTTTGGGCGCCAGCCTGTTTTGCCGAGTAAGCTAGAGCATCAACATCTGATTGCGTGTAACTGTAGTGATCCGGAAAAGACTTTCGAAAGATCGGTGAGTGGCCGTTCAGTGTTAGGTGTGTGAAAAACGACTGAGGATTACCTATGCCACAAAACGCCGCGACAGGATCGCTCGGTACTTTAGGACTCTCCGGTTCAGAGGTGTGATCCTGCAGGTTCACCATCCGCGAAAGAAAGATTGGTCGTTCACCGGATAGTTTAGCTAGCTCTCGCCGGACTGGTTCAACCGTGTCAACTTGATCGCACCTTGTCATTACAAAACAACTGGCACGCTTTAGTCCGGTAAGGCCCTCGCGCAAACGACCAAAAGGAAGCAGATGACCACCGCCCCAGGGATTGGTTGCGTCGATGGACACGATATCGAGATCTCGAGCCAGCTGCAGATGCTGGAAGCCATCGTCGAGTACAAAACAGTCTGACGCAAGATGATTTATTGCACCTTGCGCTGCGGCGAACCTATTCGAATCACTGACGACGGCGGCAACTCCAACAAGATTGCTTGCCAAAAGATAGGGCTCGTCTCCGGCTTCAGCAGGATTCGAAAAGACCGTAAGTCCGTCTGATACTAAAACGCGCTCATTAGGATTTTTCGACCGTAGCCTCGTGTGAGAATACAAACCCTCCTGCTTTCTGCAGCCAAAGTTCTGGCGACGAATTCGACGAGCGGGGTTTTCCAGTTCCGCCCGTGGTGATGTTGCCGATGCTGATCACGGGTCGGGCAAGTTTTTCGAACTTCGAAAGGTGCCGCGTTGATATAAAGAAGAACGCGCACGAGTGACAGCACCATAAAGGGGTGCTCAGGAGGTGGCAAAATCAGTGACTTCATGCTTGAAATTTTGTGGCGAGCAGAACTTCCTTTTGCGCGTAAGCTTCACTCGACCGAGCAAACAGAGGTTTGATGATTTTGACTATTCGATCAGCTGCGCCCTGGTTGTTTCCACAATCTTCTTCGCTTCCTCTCCTAACCTGTTACGCAGCTCATGATCAACCAGCAAAGATTTGAGTTCACGCGCGAGACAGCCAGGAGCTCTTTGCGGTGTCTACTGGCGGAAGCTGAACGATTGCGTCAGCTTCATTCAGTAGTTGGACAATCGCCTGGAAATTGTGTGTGTGATAACCAGTGATAACGCAAGCGCGCTTTCGAGGCAGGCTCAAGAACATTGTGCCTCCTCGATCGACAAGGCCGCCGCCAACGAAGACGACCGTGGCTAAAGTGTAAACGGAGGGTAACGCTCCGATGGTGTCGAGCAAGATGACTTCGGCATTTGAATCCGTAGCTTGTTCTGGGACTTGTGCGACGGACCCAACGAAGGCCTGAATCATCCAGCAACCTGGCTACTTCATTAAATCTTTCAGGGCGTCGAGGCGCTTATCATCAAACGCACCTCTTGGTTCTGCCGCAGTTGCTGAAACGCTTCAATGACGATCTTTCTTCGGGTGAGTGAGTACTCTTGCCGCAAGAATGAGAGCGACATCTCGTGAGATCCTCAAAGCGCTGTTGCAGTTCTTTCGTTCCTTCTGCGCTTGTCGCAGCGGTCCCGACATCAAACTTTAAATTGCCTGCAGTAAATAGTTTCGTTCGCACTACGCCCAGAGACTCAATCCCTTTCGGCATCAGATTCCGACTGCATGACTGCGATGGTCAAGTGCGACAGAATTCTTCTTAAGAAAAAGCGAACCAGGCGATAACGTCGAAGCGATTGCACGAGAGATTCGGCCGATTAACCAGCGCGACCGGAATCAGACCTGGAGTTGCACTCGCGAAGGAAGTTTGGCCACAACTCGGTTTCCATTATTAGCACGACGTCAGGATTCACTGCGTTCAATGCGCGTCGTACTGTCCATCTCCAGTCGAACGGAAAGTAGAAGAGATACTGTCGACGTCGCCTGCGAACACTTGGTGCGCGAGTTGCTGCCCGGTAGCTGTAATGGTCGATACAACCAACGCGTGATGAGGAAATACTGCGGCGTAGTTTCTTAACGAGTGGGCGCGCCGCCTGCGTCTCGCCTACCGAGACGCAATGTAACCAGATTACGGGACGGGTAGACGCCTGAATGCCTTTAAGCGACCCGAGCCGCTAGACTCAAACCGTCAACATACTTTCCGTGTGCGATAGCCTGATAAATGAAGTGAGGTATTAGAACGAGAAGACCGAGCGTAAGGAGAAGACTGTAGGCCAGGTACATATGTTTATGAGATCCCAGGGTCGGATACCTGAGATCTCAATTGTTCCTACTTGGCGCGCTCGATATATCGACCTTCCGTGGGATCCACACGAATCTTGTCGCCTTCATTGATGAATGGGGGAACTGTGATTGTCACGCCATTCTCGAGAGTCGCCGGCTTGTTTACGTTAGAGACAGTTGCGCCTTTCATCGTCGGTTCGGTTTGTGTTACCACGAGCTCCATTGAGGGAGGAAGGTCAATACCGATCGGAGCACCTTCGTAAAACTCAGCTTGCAGCTTGCAGGCCCGGGGACAGCCACTGTGCCGCGTCGCCAAGGTCGTCCTCACTCAGAGCTGTTTGCTCGTAGTTCTCAGTGTTCATGAAATGATGATGCGAACCATCGGAGTAGAGATATTCCATCTCGTGCTGTTCAAGTGACGCTTTGTCGACCGTGTCTGCTGAACGAAAACGGTGTTCAAAAGATGAGCCTGTTCTAATATTGCGAAGCTTGGTTTGCACCATTGCTCTGAGGTTCCCAGGGGTATGGTGTCGGAACTCCACAACCTTGCAAGGCTGACCTTCGAAAACGATAACCATACCGCGTCTAATCTGAGTTGCAGGAATAGCCATAAAAACTGAAGTCTCCGTCTTAAAAGAGTATCGAACCGGGTAGTGCGGTTCACTGCGCGAGCCAATCGGGCTCGAACAAGCCGCGTAGTCTAACTAGGCGTCTTCGCCTTTGTCCAGCGAGGCATGTTTGTAAAGAGGAGATCATCCACAGATTACGCCGGATTACGCCGATTTCAGGTCACCTGTTTGGCAATTGACCCTGGCTCTTGCCATCCATGTAATCTCGCGTAATCTGCGGACAAAATTTCTGGACAATGAAAAGGCGGTCAACTCCGAAACAGGTTCCGGAATGACCGCCCTTTTTGAGGAGCCCACCTACCTCACTTCTACTAACGCCTGAGAAGTAGGCTTGGTTCCAGTATTTGCTCAGGCCGCACGTGCACGAGGCACTCGACGCTGCCGCGCAAGTTGTTCAAGCCATTTTTGCGCTTGTCCGTAGTGCGGAAACCTTCGTTCATCAAGTCGAAATGCGCTGGTGTGATAGTAGCGTCGCCCGTTAATCAGTCGCGCAGGATGTTTGATGTGCAGCATCTCGTGGTAGAGGATGTACTCACAAACCACTCGGGCACTTCTTCAGAGTCAAGCGTCTTACTGATTGTAATGCTGTCGTAAACGTGATCGTGATGACCCAGGATGCTGCGAGTTCGACGCTGCGACCAGTGTCATCGTGGGTTTGCTTAATTCGCCCCCGAAGATACTTCCGGTTCAGCTCAGTCGAACATTCGATCGAGGATCGTAAACCTCACCTTGTGCCGACGAGATTTGCTTTCGCCCGCGCCACACGTCGCGCCGAAGTCGGAAGATCTGCATAACAGACGACGTTAGTGAGTAATCCCGCGTAAACTCTGTCATGAATTACCGGAACTCCGTTTCCAGAAGTCTTGAGACCAAAATCCAGGCGAGTGCCCGCAAGACATCCGGTGGAGCATCTTTGCAAATATCCGACAAGCGAACATACACCCGTCCTGAACGCAGCCGAATCGTATGGCGCAGTCCCGCGTAGGGATAGAACCTCACGTCGATGGGAGGGACTCCTCGATTGCCTCCCAAGTGGCGGAATGCGTCAGCAAAGATTTTCCGGCTTCGCTCATTTGATTACCTGCGCATCACGTTGAGAGAGCTAAGTCTGGCTTGCCGGGGCTAAAGAGACAAGCTGTTCATCTGGACCGAGTGAATGCTGGGGGGATACCAGATTGATTGAGTCCAGCGAGACCAATCTTAAATATGGGTCGCATATAGTGTCAGCATTCGAACTGAAGGACACAATTTGCGATTTTGCCCAACAAAAACCGCATATTGGATGAGAAGCGAAAGTCGGCAGAGCCGGACTTTCGAACGAAGCGCATAGGATTATCAACAGGTTTAGCGAAATCAGGAATTTTTCCAAGACACCGATCTGAGACCCAAACCGTGGATTTTCGGCCTAGGGAGGCTAATTCAGGGCCTTATTTTGCAGGGGTTTGATTAAATCCCTATACTGCACAATGGTTGCGGCTAAGCGCCGTTTTCAAGCTGAGAAAGACCGCCACCGCAGGCTCAACAGCCGTTATTCTGATCACCATGCCCGTCGTAACTCCAAATCTCCAGACCACAGACCAGCGACCCATCGATTCTCGGAATGAGATACTGGGCGGCGTTAATAAAGGAGCATCTGGTCACAGGTGAAGCCGTGGGTTCTCGGGTGTTTGTCCGACAGATTTGCCCATGGTTACGGCTGGAGTCCGCAACAATTCGCAATGTGATGGGTGAACTGGAAGAGTGCCGGGCTTCGTTGAACAGCCGCACACATCGGCCGGTCGAATTCCTACTGACAAGGGATACCGCGTATTACGTAGATAACATCCTTGGTGAAGCGAGACTATCTCGCAGCGACCTTAAAGAGCATTGATGAGCTGTTCGCCATTGAGCGACATCGATGCCGCTGCCTCACCGGATCGCTTGATGGAAACGGCGTCGCATCGTTCTATCAGCGTTTTCCCAGAATGTCGGAATAGTCATCTCGCCGTCGCTCGCAGAAAATCGCTTGAAGCACATAGAGTTTGTTCAGCTGCCTGACAAGCGAATTCTGGTCGTCTTGATTTCCACGTCCAGCATCATTCACAACAAGGTCATCCGAACCGACTGACGACGATCTTCACGCAGGATGAACTCGATCGGACTGCTCGTTACCTGAATGCCGAGATTCGGTGGTAAGAGTCTGTCAGCCATCCGCTCTGAGATAGTTGCGTCTCGATGAAGGAGGAGAAGGCGCTTTACGATCGTTTGCTTCGCAACTGCTGTCTTGCTGTGCGAGCGTAGTCTCGAAGGTGAGGACAATGGTGGCGGTGATATTTATGTAGATGGCGCGTCGAACATCCTTACTAAGCCTGACTTCGTTGACATTCGAGCGTATGCGCGATCTCTTTCGCACCTTTCGAAGAGAAGTCTCGGCTGATCAAGATTCTCAACGAATGTGTTTCTCACGACAGTTCTCACACTGGGTGATGTACACGTCGTCATTGGATCGCGAGCATCCCGCCAGCTCGATGCAGAACTGTGCATTGATAACCGCACCATACCGCGTCGGATCCAACGAAAGCGTTGGCACGATCGGCGTCGTTGGCCCGATGAGAATTGAATATGCCCGCATAATGGCTATGGTAAACTACATGGCGCGGTTGATTGAGCATCGCTTTGAGCGGAGCCCTCGCGTCGTAATCCATTGAAACATTTCGATCCTTCCCGATGGCACCTGACAGTAACGACAAACGATCGAACCGTATCCCCATCAGGTTTGTGGACGATGAAAACGAAGCCGACCCTCACAATACGATTCGAATCCTGACCGCATGGATAGATCGAAGATCCCGAAAGCGAAACGGACTCGTTTGATGAGGCCAAGGACCGAACTGAACAAATGGCTCGCGAGCAGGCTGATAACTCTTCGCTAGGAGTTGAAGGTGGGCCAGTGACAGCTGAGCTTGTGGCGACAAGATCTGAGTTGAAGCGGAGTTCAGGAAGAAAACACCGAACTCAAAGGATCGATCTGGCGCGTCGCCAGGCGGACTTTGAGAACTATCGTAAACGCGGTTGATCGCGAACGCACAGAGACGTATAACCCGCGTCGTGGCAGATGTTGCTGCAGAAGCTCCTGGGAGTGCTGGATAACCTCAAGCGAGCACTAGAGACCGAATCTTCCAGTTGAAGCTACAGTGAATCGGACGAGTTTCGTCATTTCTTGAGCGGGGTCGATTTGATTTACAAGCAACTGAGCGGGGTGCTCGAAGCGTTGGGCGTCAAACCAATTATCGTCAGTGGGCGAGCAGTTCAATCCGCATATTCACGAAGCCGTTGTGACCGAAGTGACTGACGAAGCTTGAGCCTGACACGGTAGTTGCAGGAAATCCGTGCTGGTTACAGATTAGGAGACAAGCTGATTCGACCCGCCCTCGGTTAAAGTAGCGACTCGCACGTAGTTAAACGATTCGACCTAAGCTCCGAAGATAGATGGGAAAAACTATTGGCATAGACTTGGGTACGACGAACTGCTGCGTCACGGTTCTTGAAGGCGGCGCAGTTCAGATCGTTCCGAATAAGGAAGGTGGACGCACAACGCCGAGCGTCGTTGGCTTCACTGACAAGGGCGAACGTCTGGTTGGCCAGATTGCTAAACGCCAGGCTGTAACAAATGCTGCCAATACCGTTTACGCAGTCGAAGCGTTTGATCGGTCGCAAGTACAGTCTCAGCCGAGGTCTCGCGCATGCGAGAGACGTCGCCATTTGAGATTGTTGGATTCGCCCAATGGTGATGCGCGTGTTCGAGTTCAAGGCCGTAGTTACAGTCCGCCGGAATTATCGGGAATTGTGTTGCAGCGTTTGAAAGCGGCAGCTGAGGATTTTCTTGGCGAGGCAGTCACTGACGCGATCATTACGGTCCCGCTTACTTCGACGACACGCAACGCCAGGCCACCAAGGATGCGGGCAAGATTGCCGGTCTTCGCGTCGAGAGAATCATCAACGAGCCCACTGCCGCCGCGTTGGCTTACGGCCTCGGCAAGTCTGAAGTAGAACGAATTGCCGTCTATGATCTTGGCGGGGGAACGTTTGATATTTCAATTCTTGAGATGAACGACGGTGTCTTCGAGGTTCTCTCGACTTCCGGAAACACGTTTCTGGGAGGCGAGGATTTCGACGAACGGATCATGAACTGGATGGCAGATCAGTTCCTCGACGGACACTGGCATCGACCTCCGGCAAGATCGCCTGGCTCTACAGCGTTTGAAGGAAGTCGCCGAACGCGCAAAGTGCGAGCTCTCATCAACAACCGAAACAAATATCAATCTTCCATTTATTGCCGCTGACGCAACGGGTCCCAAGCACTTCAACAAGACGTTGACCCGAGATCAATTTGAGGAACTCGTAAGAGATCTCGTCGAGCAAACCATCGAGCCGTGCCATAAGGCTTTGAAGGATGCCAAGCTTCAGCGCGGCGACATCGACAAAGTGATTTTGGTAGGTGGCCAAACACGTTCGCCCATTGTCGAGCGAACAGTCGAGAAGATATTTGGCAAGAAAGCATCCGCCGAAATCAACCCAGATGAAGTGGTGGCCATGGGCGCTGCGATCCAGGGTGGCGTGCTCAGTGGCGACGTTAAAGACATCGTTCTGCTGGACGTGTTGCCGCTGAGTCTTGGCCTTGAAACTCGCGGCGGTTTGTTTACGAAGATCATTGAACGGAATTCAACCATACCGCTTCGCAATAGCCTGACCTTCACAACCGTGGTCGACAACCAGTCGTCTGTTGAGATTCACGTTCTTCAAGGTGAGCGCGAGATTGCGCAGGGCAATCGATCGTTGGGCAAATTTGAGTTGGTGGGAATTCCGCCGAGTCCACGTGGCGTGCCGCAGATTGACGTGTCGTTTGAAGTTGACGCGAATGGAATGGTCTCGGTTTCAGCGCAGGACAAGGCCACCGGCCGTGAACAGCAAATGCGAATCACGCCCACCTCGGGTCTAACCCCGGACGAAATCGATCGACTGATCAGAGAAGCTGACGACTTTGCCGATAGCGATCGCGATGCCAAGGAAATGGTTGTGCTTCGCAGCAAGCTTGAATCGTTGCTGAGAAATACTCAGAAGTCATTCACGAAGTTTGGCGGGCTGCTGTCGCAGAATGATCAGGACATCGCTGAGCGAACGTTCACGGAGGCTGACGCCGCAAGCCGTGCAGCTAGCATCGATGAAATAAACAAAGCTTTGACTGGCTTGGAACGCACTGCTTCACAACTCACAGCCGCAATGATGAATCCCACTCCAGACGCCAACCGCTACCGAAGCGTAGTTATTCGGTCAGCAATAATTCAATTTTAAGTTTTAGTGAGGAATGTAGAACTGGATGAGTAAACGCGATTATTACGAAGTATTGGAAGTCAGTCAGACTGCCACCGATCAGGAGATCAAGAGCGCCTATCGTCGGTTGGCAGTGAAGTACCACCCGGACAAGAATCCGAACGACGCGAGCGCCGAAGAAAAGTTTAAAGAAGCTGCCGAAGCCTACAGCGTTTTGCAGGACGGCGAACAGCGCCGTCGCTATGACCGGTTTGGTCATGCGGGCGTATCAAGCAGTGCTGGCGCCGGAAACTGGGGCGCACCTGGTTTTGGTGGAATCGAAGACATCCTGGGTGATTTGTTTGGCTTTGGCGATGTTTTTGGCGGCGCCCGTGCAGGTTCCCGACGAACGGCAGCCCAGCGCGGTGCCGATCTTCGTTACGACCTCGAGATTACTCTCGAAGACGCCGCAAACGGAATGACAGCGCAACTTCGCATTCCGCGTCTGCGAAGGTTGCGAAACTTGTAAAGGTTCGGGAGCCGCAGAGCGGTACTCAACCGGAGACTTGTCAGACCTGCGGAGGAACCGGCCAGGTTCGTTATCAACAAGGCTTCTTCTCAGTAGCCAGAACTTGCGGTGCGTGTCGCGGTGCTGGGCGCGTGATTAAGTCGCCGTGCAAAGACTGTAGTGGTGCCGGGCCGCGTCGAGCGCGAGAAGCAAATGGAAGTAAAGATTCCTGCGGGAGTTGAGACTGGTTCGCGTTTGCGAGTGCAGGGTGAAGGCGAAGCAGGAACGCAGGGCGGACCCTCCGGGGATCTGTACGTGGTTATCCACGTTGCCGAGCACGAGCAGTTTGAGCGACAAGGTAGCAACCTCTATGAGGCTGTTCCGATTACTTTTGCGCAGGCGGCTCTCGGTGCCGAGGTGATGGTCAAGACGCTCGATAGTGAAGAGAAGTTGAAAGATTCCGATGGGTACGCAAACTGGCACCGTTTTCAGGTTGAAAGGCAAAGGCATGCCGCAGTTGGGTGGCCGGGGCAAAGGTGATCTCTTCGTGTCAGTCAGTGTCGTAACGCCAACATCGCTTACTCGTGAACAGCGAAAGCTGCTTGAACAGTTGGCTGAAGTGGAAAACCAAGGATCTTGAAGACAAGGTTTGGTCGACAAGGTTCGCGATATATTTGATAAGAGGATTTGGTTCGATAAGCTTTAGCTTGTCGAGAAGATCGCGTGCTCACCGACAAGCTAAAGCTTATCGGACATTTGAAAGTGAGGATCGCATGAATTTTAGTCCCCGACGATTCAGTTGCGGCGTCTTGCTTCTCTTCTTGATTGCGACGATTTCTGTCAGCGAGCAAAGCCCAGGACGGGATGGATGCCTGGAAGGATTTTGATTTCGCCAAGACCGCCATCAAGCCCGCGCAAATTCAGCCACTCTATCTGGAAGACCTGAAGCTTCTCCGTGGCGTCGTCTTTGGACGACATGGGCGCATCTTCAAAGATGCTGAAATAAAGGCCTACCTCGAAGCCCAGTCGTGGTTCAAACCCAACCCTGATTTCAACAACTCAATGCTCAACAACACTGAGCGTCGAAGTCTCGATCTAATTCGCACTAGCCGAAGCGAGTAAGCACGACACGATTCAGCCCGGCGATATGCGTTACTGGGTTGATCGTCCAATTACGCCAAAGAAGTTGGGCAAACATAGCGGGGCCGAATGGAAAGTCCTGATTGCTGAAGTTGAAGCAATTCATGGAAAGAGAGTTCGACGGTGATCCATGGCTGCAACAGTACTTTGACGAGCGATACTGGTATTCCGCAAATGAGAAGTATGGATTCCCAAAGAAGTTGACCGCAAACGAACGCAAGAACCTGGAAATACTTGGGGGTGCTCAGAAGCGTCAACGAAATGTCGCTCCTGTTACCAGGCGATATGGAACTGTTTGAGAGGAAGACAATTCCCGAGTCGATGCTCGCGGGTTTGAGTCTTCACGAGCTGAGACTTCTGCGCAACGAAGTTTACGCGCGACATGGTCGGCATCTTTAAAGCTGAGTGGTTGCAGCAGTATTTCTACGAGCAACCGTGGTACATGCCAGACGAGAACTTCAAAGACGAAGAGTTGTCCGGAAGCGACAAACTCAACGTCGAAACAATCGTCAGGTACGAAGGAAAGATTCACCAGGGACTGAGCACTACGCCAGTGTCGCGGGCTCTACTTGATGGGCTGTTTCTCGAAGATGCCATGCAAATGCGCCAGGAGATTTACGCTCGCCACGGCAAGGTGTTCAAGGAACCCTGGCTACAGAAATACTTTTCCAGTTTCGACTGGTACAAGGCCGACCCAAACTTCACCGATGCAGTCTTTGACGGAGGTGGAAAAGAAAAACATCGCAACAATTGCGGCATATGAAAAACGTGCCGTGACTGCGATGAGCACGATAGAGGGTTGATAAGGCCAACATCAGGTCTCGCGTGACGAGACCCACAAAATTGCGGATTCAGCGAATTTTCGATACTGCGTCGGACTTCGATCGTCGATTCATCAAAGTTGAAACCTGCAAGCTCGACAGAGCAATCCGGGAGCACTTCCGCATTCCCGCTAGATCGGACCATATATTCAGCAAGCCTCGATATCTCACCCCGCATCGTTTCGCCGCTTCTTCTTCCAAGATCCAAGTTCTGAAGTCGCAACGTGACGTCGGCATTCATATCGAGACTGCCGCGTTCGCCCGCCAGAAGTTTCACTGTTCCTGCCGCAGCAATCATCGCCGCGTTGTCGGTCGATAAATGTGGTGATGGAAAGTAAACAGGCAGCTCAAGTTGTCTCGGCCGTCTCTCGGCACACTTCACGCAGTTTACCGTTGCACGCAACGCCACCAGCCGACAATCAACGTCTTGGGGTAATACTCTCCGCAATTCTTCTCCATGGTTTGAACCAGCGACTGCACGACAACGTGCTGGAAACTCGCCGCGAGGTCTTTGATTCCCTGCGAAGGTTCACCGCCGTTTTCGACAGGTGCCAGCCCACTCTCACGCACATGCTTTGTCACGGCAGTCTTCAATCCGCTAAAACTGAAATCGGGCAAGCCATCTCCCATGCGTGGAATCGCAAAGCGCACTGCTTTCGGGATTCGCCTTCGCGTGCGAGCCGTTCGATGATCGGTCCGCCCGGATAACCAAGACCAAGTAACTTTGCCACCTTGTCGAATGCCTCACCCGCCGCATCGTCGCGCGTTCGAGCGACGACCTTGTACTTACCAGGTTCGGGAATAAAGAAGATGTTTGTATGACCGCCGGAAACAATCAGAGCGCCTCGGCCGGATATTCGATCGGTGGATTCTCAAACGCAACGGAGTAGATGTGACCCTCGATGTGGTTGACGCCAACGAATGGTTTGTCCAATGCATACGCCATCGCCTTGGCGTATGAAACACCGACGCAGCAAGCGAACCAACCAGGCCAGGTCCGATCGTGACGGCCGATGCCATCAACTGTCCTGTAGGCGTCAGTCCGTGCACGCTCAAATGTCTCGGAAACTACAGGAACGATCTTGTCCAAGTGTTCGCGCTGACGCGAGTTCTGGGACAACGCCACCGAACCGTTTGTGAATAGGGATTTGCGAATGAGATTACTGACGAAACGATTTCGCGCCCATCGCGAACTACTGCCGCTGCAGTTTCGTCGCACGATGTTTCGATACCGAGTACTAAGCATGAATCGATTCTACCAAAAACCCTTGTATCCGCAGATTACGCCGATGTCCGATAAGCTTCAGCTTGTCGGTCTCGTAAGATCGGTTCTTTACAACCATGCGAATTTAACACTTAACCGACAAGCTGAAGCTTATCGGACATCAGAGTAATCTCCGGATGATCGTAGTGACTTACCGAGTCTTGTAAAACGAGAGCGCGTGAGCTCGCCTTGCTTCAACATTCCGGGTTCGCTGGATGTCTTGCCAATCGATTCCGGCAGATGGTTCTTATAGTAGTGTTCGACCACAAGTAGCCCATGCCGCGTTGAGCAATTCAACTGCGTGTGAGCTGATAGAAACTCGAGCACACGAAGATAGTTGTCTTTGTAGGGTGGGTCGAAAAAGATGATGTCCCAGGCTGGAATTTTTCTGGTGACCGCTTGATGAAGGAAATCTGAGGCCTCTGAGTTGTAGACATCTGTTTGTTCTTCCGGAACGCGACACAAATCCAGATTTGCTTCCGATTAACCTACCACACATCTTTCGTGACCTGTCGACAAAACGTTGCATACTGCTGCTTCTCTCGATAGTGCTTCGAGCCCGACAGCTCCTGAGCCGGCGCAAAGATCCAAAAACGCGCGTGCCATTTATTCGCGGAGCGAGAATATTGAAAAGAGTTTCGCGCAGACGATCCGACGTCGGCCGCACGTCGAGAGGCAGGGGGACTTCTGAGATGTCGACCACGATAAATGCCGGCGATGATTCTCAAAGTTCAGTATGAGTCCAGTAGCTGACATAGACTGTGCCAGTCTGATGGCCGACAAGTTGTAAACGCTTCACAGACTAAAGTCTGTGCCACATCTTACCCAACGCTCGCCAGGCCATAACGATTCGTATCCGACAGGTACTCGATCATTCGCTGGGTCTGCGACGGAAGCTGCTTCTCTGTCAGGTAATGCTCCGCGGCAGACTACGCGCTTCTCTCGAGAATCGCTTGATCACGAACTAGATTGCCAATTCGGAAACTCAGGTAGTCCCGATTGCTTTGTGCCGAGGATTTCACCAGGCCCACGAAGTTCGAGGTCTTTTCTCGGCGATGACAAAACCGTTACTGGTTTTTGCCATGATGCCCAGCCGTCTCCTGCGCAACTACGGTCTTCTTGTCAGTAGTCAGGAGAACGCAGAAGCTCTTCTCCGCACCGCGTCCGACTCGTCCGCGTAGCTGATGAAGTTGAGACAGACCAAAACGTTCAGCGTGTTCCACAATCATGACTGACGCGTTCGGCACGTCCACTCCAACTTCTATCACAGTCGTTGTAACCAGAATCATTCGTTTTGCCGGAAGCGAAGGCCTGCATGACGTCATCTTTTTCAGCCGGCTTCATTTTCCCGTGTAACAGACCGACCGACAACCTTGGAAATACAGAAATGTCTCTCAGATAGTTTCGTAACGCTGAGTGGCGTCGCGCAGATCCATCTTTTCTGATTCTTCGACTAACGGATAAACGACATATACCTGGCGGCCCGCCTTCACTTCACGCGAGATTAGTCGTTTAACTTCCTGGCGCTGATCCTCGCCAACTACCATCGTTTCAATTGGAGTTCGACCGGGCGGCAGTTAGCAATACGTAACTGAACGAAGTAATACC
>ERZ1370068.291-contig-10262_pt1 | contig 35421 bp, 62 predicted proteins | sample MGYA00561227_ERZ1370068 | MGnify/ENA primary metagenome ERZ1370068 (study PRJEB38410, sample SAMEA6850437) | metagenome | study: Metagenomic assessment of the ecological functions of the soil: analysis of the soil microbiota associated with the... | reverse complement strand
GCTTATGGCTGCCATTATCGAATCTCGCAACCTTCTATTCGAACCGTGGTGGTCCTCGCCTTCATCGGACTCATCGTCACTGCAAGAGGCGATCGGTCCCAGCCGCCTCACGTCGACCGTGCCTGGGTGTTTCTGGCGTTGTCGGGGGTGGCAACCGCGATGTCGTGCCAGGTGCTACTACCGGGCGCTGCAGCTTGCGCCTCTTCGCGTGGCTCCAGTCAATGGCGTCTGACGCGTCATGATATTTTTGTCCTGGTTCCTCCTCGAAACTGATCACGTCAGTTCTCGGCGTTGCATTGATTCACCAAGGCTGGTGGAAAACGCCGTTGGCACCCTTGTAACTTTCCCAGATTCTTTATCCCCGCTGAAGAGCTGGCCGGAACCCGCGACTTTTTAAATTTCTGTTCTTAAACTGCTTCATAAGTCGTCATTTCGCTCACGCCGCTGATGGCTCTCATCGAGATTATAAAATTAACAGTCTATTTCGATATAACTGCTTTCTTGCAGTAACCCCCTATAACTAGCTTCTAGACTGCCTCCCGTCCAGGTGGTTCTGCAGAACCAGCCGTGAAACAATTGAGGTTCGGTAACAGCCGTGAAATGTCGCACGCGCTTATGACTCTGGAAGAAATGGCTCAGGTCGTTATTTCGTGGCGCCACGCGTTTCGGCGAGCGTTGCGAGCGCGCCGCGTGTACGTGGGCATGCAGTTGATGTTGTGGGTTGTGCGCCTGTGTCCTGCACCTCCTCGATGTCGATGCTGCCTTCCGCGTTCGATATCCAGGGAAGCGTTTGCCACCAGCAAACGCAGCGCAACAGCGCGCGTATTACACGAAAACGTCGAGCGCGAGTTTTTTCAGGCCTCCTGTTGGGGATGAGAAGTACACGATCGTGTCCGGATCGATGACAGGCATCGCCCGGCGGCAACGCTCGCCCCACCGGGTTAAATGGTCGGCGCGCACGCCGTCCTGTAACCCGATCGACCGCAGTGCTGGACTGACGCCGCGCCGCTGGAAGTCAGAAACGCAAACGATGTTGCCGCGGTCTCTGCGCAAACGTAGCTTGCCGTGATAGCCAGCGGGCGGCGCGCCGTGGTGGCTCCACGCGATCAGCATGCCGCCGTAGACGCGCGCCTGGGGATAGAGCTTTCGCACCATGGGCAGCAACGCGGTTGACCACGACCCGTTCAGATCGCCGGAGATGGAACCGGAGACCGTAGCGTCCCCAGGTCTGCGTGTTGTGCTGCACGACCAGGGCGCCCAGCTGTGGGCAATCTGGTGAGCGTCGCCTTCCGACCCCCATCGCCTGGTTCTGCAGGGTACGCGTGTCGCACGGTTGTGCTACAGCACGCGGGTCGAAGAAAATGGCGGCGCGGTTCAATGGCGCGACTCGTGGAATTTTATTGATGATCAAAACCATGAACTCTGCAAAGCTCTCCGCCTGCATTATCACGTACAACGAAGCTGCATCTATTCAGGCCCGCTCCAGGCGTTCGGCGGCCTTCCTTGCGACGAGCTGGATCGTCGTGACTCGCACTCGACAGATGCCACACGAGAGCTCGCACCGCACTCGGCGCGCGTACCGAGCCGAGACTGGCCGGGCTATCGCTCGTGCGTGCGGCGACCCTGCGGTGAAGGCCGCGGCGCACGACTGGGTGTTGTGTGTCGATGCTGACGAGCGCGCCAGCGACGAGCTTCGCCGAAATCGAAGCCGCACTGGGCCGCGGAGGGTTTTCGCTACCGGCTGTACTGGGCGGTCGATCTCGAATCACCTGACTACCGCCGCTTCCCTCCTGCGTCACGCAAAACGCCCGTCCCGATCGGCTGCGCGGGCTATTCGATCGCGCGTTATATGGGGTGGTCCGGGCACGAAATCCACGAGAACACCAAGGCTCGCAACAACGGATTGGTCGGACGCTTCCTGGCGGGCAACGCCCTGCACCGCCCTACCATTCCAGTGAATTAATGGTGCCGGATGCAGAAACTTCCTTGCGCCGAGCTCATGGCAGAGGCGCTGTTTCAGAAGGGCAAACGCATTGGCCTGATGACAGTGTTGATCAATCCAGCCTGGCGTTTCGTGCGCGGCTATTTTCGCGCCCGATTCGACGGCTGGCGCGGCCTTCGATGTTCGCTATCATCGAGTCGCACTACGCATCAGAAGTATCTGAAGCTGCTCCTGAAAAACAGAAGGGGATTTGCCGAGCTAGGCTACTTGGGGTCCTTGTCGTTCGGTTCCGTCGGCCCCGTGCGCGATTGGCCCATGGCACGCGCCAATACGTGAGCATGGCGCCGCCCTTCCACTCGGCACCACGGAGAATCCAGAGTGCCGGTGTGTGCTGCATCGTCGCGATGCATGACGAATTGCGCGGTGGACAATGCCGATCGCCGCGCCGGCGACCACGTCCGAGAACCAGTGGACGCTTGTCGTGCAATGCGCAGGTAGGCGGTCGCGCCGGCAACTCCATAACCCGAGGGTCCGACGCCAGCCAGCGATGCTCGCTCGCCGCCTGATTCGGCGAAACACGGTGCCGATGGCGAACGCAGCGCTGACGTGCATCGAGGGAAAGGAATCTCCGCCCTGAAACCATTCGTCCGGATTCGTGGTCTCGTTCGGACGCTGTGCTGCCGAGATGTACTTCAGGAGCAGACGTGTCCGCCGCGCTGAAGCCCGGCCGCCTCCGCCATGTTCCACGCCTCATGGCGCTGGGCCTTGTCGTGTGAGACGGGCGCCGAATGCCCAGGTGCCGGCCAGCAGTGCCAGCGCGGGAATGGCATCGCGCGTGCTGTTCGGATCCTGGCCGTCGAGTGGCTGCCCGCCGGTGGGTTCGAAGGCGTGGCGCGCGGTCATGTCGAACTCGTGCGCAATGCCGATCGCGAAAATGGTGCCGCCGAAATACGCCCAATTGTCCGCGATTCCCAGCGCAGCGGAGCCGTGCACGTAGAGTTTTGCGTCGTTCCAGCAGCGAGCGATCCGGTCGGATGTCAGCCATCGCGGGCGCAGTGCGCAGCAGGCGCAGACAAGCAGCCCGAGGCAAGCGGCCTTTTCGTAGAGAGCGGGCCGGTGGTAACGTCGCGCGTGAGTTTTCATGGATCTCGGACCGGTCAATTGGACACGGGGCGCTTAGTTAGACGTGCAGAACACCGAAAAACCTGTCGTTCGCCGCCCGATATTCGCTTCTCGCCTGCGGGGTCTCGCGGCTGCACTGCGCTCCGAGGTGAGCATGCGGGTGCACCTCGCGGCATTCGTGCTATTATTGGCGGTGCTGGTGTATTTCCGCCCGGAGCCGCTGTGGTGGGCGCTCGACCATGCTGGCGAGCGCCGCCGTGATATCGGCCGAGCTGGCCAACACCGCCATCGAGCATCTCGCGGATCACTTGCACCCGGAGATTCATCCCAGCATTCGAATCGTGAAGACTGCGCCGCCGCCGCAGTACTGGTCGCGGTGGCGGGCGCCTGCGTGGGGGTGGCGCTGCTCATCGCCTGTCACTGCGAGATTCCTCTGATACTGATGAAAGAGGCCGCCGGCATCCCGGCAGCCACCCGGAGGCTGACGATCCCGCGGGCAAGCGCTGGTGAAACGCGAACTCTGATCAGTTCCCACCCCCTGGTGCCCGCACTCGTCTTGCGGGCCCCTGCTGCAGTCGCGCCGCAGCGCACCAGAGCCGATATCCGTCTTCCCATGATGTTCATTATCTCAGTCGACCCCTGTCACAACAATTTCCGTTTGGAGGACGGCCATTCATACCGGCGATCGTGGATACCGGGTGTTGGTGACCTGGACGGGCGCACGAACGCCGCGCAGACGAGGGTCAGGCGTGGTGGCGGATCGGCCACCGCCGGGGAACAGCGCGGTCGCGAATGATGCCTTCGGGCGCGAGGCGTTCACAAGGCCACGCGCTTCAAGGTGTCTGGCGTGACTATCGGGGGCCGCGCCTTCCAGGACCACCCGCGCGTCCGTTACAGGCAATGGCTCACGCGTCCGGGAGCTGATCCGCCGGTTCCCCAAATGCCATCGGCGAAAGCACTTCCTCAGCCAGTATTTCGTCGTGGTCAGCTGCGGACTACGCGGGGGGCAATCACATCGGCGCGTGTGCGCCGCGCCTGATACGTAAAGCGATCCTGGCGGCGGCGAACTGTGGGCGCACACGAATTCCCCATGGAATCCACGGTCGAAGAGCGCCCTGCCGTCAGCAAATTCTAACATGCCGCCGGGGAGCGCGCGCCTGCTTTTGGGGCAACGGGCAATGCCTATTCCATGCTCCCGGAAACAATTGCCGGGAAATTACGGCTCGCGACGGTGCACTGCGCGGGCCGAACAGCCCCAGGTTCTATCAGACGAAAATCACTTTCCGCTGCGGGCCGCTGACCTCGGACCAGTGGAATTCGCGGTACTCCCGCGAAGTCTCCCCAGGGACCTGAGGGAATAAGAGCGGCGGGAGTCTTCTTCGAGCACCACGTGGTGTGCCTCGATCTATCGCACGGCGCGAGATTCGCGTGCGCTGAAGACCATGGGACGGTCAAGTCATGACGAAACAAGTCCTCTTCATCCAGGGCGGCGGCGCGGGCACCCATCGACAATTGGGACAGCAAGCTCGTCGCGAGCCTCACGCGCGAGCTTGGACCGGGTTACGACATCCGTTACCCGCGCATGCCAGAACGAAGGCGACCCCAGTTACCCGGCGTGGAAGACGGTGCTGGAGCGAAGAGATCGCCGCGCTGGACGATGCCGCGGTCCTGGTCGGCCACTCGCTGGGCGCCACGATCCTGATCAACGCGCTCGCTGAGCACGCACCCAGGCAAAAAGCTTGCCGGGGTCTTTCTGATCTCAGCGCCCTTTGTCGGTCCTGGCGGATGGCCGAGTGGAAGACATCAAGGCGAAGCCGGACCTGGCTGCACGTTTGCCGCAGGCAACGCCTATCTACCTGTATCAGGGCAGCAAGGATGACACTACCCCCGGCGCGCACGCCGATCTTTACAAAGAGGCCATTCCACAGGCGCACGTGCGCAAGCTCGAAGGGCGTGACCACCAGCTCAACGACGACTCGTCCGAGGTGCGGCGACGGAGCATCAGACGCATGCGCCGTGTCGGTTCAGATCTGGTCGATCGCCACTTCGCGCAAGTAGTAGCCAGTATCGAGCCGGCGAGTTCGGATCGACGGATCCGCAGCTCGGAGCGTGATGGCGTAGACGCCGGGCGCCGCAGGCCGCCACGGGTGCTCCCAGAGCGCCCAGGGCGCCTGGGAGACGTTCGTCATGCATATGCGCTGCCAAGGGTCCTGCGCCGAAGCGAATTTCGAGTTGATCGGTGCGCGCCGCGCCGCCCCACTGCACGCCCACGACTCGGTAACGAATCGCGCCGGACACGAGCCACTTTTCAACGCGGACGGGCATCGCCGCGAGATCGATTTCCGCCGGCAGATAGTCGCGCGCCAGCTCGGGCGTGCCGCTCTGATGGGTGCGCGACGCGAACTCGCGCATCTGTGAAGTCGCGGGTTCGTCTTCGCCGACGAAGCGGAGCTCGTTGACCCACTTGATGCACGTGCAGCCGTACCAGCCGGGGACGACGAGTCGAACCGGAGCGCCGTGGTCGGCCGGGAGCGGTGCCCCGTTCAGCTCGGTCGCCAGAAATGCGCCGGATTGCTCGAGCTGGTCGAAAGCTGAATATCCAGCTTGCGCCCGGTGTGGAGCGTTCCGAGGGTTGGGAGTATTGATCGAAGCCGGAGACCAGAAGCCGCGTCGCGCCCGCGGGGATCTCGAAGCGAGCGATCGCGTCGAGCAGGCGAATGCCGGTCCAGTCGGCACTGCTGAGCAGGCCGAAGCTTGCGCTGCGCGTATTGCCGCTGCATTCCATGAGCTGCGTGCCTTGCCCGACGGCCTGCGGCAGAAGTTCGTCCAGGAACAGATCGATCGGAGATGCCAGGCAGGCCGAGTACCGAGATGCGCCAGCGAGCTTCCGGCACGAGCAGGTCCGGATATCGGGTGCGGATATAGAACGCCTCGCTGGGCGTCACCAGATTCGTCGGCTCGAGCTTGGACAGATCGGTGTAGAGCCGGCCATCCAGGCCCGAATTGAAGGCTTGCTCGAGGGGCCGTTCACTCTCGCTCCACGAACGCCGCCGCACCCTGTCGCTGTCCGCCGGCGAATTCATCCGGACAATCAGTCGGGCTCGCTGGGCTCGGGCTTGGGCTCGAGGCTGCACTGGCTCGCCATCGCTCCCGCCTCCGCACGAGCCGAGCAAGAGCGCGCCGCCGAGCCCGAGCCCATTTTGCAGGAACCGGCGGCGTGCAATCGAACTCATGGCGATCAGTCTACAGGCTCACCCGCATCGACTGGCGTCTTCGCATGAGCAGACTCGAGAGATCCTCAGGCGGTTACGTATTCCTACGTGAAAGTACGTTCGCGACATCACAACCCCAGCCGGTCCATGTTCGGGGCTTCGTATTCGCCGTCTTCGGGCGGGTCGCGCGGTAGTTTGGTCTTGCCGGATCTGGAGCGCGAGCGCGAGCACCAGGCTGTCGCCGGCGGGCAGGACGTCTGGCTTTTCGTTGAAGATGGGGTCGGTGTACGCATGCCTCGGCGTCGATCAGTTTCCAGCCCAGTTCGTTTGTACTGGTCGAGGATGTCGCCCAGGTAGAACTCGTTCAGAACATTGTGAGTGGACGAGCAGCGTGTGTTTGACGCTGCGGCCCAGCGCGCGGCGTGACAGATCGTCGTAGTACGTTGGATCGATCCCGTGATGTGCTGCAGATAGTAGTCGCGATAGCCGGTGGTATCGGCGCTCGAGTCGGTGCCGAGCCGCTTTCGCAGTCGATCGTCGATGTACCAGTCGGAATGCATCGATGGTGACGGCGCCGTTCTTGTATCCGTGCTCCGCAAGGAAGGTGCGCATCCGATCGCGCTGCTCGGCGGTGTTGCCTTCCTTCAGATATGGAAAGCGGAACAGCCGGCGGAATTGCGGATAGTCCTTTGATGATTGCTTCGCAACTGAGAATGTCAGCCGAGTACTGCCTGAATTCGCTGTCCGCGTAGTTTCGGTGTGAGTAGGTGTGATTGGCGATGATGTGGCCGGCATCGTTCCACTGCTTCAGCAGGCGTTGCCCAAGCGCCGAATCGATGTTCGTGCCGCAGGCGAAGATCGCGGCCTTGATCGAGTGAGCGCGCGAGGGCGGAAGGAATCGCCTGGTTGCGTTTTTCAGCGGTTGGTTCGTCGGCGCCGAACAGGCTGAAGTCGTCCATGGTGATGGCGACTCGCGGAGGTCCAGACGGCTGCAAGCCGATCCGCGGCGTGACCGCCGATGCCAGCAGGCTGGTTCCCAGGAGCTTCGTGTGAGTTCGCGGCGGTTCAAGGACTGCGAGTATGCGCCGACGCGTACGTCACAATCACGTCGCGAACGCTGGTGAGCTGCTGCAACTTTCGGGCGATCAGTTCTGCCTGGAAGTTGTGAGCAATCGACCAATGCCTTGACTGACGCGCGTGCCAACCGGCCCCGCCTCCATGTGGAACGCGCGAGGTGCGACATTGAGGAGGTTCAGGGCTGCGCCAACGCGCAGAGCAGATCAGCGTCCGCGTCGGCGACGATGTTGAACGTGGCGGCACCTCGCGGATTGAGCATTTCTCACGCCGCCAGGCACGCCACTCATCGCCTGCATACACATCAGCCGTCATTGGCGAGCCCGCCCGCTCAATTGCGGTGATTGTTCATCGATCGCGCGACCGCCTCGGCCTCGTCCATTACGCGCAGGATGTTTGCCGCCCGCCACCTTCGCGACGTCCGCATCACTCCAGCCACGACGCATCAACTCGGCCAGCAACGCCGGGATAGGTGGACACATCACTCAGGCCTGCGGGCAAGTCCTTCCCTACCCGTCGAAACTGAGCCGATGCCGACATGATCGACGCCGGCTACTTTGGCGATGTGCTCGATATGATCGGCGACCATCGCGAGCGTGACGCTCGGGCTGCGGATGCGTGCGTTCTCCCATTCCAGCCAATGCAGCGGCCGCTTTCTCGGGCTGGCCGATGTAAGAGCCCGCCAATATGGCGGCGCGTTGAGGCGCGCCTTCTCCGCGTCGTGGTCCGATGACCAGCGCCGGAAGGCATCGGAGATATAGATCGGCGCGAAGTTGACCATCACCACGCCGCCGTTGGCGGCGACCTGCTTCAGCACCGCATCGGAGACATTGCGCGGATGGTCATCGAGCGCGCGCGCGCTCGAATGAGAAAACATGACTGGCGCCTTCGACACGCGCAGCGCATCGAGCATCGTCGCCTCGCTCACGTGGCTCAGATCGACCAGCATGCCGAGCCGATTGAGCTCGAGCACCACCGACTCGCCGAACTCGGTCAGCCCGTCGTGCCTGGGGTCGTCGGTCGCGGAATCCGCCCACTCGAGGTTCCTGGAATGCGTCAGCGTGAGATAACCCGCGCCGAGTGCGCGATACGCACGCAAGCACGCCGAAGCTGCTATCGATCTGGCCGCCACCCTCCACGCCAATCAGCGACGCAATCCGCCCGCTCTTGTGAATGCGGCGAACATCCGCGCCGGTGCGGGCCATCGCAAACGTATCGGGATAGCGCTCCGCGAGTGACTGCACGAGCGCGATCTGCTCGAGCGTTTCCTTGACCTGTTCAGGCCCCGGCAGATTGGGCGACACCCAGACGGACCAGAATTGTCCGCCGACCATGCCCTGCCGCAGCCGGGCGATATCCGTGTTGTAGAGGCTCGGTCCGGTTCCCAACCGGCTGCGCAGGTCCACCGTCCAGCGCGCATCGCCTTCCCGTTCGCGCGAGCACCTCGGGCCAGTCGTTGTGCCCGTCGATCAGCGGCGTCGCCTTCAGCACGCGCGCGACTCGCGCCTTCAGGTCTTGCGCGCCCGCCGGCGCTGTCGCAAGAGCTCAACGCGACGACGGCCGCCGCCACGATGCATCGAACTGCGCATGTCAGGAACCCGCCGGTGTGAAAAGCAGATCCTGATAGTCGAAGCTGAAATCGGCAAGCGGCGACACCGGCTTCATCGTGATCGCGCTCGACCTTGCCTTCGGCGCCGAGACCGAACGTCACGTAGGCGGGTTCGATTCCCGGGTCGTCGAAGCGCGCGATGAACGTGTCGTACTGCCAATGCTGCAGGCGGCCGCCCATGTTCGGCGTGTTGGTGAAATTGATCGTGAGCCCCTTGGCGATCGGACCCGATGGCGATGGCGCCGTACCACGCATCCACATAGCGACCGGCATACTGCGCCAGCGGCAGCGTCGGTTTCGATTGCACCGGCTGCCGCCGCCTTGGCGTTGAGCGCCGCAACGCGCCGCGTCGAAGCGCTCCTTGCGCACCTTGGTGATCAGCGCCGGCCAATCCTTCTTGGGTCGCCCGAGATAGTGATCGAGCAGCTCGTACATGAGCCCGAAGCGCGCCTGACCATCCTCGCTGTTCTGAGTGATCGCGAAGCCGACATTCTTCTCCGGGATCAGCACGACGACGGTGACGAACCCGAAAACACCGCCCGAATGCCAGATGATCTTCGCGCCACCGTAGTCGCGCACCTCCCAGCCCAGGGCGTATTGCTGAAAGTTCGGCGTCATCTCCTCGAGGCCGGGCAGCGCGGGCCCGATGGGCTCGATGGTCTGCGGCGCCCACATCTCGGCACTCGATGCCTCGCTGAAGAGCCGCCCGCCCTCGGGCAACTTGCCCTTCGCCAGCTGGATCTGCAGCCAGCGCGCCATGATCGTTGGCGCTGATGGCGAGCAACCCGGCAGGTGTCGAGGCCGGCGCGAGATTGTCGTGCTCGTCGAGGAGCTTCAGCGGCCCGATGCCGCGAACCGCGCCGCCGATGCGCGCGTGCGGAGAGGCGCGGTTGGCGTGGCGAATCGATGCGCCTCGTCGCTGGTCGAGTGGAGCATGCCGGCCGGCTTGAAGAGGTGCTCGCGGACGTAGTCCTCGTACGGCTGGCCGCTCACCAGGTCGATCACGTGACCCGCGACGATGTAAAGAATGTTGTCGTACGCGTAGCCGCTGCGGAAGCTGGTCGCGGGCTTGATGAAGCGCAGGCGCTTGACCGACTTCAGCGCGCGACAGAGGTGCCGCGCGGGATGACCAGCAGGTCGCCCGCACCGAGGCCCAGCCCGCTGCGATGCACGAGCAGGTCGCGCACGGTCATCTCGCGCGTGACCCACGGGTCGTACATCTGGAAGCCGGGAATGTGATCCGCGACGCTGATCGTCCCACTCGAGCTTGCCGGCGTCGACCAGCGTTGCGAGCGCCGGCGGTCGTCATCGCCTTGCCGGTCGAGCCGGTCATGAAGATGGTGTCGCGCGTCGACCTTCTCGGGGCTGCCGAGTCTTGCGCACGCCGAAGCCGCGCGCCGAGCGTGACCTTGCCGTTCTCGACGATGGCGATCGCCATGCCCGGCACTTCGAGCGGCCGTGCGCACCGCTTCGACGCGCGCCTCGAACTTGGCGGGCGGCGCCGCCCAGGCGGGCAGCGACGAGACCATCAGCACGAGTGCGAAGAAGCTTTTTCATGGTGTCACCCATTCAGACTGGTCCGCTCCTTCCACAGCCGCCAGACGCCGATGGTGAGCAGCGGCACGACGTACACGGCAATCAGTACATAGGCGAGCGCGCGATAGCCATTGGCGATGAGCGCCACCAGCCCGACTCGATCTGCGATCAGCATGCAGACGACGAGCAAGGCGAGCGCGATGGCGCCGCGCGCGCGCGTGCTGAGCGGCTTGCGCGTGCGCGCTTGCCAGACCGTCGAGATTCGCTCGTTGACGGCGTGCACCGCGCCGGTTCCGCTTTCCAGCAAGGCGGCAAAAATCATGATCTGGAAGAGATATCGGAACCACGGCTGATCCAGCCGCGCGAGCAGGTAGTCCGAGGGCAGCGCTTCGCCGGCAATCGCGGGCACGAATGCGCACATGCATATGAAGAAGAGGAACGCCGGCAGCATCGCCAGGGGCCCGCGGCGATGCCCGCCACGATGGCATCGCGGTCGCTGGTGAGATGGCGCGTGACCGGAAGGATGACCACCGCGCCGATGATGTTGTAGCCGGCGTAGGTCAGGCCGCCCGACAGCCATCCGTCATTCCAGCCGCCTGCGGATGCGAAGGTCTGCGAAATGCGGCTGCCGAACGACGAGAGGGCGAACACGACGAACGCGGCGTAAACGCCGTAGAGCAGGATGGACACCCAGGTGAAAACGCGCTCGACGCTCTTGTTTCCGAACGCGGTACAGACCGCGATTGCGGCCATCAGGCACAGCGTGCCGACGATCGGAGGTGCACCGAACGTGGCCGCATGCGATCGCGCCTGCGGCTGCCCCAAACACCGCGAGTATCAGGACCACGAAGAGTCACGTAGGCGATTTCGAATACCGGCCATGCGCGACCCAGGAGCGCGCGGAAGAAGCTGCGGTAGTCGCGCTCGCGCAGTCGTCGCGCGAAAACGAAAGTCGCCGCGCACACGACGCACCAGATCACCGTTGCGACGGCCATCGCCGCGATCCCGCCCCAGGGCCCGGCCGGAAGGAAGAACTCGGCGATTTCGCGCCCGGTCGCGTAGCCACCGCCGATGACAACGGCCTTGAACGCGAGGCCCGGCAGCACGAAGCGCTGAAACGCGCTGGGGTGATTCGCTTGATCGGCCCGCAGCTCACTACAGCAGGCATCGAGCAGGCGCTCGAACGCCGGGCCGCCCCGCATCGGATCCGCGACCGGCAGCGACAGCCGCTTTTCGACGCTGTCGATTTCGCGCTGCGCCTCGGCCGCGTCGAGTTTCGCGCGTGTTCAGGCTGATTCCGGCGCAGCGAATGTCGGGATTGGTCAGGCGGCCGAGTGCGATCGTCTGTTCGATGACTTGCTCGATCGACGGCAGTGCGAATGCGGCATGGCCGAGCACGTGCGTGCGGCCCGGCTCATGGCACACGACGAAGCGATCGGGCTGGCTGCCGTGAAGCAGGCCCGAGCGCGACGCCGGCGTAAGACGGATGAAAGAGCGAGCCCTGCCCTTCGATGACGTCGATGTGATCGGGTGCGCGCGCATTGGGCGAAAGCATCTTCGGCAGCGCCCGCGATGAAGTCGGCGACGACCGAGTCGAGCGGCATTCCCTCGCCGGCGATCATGATTCCGGTCTGACCGGTGGCGCGAAACGTCGCATTGATTCGCCGTGCCTGGAGGCCGCGCGCGATGGCGAGCGCGGTGTATTTCTTGCCGAGAGCGCAATCGGTGCCGACCGTCAGAAGCCGGCGTCCGGAACGCTTCAAGCCCGACGCGATCGGAATGCCGGCCGGCGGTGTTCGCACATCGATCAGTCGGCGGTTGTATTTGTCCGCCGCCGACTGCAAGCCCGGCAGACTCGACAATCGCACGTGCATGCCGGATACGAGATCGAGCCCCGCCTCGAGTGCCTCGAGCAGCGCACCGAACCAGGCTCGGCGGTATGTGGCCGCCGGCGTTGGCAACGCCAATCACCATGCTGCGCGCGCCGCGAGCCGCCGCTGCCCTGGGGTCGAGACTCGGCAGCCCCAGCGAGACGCGCGCTCCGGGCAGGGCGTACTCGCCGACGCAACGATCCCCCGCCCAATCGCGCAGGCCGAACGCGGTCTTCGCGAAACCCGGCTCGGCGACATCGCCCAGGAACAGAAGATACGGTTGCGGCAACACGAACCTGGCGTGCCGATGGCTTGTTCCCTGGATGCGGGACGCCGGATAGCGGCATCCATCAGAACTCCGCGGTCACCGTCAGGCCGTAGGAGCGCGGACGGATGACGGCCGGTGGCAATGGCGCCGTTCGGCGTGTTGCCGGACGCGTCCGAAGTCTTGCCGTCATCGTCGGTGAGATTCCGTCCGAACAACTCCACGGACACCTTGCCGAAGTCCACAGCCGGCCCGCACGTCGAGCGTGTCGTACGACGGCAGGATAGCGCTGCCGACCGTACTGACCGCGACAACGCCGCATCGAAGGCTGCGGGCACGTCGATCCAGGTGACTGAACGAAGCGCCGAGGTAGCGCGCTGCGATCCGTCGGCCAAGCGGCCATTCGTAGTCGGCGCTCGCCGAATAGCTGGTCTTCGGTGTGTACGGCAGGTGATCGCCATCGCGTCCGCCGACCGGGAGTAGGTCCGCATCCTCGGTGAGCTTCGCATCGGTGTACGCGCCCGTCAGCGACAGCTTCAACTGATCGACCGGCCGGAACATCAGCTGGCTTCCACGCCGTCGCTCGTCGCGCGCGCCGCGCGTTCGTATTGATGCCGACGCCATTCACGACCGCCAGCAACTGGATGTCTTCCCAATCGATATGGAAGGCGGCCGCGTCCAAGGCGAAATGTTCGGGCTTCGTTTTCGCCCTTGAAGCCCAGTTCGTAGTTGAGGGTCGAATCAGAGCCATAGCTGGTGGGCGCCCCCGGCATCCGGCGCGATCACGTTCGGTCCACCCGGCCGGAATGCCCTTGGCGACGCGCGCGTAAATCGCCATCCGATCGTTGAGCTTGAATTTCGGCGCGATCGAATAGGTGAATACGTCTTCCGAGGAGTCGCTGGTGGTGACGGTGGGCTCGCCACGCCGAACAGCAGTCCGTCCGCATTCTGCACCACGTCCTGGTCGTTGTTGCTGTAGCGACCGCCGAGCGTGAGATCGAAGCTCGGCGTGAACTTGATGGTCACGTTCGCGAATGCCGCGTATTCCTTGTACTTCGAGTCGATCGTGCCGATCGCCCAGGAAGAGACGGCGTATGTCGGTGAGCGTGCCCGGCTCGACGACATGGACGTTCTGATCGATCAGGCCGTCTTCGTCGTTGTAGTAGGCGCCGACCAGCCAGTCGACTTTTCGTTTTCGTGCGAGGCCAGGCGCAGTTCCTGCGTGATGCGCTCAACGCCGGTGGTCTGCTCGATGATAGGACTCCAGGCCGAGCCGAGCTGAGCAGCGTCGTGATGTCGCTGGCGAAAATCCTGCGTGTTCTCGCCATAGCTCGTGGCGCTGGTCAGATCTCGCAAAGCCGAGGTCCCAGATGGCCGTGGCGTTGTAAACGCGATAGCTGACATCCGCGGCCTCGGGAACGAATTGAGATTGCGTCAGGCCGCCATACAGCGTCTCTGCCGGTCGTGGAATCCGAATCGACGCCGCTCGAGGCATCGTTGTCGATGTCCTGGATGATAGGCGGTCAGCTGCAGTGAGAAGGTTTCGCTCGGCTTGAAGAGCATCGAGGCTCGGCCGCCGGACACGGTCGAACCGTTGATGTCGTCGGCCACGTCGGAAGTTGCTCCGCTGGCCCATCTACCGTGCCGATCGAATCGATGAAGCCGCCCACGTTGCGATAGAAGCCGGAGGCGCGAATCGCCACGCTGTCGGAAACAGGGATGTTGACCACTCCGGCGCCGGAATAGGACATGTCGCCGCCGTCGACCGACTCGAAGTGACCCGCGCACGCGCCCTTCGAATGATTCGATCTGCGGCTCGTTGGTCACGTACTTGAGCACGCCGCCGCAGCGAACTCGCGCCATACAGCGTGCCCTGCGGACCGCGCAGCACTTCCACGCGCGCGACGTCGAAGGTGTCGAAATCACCGGCGAGAATGGCGCCGTTCGCCAGACCGCTGCTGGAACCGAAGGTGGTCTCATCGACGTATACGCCGACGGTCGAAGCGACACCGCCGGTGTTGATGCCGCGTAACACCAGGCGCCCGAAGCCCGGCTCCGACTGCGTGAGCTGCAGACCCGGAACGAGCTTCACGTAGTCCTGCATGTTCAGCGACTGCGTGCGCTCGAGATCGCTCGCCGCCCAGCACCGAAATCGAGAGCGGCACGTCGATCACGGATTGCGAAATCTTCTGCGCGGTGACGACGACCTCGTCGAGGTTGGTGGCCTCGGCCTTCTCTTGCGCCCAGGCGGAATTGCGTCATCAGCGGCGCGGCAATTGCGGCGGCCACTGCCAAGGTCTATGGAATTACGGAGTCATCGTCGTTCTCCCCGGCTCTTATGGGCCATGAATACTCTGATACGGACACTAATGTCCTGATCAGAGAATTGTCAACCGGGATCGGCCTGCAATCGAGTCGAGCGCGGCTACCTGGCGGGCGCGGGCGTCCATCAGGCGCAGTCCAATGGCGGAGAAGCGCGCAAATCGCGGCGAGCAGCGCGAAGAAGGCCGGATGGCTCATGCGCGTCCACAGGGTTCCCACTAGGCCGGCGGCCAGGTTCCCGGCGAAGGTCGCCAGAAACCAGGACGCCACGGTCGTCGCGCCGAGTCGCTGCGGCGCGAGCCGGGCAAACAGCCCGATACCGGTGGGCAGAATGAACAACTCGCCAAACGTCAGCACCACCCAGAACAGCGCGAACCATTGCCAGTGAACGGCGACGTTGCCCGCCTTCCAGGAGAGTGCGGCGAGGAATGAGATAGGAGGCACCCACGATGAGCGCGCCGGTCGCCATGCGCCGCGTGGGCAGACATGGCGAGTCCGGCCGCTTCACGCTTCCGCCACCAGGCGAGCAGCAACGGGTGATCAACATCACGCACAGCGGATTGATCGCGATGAACCAGGTCATCGGGATCGAGAATTCACCCGCCATCTTGTCGACGCCGGTATCAGCCCACAGCGCCACGGTGTTGCCGACCTGCTCGTACGCGCTGCGGAACACGGCGACCGCCACACCCAGGCCGAGGAGCAGCAACAGCGTGTCGCGCGCCATGTTTTCGCGCGAGGCGCGGCAGGCTTGCTCGGTGCGCGGCTGCGGCGTCTGCGCCGGAAGATAGCGTTGGCCCCAAAGGTAGAAGAAAGTCCGGTCACCATGCCGACGCCCGCGGCGCCGAAGCCCCAGTGCCACCCGAATGCTTCGCCCAGCGCTCCGCAGACCAGCATCGCGAGAAATCCGCCGATGTTCACGCCGACGTAGTAGACGTTGTAGGCGCGGCCGGCGCGCGGATCGCCAGGCTGCGTACAGATCGCCGAATCTGGCTCGGCAGGCTGGGCAGGAACAGGCCATTGCCGATCGCGATGGTCGCCAGCGCCACGTAGAACAGCGGCTCGAGCGTCATCATGAAATGCCCGAGCGCCATCACGCTGCCGCCGATGATGATCGCGCGCTTCTTGCCGAGCAAACGATCGGCGATGATATCCGCCGATCAGCGGCGTGAAGTACGCGCAGCCGGTGTAGATGCCGTAGATGATCGACGATGTGTCCTGCGCCAGCAGCAGCTGCTTGGTCATGTAATAGACCAGGATCGCGCGCATGCCGTAGTAGGAGAACTGTTCCCACATGTTCGTGAAGAACAGGACGGTCAGCCCGCGCGGATGGCCGAACCAGCGTCTTGCTCGCTCGTCATGCGGCGACGGCGCTCGCGGCACCCCACACGTCGTCGCCGGCGAACAGGTCTCCGTCGCGGTAGACGACCGCCGGCGAGCGGTCCTTGACGAGGAAGGTCGGACCGTCGAGATCGACGATCGAACACTGCTGCGCGAGGATGAAGGCGGGCGCCGTCGCGAGGCTCGTGCCGATCATCGTGCCGACCATCACTTCGAGCCCGAGCCGCCGCGCTTCCTCGGCCATCATCAGGCCTTCGGTGAGGCCGCCGCACTTGTCGAGCTTGATGTTGACGACATCGAAGCGCCCGACGGCGCGCGGCAGCTCCTCGAGCGAGAGAACGCTCTCGTCGGCCGCGATCGGGATCAGCGATTCGAAGCCCTGCAGATCGGCCTCACGGCCGCGCGGCAGCGGTTGCTCGAGCAGCAGCACGCGTTGCTCGCAGCAGTCCGCGGACCAGCGCCGGCAGCTCGCCGATCGAATAGACCCTGGTTGGCATCGACGCCCAACCAGACGTCGGGGCGCGCGGCGCCGGATCGAGCGCACGCGGGCGAGGTCGAGCTCGAGCTCGCCGGTGAGTTTCACCTTGATCGCCTTCGCGCTGGCGTATTTCACCGCGCGGGCCGTCATGGCCTCGACCGTATCCGCGCTGACCGTGAGCGTGGTGCGGACCGGACTGCACGGCGGTCAGCCCGGCGAGGCGCCAGGCCGTCGTGCCGGCACGCAGCGCTTCGAGTTCCCACAGCGCGGCATCGACAGCGGCACGCGCGCCGCCGGGCGGCAGGATGGTGCGCAGTTCCTGGCGCGTCGGGCCGGCCTCGATCTGCGCCCTCGCCTCTCGCAGCGCCGTGCGTCATGTGCGCGAGGTCATCGTGCATGTAGTAGACGCCGGCCGCCTCGCCGCGGCCGCGATGCGTGCCGTCATCCAGCGTGACGTACACGACATCCGGCCGTTTCGAAGCAGTAGCCCGGAAATCCGGAACGGCTCGGCCAGCCTGCAGCGTCTCGACGGCGACGTCGAGCTTCAACCTCGACATCAGTAGTTCACCGTCATCGAGACGAGGTTGAACGTGAACGCGACGTACAAGCACGACGAGCGCCGAAACCGCGATCAGCGTGTTCCACGGTCTTCGCCGTCCAGCGGCGGCCATCGCGCCAGGTCAGCCAGGCGTTCCAGCCGGCAATGACGACGGCGCCGATGAATGCGATCAGGCCGACGATCTGCAGCACCACAGCATCGCATCGAACGTGCCCGACAGGTTTTCGAGGTTGCCGAACAGCGCGGCGATCATCGCCGCCCAGCCGACGATGACGAGCACGACAGCCAACGATGCCCAGCGCGTCCACTTGTAGGCGCGCAGCGCGGTGCCGGCGAGCGGGATCGTCGCGCGGTAGCGTGCGCCGCGCGAACCAGCCGATGGGCCAGAACAGAACCGTCAGCAGCAGCACGCCCAGGCTGACGCGAAGCAGCCGGCATGAGCCAGCTCGACGAACGATGCGCCGGCACGCGATCGAACACCATGAAGGGCGCGAGCAGGCCGAAGCTCCAGCGGACCACCTTGCCGTTCTTCGACCTGCGCGGCGAGCAGGTCGTGCCCGCCCTTCTCGCGCCAGACGAACGGCGCGATCTCTTCCCACTCGACGCGGCAGCTTGTTCGCGCCGAGCAGCTCCGGAATCAGCAGCCCGCCTTTCGGCCCGACAGCCACCTTGGTCTGCGCCGATGAGCTGCAGCATGGCGATCGGAGTTGCTGCAAGGCCGTGCGGCTGACCTGCCAGTTGCCGGCCATCATGCGCGGCGTGCTCAGCGGCCGTTTTCTCATCGATCGGCGCATCCGCGGCACGTGCTCGCCGGGAAATAGCGGTCGGCGAAGTCCTCGAACAGCGACCAACGCAAAGTCTGGACGCTGCGCCTCCCTTCCTCGGCGCTGTTGAACGAGAAGTAGATGCCGACGCTTCTCCTTCATCAAGAGGTGCAGCGAGGTGTGGAAGAACTCGGTGTCGCCCAGGTGGCCGATCACTTCGCGGCCGTTGATGTTGGTCTCGAAGAAGCCGAGCTCCATCCGGTTGAGCGGCGGCAACAGCGAGACCGGATTGACCTTGTCGAGCGGCGAGTTGTGCATCGTTGCCGCGACTGTCGGGCGACAGCAGGCCCTTGCCCTTGTCGAGATGCGCGAGCATGAACTTCGCCATGTCGGTGCCGGTGCGAGGACAGCGAGCCGGCCGGCGCGGGACCGACGATCTCGAACTTGCCGGCGCGTCCTGGCCCGGCTTGTAGCCCGACGCCATCTGACCCGCGAGCGCCGTCGGGCAGCGGCTGCCGCATGGTGGAGTTGCGTCATGCCGAGCGGCGCGAAAATGTGCTTGTCGCAAGTAGTCATCGAACGATCTCGCCCGAGACGCGCTCGACCATGTATCCGGTGAGCGCCGTGGCCCAGTTCGAATACGCCGGCGTCGTGCCGGGTTCGAACACGCGCTTCGGCGTCCAGCGCTTCAGGTAGTCACCGAGCGGGACGCATGTGCGCCGGATCGGAGTAGATGATGTCCTTGACCGCTTCTTCGAATCCGGCGGTGTGCGTCATGATGCTGGCGCAGCGTGATCGGCTTGCCGTCGTAGTCGGGAATCTTGAAGTCGAGATACGTGTTGATGTCCGCGTCGAGATCCAGCTTGCCCTGCTCGACCAGCTGCATCGCCGCCGTCCAGGTGATCAGCTTGCTGACCGAACCGGGCCGGAACAGCGTGCGGTCCGGATCGACGGGCGTGCGCTTCTCGACGATCGGCGTAGCCAAAACCGCGCGCGGTGAGGAGTCTGCCCGTCCTTCACGACGGTGACGACGGCGCCCGGAATGTCAGCGGTGCGCAGCGCGTACGGCATGATAGCCGTCGAGCCAGACGTCGACGTCGGCTTTCGTGAGTGGCACCGCGCTGGCCGCCTGGTCTTGCGGGTTCGCCGGCGCGGCGGTCGGATGCGGTCGTCGGCCGGCGGCGACAGCGGCACGCTCGGTTCAACTGCAGAACGCTGCCGACGAAAAGCCGGCCGCGATCAGTATCAGCGCCTTCAATTTAGACATGGCCCTACCCATGGTTTAATAGTCACGCGCTTTGGCGTGCTCGAAGTGACTTCGAGCGCAATATTCGCCCGATTGGGAGATTATTATCCTAATCGGAAAACCGATTCAATGGATTCGAGATTTGTCGCCCGTGCAAAAGAAACGTGCCGGTCCCGACCCTCGGAGCCCTGCTCCGGCGGTTGCGTCATCGCGAAGGCTGGACGCTCAAGGAGATGAGCGCGAAGAGCGGCATTCCTTTCTCGACGCTTTCGAAGATCGAGCACGATCGGCTGACCCTGAGCTTCGACAAGCTCCAGCAGCTGAGCCAGCGCCTGGGGCTGCGCATGTCGGAGCTCTTCGCCGAGGACAGCGGCGACAGGTCACCCAGCGGTCACGGCGCGACGCAGTCTCGGCGACATCGACAAGTCGGTGCGCGTCACGACGCCGAACTACGACTACTTCTATCTGTGCACCGAGCTGCGCCGCAAGCGGATGATCCCGGTCATCACGAAGATCCGGGCGTCATCGCGCGAGGAATTCGGCGAGCTGGTCAGGCACGCCGGCGAGGAATTCATCTACGTCATCAAGGGCCGGATCGTCGTGCACACCGCAGTTCTACGACCCCGTGACGCTCGAACGAAGGTCAGGCGATCTACATCGACTCGGATATGGGACACGCCTACGTGACCGCCGCGGGTTGCCATGAGGCCGAGGTGCTCGGCGTCGATGTCGAGCGCCGACGACGATCAGCTCATGCAGTCGTTGCTGACGCTGCACGCAGGAACAAAGGCAGCCGAGAAAACTTCGGCGGCGCCAAACGGCCACCGCGGATGTCACTGCAGCGGCGTTGTGAGGGCACTCGGCAAGGCGCTTCGGAGCGCGATTCTGCTCTGCCGTTAAGTGAGTACAGATGATGCGGAGATGCCCGGAATTGGCGGCCAGGGAATCGGGCGCTACATCCACCGGGCGCTCAATCGAAGCTGCCAAGGAGTATTGCCGTGCAAAAATTCAAAGCCTGGATTTGCGGGGTGGCCGGCTCTTCGCGCATTCGTCGGGATTGGCTTGCCCCGGCTCTTTCAGGGGCGGCCCTCCCGGCTGAGCAATCGAAGGACCGCCAGGCAGGCCGAGGAGATTCGGCCAGGACGACGAACGGGAAGCGCGAAAGGCCGAAGTTGATCTGCGGGGCCGCGAACCAGCAAAGCAACGCCGAAATGTCGCCAGGGACAAAGGCGCGACACACCAGCTAGGAAGGCCGCGCAGGATAAGCGGCGGAAACCAAGCGCCGATGAGCGTGGGCATGCGCGTGGGATAGCGACGCGCCTCCCCTCCTCTTTATGAATGCGGTGGAAGGGGAGAAGACCCTGCCCGCCGGCCCGGCAGGTTTCTTTCAGGACGATCTTTTCGCTGAGCCGTCCTTTTTCTCCGATTTCTTTTCGGACTCCAGCTCGCCTGTCCGGATCGATTTCACCCGATTTTTTCACATCGCGCAGCGTGATCGAACCTTCGAGCGAGCGAGCGAAAGCGCTGATGAACGCATTGCGCATCACGCTGGCGATGGTCGCGAACAGATTGGTCTCGGATTCTTGATAGTCCCGGTGAACGGAATGCGCGCCGCCACCTGGTCCGCGCTCCTGGTTCTCGAGCACGTTCGCCGCAAAATCCAGGAAACCCTTCCCAGAGCGCGTTTGAGCGGGCTCTGCTCTTCTTCGCCGGACCGGTAGATGTCCACGTCCTGCAGGATTGGCTTCGCATAGCCGTGTGAACTTTCCGTCGGCCGCCGCGAGCTCCATGTAGAGCTCGAACTTGCCGGCCTCCGCGTCGGCCTTGATGTATTCGCGCAGCCACGGATTCACCTGCGGCAACTGCACCTTCTTCACTTCGAGATTCACGTCGAAGGTCGGTTGCGCTGCGAAGGCGTCGACGCTGCCGCCGACTGTCGCGGGCGCACCGTCGAGAACGTCGGCGGTGACCTGAAAATCCGCGAAGGTTTCTTTGCCGGTGTCGAGCACGTTGGTGAGGTTGGAAATGCTGCCGTTGACGTGCCGCGCGGTGATCGCGTCGCGCGTGTTGATCCCCGGCGCAAGGAATCGAACCGTGCCGTCAGTCGACCTGGATGGTGTTGAAGCGGAATGGGAACAACTCTTCGAGCCGCGCGTTCCAGTTTTCTCCCTCGCCGAGCTGCGAATCCGCGTCGCTCCTGCCCTGCACCAGATTGAGCTCAGGACCGAGGAACGAAGCTTCGGCAACGATCGAGCCGCGCAACAGACTGCGCCACTCCACCGAGAGGTCCACGCGATCCGAGCGGAAGAACGGCACTGGCCGCGATGCGCCGGTCTTCACGATCTCGATATCGTCGATGCTGTATGCGCCGCGCCAGAGATGAATGTCGATGTCGCCGACATGGCCGTCGTAGGAATCGAGCGCCGCCAGCTTTCGTTGGCGTAGTCCTCGACCAGAAGTAAGGCAGTGCGACGCGTGCGGCAATCAGCAGCAACACCACGGCCAGCAACGCGATGACTGATCTTGCGTCTGCGGGTCATGAGAGCACCCAACAAAAGAGGCCGCACAAGGCGGCCTCCCTGTGAGATCCAGGTTCGCGCCGGGAAGCGCCTGTTGCATCCACGTCTGCGTATGCCTGCCGGCGCATCGTGACCCAAGCGGCGATCTGCCGTAGATTGCGTCGCTCGATTCTTACAAGAAGGGGGCCGGATGAAGCGCGTAGCGTCTGCTGCTCGGCCACACCTGCATGTGCAGGTCATGCGCGACGCCGCCGATGCCGACTGGCCGCGCTATGGCGGTGACGACGCCAAGACGCGGCACTCCGCGCTCACGCAGATCAATCGCGGCAACGTCGCGCAGCCTCGCGCTCGCGTGGCAATACGACACCGGCGAGAAGGGCGACACGCAGACCCAGCCCATCGTCGTGGGCCGCACGCTCGTTCGGCTACACGCCGACTCACAAGACCATTCGCGCGTCGATGCGGCCACCGGCAAACAGCTGTGGATGTTCGACTCCGGCATTGCAGGCAGCGGCGCGAATCGCGGCCTCATGTACTGGACGCGACGGCAGTGAAGCGCGCGTGTTCGCCGCGGTCGACAACTTCGTGTACGCGCTGAATGCCGCCACCGGCAAACCCATCGCGGGCTTCGGCAAGGACGGCCGCATCGACCTGCGCGAGAACCTCGGGCGCGATCCCGCCTCGCAATCGGTGCGGCTCACATCGCCCGGCGTCATCTATCGCGACCTCATGATCCTCGGCGGCCGCGTGGCGAGAGCCTGCCCGCCTCGCCCGGCCACGTGCGCGCCTACGACGTGAAGACCGGCGCGCTGCGCTGGAGCTTCCACACCATTCCGCAGCCGGGCGAGCCCGGCTACGACACCTGGCCGAAGGACGCGTGGCAATACATCGGCGGCGCCAACAGCTGGCCCGGCATGACGCTCGATGCGAAGCGCGGACTGGTGTTCGTCCCGACCGGCTCGGCGGCGGCGGATTTCTACGGCGGCGAATCGCCACGGCGACAACCTGTACGCGAACTGCCTGCTGGCGCTCGATGCCGCCACCGGCAAGCTGCGCTGGCATTTCCAGTTCGTGAAGCACGACGTGCTCGATCGCGATCTGCCCACCGCGCCCGACGCTCGTGACACTGCGCGTCAAGGGAAAGCGCGTCGATGCGCTGGTGCAAACCACCAAGCAGGGTTTCGTGTTCGTGCTGAATCGCGACACCGGCAAGCCGGTGTTTCCGGTCGAAGAAGTGCCCGCGCCGCGCTCGCGACGTGCCCGGCGAAGTGTCCAGCCCCACCTACCTGCGGCCGACAGCTGCCCGCGCCCTACGCGCGCCAACGCTTGACCGCCGACGACCTCACCACGCGCACGCCCGGAGGCGGCGACGCTGGGCGCGCGAGCAGTTCGCGCAGCTGCGCAGCGACGGCCCGTTCAAGCCGCTCACCGTCGGCGTCGACACCACTATCTACCCCGGCTTCGACGGCGGCGCCGAATGGGGCGGCCCGGCCTGGGATCCGGACACCGGCCTGCTGTACGTGAACGCCAACGAAATGGCGTGGCTGGGATCGCTCGCGCCTCAACGACACCGGCCGCAGCACCGGCAAGTCCATCTACCTGCGCGACTGCGCCGCCTGCCATGGCGACAGCCTGCGGGGATCGCCGCCGCAGTTTCCCGTCGCTGGTCGGCCTCGCGAAACGCATGACGCCGGCGGACTTCACCGAGCTCGTGCGCAAGGGCGGCGGCCGCATGCCCGCGTTCGCCGGCATGCAGGGCGAGGCGATGCAGCGCCATTGCGCAAGTACCTGTTCGACGGCGAGGACATTCCCGCGGGCGCGCCCGATCAGTTCGCCGATCAACCAGGCGTATCGCTTCACCGGTTATCGCCGCTGGCTCGACCCGGAGGGCTATCCCGCGGTGGCCATGCCCTGGGGCACGCTCAACGCCATCGAGCTCGCCACCGGCAAATACGCGTGGCGCATTCCGTTCGGCGAATTTCCCGAGCTCGCGGCGCGCGGACTCAAGGACACCGGCAGCGAGAACTACGGCGGACCGCTGGTGACCTCCGGCGGCCTGCTGTTCATCGGCGCCAGCATCCACGACCGCAAGTTCCGCGCCTTCGACAAGCGCGACCGGCAAACTACTGTGGGAAGCGGCGCTGCCGCTACTCGGCCGACGCCACGCCCATCACCTACCAGGTCGACGGGCGGCAGTACGTCGCGATCTACGCCAGCGGCGGCAAGGAACGCGGCGGCTCGCGCGGCGGCGTGTATCTGTCGTTCGCGCTGCCAGGCAGTGAGCGCTCAGGCGCTTTCGCGCGCGCGACGAAATTGAGCGCCACCGAATTCATGCAGTAGCGCAGGCCGGTCGGGTCCGGCCCGTCGTCGAACACGTGACCCAGATGCGCGTCGCAGCGCTTGCACGACACCGCGGTGCGCTCCATCATGAGGCTGCTGTCGCCGATCTCGCTGACATTGGCGCTCGAGATCGGCTTCCAGAAACTCGGCCAGCCGGTGCCGGATTCGAACTTGGTCTTCGAATCGAACAGCGCGGTGTCGCAGCAGATGCAGCGATACAGGCCGTCGGCGTGATTCGTCGTTGTATTTGCCGGAGTACGGCCGCTCGGTGCCCTCGTGGCGCGTCACGACGAAGGAATCGGCGAGAGCTGCTTGCGCCACTCTTCATCGGTCTTGACCACGCGCGCCACGGTGGCCTTTCCCGAGGCTCTTGCCCGCGGCGGAGAAATTCTCGATGTCCACGGTCGCCGGACTTCGGCTTCGTCGGCAGCCGCGCGCGCAGGCACCGCGACGGCCAGCGCCACGGGCGTCGACCAGCGCGCCTAACAGGAATCCGCGCCGCGATCTCGTTGCCTCGTTCATGAACTCCTCGCGCTCAACCGAACGTGAATGAATAGGCGTCGACGCCCGGATCGAGGAATTCGATGACGAACTCCTGTTCGCTCACCGGCCCCTTCTCGCGAATGAGCTGGTAGAGCCGGTGCTCGCGCACCACGCCGTTGCCGTTCGGCATCCACGTCCATGCCCGCATCCGTCTTCGGCGGCGCGCCGCCGAGCGTGACGCGAAAGCGCACCGGCTTGCCCGGCGTCGCCGGACCCAGCACCAGGTGCAGGTCGCGCGCCTTGAAGCGGAAGGCGATGCGGCCCGGCGCGCGCATCGAGCGCGCGCGTGCTCGCGCGCGCACTTGCCAGCGACCGCCGAGCGCCCATTGGTTGAGCGTGAGCGACTTCGGGAATCGCGTAGTCTTCTTCGCATCGCGCGCGAATGCACCCGGCGAGACGAAGTTTTCCGCGCGCGCGTAGCCGACGTAGGTCTCCGGCGACGCCACGTTCGCGGTGTCCGCCGGCGCGCCGACGCCCGCACCCGCGGCATCGTCGAGCGGATCAGGCAGATTCTTCGCGCCGGCCTCGGTGAGCAGCCGGCGGATCGTCGCGCTCCGACTTGCGCGTATTTGCCTTCGCCGAAATGATGGCCGCGGATCTGCCCCTTGGCGTCGACGAAATAGTGCGCGGGCCAGAACTGGTTGTTGAAGGCTTTCCAGATCGCCATGTCGTTGTCGAGCGCGACCGGGTACTGGATGTCGAACTTCTTGACCGCCTGCGCGCACGTTCGTCGATGTCCTTCTCGAACGCGAACTCCGGCGAGTGCACGCCGAGTACGACCAGGCCGGAGTCCTTGTAGTGGCGATACCAGGCGTTCACGTACGGCATCGCGCGCAGGCAGTTGATGCACGAGTACGCCCAGAAATCGACGACCACGACCTTGCCGCGCAGGCTCGCGGCGTGAGCGGCTTGCTGTTGAGCCAGCCGGTGGCGCCCGTCGAGCGGCGGCAGCGGACCTTCGGTCTTCGAGCGGCCCGCTTGCGCCCTGCGCCGACATCATCGCGCCGCCTTCCGACATCGGGCTGTTTTCCGCGGCCGCCATCATCATGGCGCCGCTCACCCGCGGGCGCGCGTCGGCGCGGCGCTGCCTGCACGCCCGCGCGCTTCGACGCGCTCACCGTCACGCGGCTTCGCGACATACAGCGCCGGCAGCATGCGCTGCGAAGTTGCGCACCTTCGGAAGATCGTTGAAGACGATGTACGGGCTCGTCGGATGATTGATCAGGTAGTCCTGGTGATAGGCCTCCGCTTCGTAGAAGCCTTTCAGCGGATCGACGCGCGTCACGATGCGGCTGCGGATACACACCGGCCTTGTCGAGCTGCGCGATGTAGCCTTCCGCGATCTTCTTCTGCGCGTCGCTGGTGTAGAAGATGGCCGAGCGATACTGCGTGCCCGTGTCGGGACCCTGGCGGTTCAGCTGCGTCGGATCGTGCGCCACCGAGAAGAACACCTGCAGGATCTGGCCGTAGGTCACCTGCGCCGGGTCGTACACGATCTGCACCGATTCGGCATGGCCCGAATCTCCCGCGCTCACCGATTCATAGTCCGCGCTCGACGCGCTCGCCGCCGGCATAGCCGGACAGCACGCTCTTCACGCCCTTCAGATGTTGATAGACGCCCTGCACTCCCCAGAAGCATCCGCCGGCGACCACGGCCGGTCTGCAGCTTGCCCGCGGCAGCCGGCTGATCGAATGCCGGCGCTGGAATCTTCACTGCCGCTTCCGAGCCGCAGGCGTTGACGCACAGCGTGGCGCGCCAGAAGCGCAAGGGACAAGATTCGCATCATGTTGGCTCCTGAGTGTTCGAAACGCGTGCGTTACCGCATGAGACCGGCGCGTCCGATGCATTATTTCGGGTGCGGGCGGATTCTGTCACGCCAGGACGCGCCGCGATCGTCAGTGGGTGCCTGCCCAGGCACGAGATTCGCCGTTCGGCGCACAGGTCGGCCTGCTCGCGCTTGCCACGCGATCAGGCTGCCGAATGTCGGGCACGCGGATTTCGACAGCTTCAAAGTCGGGTAACAGGCGCCCGCAAGTCCTGCAGGCGCCTGTTACTCGCTAGGCTGCGGTTCGAACTGGGAGGGTCGCTGACCGCGCGCCCAAAGGCCTCTCGCTCCTACAACGGTGGATAGGCGTTCTGCAGCAACTGCTGGAACTGCGCCTGGAACCAGTGACCCGACAGCGGCGCGTTCGGCAGCGCGCCGGTCATGTTGTTGTTGTTGCGCGCATTGCCGCCGTAGGTCGGATCGCACATGCGATCGAAGCCCTTGCCCTCGTCGTTCGGGATGTGCGTGCTCGAGCCATCCGACTCGCCCGGCGGCTTGATCCACACGTAGGCATCGATGCCGGCGGCCGGCGCCGCGCGCGGACGCTCGCCGATACCGGCGCCGCTCGGGATTGCACCAGTTGCCCTTGTGGATGCGCCGGTCGATGCGCGAGGCATCGATGCGCGCGTTGAGGTCCGCGAGCGTCGACGGGCCTGTCGGCCGCGCCGCACCGCCCCAGCCATTGCGCGAGGTGTCGATGAGCATGCCGATGTTCGACGGGAAGCCCGCGCTCACCGCCTGGTTGCGGCAGCGCCTGCGCGAAGGTCAGCTCATCGTTGAACTGGTTCCAGTCGATCCAGCGTCGACGGCCGCGTGGTCGAGTCCACCGTGATGTACGGCTCCTGCAACGCCGAGGTGTTCGCGGTGTTGGTGATGAAGCCCGCGACGTTGGCGGCGCGTGCTGCCCGAGGCCTGTCGCCGCGGTCATCGATCATGCTGCACCGCCGGCGCGAAGTTGCGTGTCCCAACCCAGCCAGCCGTGATGACCCGCATCGACGTAGTTGTAGACGTTCGGCGACCGCACCGAGCTTCGCCAGCGCGTAACCCACGCCGTTCACGTAGTTGCCGTTCTGCTTCATCGTGTCGCACTGCGCCGTACCCGTCGGCGCGATCTGGTCGTGTTGGTCACGAGGTTCGGCAGCGAGTCGATCTCGATGATCGCGACGATGCGCAGCGCTGGCGTATTCCGGCCGCGCGCAGGATCGCCGCGATCGGGTCGATGTACTCGGCCTTGTAACGCGGCAGCTCCGTCGGCCCGAGCTCGCCATTGCTGGCGAGCGCGGCGCAGTCGCGGCCCGGCAGGTCGTAGATCACCATCTGGAACACCATGCGGCGCCGAGCCGTTGGCCGCGTCCTGCGTGACCGCCTCGTTCAGATGCTGCACCAGGCCCATGCTGCCCGTGGTCGCCGCTGCCGTTGCCGGCGATCGCGCTGATGCGATCGAACCACACCGCGGTCGGCTGGTTGGCGATCGCGCTGCCGCCGCCAGCCGCCGCCGCCGCGCGCCATTGCGGATTGTTGTACACGCCCGCGCCGGAATACGGATTGTCGACGCGGGTCCCGGGCTCGTCGCCGCCGTGCGGTTCACCGTGATCGACGCGCCGGTGTAGTTAGGCGCCGCGGCCGCGAACGTGGAGGTCGCCGCCGTGGTGCCGGCCGCGGCCGTGAACGTCACGTTCACGCCCGTCGACCAGTTGCCGGTGGTCAGCGTCGACCGTGCCCGGGCTCGAGGTGATCACCGTGCTGCCGCTGCGCGTCAGCGTGACCACCACGTTGCCCGTGGGTGCCTGCCGACAGCCGCACGTTCGACGTGCCGGTGGCGCCGCCGGCGATGTTCAGCGTGGCCGGATTCACGACGATGGACGCGCCCGTGGTGCTGCGCAGCACCGTGAACGGAATCAACGCCGTGGCGGTCGACAGCGGCGGGCTGGCGTTGTCGAACGCCGTGGCCTGCGCCGTGTGACTGCCGGCCGCGAGCGCCGGATTGCTGAAGCTGTACGGCGAGCTGCGTGTCGGTGCTCACGAGCGCGCCGTCGACGCGGAACTCCACGCGGCTCACCGAGCCGTTGTCGCTGGCCGTGGCCGCGAGCGTCACCGCTCGCGCCACTGGCGAACTGCTGGCCGCTGGTGGGGCTGGTCAGGCTCACGCTGGGCGGCGTGTTGGCCGGGCGGTGCGTGCCGCCGTTGCAGGCCGTGCCATTCAGCGTGAACGCCGTGGGCGAGTTGTTAGTCCCGCTGAACGTGCCGTTGAATCCGGCGGTGAAAGCTGCCACCGCTGGCGATGCTCTGTGTTCCAGTCGGCGTTGCTGGCGACCGTCATCTGCGCGCTGCCGGCAGGCTGGGTGAAGGAGACCGGCCAGCCATTCTGCAGGCGCTGCCCGTTCGGAAAGCTGAAGATCAGCGTCCAGCCATTGGTGATGGCCGGGACCGTTGTTGGTGATGACGATGTTGGCGCCGAAGCCGTTGCCGCCTTCCCAGGATCTTGGTGTAAGTGACCTGGCATGCAGGGGTTTGCGCCGAAGCGACGCCTGCTGCTAACGCCCACAGGCAGACAGCGGCCGCCGTCCACGCGAGGCGGTGATCTCGAAATCCTCACGAATTCGTACTCCTTGTATATGCGTACAGCGCCTCCGCTCCCGCGTGAACGTCGCTCGTCCGCTCCGCGTCGGTGAACGGCGTCACGCTCGCGGTGACGCCGTGCTCCTGCTATTTCAGTGCGGATCAGAAGCTCCCGTCTGGCTGCGCGCCACGCCGCCGGTGGTGTAGTTCACCGTCCAGGTGTCGCCCGTTACCGGATGCGCCGTGCCGTTGCCGCCCAACTGCGCCGCGAAGGTGCGCTGATGGTCGACGCGCCCAGCTGCTGGCCCGCATTCAGCGTCCAGGTGTACGTCACCGTCGAGGTCGGTGCTCGCGTTGGCTCTGCGTGATCTGTCCGCCCACGCGTGTTGTACAGGCCGCTGTAGCTCACGCCGGTCGTACGCTGGACCACGACCGTCACGGTCATGGCCGTGATCGGGCTGGTGTTGGCGAGACGCACCTGGATCTCGTTGAACCACGGGCTGGCGCTGGTCACGCGCTTTCGTCACGGTCACGCCGCCGGTGTCGCCACCGGTTGCCGCCGGAGTTGCACTCACCTGCGTCGACGATCGGGCTCTCGCCGCTCGCGTTCAGCGCCGTCACGACGTAGTAGTAAGGCGTGCCATTGGTGAGGCCGGTGTTCGTGAACGAGGTCGGTCGTGACGTTCGCGCCGACGTTGGCGTACGGACCGCCGTTGGTCGTCGAGCGCTTCACGTTGTAGCCCGTGGCGCCGGACACCGCGTTCCAGGCGAGCGACACCTGCGCGTTGCCCGGCGTGCGCCGCGAGACCGGTCGGCGCCGGCGGTACCGCTCCCACGACCACCTGCAGGAAGGCGCTCGGCGATGTTCGGCGCTGGTCAGCGCGTAAACGCGGTTGCTGGTGGCATTGGCTGCCGGCACCACCTGGTTCTGCGCGTTCAAGCACACCGATGCGAACACTGCCGTTCATGGCATTGACTGCATTGCCGAGCGTCACCGGCCACTGCGTGGCGCCGGTCGTTCGCCGCGGTGATGGTGATCGGGAGTCGTCGGCCAGGACGCGTCCTGCCCGGTGCTCGACACCGTGCGAATCGTTCACGCGATCGCCGACGACGAGCGTGCGCGCGATCGGCGGTCAGCACGCCGAGATCCTGCCACTGCGTGCGTGACGGCGGGCTGATGCAGGATCGTGCGCGATCTCGGTGTCCGACGCGTTGCCGCTGGTCACGAGCAGATTCACCGTGACGTTTCCGGCGGCCGTGGGCACGTTGAGGTTGAGCGTCGCCTGCGCGCTCATCGGATTCGTGATGGTGTACAGCGCCGGATTCGGCGCGGCCACGCTCCACGTGTACGCTGAGGTTGCTGCCGACCGATGTCGCTGCCGTTGAGCGCGATCGAGCCCGAACCAGTGAACGTGGTGACGTTCGGGTTCAGCGCGATGTTCGCGGTGACGGTGGGCGGCGGCGTGCCGGAGAACTGCGCGTCGATGCAGCCGTGGAAGCGCTCGAACGTGGGCGGCGTGCGGCCCCACTCGGCATAGATGACGTGGCGGCCGCTGCGCGCCGGCACCGTGCAGCGCGTGAGGAACGTGGCGTTCGCCTTGTCGGGCACGAGGTCCGGATTCGCATTCGGCGTCGCGTCGTTGTACGACGAGGTCGCAGAACGGCGCGTCCTCGAAATCAGAGAACGACAGCGCGCGTTCCAGTCTGCCACACGAAGCTCGGCTTCGTGATCCAGTAGCGGAAGTCCGAGGTGTCCGAGAAGTGCGGACCCCAGGAAATGTTCCACGTGAAATTGCGCGGACCCGCGGTCATCGGGCGTGGTCGGCCAGTCGATGGGCTGATCCCATACCGTGGCGGCGCCGTTCCAGGTTTCGGAATTGAAACCGCAGACGTTGGCGCGCGGGCCGACGCCCAGGCGACCGGTGGTGTGCGTGAGCACACTCATGAAACTGTAGCCGGCGGTCGGTTCGATGCCCGGCGCGAAAAACGCGCCACCGCAGACCGGGTACTGCGCCACGCCGTTTTGCACCTGGTCTGGCTTGGTCAAGAGCGCCGCAGAACCAGTTGCGTGCCGGCGGGTCCTGGACCAGGCCGTGCGCGAAGACGCCCGGGCCAGGAACGCAGACACGCACAGAAGCATCCGCTCGAAGTAAGTCGATCCTCATGACAGCTCCCTCGTGATCGTTCGAATCTTCGAGATTCCATCGATGATCGATGATCGGGAGCTAGGGCGGATCTCCGTGTGCGGAGCCGCATGCCGGCGTGCGCGGCGATACCTGCCGCGAAAGATCACTTGCGTCCATACAAGTCCCCTTCGATTGCCCGCGACGCAGAGCGCGAGCGGGGCGATGTTAGGCCCGCAGTCGGGCCATGCACAACACGTGTGCACCGCAATCCAGGTAGTTTGGACAACGTTGTCAGGGCCGAATCCGACTAGCCGCGCGGCCTGGAAAGGCCAGTGTGGCTCAGCGAGACATTTTTGCACTGGCTGCCGGACACGCGTTGGCGCGTGACGTCAGCCGCGCGGCACGCCGGAGATGTCTCGACAGATCTCGATTTCGGTGGCGAGCACCACGACGCCGCGCGTCGGCATGTTGAAAAACTCCGCCGCCTGCGCGCTGCGGCGCTGCAGGAACGCGAACGCGCGCGACTTTCAATCCCGGGAAACCCCGGCCGCGGACGCGCACGCACCAGGTGCCAGCCCAGGAAGAACGACGAGTCCTCGGCGAACACCTTGATGCCCTGGCGCCGCGCGTTGCGCAGCGCTTCGCCGACATCGGGTGTCTCCATGAAGCCAAAACGCGCGCGCGCACGTCAGTATACGCCCGGAATCAGCTCTTCGATCGATGACGCGGCACAGCGGGTCGATGCGCGGGATGCGCTGGATCTCGATGTGCAGGATCACGATCTGCTCGTGGTGAACCTTGTTGTGCTCGAGGTTGCGCAGCAGCGCGGTGGGCACGAACCCGCACTGGCTCACGAGAAACACCGCCGTGCCCGGCACTTTCGCCGCCGGTGCCAGCAGCTCGGGCAGCTTCTTGATCGACACCGCGCGGTGTTCGAGTTCGGCACGCAACCGCTGGCGGCCGTCGCGCCAGGTGATGAACATGGCGAACATCAGGCCGCGGCGAGCGCCAGCGGCACCCAGCCGCCGCTCGCGATCTTGGTGGCGTTGCCGGCGACGGAACGCCAGGTCGACCAGCAGGACATGAGGCCGAACAGCGCGCCCACGCGCCACCACGGCCAGTTCCACATGCGAGCGCGCCACCAGCGCGCCTAGCAAGCGTGGTGATGAGCATGGTGCCGACCACCGACGCGCCGTACGCGGCCGACAGCGCGCTCGAGCTGCCGAAGCCGAGCACGAACAGCACCACGCAGACGAACATGAACAGGTTCGCGGCCGGCACGTAGATCTGGCCCATGCGCCTCCGCCGAGGTCTGCAGCACGCGCACGCGCGGCAGCAGATCGAGCTGCACGGCCTCGCGCGTCACGGAGAACGCGCCGGAAATGGTCGCCTGCGACGCAATGACGGTCGCCGCGGTGGACAGCAGCACGAGCGCTGGCAGCAGGCGCCTGCGGCGCGAGCGCATAGAACGGATTGGCTATCGGCGCGGCCGACCGCAGCAGCAGCGCGCCCTGACCGAAAGTAGTTGCAGCAGCAGCGCCGGCCACACCAGCGTCAGCCAGCCGATGCGCACGGGCTTGCGGCCGAAATGACCCATGTCGGCGTACAGCGCTTCGGCGCCCGTCACCGCGAGGAACACCGCGCCGATGATGACCAGCGACAGTCCAGGATGCGCACGAGAACAACTGCAGCGCGTACCAGCGGATTCACTGCCGCGAGCACCTGCGGCGCGCTGCACGATCTCCATGACGCCCAGCACGGCGAGCAGAACGACGAACCAGAGAATCACGATCGGGCCCGAACATGCGGCCGACCTTGCTCGGTGCCCCGCCGCTGGATCGCAAACAGCACGACGATGACGCACGAGCGTCACCGGCAACGACGGCGCGCTCGAAATTCGGATCCAGGATCTCAGGCCTTCCACGGCGCTCAGCACCGAGATGGCGGGCGTGATCAACGCATCGCAGTAGAACAGCGCGGCACCGAGCACGCCGAGCGCGACCGCGCTGGCGCGCCCAGGGCTCGGCGGTGCCGAAGCGCTTGCTGCACCAGCGCGACGAGCGACAGGATCGCCGCCCTCGCCCGTGATTGTCGGCGCGCATGATCACCGCGAGGTATTTCACGCTGACGACGATCGCCAGGCTCCAGAAAATCAGCGACAGCAGCCCTAGCACGGTGACAGTGTTCGCCGGGCTGAAAGCCCGCGGCGACCAGCGATTCCTTGAACGCGTAGAGCGGACTGGTGCCGATGTCGCCGAAGACGACGCCGATGGCGCCAATGAGCTGCGGGACCCGAGGCTTGCTGAGCCTTCATAAACGAAGAGCGCGCATTCTACGGCCTCGCAGCGCCGCAATTCGCGACTTTTCGGGTACCCTCGCGCGTATGCTCCGCGGAATTGCACGAAACTTCGCTCATCGCACTATTGGCGGTCGGTTTCGTACTTGCATTGTTGTTCGGTTTGGTGGCGCAACCGCTGCGCGTGTCGCCCATCGTCGGCTACCTGCATGGCCGGCATCTGCCGTGGAGCCCTTCACGCCGGGATTCGTGGCGGACTCGGGCCTCGCGAACCAGCTCGCGGAAATCGGCGTGATCCTGCTGATGTTCGGCGTCGGGCTGCACTTTCTCGATCAAGGACCTGATGTCGGTGCGGTACATCGCGCTGCCAGGCGCGCGTCGCGCAGATCGTCCACCGCCACCGCCATCGGCGTCGGCATGGCGCACCTGCTCGGCTGGAGCTTCGGGCACCGGCCTCGTGTTCGGACTTGTCGCTGTCGGTCGCCAGCACCGTGGTGCTGCTGCGCACTCGAGGACGCAATGCGCTGCAATCCTCGGAAGGCAAGATCGCCGTCGGCTGGCTGATCGTCGAAGACCTGGCCATGGTGCTGCGCGCTGGTAATGCTGCCCGCGCTGGCCGCGACGCTGGGCGGCGACGCCAGCGCGATCAGCACCGCGCATGCCCGGATCGCAGCAACACCTGGCTCGCACTCGCGATCACGCTGGCCATAGGTTGCGGGCTTCGTCGCGCTGGCGCTGGTGGTAGGCACACGCGTGGTGCCGTGGCTGCTCAAGCGCGTGTCACGCGCACCGGCTTCGCGCAGAGCTGTTCACGCTGTGCGTGCTCGCCGTCGCGCTCGGCATCGCTTACGGCTCCATCGGCGGCTGTTCGGCGTGTCGTTCGCGCTCGGCGCGTTCTTCGCCGGCGTCGATCCTGTCCGAGTCCGAGCTCAGTCACCAGGCCGGCAATGACTCTGCTGCCGCTCAAGGACGCCTTCGCGCGTGCTGTTCTTCGTGTCGGTGGGCATGTTGTTCGATCCATCGGTGCTGGTGCGCGAGCCGCTCGCCGGTGCTCGCCGTGCTGGCCATCATCATGGTGGGCAAGTCGCTCGGCCGCGTTCGTCATCGTGCTCGCGTTCCGCCATCCGGTGCGCACCGCGCTTACGGTATCGGCCAGCCTCGGCTGCAAGATCGGCGAGTTCTCGTTCATCCTCGCCGTCGGCCTCGGCTGCGGCTCTTGGCCTGATGCCGCCCGACGGGCGCGACCTGATACTGGCAGGCGCGCTGTGTCGATCGCGCTCAACCCGTCACGTTCGCGGCATCCGCCCCATCACGCTGGCTCGAAGCGCGCCCCAAACTACCCGCGCTCCTCGAGCGGCGTGGCGCGGACCGGCATCGCAATCCAGTCAGCAACACCGCGGGCCTGCGCAATCACGCGATCTGTCGGCTACGGACGCGTTGGCGCCATCGGACCCGGTTCTCAAGGAGCAGGGCTGGCCTTCGCCGTCATCGAGACGCGACCACCTCATGTTGAGCACTGCGCACGCAGGCGGCATTCCGACCGTCGAAGGCGATGCCTGCCGCACCCGGGGTTCTCACGGCCGCCGGGCATCGAACCGCGCGCGCTCTGCTCGTGGCCACGCCCGACAGCTTCCTCGCGCGACCGCATCGTCGAAGTCGCACGCACAGTTGAACCCACCATCGACGTCGTGGTGCGCGCATTCGGAGGCGAATTCAAGGCGCTGGGCGCTGGCGCCGGGCGCGTGGTGGTGGGGGAGCGCGAGCTCGCGCGCGGCATGCTCGAGTACGCGTTGCGCGGCCTCGGCGTGCCGAGGGAACGCGCGTGCGGCGCTTTTGCGGGTCGCGACGAGCAACACGCGCCCGGAACGGCT
>ERZ1370068.4389-contig-3465_pt1 | contig 35426 bp, 52 predicted proteins | sample MGYA00561227_ERZ1370068 | MGnify/ENA primary metagenome ERZ1370068 (study PRJEB38410, sample SAMEA6850437) | metagenome | study: Metagenomic assessment of the ecological functions of the soil: analysis of the soil microbiota associated with the... | reverse complement strand
TATTTCCGGCGTTTCATTCGCCGAGGAAATCGTAGTAGTTGATTCCGCGAGCACCGATGGCACACAAGCAATCGCAGAAGAAGCAGGAGCCCGAGTCGTGCAGTTCGTTTGGAACGGAACCCTTCCGCGAAAGAAAAACTGGGCGCTGGAAAATATTCCCTGGCAAAACGAATGGGTGCTGATCGTGGACGCCGACGAACGAATCACACCCGAACTGGAACGCGAAATCCGCCAGGCGATTCGCCGCACCGACGTGGACGGGTTTTATTTGAATCGCCGCTTCTGGTTCCTCGGCGGCTGGATCAACCACTGCGGTTATTTTCCCAGTTGGAATTTGCGGCTGTTTCGGCATCGGTTCGGCCGATATGAACAGATCGAAATAAACAACAGTGCTCAATCTGGAGATAATGAAGTGCACGAGCACGTGTTGCTCGATGGCCGGTCGAATTATCTATCCGCCCCGATGGAGCATTACGCTTTTCCAGATATCGCCACGTTCATCGAGAAACATAATCGCTATTCCACCTGGGAAGCCGAAGCGCGCGAACAACTATACCAAGCTACAACCGGCAAAACGTTACGAGCGACGGCGTTTGGGACGGTGACGGAGCGTAAGCGATTGCTTAAAAAGCTTTCCAGGTCGCTACCATGTCGCCCGGCGCTTCGTTTCCTTTTTCATTACATCTGGAAACAAGGCTTCCGCGACGGTTACCGCGGTTGGGTGCTCTGCCGGCTACTCGCTTGGTATGAATGGCTGATTGGGTTGAAAGAACGTGAGATAAAAGCGCACGCACGAGGTAAAACACAGCGATGAGGCCAGTGGTCGTGCAATACGGTCGCACAGAAACTTCCTTCAGAGTCGTAGCTCGTCGCGTTTCCGTGCACGGTGAAACGAACGCGTCCGGCTTCGCTAAATCTGCGGAGCGACGGACGCGATAGCTTCGAGATCTGGAGGTAAGGGGATTCGAACCCCTGGCCTTCTCATTGCGAACGAGACGCTCTACCAGCTGAGCTATACCCCCGTCATTAGGACAGTGAGATTAGCACGAGCAGCCGATTTTTCATCAACTGAAACAAGCTTCGCACCATCCAGCTGACGAACTAAACCACGCCGTTTGCGCTGTCTTTCGGTCAGCGGTTCTAAAGCTGAAATTCCCCGACAAGAGCCACAGCGCTAAGCAGACGGCGGCTATTACGAGCGATGCGAAAGAACGATTGCAGCGGGCGCGTTCGTGCTTAAGGTGCGCTCTCCAATTCTCGATATGCTCTGCATGATTTTCGCTCAGGCTCAAACGGGATCGCCTGGACCTATGCCCGGCGGCGGCATTGGCTCGTTTTTCGTCCCGCTTATTTTCATTTTCATCATCATGTATTTTGTGATGATCAGACCGCAGAAAAAGCGGCAGGAACAGCAACAGAAGTTGATTGGAAGTCTAAAAACCGGTGACCGAGTGGTGACCAACGCCGGCATTCACGGTCTCATTTCGAACGTAAAAGAGACTACCAGTGCTCGTGAAAGTGGCCGACAACGTAAAAATCGAGATGGACAAATCGGCGATTACCAACGTCCTGAAAGAGGCGTAAGGTAAAACGTTTCCGTTACTAAGCCGGACCGAACAAGCAACGCCGATGAGCAAATCGAAAATCGAAGATCGAGGATCGAAAATTCCATGACGCCAGTGCTCACTTTTTTATCGGCCTCGCCATACTGGTGCTGTTCGGCTGGTATTTCGCGAGCCGAAGGCGATCGGTTACGCCGCATTCTAGGGACTGTGCTGACAATCGTGGTCACCGCGTTTTGCCTTTGGTCGACCTATCCGCCTTTCGACGAGAAGCGACCGGATGGGACAGTGATTCGCCACGGGAAGATCCATCTCGGCCTCGACCTTCAAGGCGGCACTTCGTTTCTGATTCGGCTCGAGCCGCCAGCAAGCGCCGATGGTGGAAAGCGGCCAATTACAAAAGCGATGGTAGATCAGGCGATCGAGGCCATCCGCAAGCGTGTCGACCGCTTTGGGGTAAGCGAGCCGATTATCACGCCACAGGGCAACGATCGTATTCTGGTGCAAATCCCGGGTCTCGACGCTGCCAATATTCAAGAGGCGCGCGACCAACTTTCACGCGTAGCCAAGCTAGAGTTCCGCCTCGTGTATCCGGACAATGGTCAACGCTTGAAAGCGATTGATGACGCAAAGGAAGTGATTCCGCCAGAATACCGGATCGAAACTTACAAACAGCAAGTTGAGGGCGGAAAGCCGATCGAAGAACGTTTGCTCGTCAAAAGAAAGCAGATCTCGGCGGCAACCATGTTTCGCAAGCGGCTGCCGGCTACGGTCAGGAAGGATGGGAAGTCACACTCAGGTTCGACACTGAAGGCGCCAAAACCTTCGGTCAAATCACTGAAGCAAATGTGAACCATCGCTTCGCGATTGTCCTCGATGGCGTAATTCAATCCGCGCCTGTTATTAGGACGGCCATTTACGGCGGTAACGCGGTCATCAGCGGCGGACGCATGGACGAGCCGGAGGCGCGCAATCTTGCGAGCGTGTTGGAGAATCCGCTGCAAACCCCAGTGAAGATTGAAGAGGAGCGCCAGGTCTCAGCCAGCCTCGGCAGCGACTCGATCAAGAGCGGCATCTATTCAGGAATTGCGGGCTTTATCCTGGTGGTCGTGTTCATGATCATTTATTACCGGTTGGTCGGTCTCATCGCCGACATAGCTTTGCTGATCAACTGCTTCATGGTGGTTGGCGTGCTGGGCATGTTCAACAGCGTCCTGACACTTCCCGGCATTGCTGGCCTTATTCTCAGCTTGGGAATCGCGGTGGACGCCAATGTTCTGATCTACGAACGGCTTCGGGATGAAATTAAACAGGGAAAATCGCTTCGTGTGGCCATCGATACCTCTTACCGAAAAGCGTTCAGCGCCATTTTCGACGCGCACGTCACCCAGTTTCTTACAGCCGCGATTCTTTTCTGGCTGGCGAGTGGACCGGTTAAGGGTTTCGCACTCACGCTGACCATCGGCATCGTGGCGTCAATGTTTTCGTCGCTGCTGGTCACGTACACCTGTTTTTCGTGGGCATTCGCGCTCGGCTGGCTGAAGCGCGTGTCCATGCTTCACCTCATTCGTTCAAAGGGGTTCGATTTTCTTGGAAACGCGCCCAAGTTCGTATCGATATCGGCCGTGGCCACGCTTCTGTGCCTTGGCGTTTTACTCATGAAGGGTGAGCGCAATCTCGGTGCCGATTTCAGAGGGGGCGATTTGCTTGTTATCTCTGCGGCGCACAAGCTGACACCCGATGAGCTACGCGGCGCGCTGGCCCATACCGGGTTTCAAAACAGCGTTATTCAATCGGAAAAGGTGGCGAACCGCGATCTCATCAGCATTCGAGCTGATTCAGGCGCCGCCGATAAGATCAAAGCGCGGCTGAGCGAAGCGCTTGCCGACAGCAGGTCTGAAGTTCGAACAGACGGACCACGTCGGTGCGCTGGTCGGAAAAGAACTGGCGACAAAGAGCGCGCTGGCTCTCGCGCTTGGACTGCTGGGAATTTTTATCTACGTGAGCTTCCGGTTTGCCACCTCGTTTGCCGTGGCTTCACTGGCAGCGCTGGCGCACGACCTTATTATCACTATCGGCATCTTCGCCCTGAGCGGGCGTGAGCTTTCCTTGATTATGGTGGCGGCGGTCCTAACGATCGCCGGTTACTCGATCAACGATAAGATTGTCGTTTTCGACCGCATTCGCAGTGGCTTGCGCGATCGATTGTCGGGATCGGTGGCGGAAGTTATGAATACGTCAATTAACGAAACGCTCTCGCGAACGATCCTCACCGGAGGCACAGTTTTGCTGACGGTACTCGCGCTGTATTTCTTTGGTGGCCCGGTTCTAAACGACTTCGCGTTCTCCTTTCTTATCGGCGTCATCGTCGGAACGTATTCGTCCATCTTCATCGCGTCGCCCATTGTCCTGTGGTGGACGCGCGCGAGAGGCCGCGATACAAGCGCGCTTCGTCGCGAAGTGATTCAACAGACGACGACTGCGGGCCGGCTGGCGCCCCGATCATAACTGCCAAAAGCAAGCGTCCTGCCCTGTCGCAAAACGTTCCGACGCGCTGCGGTCAGGGAATATTGGCGAGAATCTTCTCCATCTCAGCGCTGGTGAAAGCGCGCAACGTCTGCGTCCGGATATTGCCCAGTATGTCCGCGGATAGCAACACGCTGGCAGCCGTCTCGTCGTTTGGTGCCTCGAAGACGCACACCTGGTCATAGTGACCGAGCGTCCAATACATCTGTTTGATGCTAACCCCCTTCGACTGCACCTTCGCAGCCCAGTCGGCTATTCGCTGGGTCGTCTCCTTGGCAGCGTGAATGCCCTTGTCAGTGAATTGCACCAAGCTGATGTACGTCGCCATGCGATGTTCCTCCGTTAGCTGATGCGAGGCCAAATTTGCAATAAGCGAACCGGCGCTTCGGTGGTGTGGCGAAGGTTTCAAAAAATGCCGCCGAGCAAATTCGCGTCCGGAACCGGTCTTCAGATACCGCTCAAAACACCGGGCTTTAGCTTCTGACCGAAATGCGACTGCCGTTTCGATTTTCCACGGCTTGTGCTTCGATGTATGTGAGCACTTCCCACGATTGTGCTCAGTCAGTCTAGATCTGGAGATCCGGTTGTGACGCCGCCATAGTGTATCTCGTCGTCTAACTCGCTAACGAGTATGTAAACATAATAGAAGCCATTCATCGACAGCGGATTTGAACCCGGATCATGAACGAATAAGGCTGGCCTGCCAAGCCGTAGCCTTGGAGCGCCGACACGAGTGGCGACTAATGAACCCGCCTTCGTTTCACCTGGCGTGGCAGCCTTCGCTTTGCGCTGCGCTCAAGCGAGGCTGGAGGCGAGGGGAGTTGAACCCCTGTCCTCGTCGCTATCCACGCAAACATCTACATGTTTATCCGGCGATAAGTTTTAAGGAGCCGAACGTTGCACCGGCACACTGCCGGCTCCCGAGCGTCCACGAAATTCCTTCACCATCCGGCGCGGTCGCTCCGCCGTTCGATTAGCCTGCTGTCCACGTTTGGCGCCGTAGCAGGCGTCCAACTCCAAACGTCACGGTCAATTAAGCCGCGAGAGCGAGATCTTGGTGATCTGCGTTTATTTGTTTTGGTCCGGTTTTTAACGAGGCCAACGAACCATCCTCGACATGCCGTCTGCGCTTCCAACGATGAGTCGAAGCCAGTACGCCCCCAAAATAATTCGTGCTTGAATAAGTACCTCTGTTTGCAGTCTTATGCAAGCAGTCCGAGGGTCCCCGAGCGAGTCGAATGGCGATCGAAATCACATCTGAATCTTTGGCCGGCGCACAGCCGGAACCGACGGCCGATTACAAGGAAAGCCCGCTGGCGGCGGTGTCTGAGTTTCCAGGTAGCAGCCAGCGCAGTTCGCGGTCGCGATTTCGCCTAACAAATTCGACGTGGACCCGACGCAACTTTAGCAGTCGCGCGCGTGAACTTTCAGGCGGTGACGCCATCATTCTCTCCATCCCGAAGAGTGGCCGCACATGGCTTCGGGCATTTCTTTGCGCTTACTTCTGCAGACGCTTCGGCCTTGAGTTCACGTTGCGACCGGGACGTTACGACTTTGCCCGGTTTTCCGCGGATTGTCTTTTCTCATGATCTGTTCGAGCACCGCACCAAAGGCGATCGTTGGGACAGAGTTCGCGGCAAATATCTCGTCCCGCGACGCGAGCTTAACCGGGCGAAGATCATCCTGCTCGCCCGAGATCCGCGTGATTGTTTTGTTTCTCTTTACTTGCAGCTGACAAGACGCGATCCAAACGCGCCGGTTAAGCTCAAGCAAAAGACCGTGAGCGAAATGTTGCGCGACGAAAAGTTTGGCATGCGCGCCATTATTAATGCCATGAACGATTGGCTTAACGAGTTCTCTCAGCGCGACAATTTCACTCTCGTTCGATACGAAGCACTGCGCGCCTCGCCGGCAGAACATTTCCGCGATCTGCTTGCCGGTGCTTGGCGAATCATCGCCCGACGCGAATGATTTTCCAGGAGGCGCTCGAGTTTTCCCGCTTCGAGAACATGCAAAAGCTGGAGGCCGCCGGAGCGTTTGATTCAAACATCCTGCATCCGGGCGATGTGCGCGATCCAGAGTCGTTCAAAGTGCGCCGCGGGAAGATAGGCGGCTATCGTGAGTACCTTTCGGCCGAGGACCAACAATTTGCTGCAGACGCAATGACAGAGCTCGACCGGCGGTTCGGCTACACCGCCTGAAGAGGGCTGGGCGTCTCCTTCAGTTCTGCAGCGGCAGTTTCAAAGTCTTCAACTGCGATCGGTACCGGTCGGCTGCAGACCGATCTGTAAGCACGTCGTCGGAAGAGGACGGAAACCGCCTGGCGGGTCAGCGCCGTTGCGATACCGCCAAAAATATTCTGCGATCCGATTTAGAAAATACTTGAACTTTTATTTCCTACTGCCGTAGTATGATATCGAAACCCTAGTAAAGCCAGTAGACAATCACGCGAAACCGAGGAACCGGGATTATGAAACGGACAGACGGATCAATGTGCTTCGGCTCACTGAATGCGGGCGCACTTTGGATTGAATATCAAACAGCACTGCTCATCGGGACCGGATGTTTCTTTTTTGCTGCCGGCTCTGCCTTAGCTCTTTTGACCGCGGCACTCCTTCTCGCGCCGGAAGGACATGAGCGACCCGATGGTTTTCATGTGCGGAGCGGGATCGGCGGGCGAGCGTATTTCGTTCACATCCGATTCTCTCAACCAGCGCGTGCGCGACAATGAGATTGAAGTTGCGGCTCGCAAACCAATTCCGACTGAACACTCATAAAGTGAAACTTTCCAAACGTGGCGAGTACGCATTGCGCGCGCTCATTGACCTGGGGATCGCGTCCGAGCTCGGCTGGCCCATGCTTCAGATCAGCGAGCTCGCTTCAAAAGAGAAACTGCCGATCAAATTTCTTGAGCAGATTTTTACGCAGCTAAAATCTGCCGGCTACGTGGCAAGCAGGCGCGGAAAATTCGGCGGCTACTCTCGCGCGCCCGATGAGCCGAATTAAATTCGGCGCCGTCATTCGCCTCATTGATGGCCCGTTGGCGCCGATCCGCTGCGTTAGCCAAACGTCATACGCTCGCTGCTCATGCCCGGACGAGAATCACTGCGGGCTACGGATGTTGATGTTCGATGTGCGAAACGCCATCAGCACAATCCTGGATCGTTATACTCTCGCAGACATCGTCGAGATCACGCTTCGCAAATATCGACGCGACAAAGTTACGCCGCCTTTCTGCACCGATCGATTCCGCTTGCATCGGTGTTGCCCCAAAAAAGGAGGCACTTCGCAGCAAGCGAAGAGGCGCGGCACGCAATCGCTTTTCAGGGTCGTCAGGGAGCGAAACCAACAATCATCCGCCAAACGTGCGGTGAAGTAGGAGAGAAGTCATGTTAGTCAACAAACATTGTTCAACTAGAAAAATCGCTGCTGCTTGCGAGCGTGCTGGCTGCCATCCAGCCGCTAACTGCGCAGAGCGCTTCGGAATCCGATCGACTGGAGAAGCTCGAACGCGCAGTGGAGCAATTGCAAAAACGCAACGCCGAACTCGAGGCGGAAGTCCGCAGCTTAAAGAAAGCAAACTGCCGCTGTTCCCGAGGGCAAATTCAAAACAAAGGTGACTCAGGACGGAAAAACGTACGTCGAGAAAGTCTGTGCCCAAGCAGAGAAACTGCCGATTTACGTGCAGCAGCGCGGATCGGAATTGAAGCTGGTGCTGGGCGGATTCATTCAGGTCAACTTTGAAGACAGCGACGCCTTCGCTTTCGAACGGAAATTTTGGTCAGAGCGCAATCAAAGACCGTTTCAGGCTGCGCCGGGCGCGGGTCAATCTAACCGGCGATTTTGCGGAGCAATTCGATTTCAAGATGGAAGGCGATTTTGGCCAGAACGATGGCACCAACAGCAACCGCACGGCATTTTCGGGCACAGACATCTGGCTCAACTGGCATCAGTTTCCTGCGGCGCAAATCAAGATCGGCCAATATAAAGCGCCATTTGGCTTGGAGCAGCTTACTCCAGATACGTCTCTGTACACTATCGAACGCACTTTGCCGACCGGCGCAATTACACCGGATCGGCAGATCGGTGCTGCAACTTTGGGGAAAGCCTTTCACGAACATTTGGCCTGAGCAGAAGGATTTGCTGACCTATTACGCCGGCATCTTCAACGGCAACGGCCAGAACACGACCGTTAACGACAACAACAACTTCATGTATGTCGGCCGTCTGGAGTCGACGCTTGTTCAAAGACGTTTTCGGTACAGGGATCCTTTCTCAAGCTTGGCGCTGACGTTCTCAACAGCCGCGATGACAAGGGGATAAATATCTCGCAATCGGGGAACCTGTTGGTAAATGCCGATGGTTCGCTTTCGCCGTTTGTCCTGCCGGGCGCGGATGAAAGAACGGCGTGGAGCGTGGACGCCTGGCTCAAACTGGGTCCGTTTGATTTAATCGGTGAATACCTCCAGGAACACGTCGAACGGTCGCACCGTGAACGGAGTGCCTCCAGGGTTCGCCGACTTTACGACCGACGGATTCTATGTAACGGCGGCTTATTTCCTGATCCCGAAGAAGCTTCAAGCTGTGGTTCAGTGGCAGGATTTAAATCCCGGACAAAAGGGTAACGACGGCATCTATTCGATCCTCGGCGGCCTCAACTACTACATTCACGGGGACGATCTCAAGCTGATGGTGAATTATATTCATACCTGGTCGGATTTTCGCCAGGCGAATCCTGAATTTGGCCAGGATGAGTTCGATCAAGTCCTCGGTCGCATCCAGGTGATGTTTTAGCCGGCCACGGTTGAAGTGCTTTTCGATTCCTAAACACGTCGTCTATCTCCCAAATCCCTTATGAAAAAGATAATAGCAGCGATAACTGCAGCGATTCTTTGTTTTGGATCGTTTGCCACTGCAGAACAAAAAACCACAATTCGGTTCGGGCATTTTCCAAACATCACTCATGCGCAGGGCGTAATCGCGCACGCGCTTTCGCGGCAAGGCAAAGGCTGGTTTGAACAGCGCCTCGGGCCAAACGTCGAGATTCAGTGGTTTACTTACAACGCGGGCCCTTCGGCAATGGAGGCGATCTTCGCCAGATCGCTTGATGTGACGTACGTCGGGCCAGGGCCTGCGCTTAACGCGTAGCTTCAAATCGAACGGCGAGGAGATTCGTGTCATTTCTGGTGCCGCCAATGGCGGTGCGGCTCTGTTAGTGAAGGCGGATTCGCCGATCAAGGCGCCGGCCGATTTTCGCGGAAAAAGATCGCCACACCTCAACTCGGCAACACTCAGGACATTTCGTGTCGGGCATGGTTGAAAGCGCAAGGATTCCGCGTCACCCAAACCGGCGGCGACGTCATGGTGATTCCGACTGCCAATCCGGATCAACTCGCACTGTTTCAAAATGGCGGCGTCGACGCGGTATGGACAGTCGAGCCTTGGGTAACCCGGCTCGAACGTGATGCGAAGGCGCACGTGTTTCTCGAAGACAAGGATACGATCACCACCTGGCTCGTATCCAGTGTGAAGTTCCTGCATGACCGACGCGAGTTTGCTAAGAAAATCGCAGACGCGAATGTGGAACTGACGAAATGGATCCAGCAGAATCCGGCAGAAGCGCAGAAGTTATTGATCGAGGAACTCAAAGCTGAAACACGGGCTGATTTCGCGCCGGATGCCGTCGCGCAAGCATGGAAGCGGATTCAATTCACAAGCGAAGTATCCCGTGATTTGATTGCGAAATCGGTCCAGGATGGAAAAGACGCGGGTTTCTTGAAAGGGTCGACAGACACGTCGAAGCTGATCGAAATCCCGTAAATGCACATTGCACACCGCCGCCGTTCCTCAGCTGCTGAGGAGCTCGAGACTCATTGCGCCCTCGAAGCTCGCGATCGAGGACGTTTCGAAAAGCTTCAAAGGTGCATCCGGAGCAGTCCTCGCGCTCGATCGTGTGAGCCTGAATGTTGAGGAAGGTGAATTCGTCTGCCTCGTTGGCGCCAGCGGCTGTGGCAAAACGACATTGCTTAACATAATTGCCGGCTTGGAAAAACCCGACAGCGGAACGGTGTGCACGCTGATGGCAAACCGGTGACCGGGCCAGGCCGTGAGCGCCTCGTGATGTTTCAAGAACCGGCCTTGTTCCCGTGGTTGAACGTGTTTGGGAATGTTCTATTTGGACTCAAGCTCAAGCCGAATCTGACAAACAAAGATCGGCACGAGGTGGCCAAATACTACCTCGAACTTGTCGGTCTCACCCGGTTCGAGCGCGCCAACATTCACGAGCTGTCTGGTGGAATGAAGCAGCGCGTCTCGCTTGCCCGCGCGCTGGCGCCTAATCCGCGCATGCTGCTGATGGACGAGCCGTTTGCTGCTCTCGATGCGCTGACTCGTGAGCAACTCTATGGAGACCTTCAGCGAATCTGGAAAGCGCGGAACAAAACAATCGTGTTTGTTACGCACAACGTCCGCGAGGCAGCTTGTCTCGGCGATCGTGTGATAGTTTTTTCGCCGCGTCCCGGTCGCATTCGAGAAGAGTTTGCTGTGGACCTGCCTCGACCGCGCGACATCAACAGTGTCGATCTTGCCGTTCATGCTACGAAAATCATGAAAGCGCTGAAGAGTTATAGCCAACTGGAGGTCGCAATCGCAGAATGAAACGTTTTTGTTGGCGGCACTTTTTTTGCTGTTCTCCTGCTGATTTGGGAGGCGCTGTTTCGTGCAAAGATTTGGTCGCCTGTCCTCCTGCCCTCGCCGCGGCAAGTGGCAGTCTACCTGGAAGGCGCTGCGGTGGATGGAACTTTGGTGAAGGCCACGATCGTTACGATGCGTCGATTGCTCATAGGCTACATCATTGGACTTGTTCTAGGGCTGCCATTGGGATTGCTGACTGCGCGTTGGAAGGTGTGGCAGGACACCATTGGAACGCTAGCCCTTGGTCTCCAGACATTGCCGAGTGTCTGCTGGGTCCCGCTTGCGTTGTTGTGGTTCGGACAGACGGAAGCCGCTATGCTTTTCGTGGTGGTAATGGGCACGCTCTGGTCCGTAGTGATCGCAACGGAAACTGGCGTGCGCAACGTGCCGCCAATCTACAGCCGTGCTGCTTTGACCATGGGCTCCAAGCGTCTGCACATGTGGTTCAAGGTTATTCTGCCCGCGGCGCTTCCGTTCATTGTTAGCGGGATGAAGCAAGGTTGGGCATTTGCGTGGCGTTCACTTATGGCTGCCGAGATTTTCGTGACGATTCTGACCGGTTTCGGGCTCGGACAGCTTCTACACTACGGCCGCGAATTAAACGCCATGGAGCAGGTCATCGGCATCATGATTGTCATCGTCGTCATCGGTTTGCTGGCCGATAAAATTTTCTTCTCGCCGATTGAAAGATTCCTGCATCGGCGTTGGGGTACTCAGTCAGGCATGATCTTCAGGCAAAAGCGAGCGCCCGTGTCCGCGCGGCGCGAGGTGCGCATTAGCAACAAGCTGGGATTACACGCGCGCCCTGCCGCTCACTTTGTAAAACACGTCAGGACTTTTCGATCGGAAATCTGGTTCGTGACAAGTGACGGTCGATATTCTGCTTCAAGCTTAATCGATGTTCTCCGCGCCAACCTCGATTGCGGAGCTACGGCAACACTCGAAGCTCACGGTGTGGATGCTGAGGAGGCCGTCGAACGACTACAAAAGTTGCTCGGCGAATTGCACAGGTTCGACGAATCCTAACGCAGAGGCCGCGCGACGAGGATTCCGCTGTCTGACCCATACCGATACAGATATTTTGAGAGCTGGTCGTCCACGACAACTTTGCCGTAATTACTGGGCGAGGAAGCGTGCATGAAATGCAAAACGCCGTCGCTCGTGCGCAGTGCCAGGCCCACATGCGCGGTCGAACGGAGCCCGTTTCGCTCGCGCGAAATCACGCCAATGACGTCGCCGCTGCGCAATTTCGGCTCGATGCTGGCGACCTGGCTTTTGGAATTTCATAGAGCGGCCGCGACGACACATTCGCTTCCATGCGCGCAAGCGGCCCGAGCAACGAGCGATTCGCAGCAAGATAACGATAATGCCGCCAGCCAACGGTCATCTCGCGCGCAGAATGCGGAACGCTGCGCCCGCCAAGCTGACGCGTCATGTCGCTAACCAAACCGCGGCGATCGTTATCGTAAAGCCAGTCTTCCAGGTAATGCAGCCGGGAAAGATAATCGCCCGTGCATTGGCCGCCGCGATAACGGTCCATCTCGATGTAGTACAGCAAACGTTCCGGAGTCCAATTTGATTCCGGTTCGTTCAACATTCGCGCAAAGCCAAGTGCCGTTTCGAAAAACGTCCAGCAGTCCATCCCGTAGAAATTCACCGAAGGCGATTCGATCCGGTTATCGATCTCGAGAGTGAAATGTTTGTAGCGGGTACCGACCAGCGCTTTTCCAACCGCCGCAGTCCGATCACCGATCGGTAGTGATTTCCAATTCTCCGATTTCGCCTTGGCAACCAGCCGGTTGAATTGGTCCTGTCCCTTGAACACCGTGCCGAACGGCAAGCGCGATTCGGACGCTATCCCGGCTGAACAAATCAAAAACAGTGTGACGCAGACCCTCCAGCTCCGCATGTGAAGAGATTAACTGAACGCCGGTTGTAGAAAGTTACAAGGTCAAAGGGTTAGAGGCTTAGAACGTCGAACGCTCGGTGGATCGCTATGTCTGAAGTTTGTAACGTTTTAACGCTTTCCACTTTGTAACTGTCCCATATCGTTCTAAGACCGTGCCAATCCGCTTTCCGAAAAAGAAACGGCGAAATATTGTTCGCCAGGCGCCAGACGGCGATACTCCTGTTCCAGCGGGGCGGCATTCCACCCGCGTCCGGCTGCGTCCGCGGTCCGATTGGCATAAACGCAATTTTCTGACCAGCGTTTTGATTCCATCGCTGTTCGTGAAGCGATCCGGCGAATACGTGCCGCCGCAATTTCCGAAGATCCGCGAAGGCGAGATCTGCATTACCTGGATCGGCCACGCTTCATTTCTCATCCAAACGCACGAGGTCAACATCTTGATCGATCCGATTTGGTCGAAATGGCTCAAGGTCATCAAACGATTGAAACGGCCTGGCTTCGAAATCCATCATCTGCCTTCGATTGACTTTCGTACTCGTGACGCATGCGCATTTTGATCACCTCGACCGGCGCACGCTGCGGCGCGTAGCTGCGAACCAACCGATCGTGGTTCCAACAGGCGTGGGAAACCTGGTCCACGATCTCGGGTTTCACATCGTGCACGAACTCGACTACTGGCAGACCGTCGAACTCGGGCCGCTCAAGATTTCGCTCACGCCATGTCACCACTGGGGAGCCCGGTTTCTTGCGGATTTGCACCGCGATTTCGGTGGGTTTGTGATCGCGTCGAATGGCCGCACGATTTTTCATTGTGGCGACACAGCTTATTTCCCGGGCTTCAAAGAAATTGGCGACCGCTTCAGTGTCGACCTGGCGTTGCTTCCCATTGGCGCCTATGAAGCGCCCACAGGCCGCGAAGTTCACATGAATCCCGAAGAGGCGGTAAGAGCTTTTCTGGAGCTGCGCGCCAAGACGCTAATCCCGATGCATTACGGGACGTTCCCTCTCGGTTTCGAGCCGCTCCACGAACCGCCGCAGCGATTGCTTGCAGCGGCACGCGCGCACGGAATCGAGAAAAAGGTGCTCGTGATGACCGAGGGCAAGCCAGTGGTGCTGTGAAAATTTTGATCGCCACGGATGAACACGGATGAACGGAGCGATCGGATGAGCGACGTAGAAGGCAAAGCCGCGAGGGCAAGCGGCGAGCGAGTCGGGACAAGCGAGTTTCAAACGGATCTTTTCCTGATCCGTGAAAATCCGTGTTAATCTGTGGCCAAATCTTACCGGCGCTTTCAGCCGGATTACTCGTCGTTGTCTTTTGTCTGATACTGCTCTGGCACAATCCGCTCGTTTTTTGGAATGACGATTACGAGTTGTCGGTGCTGCCAGTGTTCGCCGACATGGCGCGCAGTTGGTCCGAGGGTCATTGGCCGATCCTGAGTCCGTATTCCTGGGTCTGCGGCAATCTCGCGGGCGAATTTCAGTACGGCACGTTTTCGGTGTTCGTGAATGCGGCCGTCGTTTTGATCTGGAAATTTCCGCTCGCCTTTCCACAACAGGCGGCTGCGCTTTCGATCGCGCACCTTTTTATCTCGCGATTGGCGCATTTTTGCTCGCACGCGATCGCGGGTTTTCAGTCGCCTTATCCATCTTTGTCGCGCTGATTGCCTCGTTAAACGGTTGGATCATTTGCTGGGGGCGACCGATTGGTTCGGTGCGCTCGGCGCGTTCACCTGGCTGCCATGGGCGTGGTGGGGCGCGGAACGCGCTCTGGATTCGCGGCGAACGAAATGGCGATGCCTCTGGCCGGCGCCATTCGTTTATCTGCTCGTTACGGGCGGATTTCCCTACACGGTTTTAATGCTGCTGCTCCTCATTGCGTGGTTGTCGATCAAGTCACTGGTCCAAACTCGCAACATTTTCTCGATTCTGCCGCTGCTCGTCGGCGTGGCGCTCGGTTTTGGTCTTTCCGCACCCGCGTGGCTGGCGCTGCTTGATCTGGTTCAGGGTTCGGCACGCGAGTTGCAGTCCGCCGCAGCACATTGGCAATGGCGCGTTCCGCCTGCGGCGCTGCCGGGATTAATTCTGCCGTCGTGGACGGTGAACTGGACTGATTTTTCCTCGCGCAGTCGCCCACATGCGGCAGCCGAATTGGCTTGCGGCTTGGTCGCTCCCTCCGCGCTTATTGCCGGACTGATCTGGCGTCCGCGACTGGCTCGTTAGGCAAATCAAATGGGAGCTCGTATTGCTCTTGCTCGTGCTTTTACTCTGCATGACTCCAACCGCCGGCCTGTTCCGTTGGAGTTTTCGCTGGCTGCCATTTTTCCATCTCGTGCTGGCGATTTGCGCGGCGGAAGCCTTGCGTCTAAAGCCGGGGTCACCGACCCCGGCTACAGCGGCGCTTGGACTTGTCGTCTTGATAGGCGTCGCAGCGTTGATCTTCCACACAACTGGTTCGTACGCTTTTCCGCTCACTTGGATTGTTATTGGACTGGCTGCGGTTTGGGTTTGTTTGGAATTTCTGCCTACGCAGTTCCGATTCTCGATCGTTGGACGCCCGCCGGGATCACGTTTTGCGCCTTCCTCGCCACATATCTCTGCGTTCCGACGAACTGTGGAGTGCCGCGCTACAATTTTCTCAAGAACTGCTTAAACCTGCGCCGCTCGATCCACAGCGGCTTTATCTCAGCGTTTATCCATGGGCGGAGCTTACCTATTGTACAGCAAACAAACCGCGGACCGGTCGGCCAAACGCTACGGCCGGGAAGCACCTCGATGTGGGCCGGATTGCGATTCATCAATGGCTACAGCCCGATCCGCGCCGCAGGTGTGGCACGCGAATTTGCAAACCAGCATTCATGGTGAAATTAATCCCGATGTAGGAAGCCATTTACTGAATCATCAAGCCGGCAGAGATGGCGCAGCTGGCTTTGATGGGCGTGGACGGCATCGTCGTTGCGCGAGAAGTGAGTATCGCGCCCCAGCCGAGTTCTGAATGGGAACTGGTCGTTTCAACCGATGAAGGAAACGTCGTTTCATCGGCGCAGCGCGCCGTTCTCGCGCGTGCGCTCGGTCACCTCAATCGATTCGCGGCCTAACGAGCAGTTTGTGTTGGCGACGATCTCGCGGATTAATGACTCCCGAAATTTCGTGAACGCAGACATTGATGTCCCGGCTGGTGATCGGTCTGCACTTCTGACTTTTTCGCGTCCGTATTTCCGCGGATACAAAGCGCGCATCGGAGATCAGAAACTCGCCATCACGTCTTATCGCGGATTATTTCCAATTTTGGAAGTTCCAGCAGGCACACATGGTCGGCTTACGGTTGCGTATAGACCAGCTTGGTTGCTGTGGGGAGGCGGTGTTGCTGCCGTCTGCGGATTGATCGTTCTGCTCGGTGTTATCGCCGCGTGGCGTTACTCTTCTTCGACTCGAACGGAATCGCTGTCCCTGATTTCTTATGACAAGCGCGGCGCTCAGAGTTCTTTGGGATTTTCGAGCAGTTCGATCACGCGCTTTGAGTAAACGACTGGCGCCGCCGCCGTCGATGCTGCGATGATCGAAGCTTAAGGTGATTTGCGCTTCGGTTTTGGGGACGAATTCGTTTTCGTTTCGTCCCACGACGGAACCTTTTGCCGACGCCGAGGCCGAGCAGCAACGTTTGATCGGGCAGGGGAATCGGCGTGCCCCATTCCATTCCGAAAATCCCGAAGTTGGAAACGGTGGCGATGCCGCCGGCCTGCATGTCAGGCGAAATCCGCCGCTGTCGCGCGAGTTCGATCAATTCCTTGTATTTCGTCGTGAGATCGGCAAGCGAAGTTTTGTCTGCGCCACGAATGACTGGCACCATGATTCCGTCCTCGGCTTCCACAGCGATTCCGATGTCGATCGAGTTTGATTGCACCACGCGGTTTCCGATGAATTTCGCCGCCGCGGCAGGATTTTCCGCCAGCGCAAGCGCGAGCGCGCGCAGCGCGTAAAGGCCGAGGCCGGGCTTCGGATCGCGCGATTGGCGATCTTGCAGCGCCGGATCGAGATTCACTGATGAACCAATCGTTGAAAGAGGACGTGTCCAACTCCGACGCATCGCATCGGCCACGCCGGCGCGAATCTTTGAAGCTTCGTGCGCTGTCTGGTTCTCGATCTTGTGCAGAAAACTTTCGAGGTCTTTGATCGTCACCCGGTTGCCGGCGCCGGTTCCCATGATCCCTGCGAGATCAGCGGTTGTTAGCTGCAGTTCAGCCATGCGCGCGCGGACGCGCGGGGACATGAAGGTCGCGCCTTTCGTGATCGCTGGAACGGGCAGGCCGCCGGCCCGTTCGCCGTCGCCATCGCGCGCGGCGATCTTTCTTTCCCGCGCTGGAGCAACTTCCTGATCGGCGCGCGCAGGAATTTCTTCCGCGACTTCCTTTTGCGGCGGAGGCGCCGGCGCGTGTTTAGCGAACCGCGCAGCGTCTTGTTCGCTTGCTTCAATGTAGCCGAGCACCGCGCCCACGGGATACGTCTCCTTTAATTGCACTGTGATCTTATCGATCTTGCCTTTGCACGGCGTAGTCACGCCCATGACCGCTTTGTTCGTCTCGACGTCGATGATTTCCTGATCGTCCACAACTTCGTCGCCAGGTTTGACCTTGATATCGACGATTGTGGCTTCGGCGATTGATTCGCCAAGCTGCGGCATGATGATCGGGACTTGCGGCATAGATTCTATTCTCGGAGCAACGCGCGCGCTTTTGCGACAATGTTTTTCGCGTTCGGCCGATGCGCGCTCCAGAGATTTGGATGATACGGAATCGGTGTGTCTTTCGCGTTGAGACGTCGGGGCGCGGCATCGAGCAGATGAAAGCCCTGGCTGGTGACCCGTGCGATGACCTCCGCGTTCGTGCCGCCCCAGGGAAATGATTCGCCGACGCAAAGCAAGCGGCCGGTGCGCGCGACAGATGCAAGCACGGTGTCGGTGTCCAACGGCTTGACCGTGCGTAGATCGACAACTTCAACCTCGAGACCTTCGCGCGCGAGTTCCTCCGCAGCGGCGAGAGATTCCTGCGTCATTGCGCTGTAACTCACGATCGTGAGATCGCGCCCTTCGCGCGCAATACGCGCACGTCCAGTCGGCAAACCTTTGTCCGGCAATTTGTCGGCCTTGAGATGGTAATAGAGATATTTGTGTTCGCAGTAAACGACAGGATCATCGATTGCCACAGCTTCTATCAACATCGTGTAAGCGTCTTCCACCGTGGCCGGCGTCATCACGATGAGACCGGGATAATGCGCGTAAAGCGATTCCATCGATTGACTGTGAAACGGACCGCTTCCCTTTGTTCCGCCGGAAGGCAAACGCACGGTGATCGGCACCGGCACGCCTGTTCGCCAGTAATGCGTGCCTGCGTTGTTGAGAATCTGGTTCAGGGCGATGCTTGAGAAATCCGCAAACTGCATTTCGACAATCGGCCGCATTCCCTGCATCGCAGCGCCAATGGCAGTGCCGACGATCGCATCTTCACTGATCGGCGTGTTCAACACGCGCTCCGGAAATTCCTTTGCCAAACCTTTCGTTGCTTTGAACGCGCCGCCAAATGCCCCGCCGACATCCTGTCCGTAAATGAAAACGCGATCATCGTCGCGCAACAGTTTTGCCTGCGCTTCCCGGATCGCTTCGAGATAAGTGATGCTCATGCGGCAATGACGAAATCCGAATGACGAATGACGAAACAATATCGAATGACGAATGACCAAAATGGTTGACGACAGCGTTCGTCATTTGAGCATTTGGATTTCCTTCGACATTCGACATTCGTGCTTCGTCATTCCTCGTCCGACGTGATCGACAAGATCGCGCGTGGATAACGCGCACCAATCTTCTTTGTCGGCTTCCGGCACGGCTTCTTTTGAGCGGTGGCAACTGCCTCGTCCACCTGCGCGACGGCGTCTTTGCGCCATTCGGCCAGCGTGTCCGGATCCAGCAGATTGGATTCGATAATCGTTTGCTCGGCGACCTTCACACAGTCCCGCGCAAACGCCTGACGCTTCATCTCTTCGGACACGTAGCTGGCGTCATCGTGTTCGCCATGACCGGAAAGTCGCAGCACGGAGGCAACGACCAACTGTGGCGGACGCCCTGCACGCGCGCGTTTGACCGCGCCGCCAATTACATCCAGGCACGCGGCAAGATCGGTTCCGTCCAGATTGTAACCTTCGAATCCGTATCCAATCGCCCGTTCCACCAAATCATCGCACGCAAATTCGCGGTCGTTAGGCGTCGAGTACGCGTAATGATTATTTGTCGCGACCACCACGAGTGGCACCTGTTCCACCGCGGCAATGTTCATTCCTTCGTGAAACGCACCGGTTTGCATCCCCCTTCGCCGATACACGTGAGGCCGACAAAATCTTTCTCTCCTCGAAATCGCTTCGCCATCAACGTGCCGACGGTAACTGAAACCATTGCGCCGAGATGACTGATCATCGCCAGTTCGTTATCGCGCGGATGCCCTCGATGAATATTGCCGTCGCGCCCGCGCATCGGGCCGAGGCGCGAGCCGAGATACGTGCGCGTGACGTCGACTAGCGGTTCGCCAAACGCAGATCGCCCGGCCTGGTCGCGAATCAACGGCGCAAAAATGTCGCCTTTTTCTAAAAACAAACCGCATGCGACGCTGACTGCTTCCTGGCCCTTACCGATGTAAACGCCGCCCGTAATCTGACCGCCGCGGTAAAGACTAACGAGCTTTTCCTCGAGCGTACGTGTCAGCAGCATCCAGCGAAACGCTTCGAGAAAACGCTCGTGGGGAGGCGCGGTTTTGTCCGCAGCAGCTTCGCCCAGCGATGCGGACGCGCGCTTTTTTCTTTTAACTTTGCGGTCCGCTGGGCCGTCTGAAGCATCGCGTCATTTTAGCCAAGATCGGCAACTGCGCGCAAAGTTTTTTGTGGCACTGGCCGTCTTGGTTGCAGCAACTAGGTGGAGCCGTCGCGCTCCTGCGCTCGTTAGAATTCTTATTGAGGTTCAGCAGGCTGGAAGCCCGCTGCCACACTGGCAAGATGCCTGTGCTACTAACGCGCTGCGAACGCGAGGCGCCGCTGCGTCGGCGCGTGCTCGCCGCCGTTTGAGGCTGCTTCAGTGACAGGTTGCGCCGGGGCAGTCAGTTTGACGCCGACCAACTTGCTCACGCCGCGCTCTTCCATCGTCACGCCATACAGGACATCAGCTTTGGCGATCGTCCGTTTGTTGTGCGTGATGATGATGAATTGGCTCTGCTGCACGAACCGGTCGAGCACGCGGATGAAGCAGTTAATATTGTTTTCATCGAGTGGCGCATCCACTTCGTCGAGAATGCAGAACGGGCTTGGGCGCACCATATAAATCGCAAACAGCAACGCGACGGCGGTCATTGCACGTTCGCCACCACTCAACAGCGACACGCTTTGCAATTGTTTCCCCGGCGGCTTGGCCGTGATTTCGATGCCGCAGTTCAGCGGGTCGTTCTCGTCCAGCAGTGACAAGTCCGCGCGCCCGCCACGGAATAACTCGCCAAACATTTCCCGGAAATTCGCCCGGACTTGCTCAAAGGTTTCGGCAAATAGTTTCCGTGTTGTGGAATTGATGCGCGCGATCACGTCGAGCAGTTCGCGCTGGGAATTCGTAAGATCGGTGTTTTGCGCTTCGAGGAACTTGTAACGCTCCTCGAGTTCGTCGTACTCGTGCACCGCCTCGAGGTTCACTGGTCCCATGTTGTCCAGCTGTGTTCTGAGGTCGGCGATAAGCTGTTCCAAATCCGCGGGGACGAGCTCCTCTTTCGCTGTCGCCACGCCTTCTCGTGTGTCGGTCTCCACGCTCCCCGGATCATCCGGGCTGGCGCGTTTTTCAGTTGCGCGCGCAAAACTTTTTCGAACCCGGGCTGATCTCGCGCGAATCCGCGAAGATCGATCTGGTAGCTGCGGGAAATGTGCGCGAGGAGATTGTCGACCTTCATTTGGAATTGCGATTCCCGGACCTGCCCCTGTGCGCGTCGGTCCTGTAATTCGCCTAACGAGTCTCGCACACGGCGCAGTTCGCTTTCCCGATCGGAAATCGCGGCAAGTCGTGTGGCGCGCTGGCCGGCGATTTTCGCGCTATTCGCTTGTGCTTCGTCACGCTGCGCCGTTTGAGTTTTGATCAGCGTTTCAGATTCACGCGACTCCTCAGCCTGCGTAGCTAATTTCCGTTCGTACATCGCGATGTCCGCCTTCCGCACTGTGATCAACTCGGCCAGCTCGGCGTCGCGCGCGCTCATTGGTTCGCGTTGCGCAATCAAATTTTCATGCCGCTGGCGGTCGGTTGCGACGCCCAGCCGCAGTTCATTGGTCCTCTCGGCTAACTCTTCCTCGCGCAGCACGGTCTTCTTCTGCGCGGCTTCGAATGCGGCTAACTCGGTCTTTTGATTGGCCAATTGATCGCGCCCCGATTTGAAGATCCCGCTCCACATGCGCGATCCGTTCGTCGGCCGCCGCAATCTGGCGCTCCAAAGCGGTTTTTCCGATTGCAAAGTATCGATTTTGCGTCCGGCCTCGCTCAGTTCGCGCTGAAGCCGCGAAGCGGTTTCAAGAGCGGTTTTCGCGTCGTCCCGCCTGGCGGAGACTGAATCGTGTTCCTTTGCCAGAGCAGCTTCTTCTTTTGCCAGATCGGCGATCTGCGCTTTGCGCTCGAGCAAAGAGGCCGCGCGGACTTCGCTGCTTCCCGTGAAAACGATTCCCTCTCGGGAAACATATTCGCCGGCGAGCGTGGCCATCGCCAGAGCAGGTTCTACGCTTTTTGCACTCGAGCGCCTGTTCGAGTTCCGGAAAAATTACGACGTCGCCGAGCAACCGCGTGACGAGTGCCTCCAGCGGTTTCGGTGCACTCACCTTGTCAGTAGCCCACGCGAGCGCCTCCGATGGCAGAACTTTTTGCGACGCTTGCGGCGCGGCCGCTGTCAGCTTGGGGATAAGCAGCGCGGCGTGTCCCAGCTTTTTTTCTTTAGATGACCAATTATTTCGGAAACAACTTTCGCATCTTTTAGGATGATGGCGTGCAGATTACGGCCCAGCGCGGCTTCGATCGCCTGAATGAATTTTGGATCAACATCGAGTTGCGCAACGAGCGAACCGGCAATCGCGTCCCGGAATTCTTCGGAACCGTTGACGCCCTTGAGCAGAGCTTGCGAACCTTCGGCGAGGCCTTCACCTTCTTCATTCAGCTGACGCAACACGTCCAGGCGCGATCGCTTTTCGGCGAGTGTGCGATGGAGCGTGGTAAGATCCTGTTCCGCTTGCGCGACTAGTTTCTCCTTTTCGCGAAGGCTGGTCTCGACATCGAGCGGTTGACGACGGGCGGCTTTCAGCGAGACAGCGATTTGCCCGACGAGTTCTGTCGCGCGCTTCAGTTAACGCTTCGATCTCTTTTAGGAGTTGTTCAACTTGTGCGTGAGTCAATTCACGGCGCGCTTTGGTTCCGGTGAGTTCCTCTTCGAGCGCCGAGATCCGGCTTTCGGATTTCGAAAGCGCGAGTTGCAATTCTTGCAACCGCGTCACGCGATCGCTCCGTTTCTTGTGGATTTCTCCAGCCAGAGCTGATAGCTCGGTCAGCTCGGCTTCCTTTTCTTTCAAGTGCTGCTCGATTTCCGCGATCGAACTGTTCGTTTGCTTGATTTGAGCTTCCTGCTGGTGGCGTTTGTTTTCAGCCTCAGCGATGTCGCGCCGAGCGCGGTCGATTAATTCGGCCAGTTCCTGCGCGCGCTGACGGTTGAACTCGATGCGGTTGCGGTGCGTTGCAATCTCGCTGTCCAGTCGCTGCACTTCTGCACGGGACTCGGCGATCTCGGTGTCGATCTTGTCCAGCGCGCCGCGTTCTTCGGCGAGCGCGGTTTCGCCGCTATCGATTTTCGCGCGCGACGGTCTTCTCGCTGTCCATCAGACGTTCGATTTCTTTCCGCGACGCGGCCAGGTCGCGCTCGAGCGAAGCGAGCTGTTTGCAAGCATGATGTGTCTCAAGCACACGGAGATCTGCGTGCAACGCCTGATAGCGTCGCGCTTTCCCCGCTTGTCGCTGAAGTGAGCCGATCTGGCGTTTAACCTCTTTGATTACGTCCCCGATGCGCAACAGATTCGCGTCCGTTGCCTCCAGCTTTCGGAGCGCCTCGCGCTTTTGCGTTTTATATTTCGTGATCCCGGCTGCTTCTTCGAAAACCGCGCGCCGATCTTCGGGACGCGAGCTCAAAATCATGTCGATTCTGCCTTGCTCCATCATGGAGTAAGCGGTTCGCGCGATCCCGGTGTCGGCGAAAAGACCTTGAATGTCGCGAAGGCGGCACGGCGTTTTGTTCAGCAAATATTCGGAATTTCCATCGCGATAAACTCGGCGCGTCACGCGCACGTCATGCCACTCGATTCCGAGTTCTTCAGCGCAGTCGGTGAATGTGAGTGAGACCTCCGCAAATCCCACCGGCTTGCGTGTATCGGCGCCGTTGAAGATCACGTCAGCCATTTCGTCGCCGCGAAGCGATTTGGCGGATTGCTCCCCCAGCGCCCAGCGTACGGCGTCGAGCACATTGGATTTTCCGCAACCGTTCGGGCCGACTATCGCGGTGACGCCCTCATGAAAATTGAAGACAGTTTTATCGGCAAACGATTTGAAGCCGAATAGCTCGAGCGATTGTAAATGCATTTTGGGCCAAACCCCGGGCCTTCGGAGCCTCAATACAGCAGGCTTATTTGGGTTACAAGCGGAAAATCACACAATTTGAAGGGGTTCCGGGGCCACCCGGCCACAGGATATTGTGGGTCCGTGACGATTGCGGCATCCATTAGCACCCCCAAGCTGCAATTCCCGCCCATTTTGAAAAGCACCGTCCCTGGCGCGTGGAACTTAACTCGCACTCTTGCCTTGGACAACTCAATCACTGAGGATGCGCCGATGGGAAATGAATCGACGAGCTCCCTCGAACAAGCCGAGCGCGTTGATCATCAATTGGTTCGCGGCATTGGAATTCCAGCTCTCACCGCGAATATCGTCAGCTCGACAATTGGTGCTGGAATTTTCGTGATCCCAGCGACGGTTGCGAAGGGACTGGGATCCGCGGCGCCACTCGCATTTGTCTGCTGTGCGATTGCCATGGTCTTGTTCGTCACATGTTTCGCGATTGCCGGCAGCCGCGTTTCGTTGACCGGCGGTCTTTACGCGTATGTCGAGGTGGCGTTCGGGCGCTATGTGGGATTTCTCGCCGGGATGCTTTATTTTCTCACGGCACTCGGCGCGGTTGCCGGCGTCGTGAACGTATTGGCAAACTCTGTCGCTCTGGTGGTGCCGTTCCTCGGCGGTCCCGTGATGCGGATTATCGTGATGTTCGCGGTCTATGCTTCCCTCGTATTGATCAACATTCGCGGCGTCCGCGAGGGCGCCGGTGCCGTCACCGTGATCACATTGGCCAAGCTTCTGCCCCTGTTGTTGTTCATTTGCGTCGGAATATTTTTTATTCATGCGCCGAATCTTGCCTGGAGCGGTTGGCCGAGCAGCAAGTCGTTAGGCGACGCCGTTATCCTTTTGATTTTCGCTTTCGTGGGGATCGAGGTGGCATTGATTCCAAGTGGAGAAGTGAAAAACCCGGCGCGTACCGTTCCCCGGTCCGCTTATCTCGCGCTGGTGATCACGACGATCATCTACCTGATGATCCAACTCGTCGCGCAGGGCACGCTCGGTCCCGATCTCGCGAACCATCCCGCCGCGCCTCTCGCTGAATCGGCGGCGACATTCCTTGGCAACCTGGGCCGCATGATTCTTCTGGCTGGTGCGAGCATCTCCGCATTTGGATTTGTGACGAGCGATATCCTGAGTTCGCCGCGAATGATCTTTGCTTTCGGCCGCGACGGCGCGTTGCCGCAGTTTTTCGCGCATGTCCACCCGCGCTATCGGTCACCGGATGTCGCGATTATTACGTACGCAGCGCTCGCGTTCTTGCTTTCAATTAGCGGCACGTTCGAGCGACTGGCGGTCCTTTCGAATGTCGCGGTTTTGTTGATGTATCTGCTCTGCTGCGCTGCTTGCTGGGTTTTGGTGCAACGGGATGTGCGCTCGGATGGTAAGCCGTTCAATTTTCCTGGAATGAAAATTGTGCCTGCGCTGGCGATCCTCGCCATCGTTTGGATTCTCGCTCACGCCACGGTTCGCGAATTCCTCGTGACTGGAATCGTGCTGGCGCTGTCGTCAGTTTTCTATTTTGCGCGTACAGAGTTTCGCCGGAAAGCGTAGGCAAACGGCAAAAACCGATTAGCTTCTCGCCATGCGCGATAATTATCTCGAAGAGTATTATTCGTTCCTGCGGTTTCCAAGCGTCTCGACTGATGACAAGCACAAGGAAGAGTTGGTCGAGTGTGCAAACTGGCTGGTGAACAAGCTCAACAGGATCGGTCTGCAAGCGCAGCTTGTACCTACGAAACGTCATCCCATCGTCTGGGCCCGCAATGAACACCGGCCCGGGCGTCCGACAGTTATGATTTACGGCCATTACGATGTGCAGCCGCCGGATCCTCTGGAACTTTGGGATTCACCGCCGTTCGAGCCTGTCTTGAAGAACGGCTACGTGTTCGCGCGGGGCTCCACGGACAACAAGGGCCAAATCCTTGCGCACATTCTCGGAATTCAGGAAACGATTGAAGAGCATCGTGAGCTGCCGGTGAATTTGCATTTGGTGATCGAAGGCGAGGAGGAGATCGGGAGTGCGAACCTCGGCCCTTTTCTAAGTCAAAATCGCGAGGCCCTGAAGTGTGACGTGGCAGTCGTTTCCGATACGGGAATGATCGAGCGTGGCGTGCCGACCATGAGTTATGGCCTGCGCGGCGTAACCGCGCTTGAGGTCAAAGTGACCGGTCCGAAAATGGATTTGCACTCAGGCGTTTTTGGCGGGGCCGTCGCAAACCCAATCACCGCATTGGCCCAAATGCTCGCAACACTTCACGATCGCGACGGTCGCGTGGCGATTGCAGGGTTTTACGATCGCGTTAAACCACTCGAAGACTGGGAGCGCGAAGCGTGGCGCAAACTTCCGGTCGACGGTGACAAACTGATTCGCGAGGAGACAGGTGTGCCCGAGCTTTCGGGGAGGCCGGATACAATTCAGTGGAACGCATCTGGGCGCGGCCGACTGCCGAGATCAACGGAATCGGCGGCGGATATCAGGGGCAGGGGACAAAGACGGTGATCGCCAGCCACGCGTTTGCGAAGCTGACGTTCCGTCTCGTTCCCGACCAGAAGGGCGAGGAAATTCTGGAACTGGCGAAAACGCATTTGGAAAAAATCTGCCCAAAGGGTGTTACAATGGAAGTTACCATGGGCCACAGCGGCCCGTGGTATCTCACTGATCCGCACTCGGCGATGGGCGAAGCGGCACAACGCGCATTGCGCAAAGCGTTCAACCGCGACGCCGCGCTCATCCGCGAAGGGGGCAGCATCCCGATTGTCTCCGAATTCCGGGAAATTCTCGGCGTCGAAACGCTGCTCATGGGACTCGCCTTGCCCGATTGCCGCGCACACTCACCTAACGAAAATTTTCCTCTCGAAAATTTCGAAGGCGGAATTCGCTTGAACAAAGCAATCCTGCAAGAGCTCGCGCAGTCGTAACACAGACATCTTGTCTGTGGGGCCGGCAGGCATCCTGTCCGCCACCTGGACGGACTCGCCGTGGCGAGCCTGCCGAACTCCTCACGTGCTGTAGACTGCGCTGTCTCGATGGCATCCGGCGGAACTACTGGACTCGATTCTCCGCTGAGGACAGCGGACACTACAGCGTCGAATTATGAAATGGCTTCTGATTCTGGTGATCTTGTTCGGCGCTTGATGCTGCGTTCCGCCGAAGAGTCGTTAGGTCAAAATCAAAGACTTCGAGCCTGATCCAACGCCGAGTTCAAACATCGAAAACACTCGACGAAGCAAGCCGACACCTACTCCAACGCCAACTGCTTCGCCAAAATCAAAGAAGGCTTCGCCGACTCCATCCCCGACGCCGAAGAGCAAATCAAAGCGCAAGAAAACGTCTCCTACTCCAACACCGGACGAATCGCCGTCGGCAACAGAGACTCCGTCCGCGAGTCCGGCGGAATCACCCGAAGCTGGTCGAGGGAAAAAAGGCTGGCCTAACGTGAGTCTTTCGCCGGATGCAATAGAAGGTTACGAGAAGGACCCGCCCAAAGTTCGCCAAATCCTGGACGCCGGGCTCGCGCTAACAAAACAAAATCTGGGCTACACCTATGGTTCTGCCGATCCCGCGAACGGCGGCATGGATTGTTCCGGTTTCATTTATTACCTGCTTAAGCAAAACGGCTTCCCCGACGTGCCGCGCGATTCCAGCCAGCAATATGTTTGGGTGCGCAAAGCGGGAAATTTGTATGCGGTCCTGAGTCGCAAGGAGGATTCATTCGAATTCGATGACCTTAAGCCCGGCGACCTGCTTTTCTGGCGCGGCACCTACAACATCGATCGCGACCCGCCGATCACGCACACGATGATTTATCTCGGCCGCGAAAAACGAACGAATAAGCGCGTCATGATCGGATCGAGCGACGGCCGCACATACGATGGCAAACAACGTTGGGGCGTCAGCGTTTTCGATTTCAAAATGCCGCCGCCACCCAAAAGCGGCGACGCCAAAATCAGTCCAGTCTTTGTCGGCTACGGGCGAATCCCGGGCTTAAGTGAGGATTGAGACACCAGATGTTTAAAGACGGGCCGATCTCAACGGTCGAGCCGTTCCGCGGTCGGACTACTTCTGCCACCTCACAGATGGGAAGACCAAATTACTGCTCGTCCCTAATTTCGAGAGGGCTCGGGGACGCTTGGGCCTCTGTTGCCGACGCCGGTTGAAGAGAAGAGCGATGAATGCGACCTCCGTATCCAACAAACGCAATCGCAATTAGGACGAAGATCACAATGAGGACGACGCGCTGTTCATTTTTTGAGAGCTCGAAGATCTGGAGCAAGCGTTTCATTTCATTTCATTGGCGTGCATGTCATACGCTGCGTGTCATGTTGAGCGAAGCGAAACATCTCTGGCTATCCTCTGTGCCGTTGATCATCTAATCAGAGATTCTTCGCTTCGCTCAGAATGACAACAACGGCTACGCTTCATTTTTTGCGTAGCGGATTGGATCTGTGATTCCGGCTTCGCGAAAGCCTTTGAGCCGCAGGAGACAGGAATCGCATTCGCCGCAGGCGAGACCTTCCGGCGTCGGATCGTAACAACTGTGGGTGAGCGAAAGATCGACGCCGAGCTCGACTGCTTTGCGAATGATCTCGGCTTTGGAAAGTTTGATCAGCGGCGTGTGAATCTGGAAGCGTCGGCCTTCGACACCGGCTTTGGTTCCGACATTGGCGAGGTTCTCGAACGCTTCGATAAATTCCGGCCGGCAATCGGGGTAGCCGCTGTAGTCGATTGCGTTTACGCCGATGAAAATGTCATTGGCCGGAATCACTTCCGCCCAGGCAAGCGCGTACGCGAGAAAGATGGTGTTGCGTGCGGGGACGTATGTGACCGGGATGCCGTCGGTGATTTCTTTCTCGGAACGCTGCTTCGGCACGGCGACATCGTCCGTGAGCGCGGAGCCGCCGAAGACGCGCAGGTCGATTTTCGCGATGCGATGCTCTTTTACGCCTAACGAATTGGCGACGCGTCGAGCCGCTTCCGTTTCGATCTGGTGACGCTGGCCGTAATCAAATGACAGGGCGTATGTTTCGTAGCCTTCCGCGATTGCGATTGCCAGCGTGGTTGCCGAATCGATTCCGCCACTGAGGAGAACGACGGCGGGTTTCATTTATCGCCCGACACGGTCATCCTGAGCAAAGTCGAAGGATCCCGCAGAACAGTCGCTTGGTTTCGCCTCGGGATTCCTCGACTTTGCTCGGAATGACAGTGAATCATCGACGATCGCGTCCCGGTTCGCTGTCCGGATACTCGGCGCGGACGGTCAGCGCGATTCCGCCGCGCGCGGAGAATTGGGCGGTGACGATCGCCTCGCGCGGCGCACAGGCTTTCACGAAATCGTCAAGAATGCGGTTTGTGACGGCTTCATTGAATGCGCGCTCGTTGCGATACGAGGCGAGATAGAATTTCAGTGACTTGCTCTCGACGCAGAGACGGTCGGGCACGTAATCGATATCGATCCTGGCGAAATCGGGCTGGCCTGTGACCGGACAAACGGAAGTGAAATCGTCTGTTTCGAAATGAATACGGTAATTTCGTTCAGGAGCAGGATTCGGAAACGTCTCCAGGCGCGCTTCGGCTGGTGAGGCGGGAAGTCTCGCGTCACTCTGTCCGAGCAATGTTAATTCGACCTGCGCGTTTTCGTTTTTGCCACAACAATATCAAAGTTTGCCGGGAGACGACGTGTCGGTCAATGGTATCTGCTAGCGCCAAAGGCGCTGTCTCATGCTAGCCTGGGGCATCGCCCCAGGAATCCAAATTAGCATGTGAGCCAGCGCTGAAAGCGCGTTTCAATCTGGTCGATTATTCTCTGAATGTTGTGCCCGCAAGTGAATCGCGCTTTCAGCGCTTGCGGCTTTCCACTCGCACGATGAACCTGGGGCGTCGCCCCAGGCTGCCGCTGAGTCCTGCGCCTTTGGCGCTCAACACGGTCAATCGCCGCTATCCTCGCTGGAAATGCGCGCAAATCGTTGGCCACGTCTGGATATTTCGCCGCGAGCGCTTCGACATCGCCGATTTCGACGTCGACTTTCTCTACGCCGGGCCATTCGAGTTTGAAAATCGAACGTCGAACATCGAACGTCCAACTCCGACGGGATTCGCGAGCAGGCATCGAATCGGCTCATGGACATCGAACCTGAAATTTCTAACAACAAAAATCGAACAAGCGTGATCGATGTAATCGCCCACGACTCGAAAACGGGCGAGGCGGTTCTTGTAATGAACGAGCCTAACGAGTGGGATGGCTCGGATGAGCAACTGCTTTCGTTACAGGAGCGGTTCAACGCGTACGTTTCATTTTTGCTCGATGGCGAAATGGAGTCCGGTCATCCGGAGCTCGCCGGCAAACCGGCGCGGATTGAGGTGCGTTGCACGCACATGCCGGATTCGCGAGCGCTCGAGTTGCTTGGGTTGATTCACGACCAGCTTGGCGTTTCAAGACATAAAACTTGAAGTCGTCGTGCGAAATGAAGCTGCAGGGCCGTAGCGTCCGCCTTGCGGCTCCGGCGGGTTAGAGTCTTGCAAGCATCGTCATCCTGAGCGGAGCGAAGCGGCAGTCGAAGGATCCCGCAGAATAGCCTAAGGTCGCGCCACGGGATTCCTCGACTTCGCTCGGAATGACGCGATTCAAGGCTTCGTCGATTCCAATCGCGCGAAGAAATCGTCGAACAACGAGTCGTAAATTCGGCTGCGCTCAGGGTGATATTGGACCGCGAGTCCGAACGGGTATTTGCGCAGCCGCACCTGCTCGATGATGCCATCATGCGCGGCCCACGCCTCCACTTCCAAGTCGTCGCCTAATTGATCGATCGCCTGGTGATGCGCGCTGTTCACTTTGGGAAAACGATGAGATGCGCCACGCGCACTGCGCAACGGCTGAACATCCCGTTGCTTTTGCTCGGGCAAATTATGCCCTTGGATGTCGAGCTTGAGCGTGCCGCCGAGTGCGACGTTGAAGACCTGAAGACCTTTGCAAATTGCCAGAATCGGCAACCCGCGCGAGAGCGCGTTCTGGACAGCCTGAAACTCCCAGCGGTCGCGCTCTGGATCGATCTGTTTATCCAACACCGAAGGATCGGGAACGTCCTGCCGCAGAAATTCCGGGGAAATATCGGAGCCGCCTGAGAGTAAAAGGCCGTCCATCTCATCGAGCGGAACATTTCGAGTGCGCGCGTTCCAAACTTTGATGTCAGGATGTTTCGCAAAAATTGTGCGAAAGGATTTAGCGTCTTTTGACGGATCCAGGTAGCCAGATTTGGCATTGGGCGAATTTGCGACTTGCCAATGGCCATGTAAAGAGCACTTCGATGTTGAGCGTGGATGTATCCAACGGGTTACGCGAGGAACTGGAAGCCCTGGCTCTCAAGAACAAAGCTCGAGCCATCGGAGTAGCACTGCACGATCTCGAGACCGGATTCCGATTTTCGTTGCGCGGCGACCGGTGGTTTCATGCTGCAAGCACGATCAAAGTCGCAGTGCTCCTTGCAGTATTTCGAGCGGCAGACCAGGGCCGGCTTCGGCTCGATGACTCGTTACACGTGCGAAACCGTTTCTTCAGCGCAGCAGACGGATCGGTCTTTCGCGTCAGCCAGGATCGCGACGCGACGCCGGAACTATACGCGGCTATTGGACGGACCGCGAAGATCTCCGCGCTTGCGCACGCAATGATCTGCGGGAGCAGCAATCTCGCGGCCAATTTGCTGCTCGATTTTGTGGGTGTGGAATATGCGCGGACGGTTCTGCGGGAAGCGCAAGTTGACGGGGTTGAGCTGCGGCGAGGCGTGGAAGACCACGGTGCACACGAGCGCGCGATAAACAATGAAGCGACTGCCGACGGGTTGTTGAGTTTGTTGTCAGCGATCCGCGGTGATTTTCTTACGCCCGAAAGCAAACGAGAGGTGATCCGCATTCTGCTGGAGCAACGATTCAACTCGATGATTCCCGCCGGGCTTCCAGCCGCATGCCACAGTCGCGCACAAGACCGGCGAGAAATTTCGACTGCCTGCCATGACATTGGAATCGTCTATTTGCCCGAACGCGAACCATACATCGCCGCCATTTTAACTGAATTTGATCCGGACAGAGAGGGGCGGCGCGAAACAGTCGCAGCTATTTCCGAAACTATTTATCGGTCGCTGCTGCAAACGAAGCCGAAATCAAATGAGGACTGAGTTTCTGCGGCCGATTGACGGTTTGCGTCTGGCTGAAGAGTATCGCGCGCTGTTGCGACCGGGCGAAAGCGAGGCTGGTGCCAACGGCACTGTTCATCGTCTGCCGCGTTTCTTCTATGAAATTGGCAGCTGGGAGGAAGCGCATGAAATTCGGCTGGCGCCGCACTTCACGCTCGCGGAATTGATGCTCGTCGACTGTCGCGAGGCGAGGCTTCTCCTAAGCCAGTTCCCTCATTACGTGCCGTGTGCAATCCTTTTGCTTGCCAGATTCCTGGAGGACTTCCGGCGCGAAGTTGACGCGCCGGTGTTCATCAGCGCAAACGGCGGATACCGCTCGCCGGCGCATCAGATTGGAGGCGCAAAAAGCATTCATGCGTGGGAGTACAGCGGCAAATATCTACCGGATTGGCGATACTTTCCTGTCCGACACGAAGTCGATTGAGAAATATCGGACGATCGCAGCGTCGCTTAGTCCGGCTGTTTTTGTTCGGCCATTCGGACGTGAAAAAGGACAGACCAGCGACCACCTCCACATCGATTTAGGATACGTGAGGTTAACTCCGCGCGAATGCAGCGAAGCGAGTTAGTCTCGCGTTGAGCAGATGAAGGACCGCCGAACAGAACGCGACACGCATCGTCTTCGCCTTCGCACGCTTGGGGCAACGCCGCCGCGAGCGGTGATCGGGTTGGAAGCGGAATTTAATCTTTTCGTTAATGGACGCAGACGGCGTCCGGAAAAAGTCTTTGGTGATCCCAGCCGTCTGGTGCGACGGCGAATGATTCCGCGCACCGGCAAATCGTTTCAATTGCCCGCGGGCGGTGCAATTTATTTCGACACCGGCGTGATCGAAGTCGCCACGCCCATTGTTGAACTCGAGCCGGGCTGTTGTTATCGCGCGACGCGTTTGTTGTGGGAGCAGATCCGCTATCTGCGACGGGAGCTGGATCACTGGGCCAGGCGACACAAATGTCAGTGCACGCTTCAGGGCTTCAGCGCGCATTACAATTTTCGTTTCCAACCGCGCGGAAATCAAAGCTTCGAAATGCCACGAAGCTTGCGTATCTGCTGGCACACATCCTGCCGGTGCCGGTGATTTTGCTGGCAACGAACCGGCAGAGCAGCGCAGTCGGTGTGCGCCCGCGCGGAAACCGGATCGAAGTCACAGTTGATTTCACGCCGGACCCCGCGTTGATGCTGGCAACGTACTGCGTTCATCGCGGGCGCCATGGAAACCGTGCTCCGCTGGGAAGATTTTGGACTAAGACAATTGGGGCGGCATGGACTCCCTCGCATCGCGCGATTTCATCTGCGAAAACATTCGTCGCGACGCGGTTGGCGCGTCACCGCTGATTCGTTAGGCCAAAATCCATTCACATCTGATATCAACGAGTCCCTTTGGAAACTGCGTGACGGGCGCACGCTAAGCCTGCGTGCGATTGCGGCTGAAACTTTGCGGCCGTTTCGCCAGCGAATTCGACAGATCAGTGATTCGAGCACACTGGAGCACATCGCCGCGGTGTTCGCCGGAGATGCGCGCTCACTTCTCGACTTCGAGAAGCGCCCCGACGCTTATGACGACGTCGGGCATGGAATTGATTGGGGTCGCCGCCGGATGCGACGCTGGCCACGGTCCAAATACGAAAAGGTCATCCATCGCGTGATCGCGCGCGAACCGATGCGTATTGGACAGAAACGCTATCGGGTAGATCGGATGAACGGCTGGTATGAGATCGAATTTCGAGAAGTGGGAACCAAACGTCGCCGCACGTTTAATCTCGATGAGCTTGTGCGGTTGTCAGCTGCGAGAAAGCCAACTGCCGGCTGCGTCACGGAAACGCAAACCGTCAAAAGACGGCAGAAAGCGCCGCGCAGCTGACGGAGCACAGCCATCTTGGCTGTGGGTCGGCTGTCATCTGCCTGACGAGCGGGAATGTGACGACCAGGCGGGACGCACCGGTTGCCCCACAGGCAAGATGCCTGAGCTCGAGCAGCAGCTCCGACGGCTGGAAGCCGTCGTTCCAATTAGCTCCCGCACGTATTTCACGGGCGGGCTGCCGTAAGAGATTACCTGGTCGTTGTATTTTTGAGATTGAACTGGTCGCCGAGTTTTTCTGTTCGGCAGCGCGCAAATCGAGATGCTCCGTGGCGCCGACGAAGTAGGTGGAGAGTTGCGCGGAAGTAAGCCGGGCGCGTTTCCATTTGGCCACCGCTTCGCCCTCCTGCTGGTAACCTTCTTTGGTCATCAAATCCATCGCTTCCTTCTCACTCATGTTTCCGGCGTGGATGCTTTGATCGAGAATGGCGTTGCAAATCGCGCGCAGCCGCATCTTCAATTGCTGCATCTTCACCTCGGGTCCGCCGTATCCCTGTTCCGCCATCACCTGTTCGCAATAAACCGCCCAGCCCTCAATGAAGGGTCCGCTCTGGAAAATTGCGCGAACCAGCGTCGGCGCGCGGAATTCATTCGAGCGCGCGAGTTGCAGAAAATGCCCCGGCATCGCCTCATGCACGGTCAAATCGCGAATCATATAGTTGTTGTATTCGCGGAAGAACGATTCCTTTCGCTCTTTCGACCAGTCCTTCGGTGTAGGGGCGACAGCGAAAAATGTTTTGCCATTTTTCTCGAGCGGCCCCGGCGCATCGCAATACGCAATGGCGACGCCGCGTTTGAATTCCGGCATCGCGATCACATCCAGCGGCACGTTTGGAACGGCTGACCACATCGTGTTGCTTCACGAAATCTGTCGCTTCTGTGACAATCTTCTTCGCGTAATCAACCACGGTGGCGTCGTTGGGATGTTGCTCCGCAAGCTTGTCCGAGACACCGCGGCCGTCACCTTGTGCTTGTCTGCGAGCAGTTTGCTCGATCGGCGTTCGGAAAATATTTTTGTAAAGCGGCAACGCCGTTTCGTAGATGGCGGTTTGTGTTTGTTCCAGATCGGCCTTTGCCCGTTTCATGATTTCTTCCATCGGCAAATCCGACGCCAGGGCGAAGCGCAGTTTCTTCCTGTACTTCTCCTCGCCGAGACGGAAGTCGCCATCGGAGCGGGGAGCAGATCGTTCTGGAGCCATTTTTTGTAATCCTCGAGCGCCGCAGCGGTTTTGTCCTGCAACGGGGCCAGCTCCTTCTTCATTTGCGGCGCCTGATCGAGTAGAGGGGCGAGTTCTGTCCGCACGAGATTGATTGCGCCCTGCGTTTGCTCAATCGCCGTCTCGGTGTGAATGCGCGGCGGATGTTGCAGATTGGCTTTCGCTTGCGCGATCACGCCCGGGATCTTTCCAGGCGCTGGCGCAAACTCGGGATCCGTTTTTCCGCCGGCGCGAAATCGCGCGCGACCAAAAGATAGAGGCTGTTGGCCAGGCTCTGCATGTAAACCAGAGGATTCCACTCCGGCTCCTTCAGCTCTTCGGCCCGGAAGATTTCGTAATCGATGTTCTCTTTGAGAATTCGAAAATCGATATTGTTCGCGCCAGTCGAGTTGCGATCCATCGATGGCGTTCAGTTTGTCGCGAAATTCCTTTTGCGTGGCGAGGTCTTTGGCTCGCGCTTCGGCCGAGTAGTCGGTCAACTCGCCATCAAAACGATGGTCACCGAGCTCAGTCGCCTGCTCGGGATTGGCCTGTAAATATTGTTCGACGTAATCGTGCGCAACTTTTGGAACGCGTCGTCTTGCGAAGTCGCGAATGTGTTTAAAATCGACAACGATAAAGCGGCCGCGGCCGCGATGATGATTTTCATTCGAGTTCAGCTCGGTGTGCCGCCGTGAAGAATAGGTTCGGTAGCAACTTCATCGGGCGTGAGCTGTGATTGCAGGTAAGTGCGCCCCTTGTAAAAGCAAGCCACGATTGTGAAAACAATAG
>ERZ1370068.282-contig-10254_pt1 | contig 35426 bp, 61 predicted proteins | sample MGYA00561227_ERZ1370068 | MGnify/ENA primary metagenome ERZ1370068 (study PRJEB38410, sample SAMEA6850437) | metagenome | study: Metagenomic assessment of the ecological functions of the soil: analysis of the soil microbiota associated with the... | reverse complement strand
GTATTCTTCGTTTCAGTTACGTATTGTAACCGGGTCCGCCACGTCCGGTGCCAGTCGGATCGCCGCCCTGGATCATGAAATCATTAAGGACCCGATGAAAGACGGTCCCATCATAAAACTTGTCCCGGGCGAGGAAGACAAAGTTATTGACGGTGTTGGGTGCATCCTTGGCGAAGAGTTCGCAGACGATTTCGCCGCGCGAAGTATTGAAGACGCGCGGGGTATTTCTTGTTTTGGATCGATCGTTTGCGGCGGCGGCGCAGAATATTGTTTCGGCATAGAACCACCACCTTGGCCGGGAGACCGACCGAAGACTCACAAACGCGCTCGAGGAAAATAGCAGGTGCCGAGTGTGAGCGAGAAACGGAGTTGGAAAGCCCGGCCTCGCTCCCGCTTTGCGGGGGTATGTGTTTAGCGTCAAAGACGCGACCTCATTCTAGCCTGGGGCAACGCCCCAGGTAGATGATCCCTCCAGACATCAGAGCGCTGAACGCGCGATTCATCTTCCGCATCTCGTTGACCTGTTCGGGCCAGCGCTAAAGTCGGCGATGAAACGCGCCTTCAGCGCTTGCTGATCTACTTGGGCACTGTTCCGGGGCGTTGCCCCAGGCTGGAAATGATTAAGCGCCTTCAGCGCTAAACGCACATACTCGCGGGGCTGCGTTACAGCAGAGGCACGGGTAAGTGATGAACCGGTCGAATGGGCTCCGGTCTTAGCGCTAGCCCTTGGCGCCATGTGCCTCTGCGACTTTGATGTGTTGTCCTTTGGTCATCCTGCTGCTTTAGGCTGATCTTGGTCTGGCTGGCGATCGAAGTATCAGAAGAGCGCAGCCACTCGATAAGGACGGCAGCCGGACGCTTCCAGCAAAGTTTCGAGCTTGGCACTGGCAGGCGAGGTTTTGGCAGGATCACGGTCAACTATGGGTTTGCAGATGACCGGATTGATTATATTGAGTTTCAAGCGGCGGGCCATGCTGCGGCGACTCGATCGCTTTTTTGAACAGTTTGCTCGGCTGGAAATTCACCGATTACGGGGCCGGATTATACTTCCTTTGAAGATGGAAGGAATCGCCGGTGGCTTCGCGCGCGCGGACCGGCGCTCGGCGAGTTCGGGCTCGGGTGGGGGTGCTGGTGGTGTTTTATCATCCGCGCACTGGAGGAAGTGCGCGGCAGCGCGTGCTTCGATCTCGGCGGAAAGATCACGGTAGACATCTTTCCCTTTCCTGGCGGGCGCCGGTTCCGACCTGCTCACCGAGCCGAGCGGGAATGAATGCTGCAATCTGGTCCGGAAGATCCGGGCGTCCGCCAAGAATGTGGCCCAACAAGCCACAAGCGTGTCCGGCAAGGATCGGGAAGGAGGAAAGAAGAGAGAAAACGTTTACTCTGATCTGCCGTTCGCATAAGGCAAAAGTGTAAGCTTTTTCCAGCACATGTCCCCGCTCCTGATCAAGAGTCAGCAAGGATTTTGCTACGCTCTTGACGACGATCGATCCGATCGGGAACGTGGCGCTGTTCGCCGGGCTGACCGCTTCGCTCACGCCGGGCAGAGCGGCATCTGACGGCGCTGCGTGCTGTGCATTTACGCCACGATCATCCTCGTGGTCGCCATGACCGCCGGCCAGGTTATTCTCGACGCGATCGGCATTCACATGCACTCGCTCAAAGTGGCCGGCGGCATCATTCTGTTCCTGTTCGGTGTCGCAGATGCTTTTCGGGAAAATGGATCGAGAAACGGGAAGATCGCCAGAGGAGGGACGCGATCTCGCGGTGTTCCCGCTGGCGGTGCCTTCCATCGCCGGGCCGGGCGCAATGATGGCGGTGATCGTCCTGACTGATAACGATGTTTATACGGTGCCGGAGCGGATCGAAACCGGCGTTGTCCTTCTGGTGGTGCTCTTCCTGACCTATCTCCTCCTGCTTTTTTCGGATGCGATTCTGCGGGTGATCGGTCGGCAGGGCGCGTCCGTCCTGGTCCGTGTAATGGGACTCATCCTTTGCTCTCTGGCAGTGGAAATCGTGCTGACTGCGCTCGGCGTCCGGCGCGCTGGATGGCGGTGCCGCCGAGGTGAGAACTCGGCTGTCGGCGCGTTTGCTCTGTGTTCGCTGGACCAGCATGTCCCTGGGAGGAATATATCGACTTGACCGTCGCAGCGAGCTGGTAGCGAGTTCATGCGTCTGTTCCGTTTTGCCTGGCTGCTTGTCGGTAATCGGTTTCTTTGGCGATTCTTTTTCGAAAACCGGCGGACAACAAGGTCGTTTCGGCGTCCGAAACCGAGGCCGACTTGCGGGCTGATCTTCGGTTGGTGGAGGATTGACTCCTCGCGAAGTGCTGTGCTCCAAGTGTCTTCACATGCGAGCGACGCTCACGATCAGTTTGCCGAAGGTTGCGCCGCGGCCTGGAAAAGATGGCCAGGCGGAGAGCGTAACTAGCGTGAGTGTCGCGCGCGATCAAGGCGGATATTTTCCGGCAGGCGCTGCGGGCGTCGCGACACGAGCTGGTTCCAGGCGCGAGCCAAGGCATCTACCGCGTAGATGTCAGATCGTCTTGTGAGTCGTCTTTGACACCAACGTTTTGTATTCGGCCCTGGCTGCAAGGATTCTGTGAGGAAGTGGTCGATGAGGCCGCCGGGGCGTGTCTTCTCGTTTGGTCGAATCAACTGAAGAACTGGAGGAGGTCTTGCCCGCCGGCATAAGATCCGGCCGCGACCCGTGCGGCGCTTTCCGCCACGCCGGCTGCGAATTCGTTAAGCCGCATCCGTTACCTAAGCGTGTCTGCCGCGATAAGAGTGATGACGCAGTCTTGGCTGCCGCTGTGGCTGGTAAAGCGGATGTAATCGTGACTGGTGATGATGCTTACTCGTTTGAAGAGCTATCAAAGCATTAGGATCTGCCGCCCAGTTTCTGGAGTTCTGATCAGGGAGACTGAGAAGTTCTTTACGCGAATCAAGTGTGCTCCCGGATCAAAGACGCGGTTGAGAGCGTCTGGCCTGGGATGTCCGTCTGCTGAAGGCTTGACATTTTCCGACGGAGTGAGCGAGATGGGCACTGGATGAAAGTCTCACAAAAACGCCGCTTCGCAGCGGCTCCGGAGGAACGGCCGCGCTGTTCTTCATTCAGATCTTCGCGACGCTCGGCTTCGCCGTCCTCTACTCGACGCTGGTCCTCTACGCGACGAAGCATCTGCAGTCTCGGCGTGAAAGCGGCCACCACGTTGATGGGCGTGTTCGGCGCCTTCAACTACGGCCTGCACCTCTTCGGCGGTTACCTGGGCGGCCGCTTCCTTTCGAACCGCAACCTGTTTGTCGGGGGCATGGCGCTGCAGGTGATCGGTTGCGCCTGCATCGCGACCGGCACGCTCGCGCTGTTCTACGTCGGCCTCGCCCTCTTCCTCACCGGCAGCGGCCTCAACGTCACCTGCATCAACATGATGCTCACGCAGCGCTTCACCCCGGAGGACCCGCGCCGCGAAGGAGCCTTCCTCTGGAACTACGCCGGCATGAACGTCGGCTTCTTCGTCGGGTTCAGCGTCGCCGGCTATTTCCAGGCCACCGAGAGCTACTCGAGCCTCTTCATCTTCGCGACGCTCGGCAACTTCGTCGCCATCATCCTCGCCCTGTTCAACTGGAAAACGCTCGACCGACCGCAACACGCCGCTGCTCGACGCGACGCCGAAGCAGTTCCGGCTGCGCCAGCTCGCCGGCATCGGCATTCTCATCGGCCTCGTCCCGTCGTGTGGTTCATGCTCCAGCGGCCGGGCGGAACCGAAACGGTGATCAAGGCGATCTGCGCCGCGGTCGCGCTCACGCTGATCTACCTCACGCTCCGCCACTCGGATCGCCGCGAGCAGCGGAACATGACGGCCTACCTGATTCTGACCATCGGCTCGCTGATGTTCTGGTCGCTCTACCAGATGGCGCCGAGCGGCCTGATGCTGTTCGCGGTCAACAACGTGGACCTGATGGTCGGTCCCGTGAAGATTCAGCCGCAGTGGATTCAGAACATCAACACCGTCTGCATCGTGCTCGGCGGCCCGGTGCTCGCGGCGCTCTTCACCCGGATGCGCGCGCGCGGGTGGCGCATCGACATACCGAAGCAGTTCGCGGCGTCGCTGCTCTTGATGGCGCTCGCCTTTCTCATTCTCCCGCTCGGCATCAAGCTGGCCGGCGCCGACGGCAAGAGTGCGTTCGTGTGGCTGTTCGCTGAGCTACGTGCTGCAGAGCATCGGTGAGCTGCTCATCTCTGCCGATCGGATACGCGATGATCGGCAAGCTCGCGCCGAGGCAGTACCAAGGCGTGATGATGGGCAGCTGGATGCTCGTGACCGGCCTCGCGTCGCTCTTTGCAGGCGACTTCTCGGGAATGATCCCCGAGCCGACCGGCACCACGGCGGTCGCCACCAACCCCGGATACGCGAAGCTCTTCGCCGAGCTTGGCGCCGGCAGCCTCGCGGTCGGTATTGCGCTCGTCGTGCTGATTCCGTTCCTGCGCAAGCTGATCACCGACAAGGCGGCGATGCCCCGCCGAAGTGCCAGTCGCTGCTGTTCCGTTGTCTGAAGCGCCGCGGGCTTTTGGGGATGAGGGCGGAGGATGAAAGGCTGCGCCGAGCGCTGGTGGGTGCTACTCGGTTTTCTTATCGTTCCTTTGGCGCTTGTGGTGGCCAGCCTTGATGGCGAAACGCCGGCGAATGCAAAAGCTCCATTGTATTCTGAAGTGCTCGATGAGCTGATTACTCACCCGCTACGGGTATCCCCAAGAAGCGCGAGATAGATGGCTGGGAGAATTACCTAGTTGCCTTCAACTCTAAGACGGGCGCGGTCAGGCGTCCTGATTGTTCGCTCCGCCGGTTCTACAGTTCTCGACACGGCCGTTATGGACGGTTTGATACTGGAAGGTGAGACCGAAAACAATCGAAAGGTTTATGTGCCAGTCGTTTAGTTAAACGCTCACTTGGATGATCGGATTGAGTCTCAGTCTTCAAACGTGCTTATGCGCTTCCCGCGATTCCGGGGTCATATAAATGGGATTACGCAAGTGCAAAGGCACGAAATGCAGATTGATCAAGCGACCGGTCGGGTTTCGTCAGTCCGCGCGGTGGAAACCATGGGCGATGATCGGTTTGGATAATTTCGCGTCGCTCACCGCTTGCGCCACTGGCGGTTTTTCGGCCTCATGCAACCATGAGCCGTTTTGTAATCACGTTGGGGTTTTGAAACGAACCGCAACGTCCCGATACCGGCTTACCGCGCCGTGATTTCCATTCCGTAGGCTCTCCGCTGGGTCGACGCTTGCCTTAACCGCAAACTGCGCTGCCAGTCAAACAAAAGGCTGACCGGGCTGGCAATTTCGGGCAAGGTCACCTGCCTTGTGCCGTCCCGCGCTCGAAGCCTCATAACCGAGGCGTTTGGGATTACAAGTTACCAGCAGATGGAGTGACCATCGGACGTTAAAGGCCGCCCGGATTAGCTCACGGAGCCGGCGACATCACCCAGGATGGCACCATCTGGCTCAGGCGAAAGGTGGGTCAGCATTCCGTTGTTAAGGTTTGATACCCAGATGCAGTCGCCGGCATAGACGACCAATTCCCCACGGGTCCGGGCCCGCAGGCACGGTGAAGGCGCCACGCCCATCGCTGGGCAACGCAATACTTTCGATACGGTTCCTCGTCCCCGGTATTGGTGGCCCAGATGTTGCGTCCATCAAAGGCGAGGCCGAAGGGCGATGTTGCCTACGGCATACTGACCGAGGATCACGCCATCACTTGGCCGTATCTTGAAGGAGACTGAGTGATTAATCCCCAGCCTGCGACCCAGATCATTGGTCCCGTCAAAAAGGACCTGCCCGAGCGGGGAAGAAGATCCGAGGGTCGATCACCGCTTCGACCGAGCCATCGCTGCTCCTCAATTTGTAGAGAGGTCACCCAGCTCGGTCGCCACCTTACAGACAGCTCGGACCATCGGAACCGATTCTGGAGAGGCTCGTAAACCGGGAATCTTCCAAGAACAACCCCGTCAGCTTGCCAACTGAGCCTTCACCCACGGTGCTGAAATAAAAATCCGGTTTGCCCAGATGTTGCTGGCACCGTCGAAGGCGATGTTTATCTGCACCGATAACCAGACAACCCCCGAGTTGGGAAAACACCTGCAGGGACGGAGAATCGGGAATTGCTTCCGGGACGCCGCGCAGCCCAATCGGCCAAGCGTGAGCACAACGAGAGCGACGGCGAGGCAGAGGTTCCGGCACGGAAGGGGTTCTCATGAGTGTCTCATAGGCTTGACGGCAGACTTCTTGAGTCAGGCGTGAAGGTCGACCGACGGCGCGCTTTGCTTGCGATCAAGGGCGCTTTGCTCAGGACCAGATGGATAACTTACCAGCTCTCTGCGCTGGAGTGGTTGTACTTTCCGAGTCGCTAACTTATCCGTATCTCGACCCACTTTTCTTGACGGCATTTCGGACACGGCCCAGGTCGGCTCAGAATTGTTCGTTGCTAATGTCTATATGCACTAACTCTGGCAGTTCCACGTTGTTTGATCCAACTGCCGCGGGTGGCGCGATCACGAATGATCTTGACGGGAATCCTTATGGACATAACCCTGCGTCTCCAGGTGGAGCGGTGTGCGGAGCAACACACTGGGTTCACAGGCCCAAGGGGTCATCATCCTCAGCCCAGGCCCAATGGGCCATCCCCTCCAGCCCAGTCCTACGGGCTGGGCATTCGAGCCCACCAAGCCCATGCGGCCTGAAAGGTCGCGATAACCTCATCGGCTTGGCATCCCCGCGGATCAGCAGCCTGCTGGTGGCGGGCGCAAAGGGCCGTCATTCCTCAGCCGGGGACGGCGAAAATATGTGTGGGACTACGCAAGGATGCTGCGGGTGCGGCTGATCGCGCGCTAATGGGGGCGCAGGAATGTTTTCTACCGGTTACACCCAGCCCGTTAAGGTCGGAGCTGACGGATTGCGCGCCGCTGGCGCTGAACAGACCCGCATTCGGTTTTGTCCGGGTGATGGTTTCGCTGCGGCTGGCCATTGCTAGGCTAAAAATCAGCCGGTAAGCAGTCAGTTATAGCAACCATTCGTCTGTCTCTCTTTCGACCCGATGCGTTTATCAACGGGGACTTCAATCGACGACAAGCAAGCTATAGCAGAAAGCTTCGTCCGGGTAACAATAGAGCCAGCGCTCGCCGGGTTGGGCGGAAGTAATGACCTGGGTGGCCAGTAAGTCGGGCATGTTTGCTGGCGTGCTGGTTGGGGGAGCTGTCGCAACAGAGAGTTATCCCGCATTCGCTGGCGGGTGCGGAGATGAACCCAGTCGGCGCCGATCCGGACGCACTCGGCGCATTCAAGCTGCTCTGGTAGTTTAGTAGAGCTTGATCGCGTTAAGATGAAAGCAGCCTCGATCATGGCATGTGCGTCCTGCGGTTGATGATCTGTTCTGAACTAAGTCATCTCAGGTCGCAATCGTCCCTCGAGCGGGCGGAATCTTATGATTCCGATCACGATCAGGATAACGAATAAGATCAAAGTGATGAGCTGAGTCAGCTGGAATGGCGGTTCGGTTTGGGTAGGTGCGAGCGTTTTAAGTGACGGAATTTTCTCAAAACACTGCACGATGAGAACAAAGACGTTGAAATAGAGGGAAAGGGTCGCGCCAATGACATAGATCCAGCGCCATGGTCCGGCCAGTTGTTTTGCATAACGAGCGTAGATCGTGAGGGCGAGGACGGGGACGGTTAATAATTCCAAGGCCAATCGCTGGAGTGAAACCATGGAAAGGAAAGAAGAAACCGGTCACGGTCGTGGCCACGGCGGTTGATGAGAAACCACTTCGTCCAGCCATTAAGCCGTTGGGCGGAAAGCAGTCAAAGGGACTACGAGACCGGCGAAGATTGCGACAAGGCTAAGAAGCGTATGAATGATGGTGTAGATCTGAAGGATCATGGGTTACGTCTTTCTCGCTAGTTGACACAAGGGAACGCGGGTTTCATGAACGAATTTCGAGCGAAGTGATTTTGTTCCCGTCAAGGCGAAGACGAATTCGAGCTCGATTGGGCTTCCTGGGGAGAGTTACCTGTGAGTCGATTGGTCACGACCGTCTTATCATGCTCACTTAGCACACGTTAGCGGGTCGATCCTGTGCTGATATTTGTGCCGTGTCTCGGCCGCCCATTCCTTGATTGCGGCGAGGCCCTGGATCGTTTGGTTCTCGTCGCGGACCGTTGCATCTGCGACAAAACATTCAGCCAAGGCGTCAGAGTCACCGCTGTTTTCAGCGGCGACGTAGAGACGAATTGGGCGCGGTAAGGTCTTGGATCATGTCGCGTGTTCCACTGTTAGGATGGCGCGGGTTCAGGCGGCGTCGCATTCTTCTTGCGGCGTTCTTTAAAGCCCATGATGACGACGTAGAAAACCGGAGTAAGAAACAAACCAAAGCCAGTCACGCCCAGCATCCCGAAGAACCGCCGTTCCAGCGCCTGGCGCATTTCCGCGCCGGCGCCGCTGCTAGAGACAAGAGGCAGGACGCCAAAAGATAAAAGCAAAGGAAGTCATGAGGATCGGCCGCAGGCGCAGGCGACACGCTTCGACCGCAGCGCTGAATCGATCTTTTCCATCGCGTCTTGAATCTGTTTGGCGAACTCAACAATGAGGATCGCATTTTTGCGAGGCGAGTCCAACGAGGACGACGAAGCCAATCTGAGTAAAGATATTGTTCTCCATCGAGCGCAGCCAAACGCCGCCAATCGAACTGAAGAGACACATGGGCACAATCAAAATGATGGCCAGCGGTAACCGCCCAGCTCTCGTAAAGCGCCGAGGAGAAGAAAAACAAAAAGGACGCAGAGAAGGAAAGATGTAGATCGCGCTGTTCCCCGCCAGTTTTGCTGGAGCGCGATCTCGGTCCATTCGGTGGTAAAACTTGTTGGCAGGATTTGTTTCGCGAGGCGCTCGACGGCACCGAGCGCTTCGCCACTGCTCGTGCCGGGCGCAGGTTGTCCACTGAGGTCGGCGGCTGGGAACATGTTATAGCGGGTAATTTTGTCGGCTCCGTTGATCTCCTGCACCGTTGCCACGGAGCCGAGCGGGACGATTCCACCGGAAGCATTTCGGGTCTTGAGCAAACGAATATCGTCAGGACTAATCCGGAACTCCGAGTCGGCCTGGGCGGTCACGCGATAAGTCCGGCCAAACAAGGTCAGGTCATTAACATAAAGTCGAGCCGAGATAAGTTTGGAGAGTGCCAAAGATGTTACTCAGGGGGACATTCATGAGTCTTGGCTTTCACTCGATCGACGTCGAGCCAGAGTTGCGGGACATTGGCGCGAAAGGTGGTCAGGTTATTTGTCAGGCCAGGAGTTTCATTGGCTTTCAACATCATCGCGAAGGCCTGGGCTTGCAGCGCTTCCAGCCCGGCGTTCCGCGATCCTGAATGAAAAGCCGATAACCCCCGGCGTTACCAATTCCCGAAACTGGGGGCGGTGGAAAAACCGCCACAAAAGCCTCCGGAATCTCCGCTCGCACTCGGGCATTCATCGTGGCCAGGATGGCCGGCATCTTTGCGTCCGCCGCGCTCCTTTCGGAAAATTCTTTGAAGGGAAGGAAGACCGCGGCCGTGTTGGTGAGGGTTGCCTCCGAAAAGATTGAAGCCGGCAAACTCCACAGTGTTAAGAATGCCGGGGGTCTCATGAGCGATTCTTCGAAATTTTGTCGACCACCGCCTGGGTGCGATCGAGCGAAGCGGCGTCCGGGTATTAACTGGGCGAAGGCGATCGCATAACCGCGATCCTGGGTGGGGAGAAACCCGCCCGGGGGACAACCTTGAAACCAAGGCCGGTAAGCGCCAGGAGCCCAGCGTAAACGAGAGCAGCACAACAACAGCTAGTCTCGTTAGGCGACCGACCGCATGACCGTAAGAGTTCGAGCTCCAGGCGAAAGCCTTGTTAAAGCCTCGAAAGAACCACCAAACAACCGGTCGAGCAGGCGTTGAAACCAATCCCCTGGTCGCACCCGCGGTGGCAGGAGCAAGGCCGCGAGCGCGGGGAGAGCGTAAAGGGAGTTAAGCGCGGAAATAGCGGTTGAAACGGAGATGGTCAGGGCAAACTGCCGGAAGAATGTCCCGGTAATTCCGGCAATGAAAGCGGTCGGAACAAATACGGAGCAGAGCACCAAGGCAATCGCGACCCAGCGCCCCGCCCACTTCGGTCATCGCCTTGCGGGCCGCGTCTCGGCGGACTCAGGCCGGCCTCGATATGATGCTCGATCGCTTCGACCACGACGATGGCGTCGTCGACCACAATCCCGATGGCCAGGGACGACCCCGAAAGAGGGAGATGTTATTGATCGAAAAGCCAAAGGCGGACATGGCGGCAAAAGTGCCGATCAACGAAACCGGAATCGCGATCAGTGGGATGAGCGCGGCCCGCCAGGTCTGGAGAAAGATCAGGACTACGAGAACCACGAGAGCGATCGCTTCGAAGAGTGTTTTTGCACTTCATGAATCGACTCGCGCACGGAAACCGTCGGGTCGTAGACAATGGTGTAATCGAGCCCGGGCGGGAAGCGCTGCTTCCAGCTCCTCCATCTTTTTGCGCACCGCCGCCGAAGTAGCGAGCGCATTCGAACCTGGAAGCTGGTAGATGGCGATGGCGGTCGCTGGCTTTCCCCGAGCTGGCTGCTGACGGTGTAGTCACGCGCCGCCAGTTCGACCCGGGCAATATCGCGCACCCGGGTGATGCGCCCATTGGTGCCAGTCTTCACTACGATATCCCGGAATTGTTCTTCAGTCGTTAGGCGACCCTGAGTGCTGACGGTATATTGAAACGCCGTTGCATCTTTTGGGACGGGTGGCGCGCCGATGATGCCGGCAGCCACTTGAACGTTCTGTTCCTGGAGCGCCTGGACGACATCCTGCGCGGTCAGGTCCCAGGCCGCAGTCTTATTCGGGTCAAAGCCAGATGCGCATCGAATATTCGCGGGCGCCAAAGACGTTGATGTCACCCACACCCTGGAGCCGGGCGAGCTCGTCGCGGATCTGGAGGGGCGCATAGTTACTGCTAAAGAGTGAGTCAGAGCGATCCATCGGGCGAGACCAGGTGCGCGACCATGGTAATGTCCGGTGACTGTTTCTTGGTTGTCACCCCGATGCGTTGCACTTCGGGAGGCAAAGTCGGAATCGCAATCGCGACGCGGTTTGGACCAGCACCTGGGCGGTATCGAGATCGGTGCCGAGCCTAAAGGTAATACTTAGAGTCATGTTTCCGTCGCTCGTGCTTTGGGACGACATGTGAGCATGTTCTCCACCCCGTTGACTTGTTGCTCGATCAGGGTGGCAACGGTTTCGGAGAACCACCCCGGCATTGGCCCCGGGATAGTTGGTCGTGACCTGGATGGTCCAGGGCGCGATCTCCGGGTATTGCGCGATTGGAAGGGTGGTGAGCGCAATCGCGCCGAGGATGGTGATGACAATGCTAATCACCCCGGCGAAAATGGGCCGATCGATGAAAAAGTGAGGAAGTTCATGCCAGCTCGGATGACGCAATCCGAGACCAAGACTCGGTCTTCCCTCATCCCGGAGTTCATCATCGGTTCATTTTTCCGGCACAGGTGTGACTTTTCATTCCGGCCTGAACCAATTGCAGCCGGGTCGAGATCACTTTCTCCCGTCCTTTAATCCACTTTTCACGATCCGTTTTCCTTCGAACAAGGTACTGGTCTCGAGGGGCCGACGTTCGACCACGTTGTCAGGCCCAACGACAAAAGCGAACTTTAGGCCTTGCTGCGAGCTAATGACCTTATCGGCGACCAGTGCCGCCCGATAAGGCGTTGCGCCCGCGATTCTCACGCGAGTGAAAAAACCTGGGGTAATGAAGTTGGGATTCCAGTTCTTTAATACTACCCGGGCGCGAACGGTCCCAGTCCGGGATCGAGCCGGTTATCGACAAAGTCGATGTAACCTTAGTGCGGGAAGTTGGTCTCGTTCCCGAGTTCAACCCAGGCGGGAATATGCGCAGTGCGCGCGCTCACCCGCTTTCCTTCCTCGCTTAGTTTCACGTAAGCTTCAGGACCGCGTTCTCGTCGCGCGTCGAGGGTGGCGTAGATGGGGTCCACGGAGACAACTGTAGTCAGCGCACATTCTCTGGTCCGGCGCCGGGCTGGACCAGGTTACCGAGCGTGATTCGAGCATCGCTAACTCGTCCCGCGATCGGTGATTTGATTTGCGTGAACTCGAGATTGAGCCCGGCGGAATGCTTGGCGGCCTCAGCCCCGCGCGCGGCCCGCCGCGGCACCCTGATAGTTTGCCGCTCGCTGATCAAACTCACTCACCGAGATCGTGTTCTTAGTCCTGAGTTCCTTCGCGCGATCGAGCTCGATCTGGGCAAGTTTCAGCTCGGCCTGGGTCCGATCCAGTTCCGCTGAGGCGCGATCAAAGTCAGCCTGGTAGGGGCGCGGGTCGATGACATAGGGAGGTCATCCTTCTTGATGATCGCTCCCGCCTGGAAATGGATTTCGGTGATGTAGCCAGAAACCCGGGGCCGAATCTCGACTGACTCAACGGCGTCCAACCGTCCCGTGAACTCATCCCACTCGTTCACTTCCTTCTCGGCACGACAGTGACATAGTTAACTGGCAGTGGAGGTGCGGTGTTGGTCTGGGCAGAGTTTCTCGCAAGCGGCAAGGATGAGGGAGATGGCTGTGACCGAAACTAGAACTGAGAAGATCTGGCGCTGCACGCTCGTGGAATCAGGTTCAATACTCAGTTTCATCGTCGCTCCAGGCTTTGGCCTTGCGGCCAAGTGAGTGGAACTGGACTGCCGTGCATGGGCGGGCTGGAAGCCTGCGTCTCGTGACTCGCAGAGATATTACCCTTCCGAAAGTCAGCGTGACCAAAGGTTAAGCTGTTACTCCTCTGACTTAGTTATTCCGCCGAGTGGCTTCAAACAGGAACCAGGTCCGCCGCTCCGTCTCATCGATCCAAACCTCGATCAGGCTTGCGGTCGCGATATCGCGATGCTCGTCGCAGACGTCGTGTGCCTCCCGTAGACGTGCCGCCATTTCCTTATTGTCCTCGACTAACTCGGCGAGCATATCCAATGGTTCGACGCATACTCGGCGTCGTTATCCTCCACGCGCTGGAATCGGGCGATCTGGCCGATCGACTTGAGTGTCGGACCACCGAGCTTGCGAATCCGTTCCGCGATTGGATCGGTCATGGCAAAGAGCTGGTCGGCGTGTTCATCGAGCAGCAAGTGGTAATCGCGGAAATGCGGGCCGCTCATATGCCAGTGGAAGTTCTTCGTCTTCAGATAAAGCGCGAAGACGTCCGCGAGGATAAGATTCATCGCCGCGGCGACATCCTTGGTCGCAGCTGGTGTGAGATCGGTCCTGGTTTTAAAGCGGCGGCGCGCCGCTGGTGCAGTTCGACAACTTTGTTGGATTTCTTCATAAGTTAGTTTCTATGTGCTAGGAGGCGTCTCATAAATAGTTAGCATGGGCATTGACCGTCCCCCTCACCTGGCGCTACGCGTCCTCCTCTTCCTCAGGGAGAGGACTGAGGTGAGGGCTCTTAAGAGCTGATCTTTGGGTCACTCGGCATTTGCAGAAATAGTTTCTAGAGAAGCTCATGAGTGCTTCGGTCGTCTCTTTTGGATTTTCCTCGAGGACCCAGTGACCAGTGTTATTCAGGACAACCACCTGCGCGTCGGAAGCTACCAGTTTTGCTTCTACCCCAAGCTCCTTTCCGTTAGCCCTTTCACCGCCGATCGCCAGCACTGGCATGGTCAGTTTGGTTTGCGCGAATTTGGCAAAATCCTGGGCGGTCTGGGTAAAGGATACGAAATAGGCCCAACCGGCACGCATTCGTCCCGGACGCGCATAGGCCGCGCTATAGGCTACGCGATCAGCTTCGGGAATGGAGTGATGTTTATCGGCGGCGAAGTCATTCCAGAAGTGTTCGAAGTAAATCCGTTCGCGGCCACGGACCAACGCTTCCGGAGTCGACCCATTAAACCGGAAATGCCAGATGGCGGGATCATTGTAGATCGTTTCCCAACCGCCGACTCCGGGCAGAAAAGCATCCATCAAGACAAGCTTTTCGGTCTCGCTCGGGTATTGCGCGGCGTAGGCGTAGGCAACCATCAGTCCGATGTCATGACCCACCACTCGCGCCTTTTCTACGCCTAACGACTTAACGAGCGAATGGATATAAGTGGCCGCGGTTTTCATATCCAACCCACCTGAGGGAATGGCCGAGTCGCCGATACCGGGAAGGTCCGGTGCGATGACCGTGAACTCTTTCGGCCAGACGAGGGATGATCGGCCGCCACATGCGCGAGGTCTGGGTATAACCGTGCAGGAAGAATCAAGGCTGGTCCCTGACCTGAGGTGAGATAGTGAAGGCTGGCGCCTTCAACCTGCCGAGTGCGCGAGGCAATTTCTTTATCGGCGGAGGCAGCAGCGACAGGCGGAGGAGAGATAAGCGAAATCCAAACCGCGCCAAGCAACGCGGTGAACAGAAGATAAGTGCGGGATGTTTGAGTGCTTTTCGCCAGGATGTCATGCTTATCTTCCGTCGAATTGCATCGAGTTCCGCGCAAAATCACAACCTACGCGGACTAAAGAATCAACCCCTGTCGGCTCGCTGCTCAAGCGGAGTTTGCCGGAATTTCACGGAGCGTTTGTAGCGGTGCTTACGATCGCACCAAAGGACGGAATTGAGTTTGGCCCCGACGGGTTCCAGATTCGCGATGCCGTGGCGGGCGGCGATCCAATGCGGGTCGTTGTAGGAAATCCAGCAGGCCCCGGCCGGATCCTGCCAGGCGAGCGCTTTTAGAGGCAGGTCGATCCCCGCGGTCTGAGCGGATTGCATCAGTGGCGTCCCGCCGCGGGCGTTGCCGAAAATCAAAAAGCTCAGTTGGTCGCAATTCCAGTCCGGCAGCGGCGGCGCCGGCTGCATGATCGATTCGCGCAAAGAACCTGCAAACCCTGGGCCCGAACTGCACTCTCGATGCGATCCATCGTTTGCTTCGGATCGAACCGGCTCGGCGTGGTGATCAGGCCGTCCACGTTAGCTCTTGATGAATGCGAGCAGCTCCTCGTTCACCCGATCTTTGAGCGTCGTGCACATGCCATGAGGCGCGCCCTTGTAAACCACCAGCTTCGCGTTCTTGATGATCTTCGCGGACAGAGCAGCGCGGAGTCGGCGATCGGCACGATCTGATCGTCGTCGCCGTGGAGAACCGAGCGTGGGGACATCGAATTTCTTCAGGTCTTCGGTGAGATCGGTTTCGGAAAATGCCTTGATGCAGAAATACGAACCCGGGAAACCGCACATCATTCCCTGCAGCCAGAACGATTCGCGCACGCCCTCCGAAATTTTCGCGCCTGGCCGATTGTAGCTGTAGAAACGGCAGGCTCAGATCTTTCCAGAATTGCGAGCGATCAGCGACGCACGCCGGCGCGAAGTTTGTCGAATTCCTCGATCGGTGTGCCGCCCGGATTGTTGCCGACTTCACCATCACCGGCGGGATCGGCGCCGATCAACGCCGCCTTGGCCACGTGCGCAGTCCCGTGCCGTCCGATGTAGCGGGCGACCTCGCCGCCGCCGGTCGAGTGCCCGACGTGAATCGCATTCTTCAGAGTCGAGCGCTTCGACCAGCTTCGCGAGATCATCGGCGTAGGTATCGAGGTCGTTGCCGTTCCAGGTTTGACTGGATCGTCCGTGGCCGCGGCGATCATGCGCGATGCAACGATAGCCTTTTGGGCGAGGAAAAACATTTGATCTTCGAAAGCATCGGCGCTCAAGGGCCAGCCGTGGCTAAAGACGATCGGCTGTCCGCTGCCCCAATCTTTGTAATAAATCTCGATCTTGCCTCCGTTTTCTTCTCCGACGGTGATGTAGGGCATGGTGATCTCCTTTCAGCTTGAATCAGCTGTTGCACCGAGGCGCCGGTGCGAATTGCGGGCCGTGGATTGTCGGCTTTCGCTGCGGGCTTCTCATGTTACGTTTTGGTGAACTTTACTGGTCTTTGTGAATCGCGTCCGGGGCTCATTCCAGCCTTGCGCTCGGCGTCGGTTCATGGATGATCGAAAACCTGCGCTGATCCCTCCAGCGATCCGGATGCCATGAGCTATCAGTTGCGACGAGACGAAAAAAGTCGGCCACGGCCTGCAACGGATCGCGCGCAAACAGGTCGAGTTCGCACTCGCGATCGTGAAAGGGGAAAGGGAAGCGGACGACACGCCGGTTCACGAAACGCGGAAGCACTTGAAGAAGGCGCGCGATCTTGCAACTGGTTCGCAAAGAGATTGGGCGCGGTCCGTTCAAGACCCAGGACCATTGTCTGCGCGGCGTCGGCCGGATTGATCTCGGAGATCCGCGATGCGAGAGTGCGACTGCAAACGGCGGGCGGATTGCGGAGCATGGCGCGCTCAGCGGAAGCGTCGCTGCTACGAGGGAATTGAGGAAACGTTGACTTTGGAATTGGAGCATGTGGTCGCCGCGTTTGCCGAATGGCAGGTGCAGGCCGTGCCAATGCTGGAGCGGGTGCGGAAGGGAGATTCACGACTGGCCGGTAGACGAATTTGGTTTCAAACAGTTGCGGTGCCGAATTCAAGCCACTTACAAGCGTGGGCGAAAAGCGCTCGCCGACGCGCGCAACGATGAGGGAGCGCCGAGTCTTTCCATCTCGTCCGCAAAGAAGCGAAACAACTCTGTTATCAGCTCCGGGTTGTCGCGCCCTCGAATCCCGTGGTGGTGAAGGAGCTGGACGAGGAACTGGGAACGATCGGTGACTTGTTAGGCCGGGCCCGTGATCTCAGCTTTCTCAAAGCGCGGTTGCAACAGGAATTCGATAGTGAGCCGGCGAATGATGCCGAGCGCGCAGGAGTTGTTAGGCGTGATCCGAGGCGAGCGAGGCCGATTTGCAGCAGGACGCCGCCAACCCTGGCCGAACATTTTATGCCGAGCGTCCGCGCGATTTCGGCAATCAAATCGCCACCTGGCTCGACGACTGGTGCGAAACGAAATCGCGCTCGGTCGCTGACGCGCTCGTCGGTGAGCAACCCGTCGCTCACTGAAAAGCCGAAAATCTGACTGGAAAGGTGGAAATCTGACTGGAAAGGTGGATCGGACGCTCCGCGGGCGATAATTCAATCAATACTCTCGAGTACGGGGGCGGGACGCCCGACCTACTCGAGAAAATTTCGGCTTTCAGTTTTCAGATTTCAGCTTTTGCTGTTGTTTCCATGCGAAAACCGCAGCCGCGCCCGTTTCCGCCCGCTCTGGGCAGATCGGAGTTCGTTAAGCTCAACATCGAGCGATGGCAATTCCGCGACTTCTACCAATGGCTGCTCCGCGTTGACCTGGCGGCAATTCTCTCTCCTCGTGGGCGGCGTTTACACATTTTCTCAACGCGCTTTTTGCTGCCCTTTATGTCTTCGACACCAATTGCGTAGCCAACATGCCGCCCGGTTCATTTTGCTCACGCCTTCTTCTTCAGCGTGCAAACTCTGGCCACCGTCGGTTACGGCAACATATGCCCCGATCGACCTCTACGCGGAACATCGTCAGCACGATCGAGATCATATGCGGTATCTTCCTCGTTGCCGTCATTACCGGCCTGATTTTTGTCCGCTTCTCGCGCCCTTCTGCCAATATTGTTTTCAGCCGGTCGGTGGTGATCTGCGCCAATGAATGGCCGGCCGACCCTGATGATCCGGATCGGCAACCTGCACCTGCGGAGTATGGTCGAGGCAGAATTCCGGCTGCTGTTCAACCGGGACGAGCAGTTAGTCGAAGGTGGTGACTTCCGGTTTCTTTATAACCTGAGCTACAATTCGATCGGCTCGCGACCTTTCCCGCCGCCCTGACTCTCAGGCATGTGATTGATGAGCAAAGTCCGCTCTATGGCGCGACGCCGGACTTCGCTCACGCAAAGCCGGGTGACACTTATCGCATCCGTCGTCGGGATTGATCCAGTGATCCCGGCCGCCGTTCGGACTCACCAGGATTATTACCTGGCGCGACACATTCGTTTCGGGGAACGTTTTGTCGAGATCTATACCGATGAAGGTGGAGGCAAGCTCACGGTCGATTATGGCCGGCTGCATGATACCGAGCCGGCATAATAAGTCAGGGAATCAAGGCATGGACGGGCGGAAGCGCGTCGCTTTTGGAAGAACCTCGCCGCACGGACCCGCGAGTTGGCTTGCCGTATGATGTAAGCTCCTGCACATGAGCCTTACCACCACGTCGATACCGAAAGCGTCGGGCGAGCAAATTCCTGATGTGATTGTTCGCGGCACAGCAAAGAATTTCTGCAGGAAGTCAGCAGCGGTAAGCACCACCTTCGGGCCGATGAGCCGGCAAGGTGCTGGGTGGGAACGACGCCGCACCCGGACCTTATGATTATCTCCTCATCGCTCTTGGCACGTGCACCTCGATGACCGTCGGGCTATATGCGCGCCGGAAACAGATTCCCTTGGAGACAATCACTGGTCTCACTCTCCCACGCGCGCATTCATGCAGAGGATTGTGAAAGCTGCCGAGACAAAAGCCGGCATGCTCGATCAAATCGATGTTCGCCTTGAGCTAACCGGAAATCTTACCACCGAGCAAAGACAGAAGTTGATCGAGATCGCCGGAAAATGTCCGGTGCATCGAACGCTGACCTCAGAGATAAATATCCGTCTGCAAGCGGATTAGCCCGAAGGGACATGCTTCCACATATCTGCCGCTACAGATTAATGCGCCGTCAGCGCGTCTCTCTGGTAATTTATCGGCAAACAACGCTGGTTGGCCGCCCGTGTGTAGAAACAGGACTATCTCATTTTTTTGAAAGAAGCCCTTTCGAATTAGATCGATCATTCCCGCCGCGGCGCGTCCGGTATAGACCGGATCGAGCAAGACTCCCTCGTGTTTCGCAAACAAGTGAATCGCTTCCTGTTCTGCTTCAGTTAGCACTCCGTAACCGCTCTTACAGTAATCATCGTTAACCAGGACTTCAGCGGCGCTGAACTCAATTCGTTCTCCCAGCCTCTCGCTGCCTACCGAAGCCAACTCTGAGACATGGTCGCCGCAGCCATTCTTTTGGTTCATCGACACTAATCCCCAGGACTTTGCCCTTGTAACCAAACACGCGCTGCCCCAGAACAAGCCCGGCTTGGGTTCCACCGAGGAAGTGGCAAAAACGATCCAGTCCGCGTCGACCTTCTGCGCCATTAGCTCCTGGACCGCGAATGCATATCCGAGTGCACCCGTAGGACTGGATCCGCCATACGGAACGAGATAGGGGCAGAGTCCGTCTTTCAGTGCCCGATCGAAGTTTTCTTGCAAAACCCGGTCGCGGTCTTTGCGGTCCGAAACATAAATGATTTGCGCCCCAAATAACTGATCGAGCAGAAGATTAGCCGACGGCTGCTCCGGTTGATCGCCGGTGAGGATAAGGATGCACTTGAAACCAAAACGCGCCGCGGCCGCCGCAGTCTGGCGGCAATGATTCGATTGCAAGGCCCCGCCAGTAATCAAAGTCCTGGCGCCTTTCTCCTGCGCTTCCGCGATGAGGAATTCGAGCTTCCGAGTTTTGTTCCCTCCGAAAGCAAGCCCAGTCTGGTCATCGCGCTTCACCAACAAGCGCGGTCCGCCCAAAGCCTCAGTCAGATGCGGGAGCGCTTCGATCGGGCGTCGGCAGGTGAGCAGAAATGCAGTCGTGGAATGCTCATTTCTTCACTTCTGCCACGATTCTTTAGATTTTCAGATGACGCTTCTGGAGCAAGGAACGGCGGTTGGAAGCCCGGCCGTTGCTTCCGCATTTGAAAGCCCGGCCTCGCCCTTCGGGATGCGTTACGGGTTACGGGGAACCGCCGCGGCGCTTGCAGCGCTGATCGGCTTCTCGCAAAATCCCGTAGCACAGGCTTCCAGCTCTGTGGAGCGAGTCGGGCGCCCACTCGATTAACACAGCGGGAAGGGGCTGGAAGCCCGTCGGCCGAGATCAGGCAAGGTGCCTGACTTCCGGAACAGGAGGGCCAGTCGCTGCAGCGACGACAGGCACGGTGCCTGTCGCATTGGCAGACTTCCAGCCCGGTCAAAGAATCACCGGGCAAGATGGCCGGTTCACACCACAGACTCGCCACAGGACGAGTCCGTCCGACTGGCGGACAAAATGTCTGTGCCACGTCATGGTCAGAGCGGGATCTAACATTTGCTTCTGGCTCTTCCGGCTTTTTGCGGTCCGAATTTTTTGTTTGCCATCAACTAATCCCGCGCTAATAGTTAACCAGATGGTTAAATATTCCTCGAGAGCGTTGGACCGCACTTTTGCCGCTTTGGCCGATCCGACCAGGCGGCGAATCCTCGCCCATCTCGCCCGCGGCGATCAATGCGTCACCCGACTCGCCCGGCCGCACGCAATGTCGTTACCGGCGATTTCGAAACATCTCCGCGTGCTCGAAAAGGCCGGGCTTTTGCGCCGGCGCCGCGCTGCGGGCGGTGGCATGAAATGCAACTGGCGGCGGAACCGCTGAAACAGGCGGCGCAATGGGTGGAAGAGTACATCGCAAGTTCTGGGAAGGCTCACTCGATCGCCTGGTCAAGTATCTCGAGGAAACGAACAAACCTGGCGACCAAGAAAGGAAAGGGTTAGAAAATGTGCCCTGTATGTGTTAGCTAACCTTGCTTTGATTGCCGCGGGCACGACTTCCGGTGGCGGATTGGCCGCGCTCTTAACCGGGAAATTTTTCAGGGACAGAATCGCTTTGTCGAAATGTCGCACGCACGTAACACAGGCTACCAGCCTGTGGGGAGACAAGATATCTTGCCTGTCACTGCGAGAAGCAGGCAAGACACACATCTTGCCTGACCGCTCATCAAACCGCCGAGCGGGCAAGATGGCCGCTCGCCCCACAGCCAAGATGGTCTGTGTCACTCACGCGGCTTAGCTTTTTTCAAAAAGAGCTAACAACACACAAACACGAATCGGAGAAATAAGAATGAAACTGCAAGAGTTAGAATCTAAAACTAAGGGAAAAGATATTAGCGTCGTCTCAGAGAGTGAATGGCTGGGTTGCCCGACGGGACTTATTGAGGCGCGAAAAAGAGCTGGCGCGATTGCGCGACCAGGTAAGCGAGCATCGCCGCCAGCTGCCCCGGGTCAGGGTCGAGAGAAGGAATATGTCTTCGCCGGGCCGGACGGGAAAAGAAACCCCTCGCGGACCTGTTCGATGGCCGAAGTCAGCTGATCTGTTTATCACTTCATGCTTGGTCCGGGCTGGGAGGAAGGCTGCAAAAGCTGCTCCTATCTCGCCGATCACTTCGATGGCGCGAACATTCATCTGCCGCATCGCGATGTTACCTTTATCGCCGTCTCGCGCAGCGCCGCTGCGCGGAGGTCCAGGCTTATCAGAAAACGGATGGGCTGGCGCTTCAAGTGGGTTTCGCTCGAACGAGAACGATTTCAACTTCCTGACTACCATGTCTCGTTTACCCCGGAGGAGGAGAAGAAGAACGAAGTCTATTACAACTACCAAAAGCAGGAATTCATGCTCCGACGAGCTGCCGGGGTTGAGCGTCGTTTTACCGGGACGAAGAGGGCGCCGTCTACCACACCTATTCAACCTACGCGCGCGGGCTCGATGGCCTGGTTGGCACCTATCAGTTTCTCGATCTGGTGCCGAAAGGTCGGGACGAAAATCCGGAGTCAACCATGGATTGGGTGCGGCGGCACGACGAATACTCGGCCTAACGAAAAGAGAAAGATGACAACAAAAACCGAAGCAACAGTCGTGATCGAGCGGACGTTGAATGCACCGATCGATCGAGTTTGAAAGCGCTTACCGATGTCGAAGAGATGCGCCATTGGTATTTCGACCTGAAGGAATTCGAGGCCAAAGTCGGGTTTGAATTCGAGTTTGTGGTCGATCACGACAGGCATGAGTTATCACCACGCTTTGCCAGGTGACGGAAGCGATTCCGCCACGAAAACTGGCTTTACACCTGGCGCTACCAGGGGCATGGGGGTAATTCACTGGTAACCTTTGTATTGCTTCCCGAAGGTGAAAAGACGCGGCTGACGCTGACTCACGAAGGCCTGAAACCTTCCCGCCCATCGGCCGCCTTCGCGCGCAAGAATTTCGAGCAAGGCTGGACCGAGCTGATTGGTAAGTCGCTGCCGGAATTTCTCGAAGCGACAAAGGAGGAAAAATCATGACCACAAAGACCGAGAGTCCGGCGCTCGAGAGATCACGCGGTTGCGATCAAAGCGCCGCGCCATCGTGTTTACGAAGCCTGGACCGACCCGGCGCAGCTCCGGAAATGGTTCGGCCTGAAAAGGTGCAAACGCTTGAACTGATTGCCGAGGTGCGCGTCGGCGGAAAGTATCGCTGGGACTTGACGAATCCAGAGGGTGAAAAGAAGACCTGCGAAGGTGAATATCGCGAACTGGTGCCAGACAGGAAGATCGTCCTTACCTGGCAATGGCAGGACGACGAGGATTGGGACAACGTGGTCAGCGTGGTGACGGTGGAATTAGACGATGCCGAAGACGGGACCGAACTCAGACTGAGACACGAGCGATTCCCGAACGATACTTCACGCGAAAACCACGGCCAGGGTTGGAACAGTGTCCTCGATCGGCTGGAAAGCTTTTGCCGCGCCAGCTAGAAGTCGCCTCAATGGCTTGATCGGGCTGACCTCCCCTCACCTGGCGCTTTGCGTCCCTCCTTGCCGTAGCGCCTCGGATAGAGCGAGCGGGCTTTGAAAGGCCCGGCCTCGCTCCGCGTTTGCGGAGTTGCGTTACGGCCCCGGAGAGGATTGAGGTGAGGCTCGCAAGAGAGATTTCTTGGGGATTTGAGATGAGTTCAAGGAACGTTTTCTGCCTGTAACGCCGAAATATCCAGAGGCAACGCACTAATGCGGCGTTCAAGCGACCTGGAGAACGTGAATCGGCAAAGTGCGTAGCCTCTGGCCGATGTAACGAATCTCGATTCAGGCACCAGAAAGCTGTCCCGAATCTTTCGGAACATGTTCCGCCGGGGAAACGGCGAGAAGGATCCGCCGAACATGGCAAACACAGTTGTTTGAGCGGAATTATTGGTTAACTAAAGAGAACAATGAACACTGAAGAAGTTGCAAAGAAGGTGGTTGAACTGACCCGTAAACAAGCATGGGCATGAAGCGCCTCGATTCTGCTCTACGCGAAGGACATTGTCAGCGTCGAGGCGCGGACAGCGGATGGCTCGTCGCCGGAGACGCATGGGATCGACGGGGTGCGGGGCAAGGTCGATTGGTGGGTCAACGAGATGGAAGTCCACTCTTTCAAAGTCAGCGGTCCATTCGTGGCGCACGATCATTTTGTCGTCCAGTTCGACGTCGATGTGACCGGACAAGAACTCGAAGCACCGGATGCAGATCTCGGAAGTGGGTTACTACATCGGTGAAAGACGGCAAGATTGTCCGGCGAAGAGTTCCCGCCACTCAACGGCTAGGTCTCTGGCGGATCCGATTTTCGTAGCGCAAGCGCATCGTCCGAACAGTCGGACGGACTCGACTCGTCCTGTGGCGAGCCGGTGGGGCCGTTGGAAAACCAAGGAGCTGGCGGTTTGAAAGCTCCGGCCGTTGCTTCGCATCCGTTACGGAAACCGCCGGGGCGCTTCCTAAGCGCCCTTCTGAATTATCGCGCTATTGTTGTAGCCGGGGCCACCGATCTCGGCCGACGAACTGGATTCGACGCCCAGTGAAAGCCGAGGACTCAGCCGATCCCGGTTACAACAATAGTTACCAGCTATTGAATGGAATAGGCCTCCAAAAGACCAATGCCTGTGCCGCCGTTATTCCCACGCACAATCGCGGTGTAAGCGCCAGGCAAGAGCCAGATAAGCAAGGCTGACTCCTGCGGGTTAGGCGGCGCCAGGCTGGTCGCAGGCGATATCGAGTAACTGGCTATCTTCCCGAAGTTGATCGTTCGCGCCCATGATGTCACCATTGGCATCATGTAACTCCAGGGCTGGGTCGCCCGGTGACATTAGTCACCCCGGCGGTCTACGAGCGTTAGAGGACCGAGCGCGCGGATCATTACTCTGGGCCGTAACCGGAACTTTCGTCCGAGAATCATCCCCCGATCAGGACATCGTCGCCCGTGCCAACGAACCCAATGAGCGCTTAGGTTTGAAAGAACCGAGCCGGAAGTGGTGCTAACGTCGTAAACTTCGACCAGCTTCAACCCCGGCAGAGCCGGTCTCGTCATGCATCACCGCCGTATAAGCGCCCGGAGTTGAGCAGTTAGTCTTACCGCCGCTTCCTTATCGTCGAGAAGAGCCAGCCCGGCGGCTTCGATCGCCGATTCCTGGGAGCTTTTCCAGTCGCTGTTCGTCGCGATCACGGCGCCTGTGGAGTCATGGATTTCCAAAGCCGGGTTAGGGAGCGCATTACTGATGCCGAACTGAGTGAGCGAAGTGACCAACAGCCCTGATCACAACATCCCTTAACCCAGCCCCAGCCGACAATAAATCCCGCGATCGCCTCGGTTCTCCGGTGCCAATACCAGGCGGCACGAGATGATGGCCAGTCCACTGGACCACCGTAGGCGTGCGGCGAAGACAAGATAACGGGTCATCGCTGCTCGTCGTTCCACCTCGGATCACGAGGAATTTCGCATAGGCGGCAAACGCGCGTCTTCAAAAGCAAACTCATCGGCCGTGATCGACGACGGCGCGAGAAAGTTCTCCGTCCCGAAGCGCCGACAATATCGTCCTGATCGACTCCATCGCCGCTGACACCGATCGCGCCGATCAACTGACCATTACGATAAAGGGGAAATCCGCCCGGGAAAATCGTGGATTCCAGTTAGGGCAAGTTGGGATCCGAGCGGCTCCCGGGATGGGAGAGACATCGGAAAGAGTTCCCATTAACCCCGAAAACATTTCCTGTTGCCCGAAATAAGGCCCGGCGTGATTCGCGTTGATCCCCGGTGGGTAATGACTCTGGGCCAGAAACCCAACCGTGCGTGGTGGACAGAGCCATAGTGTTACCATTGTTGGAATAGGCGAGAGCAGTGCGCGCTTTTGCACGGCCACGTCCCAGCTGAACAAGGTCGCTTCACCCGTGCGAAAAGTGCCGAGCACGGCTGGCGCGACTCCATCTTTGTTCGGAAAGTTGACTACAGGTAATGAAGATCTTGCATCGGCACACCAATCGGCAGCCGGATTCCCGCGCGAGTCGTTCGGGCGCGGTCGGCGCCCAAAGCGAGGATGCCCGTCACCTCACCGTAGCCGGGCGCGCTCTGGCCATTAATGGTTCCTCGAAATAGGGTCATCACGATCGGCTGGCGCATCTGTCCTTCCACCCCGCCCAGGGTTAGCGACCTGGGTAGCTGAATGCGCGGTGGAGGCGCCAGGCGATCGGATAATCGGCGGCGGGTTCCCGGGCATTGTAAGAGTCTTAGGGAGACTGGTTGAGCTTTCGGTACTCGAGACTTATCCCGTTGATGAAGACATTACTGCCAAGGATTTCGGAGGAAGCGCTTGAATCCTATTTGTCCGGATAAGGCGACGTCTTCATCCTTGTCATAACCCGCGATAAAAGACCAGAGAGGTTTTCGCTCGCGAAAGTCAGTAATGGGATCAGGGGTGCCATCACCAGTAACCCGATGCCGCCAACGAGATGGCTGTCCTTGTAAAGCGGCATTCCGCCAGGTGTGCCATCGAGGGAAGTCCTAGGCACCATTTCGACCGCTAATCCGGGCTGAGGACCAAAGTCTGTCATCGGCCTGATCTTCTTGAACTTATTGAGGTCGGAAAAACAGATTCGATAAACCAACCCCCGACCAACGACCGGTGGGCGTATTGTTCACTCCGGCGGAAAATGTTGCTGAATGATAAAGCCGGCCGTGCGCGAAGTGAAGGCATTCTGGTCACCGCTCAAGAACGAAGCCGTGCCCGCTTTGGAAACGCACGTCGCGATCCGCCCCGGGCTGGTTCCCGCCCGCACATTCCAGACCCCGAGCACGGAAACCTTCGCGATCGGTCACGGCGATCACGCTTTTAGAGAAATTTCAGCAGCGCGCGAAGCAGCCTGCTTGATGATCAAAGTCACATCATCCGCGGTCAGCTGGGCGAACGCGGAACGGGCCAGGGACGAGGCTATCAGGCAAAGTGGCGAGCTTCCACCGCCTCATTGCTGCCTTTTAACAAGGCCGGCAACCGGCGCCAAGCGAGAACTTTGCTGAGGTCGAGCTTGCAATTCGATCCACGGATTTTGCATTCTGTCGCCACGAAATCCCCAACCACTGCATGAGGAGGGTGAGAACAAGCTCGTCGGCGGTTCTCGGCAACGGCGCGTGTTCGGCTGCCTCGCTGTTGTTCTTGGCCCTCTGTGCCGGAGCGAAGGCTCAGGGTCCAAGCCCGTCAGCAGAGGTCGAAACGAGTTTCGGCACTCTGGGACGCGGGTCGCTGGGGACTCTCCCTTGCCGAAATTCCCACTCCTACCCCATGCCGAGCGCTCGTCGAGCCCCCTCCCCCAGCCTTCGGCCACACCGGTGCCACGTTTAATCCCGATCCCGGTGTGTCTAACGAACCTATCTCTATCGAGCCACCCAGTTTGTTTCCACCGGTAACCCCGCCGTTGCCGACGCCAGGTGCAGAGCCATTGCCGCGCTCACTCGAGTTACCCCGCAAAGCGAATCCGGGCGAAGTAGCTCCCGCCCGCCATAAGTTGCCTTATGAGACTTATCCGGAAGCGCAGGCGGGACGAGGTCTGCTGCCGGGATCTCAGGCTGTGCCCTAATCGCTGTTCCATCGGCTTCGGACGTTGGACGAGATATGCCGATCCTTCGGCTGGAAACGACCTTATCAGGACGGCGAACTTAAGCTCTGGCATCCTTATCTCCAAAGCACCTTGAAAGGCGACGCCTCCAGTCATTGGCCAGGACATTTTCCTCAATCCTCACTGTGAGTGATTTCTTCCAGCTTGAGTCCGGCGTTTGCCCAACCCTGAGTAACGTGAGCAAGCGCGCGACCGGGCAGCTCGGAGTTCTTCGGGCCAGCGATGCAGTTCTCACTTTCAAACGACTTTCCATTGGGGTCGATATCTCAGAGGCGAGACCGCCTTCAAAGCCGATTGAGTGGCGATCCGGTTGCTCGGCGTTTATAACATCAACTACACCAGACGTGAAGGAAACCGGGCGTGCTCAATCCCAGATCCGCGCCTGCGCAACACCACTCGCTACAAGGATTGGACCGCGCTCCAGGAAGCCTTCGCCGAGATTCATCTCCGCGACCTGACTTATAACTATGACTTCATCTCCTCGCGCTTTGGTATTCAGCCGTTCGTGGAGTGACTTTCGCGGATTCATCTTCAACGATACCAACCTCGGCGAGCGAATTTTTGAGAACTACGATAACAATCGCTGGCAATACAACCTCGGCGGCGTTCCAGATGCTGGAAAAGCGATACATACTCAGACCTGAACGAGTTTAACTCACGCGATCAAGCAGGTCCTGATTGCGAATGTTTTCCGCCAGATTTTTGCACAAAGGTTACACGGCACAACTGAGTTTCCACGCCGATTTCGATGGCTCCAGCCGGCATTACGACAAGAACGGTTTCATTACCCGTCCGGCGCCGATCGGCAATGTCCGGGATCATTCGCTCCAGGCCTTTTATCTCGGGTGGACGGGCGATGGTCACATTGGCTGGCTCAATATCACGTCATGCGTTTTACCAGGTTTTGGGCGAGGACAATTTCAACGGGATCGCCGGTCGCCGGGTCAGTATCAACGCCCAAATGGCGGCGCTGGAGTTATCTGTCGACAAGGACTGGCTCCGGCACAAGGTCTCGATCTTTACGCGCAGCGGCGACAGTGACCCAGGGAATGGCGAAGCGACCGGGTTCGATACCATCTTCGATCGCCCTTCTCTTTGGCGGACCTTCGGCTTCTATGTCCACCAGGGCTTTAACCTTGCCGGCACTTCGGTGAACTTTAAGCAGCGAGATAGCCTTGCATGCCCGACTTTCGGACGAGCAAGAGCGAAGGCCAGGCGAACTTCGTTAATCCGGGGGTCTTTACTCGTCGGCTACGGCCTCGACGCGGACATTACTCCCAAAGGTGAAGGCCTTCATGAACGTTAACTCATGTCTGGACGACTGCAACCACTGAGGTGACGAAGCAGGTGCTATTCACCAATCAGTGCGAGTAACGATCTCGGATTGGATTGCAGTCTGGGAGTGTCCAGTGGCGCCCGCTCCTCGACGGATAACATCATCGTTAAGTGCGGGAACCGGGTTCTTTTCTTCCTGGTCGCGGTTACGATGAAGAATCTATCGAACCAATCTGCGTCCCGTGCCCAGCTACGGTAACCCACCGCCAGGGCACGTGGATGACTTTCTCTACAGCGGAATCTTCACGGTGACTCTGACCTACTAGATGAAGAGAGACGAAGAAAACGCCAGTAGGAAGAAAACGTTCACACGTTCAGCGTCCAACGTCCAACGTTCAATGCGGGAGGAAGAGCTAGCGAAGAGGAGGCGGTTGGGTCAATGCGGGCCGACGCCGGATTGGGCAGTTGGGAACCACGCTCACGAACAGCCAAAGTTCGATCTGGAAGATCGGCTTCTCGAATTTTCAGCGCGACTTATCACCTTAGTCGATGCTCTTCCAGTTTCGCGGGCGGGAAATCATGTGGCTGGTCAGCTCCTGCGCTGCAGCACTTCGCCGTTCGCGAATCACGGCGAGGTCCAGCTGCGGAATCGCGTAAGGATTTCGTTCACAAGCTCGACCGTGTCTGCCTCAAAGAACTACGGAAGGTCCGACGTTGGTTGCGACTGATTGCCCGCGTCGACCTGCCTCGCCATCAACGCGATTAGCACCGCTTTCTGCTTGCAGAGCGAAGGAGACTGATCCGCATTTTCTGCCGCGAGCATTCGCACCGCCGAAAAGAACGCGTCGTGAATAAGAAAAGCGCACTTCGCTGACTCTGTCATTCGACGTTGGACGTTGGACGTTGGACGTTGGACGTTTTCTTCTCATCTCGTCATCATTGTTCTTTCCCGTTCATCGCATCAGGGACAGACTCCGCCACTGGCTACGGCCCGCCGACTTCCACTTCTCCTAACCAATCAATCACCAGTCCGGCTTCGCCACCAGCGCGCAACTGGATCGATCAGACCCAGGCCGCGGCTGATCGAAAAAGTAAGGGCTGCCTCCAGTGTCACAAAGGAGTCGAGCCAATGCACCAGGCCCCGCATGTCGTGCCTGGTTGCATTGATTGTCACGGCGGGAATCCCGCGCTTGACCTGAAGATCCAGAGCAAGCTCATGTGCTGCCATTGCATCCGGAGTTCTGGCGGCGCTTCAGCTAACTCACCGCAGCTCACTTCCGCGAATCCGCCGCGCTCCGACGCTTTGGCTTAACCATGAGTCTAAGGAATTCATTCGCTTCGTAACCCGGGTGATCTGCGCGTCGCCGACAGAGCGTGTGGCCTTTGTCACGGTGAAATTGTCCGCCAGGTCGCGCATAGCATGATGAACCATGGCGCCATGCTCTGGGGCGCGGCGATGTATAACAATGGGGCGCTCCCCTACAAGAACTATCGCTTCGGTCAGGCCTATGGCGCGGACGGCGCTCCACTGCGCCTGGTCAATTACACCCCTGTCTCAGAAGCAGACACAAAGTATCGTGCGAATTCTGCCTTACCTTCAGCCCGTCCCCCGCTTCAACCTCGAGTAACCCTGGAAACATTCTCCGTATTTTCGAGAAAGGTGGCGAGAAACAGTTACAGCTCGGTGTGCCCACATTGCAGGAACCACCAGGCCGCCGCCCCGCCCGCCGGCTTTCAGAGCGCGCTTGGTGCTCTGCAACCGGACTGACCCGGTCCTTCTCGGCATTCAAAAAACACGTCTTCATGATCCGCTTCTTGGCTTTCACTTGGTTCGAACGATCATCCGGGCGACTACCGCTCGAGCGGCTGCTCGGCTTGTCACGTTGTTTACGCCAATGATCGTTCGCCCTCTAACTCAGGTTGGTGGAGTAAATGATGGCCACGACGGGCTGAGCTTTACCGCTGACCCAACTATTCCCAAGAACGAACTCGGGTCATCCAATCATTCACCAGTTCACCCGCTCGATCCCTTCCAGTCGGTGTATGAACTGTCACATGCACCAGGGTAACCTGTTTGTGAATCCTCTTCTCGGTTACACCTGGTGGGACCAGGAGACAGACGGTGAGTTTATGCTATCCGAAGCTGCAACATAACCCGTCCGATGCCGAACTGGTGGCCTCAACCATGGAGAAACCCTGGAAGCGGCGGCGGCCGCGGGCTTTGGGGCAATCGCAACTTCGCCGCCCATGGCGCGGAGTTAAATCTGAAACTTCCCAGCACACCCAGTTTCGCTGACTACCATGGCCATGGCTGGATCTTTCGCGCCGTCTTCAAGCACGATCGCAAAGAGGACTTTGCTCGATCTCGATGATCATTCCATTTCCCAGGATGACCCACATAAGTTTAATAAGGCGGTTCATTTGAAGGACATTCACCTCACCCGCGGGATGCAGTGCGGTGACTGCCATTTCCTCAACGATGTCCATGGGAATGGCCAACTCTAGCTGGCGAGCCGCGGAACGCCACCTCGATCTCCTGCGTAGACTGTCACGGGACGATTTCATCCGGCCCACTCTGCTGACTTCCGGAAATGCCGGCCAAGTAGACTTATCCAAAGTAACACGCCTTTTGGGCCGCGATTTCACCTGGGCAGGCGACGCGCTTTACCAGCAATCATCGATGTCTCCGGATGTTCGTTGGGAGATTCCACAGACGATCGACACGATCAATCCGCTTTCGTCGCATTACAATCCGAAGTCAGCTTACGCCAAGACCCTGGCGCGCGATGGGATTAACTGGGGCGGAGTGCCGACCAGACCCGAAGCGAACGTTGTCGACCGGCTCGCGCATGATAACAGCCGGATGGATTGCCGGATTTGCCATACCTCCTGGGCGACCAGCTGTTTCGGTTGCCATTTACCGATGAAAGCGAATCAAAGGGTAGCTCAGAATAAGTTCGAAGGAGTAACCGACCGAAACTTCTACCACCTATAACCCCAGGTGGTGCGAGACGACGTCTTCATGCTCGGGATCGACGGCTTCGTAAAGAAGAACCGAATGGCGGTGATTCGCTCCTCGAGCGCGGTCGTGGTCAGCTCGCAAAATCAAAACCGCGAATGGGTTTACTCACAGCAACAAACAATCTCCGCCGAAGGTTATGGCGGACAGGCTTTTTTAACCCGCACTTCCCGCACACCACCAGTGGTGTGGGAACCACGAAGAATTGCGGGAGGACTGCCACTTATCGAAGCAAAACGATAACAATGCCTGGATGGCGTCGCTCTTCGGCCTTGGCACCGGCAGCGTGAATTTCTTTGGTCGTTATGCTTATGTCGGTTCCACGGCCGGGAAGGTTTTCATGCCGTCGTTTGGACCGAGCCCGACGAACCGCAGGCAGTCATTGGCGAGTCATCTGCACAAGATCGCCTATCCGGATAACTATCGGAAACATCTCGAGCGGGGCTCAATCCTGAGCGAGGCCTACGAGCATCAGGGAGCGCGATATCTCACGGACGATCGTCCTGCGCGGTGAGTATGTTTATACCGCCAACGGTCCCGGTGGCTTTGAAGTCTTTGATGTCGCGAACATCGATCAGAAGGGGTTCTCCGAACGAATGGTGAGCGCGCCCGTTTCGCCGCTGGGTCAACGGACGCGAATTCACACGAAATACGCGACCAGTATCGCTTTGCCGAGCACGCTCGCGCTCGACCCGGCGCGGGTCCGACTGCCGGAGAACCAGGAACAACCGATCGATATTTTCTATGCCTATGTCTTCGTCTCGGACCGCGAGGAAGGGCTGGTGGTGGTCGATGTGCGGACATTGGTCGACGGGAATCCGGATAATAATTTTGTCAAAGAAGCGGCGCCGCTTTAACCCGAGTGGAGTTCTAACTGGCGCGACCTATGTCGCGCTGCCGCCGGCCACCGGCTGTTATCTCGACCACGCCGCGGGGCTTGTATGTCGTCGACGTCGAGAAACCAGAGCATCCACGGATTGTCCGGGCAACTCATCGAGTAGCCTTCTTGCGTAACCCCAGGTGCGTCGCGATCCGGTTTCGTTATGCTTTTGTGACGGATGATGATGGTTTAGAAGGTGGTCGATATTACTGATCCTGATCACCCGGTTCCGGTAGACTCTGGAGTCGTTAGGCTAAGAAATGCGGGCCGGCTTTATGTCGCCCGCACGCTCGCTATGTCGCCAACGGTCCCGAAGGCCTAGCCATTGTCGATGTCGAAAATCCCGGAGCGACCGCGACGCTGGACCAGATGTTTAACGCCGGCGGCGCGCTCAATGACACTCGCGCCGTCCAGATCGGAAGCGTGAATGCTTCTCACATTCGGCCTCGTTGCCGACGGCAAGAATGGGTTGCGCGTCATCCAGCTGATCTCGCCCGACACCGTGCCCGGTGCCGCGGGATTCAGTCCGCCCCCGAACCCACGCGCCTGATCGCGACTTATCCGACGAAAGGTGAAGCTTTCATCTGTGTTTCCCGCGGCTTGGAGCGCGATCGAGTGGTCGATGAGACCGGAGGACAAACGGTCGTCTTCGGCCGGCGCGGTTCGCGACGCCATTCAATCTCGCTGAGATGTCACCGTTCCTGCGACATGCGGATGGGACTTTCCCGAATGACCCAGCGTTGGAACACAGGCGGGCCCACTTTACCGGGTAGAGAACATAACTCGAAATGGAAACAAACTCACGACCAGCAGCGGACGTGAGTTAGAGCTAACTGGCACCTGACGCCAACCCCATCGCCATCTCCCGCGCCGCCGTGGGTGGCTGGATCTTGAGAAATTAGGCTCTCGATTTCGAGCTGGACGAGCAGGCTTCCGCATGTCCTTGGAGACGAGGTCGAAAGCTCGGCGCGCCTAACGAATACGAGTTCACGGCGAGATTGAGCGTCGCCGGCGCGTGATAAGTGTGACAGCTCGTGCACTCGGAGGCGGCGATGATTTTCTGGTTGCCGCGCCATGAGTTTGCCTTGCGGGCTGTGGCAGGTGTTGCAGTCGTTGATCCCGGGCATGCAGGGACATCGGAGGTCAATTTACTTTGGGTGGCGTGATGGCAGTCGTCGCAGGCGACCCATTTTGTGCTTTGGCGTGATCGAAGGGTGAGCGTAGCATCCAGCGTTCGATCAAGACAGGTTTGGCAATGGCTAAGGAACGTCGCCGCTGGTGGACGGTTTGGGGTCGTGGCAAAGCGCGCAGCCATAGAAAGAAGCGCGAGTGCCAGGCTGGCTCACGGGTCCGGGTTTATGGGGATCGGCGACAAAAAGATCTGGCGTTCGATATCGTCCTTCCTAATTGGGTAGAACGGTTTGCCTTGAGCGCGGAAACGTTCGCGCAACCGGGCAACTTGTTGAGTCACGAAGCGCTGTCTCTCAGCTTCGGTCTTGAACTTCTTCACCGCCAGTTCGCGATACTGCGCCTCCAGGCCGATGACAAATCCACGAACGGCGACGGAATCGCCATGGGCGCACCATGATCTCCTTGTTATCCTGGTCAGAACTGAAGGAATGACAGCTCTGACAATGTTGGGGCGAAACTGATCGGCTGATTCGAAGCGGCCCTGGGCATCAGGTTGATGGCAGCAGATAGCCACATTCGAGTTTCTTCCGTTACACGTGGCGGAATATCGGCGGCGAAATGGCGGTTGATGATCAAACTTCAGGACGTCGGGTCGGTGGCCTTATCGCGCGTTTAAGCTGAAACTCTGGACAACCATCCGAGAAAGAGGCAAAGGTCCTGGTGTAGCCATCGGCTGGCCGGTTCAATTTCAGCACTACCTGCCGCGGCGGATAAGGATGACGCCTCGAAGTCATGCCAATCGATGTGTTTGCCTGACTTCAGCCGAGGCCGCCATGGTCGTGGCGTCGTTATGGCAAAAGTGCATTGCATGCTGGCAACGCGATCGAGTCGCGCGGTGCCCAGATGCTCGGCATGACAAATCGAGCAGAGCGATTCTTGACCACATTTAATGTCGATGAAAATTATAGACCCGCTTATCCTGCCGCTCGTGGCAGGTCTCGCATTCTGATCGATGGAATCAAAGGCGACTCCTCGATGGAAGCCATCGTTGACCACTTTGGTGAACTTCCTCGAGGTTAGCTCGCCTTTGAAGATGAGTCATCGTGGCAATCGGCACAGCCTTTGGGAGGTGGAAAGCATGATTGCGGAAAGTGCTCGGGGTTAAAACGTTCCGTCGCCTCGCTTTTGAAAGCGATAATCGCGCGATGCCGGCGGCCAGAAGCAAGCAGGCAAACCAGAAAAAGGGCCAGCTTTCGGTTTGAACCAGCGATAGAGCGTAGAGGTTGTCCTGATATCTCCCCGCGATCTGTTTTGCGAGTCTTCCGGGTTAGGCATTGGCAGCGGTAGTAGAAGAGAGGTTACAAGCATGCCACGCCGTCAGGATGACAAGAAGAAAAGAGAACGGAACGTGGACAAAAGAGCCAGTTATGCAGCTTCCAGCGATGGAGCCGGGTCTGGAGATCGAGCAGGCGACGCTGGTCGCGCCAACCCTGGATCCTGTTCTACGGTCATAATAAGGGCGCACGCAGCTGACAAAGCGGAAAGCATCGGCGGCGAACTCGCTACTTCAAGTCGGTATCTGTTACGCTGCTGGCCTTGAGATAAGGAGTAGAACCTGGTCTTCAAGAGAAAAGTGATAGAGCCGACTCTGAGTCACGATCACTTACCGGAGTGGGCTCTTCATTTTGGAGAGAAGGACCGGCTGACTCACCGACGGGCAGCTATCTGCAAAGAACGACAGGATTTTGCGCGGCAAGAAGGGCTGGGAGCGAACATGCGGGATTTGCTCCGTAATGATTTCGCGCGGTAAGCGGTCCTGCATCACGCGCGGGATGCGGTGTTGCAAAGCCTTAGATACCGCTAATCATGACCACGGCATAGAGGAGCATAGGCATGGTGATAATCATCAGACGCCAAGTCGAAAGCCGTTGTGAAGAGAACGAGCGGGATAGTGGGAGGTGAGCCAGATAGCAGAGCTTTTGCATCCAGCTTTTGCACTGACCAATCAGCCAAAGGACGATGCGTTACGCAGACTTAAGAGGATTCCAAAGATAAAAATGCCAGAGGCAATCGTGCCAAAATCAGTCAACGGAGTGCCGCCAATGCTGTGATGCTCGGAGGTGTTTGGATAAAAACCGCGGTAATCTCAGTCCGGCGCGGGAGACGCGCAGGGGAAAATTCCCGAGAGATAAATCCAGTCCCGCAGCGGCCGTCGCGATGACGACAAAAAGAAACCACCATGGGCCTCATGAGCGATTAGCAATTCGCATCACCTGCGCTTCTTTACTTGGCCCCGGTTTGCATGGCGGCAATGCAGC
>ERZ1370068.5094-contig-4134_pt1 | contig 35430 bp, 43 predicted proteins | sample MGYA00561227_ERZ1370068 | MGnify/ENA primary metagenome ERZ1370068 (study PRJEB38410, sample SAMEA6850437) | metagenome | study: Metagenomic assessment of the ecological functions of the soil: analysis of the soil microbiota associated with the... | reverse complement strand
TATTACTTCGTTCAGTTACGTATTGCTACGGGTCCTTGCCGGTGAGCTGCCCGGCGAGCCAGAGCGAAGAGCCGCGCTCTTCAATCGCTCGCGGGCGGACGCGTAGAAAGCGCCGACGTGGTCGGCCAGCGCAGAGGAGGAACGGGTCAGGTACTTCTCTTCCAGCGTCTCCAGCGTCCGCCGGTTGCGCCGGATCAGAACGGCGCCGGAAACGAGCAGCGGAACGAGAGAAGCCAGAATCAGAGCGCCCGAAAGCAGGACAAAGAGGCGAATCCGTCGCCTCGCGGAACGCCCGGCCACGGTCCGATGATTATACGCCGACCGGTCAGAGCCGCGCGCGGCGGCGGCGGCGAGCCACTCCGCGAGGAGCATCGCCTCGACGATTCTCGCCCGGCCGATACTCTCGAGCAGGACGCCCGCGATTCCGCCCGCGCTCGCCTTCTTGTCGCGGACCAGGTACGGAGCGAGCGTGTCGGACGCGCGTTCCGGCTCGGGAAAAGGACCGAGGCGCCGGAGCGTCTCCCGAACGCGATCGGCGTCGGCTTGCGAGACAGCCGGCGCGCTCGCGGGAAATCTCGAGCGCCGCCGCGATCCCCAGGCCACCGCCTCGCCGTGCCGCAAAGCCCGGTAGCCGCCGGCGGCTTCGAACGCGTGGCCGAGCGTGTGCCCGAAGTTCAGGAGCCGGCGGCGGTCCCCTTCCTTCAGGTCCTCCGAGACGATCCGCGCCTTGACGCGTCGCGGCTCCGGCTGAGCAGGTCGAGCAGCGCGGCGTCCTCGACGCTCGAGGATCGCTCCGAGGCTCGCCTCGCGCGCGCCGCCAGGTCCGCGTCGCGCGATCCAGGCGGCCTTGAACGCCTCGACGAGGCCGGCGCGGTAGTCGCGCTCGGGAAGCGTCAGCGGCCGCGGCCGGATCGATCAGGACCGCGCGCGGCGGGTGAAAAGCGCCGAGCAGGTTCTTGCCCGCGGCGTGGTCGACGCCCGTCTTGCCGCCGATCGCGGCGTCGGCCATCGCCCCTGTCGTCGTCGGAACGGCGTTCCACGCGATGCCGCGCAGCAGGATCGCGGCCGCGAAACCCGCGACGTCGGAGACGACGCCGCCGCCGACGGCGACGAGCGCGTCGTCGCGGCGCACGCCGGCCGCGAGCGCGGCGTCGGCGATGCGCGCGACGGCGTCGAGCGTCTTCGCCGCTTCCCGGTCGTCGATCGTCGAGGTCCGCGAGGATCCGGTCCGGCGCAGCGCGCCGCGGATCCGGTCCGCCGGCCGCGCGGCGCCGCGCCGAAGACACGAGGAGGAACCGGCCCGACGGCGACACGAGGTAGCGCCGCCGCCTCGGCGAGCAGGCCCGCGCCGATCCAGAGCACGCTTGCGGCGTCCCCGGAACCGACCGCGATCCGGCGCGGCGCGGTCACGCGCGACCGGCTTGCCGGGGCTCGATGCCGAGCTCCTTGCAGCTGCTCGGGTCCCGACGTCGGAGGGCGCCTTCATCATCAGGTCGAGGCCCGAGGTCGTCTTCGGGAAGGCGATGACGTCCGCGGATCGACGTCGCGCCGGCGGCGATCGCGCAGATGCGGTCGAGGCCCGAGCGCGATCCCGCCGTGCGGCGGCGCGCCGTACCGCAGGGCGTCGAGCAGGAAGCCGAAGCGCTGCCGCGCCCTCCTCGGCGAGATCCCGAGAACGCGGAAGACGCGCTCCTGGAGGTCCGCGCGGTGGATCCGGATCGAGCCGGAGCCGAGCTCCCAGCCGTTGACGACGACGTCGTAGGCGCGCGCGCGCACGCTGCCGGGATCCGCTCTCGAGGCGCGTCCAGGTCCTCCTCGCTCGGGGCCGGTGAAGGGATGGTTCATCGGGAACCACGGCTTCGCGTCGCCTCGTCCAGCCCGAAGAGCGGGAACTCGGTGACCCAGCAGAAGGCGTAGCGCGACTCGTCCACCGAGCTTGAGCTCGCGCGCGGCCGGCGCCGCAGCGGCGCGCGAGCGCGGCGAAGCCGCCTTCGCCTCTGTCGGCCACGATCAGGAGCAGGTCGCCGTCCGCGAGCGCCGGCCGCCTCGAGCAGCGCTCGAGCATCCCGCCGGCAGGTGCTTCTTCGGCCGGCGAGGTGAGCTGCCGCCTCGCCGTCTTGACCCAGAGCAGGCCTGCCGGCGCCGTGCTCGCGCGCCGGCTCGGTCAGCTCGTCGAGCTTCTTGCGGGAGAACGCGCGCGCCGCCCGGCACGCGCACGCCGCGCACCGTGCCGCCCGATCGCGAGCGCCTTCTCGAACGGCGCGAACCCGCTGCCCGGCGCAGCGGCGCCGAGAGGTCGCGTCAGCGGGCAGGTCGTACCGCAGGTCGGGCCGGTCGGTGCCGTAGCGTCTCCATCGCCTCGCCGGTAGGTCAGGCGCGGAACGGCCGCGCGCGCCGCGATGCCGGCCGCCGCGAACGCCTCCGGCGAGGAAGCGCCTCGACCGCGTCGAAGACGTCCTCCTCGGTCGGGAAGGACATCTCGACGTCGATCTGCGTGAACTCGAACTGCCGGTCGGCGCGCAGGTCCTCGTCGCGGAAGCAGCGGGCGATCTGGAAGTACTTCTCGAAGCCCGACGATCATCAGGATCTGCTTGAAGAGCTGCGGGCGACTGCGGCAGCGCGTAGAACTGCCCGCGGTGGACGCGCGACGGCACCAGGAAGTCGCGCGCGCCCTCGGGCGTCGAGCGCGTCAGCATCGGCGTCTCGATCTCGAGGAAGCCCGCGCTCGTGGAGGACTTGCCGGACGCGGAAGGCGATCTCGTCGCGCAGCACGAAGTTCTTCTGCATCGCCGGGCGGCGCAGGTCGAGGTAGCGGTACTCGAGGCGCAGCTCCTCGGTCGCGTTCGTGCGGTCCTCGACCACGAAGGGCGGCGTCTCCGAGCGCGCCAGGAACTCGAGGCGTCGAGGCGACGACCTCGATCGTCGCCGGTCGCGCAGTCGTCGCGTTGCGCTGCGCCCTCGCGCGCGCAGGACGACCTCGCCCTCGATCTCGACGACGTCCTCGCTGCGCGCCCGTGCGCGCGGCGTCGACGGCCGTCCGCGGACAGCGCGCCCGGTCGAAGACGACCTGGACGATGCCGCTCCGGTCGCGCACCGTCAGGAAGATCGAGCTCGCCCAGGTCGCGGCGCCGCGCCGACCCAGCCCTGCAGGAGGACGCGCGCTGCCCGGCGTCGGCGGCGCGCAGCGTCCCCGCCGGCTGTCGCGGCGCAGGCTCATCGCGCCTCGCCGCGCCGAGCCGCTGCGGCCAGCTCCGGCGCGCGGAACGTCTCGCTGCTCTCGCCGGTCGCGAGATCCTTGATCGTCACGCGATTCCGCCTCCCGCTCGCGGTGCCCAGCGAGCACGCGCGCAGATCTCGCCGCGCCGCGAGGCGTCCGCGCGGCGGCTCCTCGGCGAGCGCGCTGCGCGGGCCAGCCCCTTCCTGAAGCCGCGCGCCGGTCAGGTCCATCTCGACGACGGCGTCGGCAGCGACCGCGCGCAGCTCGCCGGCCACGCCGAGCGCGTCAGCGAGCTCGTCCGGCGACTCCGGCACGACACGAAGAACAGCCGCGCCGCGGCGCGGACGTCCGCCGGCATGGCCTGCGACGAGCCGGTCCTCGCCGATCGCGAAGCCGATCGCCGGCGTCGGCGGCCCGCCGAGGCTCCGCACGAGGTTGTCGTAGCGGCCGCCGCCGAGGATCGCGTTCTGCGCGCCGAGCGCCGCCGGAGGCGACCTCGAAGACGGTGCGCGTGTAGTAGTCGAGGCCGCGCACGATCGACGGGCTCGTCGCGGAAGCGCACGCCGGCCGCGCCGAGCAGCCGCTTGAGCTCCTCGTGGTGCCGCGCGCGAGTCCGTCGTCCAGGAAGTCGAGCGTCGCGCGGCGAGCCCTCCGAGAGTCGCGCGCGACCGCCGGATCCTTCGAGTCGAAGAGCCGCAGCGGGTTCTCCGCGAGCCGCCGCCGGTCGTCGGCGCCGAGCCGGCCGGCCGCGGCCGCGACGATGCTCCTGCAGCGCCTCGCGAGAACGCCTCGCGCGACCGCGCCGCTGCCGGGACGCAGTTGAGCGCGACCGACGAGGTCCGTGAAGCCGAGCGCCTCGAGGAACGCGAAGAGCATCGATCAGGACCTCGGCGTCCGCCGCCGGGCCCGGCACGCCGAGCGAGCTCCGACGCCGATCTGGCGGAACTCCCGGTAGCGTCCGGCCTGCGGGCTGCTCGTAGCGGAACTGCGGGCCCGGCGTACCAGAGCGCGGATGGGCCGCGGCACGTCCGCGAGGCCGTTCTCGACGAGCGCGCGCACGACGCCCGCCGTGTTCTCCGGGCCGCAGCGTCAGCGAGCGGCCCTTGCGGTCCGGGAACGTGTACATCTCCTTGTGGACGATGTCGGTCGTCTCGCCCGACCGACCGCGCGAAGAGCTCCGTCGATTCGAGGCATCGGCGTGCGGACCTCGCCGTAGCCGTACGACGCCGAAGACGCGCCGGGCGGTCGCCTCGGCGGCCGCGAACCGCTCGCTCTCCGGCGGCAGCAGGTCCCGGGTCCCCTTGGCGCGCCGCGGAGCTCGATCGCTCACTCGCGCCCACTTCCCGTCGACGCGGAAGTATTCCTTCTTGTAGTCGAGGTAGTTGAGGTGGAAGTGCTTGAGGTCCTCGACCTCCGGCGTCCGAGAGCTCGCGCGACCTGCTGCGCCGGCGCGCCGAGCCAGAGCGTGCGCGGCGGCACGACGGTGCGCGGCGTGACGAGCGCGCCCGCGCCGATGAACGCGGACTCGCCGACGTCGGCGCCGTCCAGCACCGTCGCGCGGATGCCGATCAGCGCGCCCTGCCGGATCGACCGCGCCGTGCACGATCGCGCCGTGGCCGAGCGTGACTTCCTCCTCGAGGATCGTCGGGTGCGTGCCCTGCGTGACGTGGATCGCGCAGTTGTCCTGGATGTTGGAGCGCGGCGCCGACGCGGATGAAGTGGCAGTCGCCGCGAACGACCGCGTTGTACCAGACCGACACGTCGTCGCCGAGGACGACGTCGCCGATGACCGCGGCCGTCTCGGCGAGGTAGACCCGCTCGCCGATCCGGCGGCCTGCTTGCCGCCGTACTCCTTGATCAATCCCATGAAGCCGGCGCAATCTAGCATGCGCGCCGCGAGCTCGACTCGTGCCCGGCCAGGGGCCGCAGCTCCGCGGCGCAGCACCGCCGGCGGATCGACGCGTCGCGTCGACGAAGCGTCGAGGGCATTCCGCCGGCGTCCGTCCGCCGTCCGACGAGGACGTCGATCTCGCTGCTCGAACGCCGCCGCCGACTGCGTCGCGGATCCGAGCGGCGCGCTCGCCGGCGCGGTTGGCGCTCGTGCCCGTGACCGGCCCGATCGCGCGAGAGCAGGCGGCGCAGCGTCTCGGAGGCCGGGATCGCGGACGGCGAGGCGTCGAGCTGCCGCGCGAGGCGGCGATCGGGCGCGCGGATCGGCAAGACGACGGTCAGCGGCGCGGGCCAGATCGCGAAGTACGCGGTCGAGCGATGCGGTCGGACCGCTCGACGCCGAGGCGCTCGAGATCTGGCCCCGCGCGGCGAAGAGCACCGGCAGCGGCTTGCCGTCCGTCGCGGCCCTTGGTCGCGAAGATGCGGCGCATCGGCCTCGGCGCTCTACGGGTCCGCGGCCGAGCCCGTAGAAGGTCTCGGTCGGGATCGCCGCCACGCCTCCCGCGGCGCAGCAGCGCCGCGAGGTTCGCGACCTCGCTCCGCGGAGGCGAGGAGCGTCGCCGATCGCGGATCCGCCGCAGGCGCTCACCTCCCGACGTACCGATCGTAGAGCGCGCGGGCGCGCCGCGGGTCGTCCGTGCCGCGGACGACGCAGCGCCCGTCGGCGAAAGATCGTCAGGCTGACGTCCTCGACGTCGCGCCGAGAGCAGGTGCGCCGAGCGGCGGACGCGTCCGACGCGCGAGCAGCCGCGCCTCGAGCGGCGTCGAAGTCCGGGCCGCTCCCTGCCGGCCGGCGAGACCTGCACGGAATTGCGGCCGCAGAGCTTGACGACGTCCGAGGCGCCCTTCCCCCTCGAGGGCGGGAAACCGCCGTCCCGCGCAGACCGGGGCACGCGGCCGACGGCCGGCGCGCTCTCGAAGCAGCCGGCGCGAGACGAATCCTCCATCCCAGACCGCGAACGGAGCAACGCCGCGCGAGGCGCGGCTTGCCCGACGGCGAGCCGCAGCGCCTCCGTCATGCCGATCGGCGGCCACGAGCGGGCGGCAGCGTCGGCACGACGCCCGACCGTGTCGCAGGTCGGACCCGAGCCCGGCCGGCGGCAAGGCCTCGAGATAGCAGCGCAGGCAGGGCGTCTCTCCCGGCACGATCGCGGCGACGAGGCCCTCCTCGCCGACGCAGGCCGCGTAGATCGCGAGGCAGCCCGAGAGCGCGCGCCGCGTCGGAGACGAGGAGCCGCGTCTCGAAGTTGTCCGAGCCGTCGAAGACGAGGTCGTGGCCGGCGAGGATCTCGCGCGCGTTGGCGTGATCGAGATCCGCGACGACGGCCGCGCACCGTCGAGGCCGGGTCGATCTCGCGCGAGCCGCGCCGCCGCGGCCTCGGCCTTGGGCGCGACCCGGCGCGGCGTCCTCCGCGTCGAAGAGGAACTGGCGCGCGAGGTTCGATTCCTCGACGACGTCGCGGTCCACGAGCGTGATCGCGCCCGACGCCCGCGCGCGCCGCCGACTCCGCCGCCGCCGCCCCGACGGCGCCCACGCCGACGAACGCGATCGAGAACGACCGCGATCCGCTCCTGCCCCTCGTCCCCGATCCCGGGAAGAGCATCGACCGCGAATACCGGCCGGTCCCGCTCATCCCGTGCACCGTGCCGCCTCCGCCAGCAGCGTGCGCGCGTGCTTGATGGCCGTCTCCGGGACCTTCTCGCCGGCCAGCATCCGCGCGATCTCGGCCACGCGCTCCTGGCCTTCGAGCAGCCGCACCGGCCGCGACGGTCCGGCCGCGCGACCTCGCGCTTCTCGGCGCAGGTAGTGCCGGTCGGCGCAGCGCGGCGATCTGCGGCACGTGCGTGACGCAGAGGACCTGGCCGCGCGCGGCGAGGCGCGCAGCTTCCGGCCGACGACCTCGGCCGATCCGCCCGCCGATTCCGGAATCCGACCTCGTCGAAGACGAGCGTCCGGCCGCGCGCCCCGCCGCCGGCGGCGACGGACTGGATCGCGAGCTGGAGCCGCGAGAGCTCGCCGCCCGACGCGATCTTCTCGACCGGCTTCTCGGCTCGCCCGGGTTGGGCGCGAAGAGGAACGACGCCGGTCTCGAGCCCGAGGGCCGCGGCGCCTCCTCCGGCAGCCGGCTCGAGCGCCAGCGCGAAGCCGCGCCTTCTCCATCGCGAGCGCCTGCAGCTCCTTCTCGACGGCCGCCGAGAATCGGGCGCCGCCGCCCGGCCGCTTCGCGGAGAGCGCCTGCGGCCGCCTGCCGGTACGCCGGCGCGGGCCGCCGCGCTCCTCCTTCTGGCGGCGCTCGAGCGCATCTTCGATGTTCGACGAGCTCGTCGCGCTCGGCTGTCGAGCTGTCCGGCGAGCGCGCAGGATCTCGGCGAGCGTGGCGCCGTACTTGCGCTTCAGGCGCGGCGAGCTTGCTCGAGCCGCGACTCGATCGCGGTCAGCCGGTCCGGATCGCCTTCGATCGGCTCCGGCCGCGTCGCGCGCCGCCGCGGCGAGGTCCGCGATGCGGCGCTTGAGGTCCTCGGCCTCTTCGAGATGCGACTCGCTCGCGCGGATCGATCGCCGCGAGCTCCGCGAACGCCCGGGCGGCCTCGCCCAGCCGGTCCGCCGCCGACCCCTCGTCCTCCGACAGGGCGCGCGAGCGCGGTCTCTCCGGCCCGAGCGGATCCGGTCGGCGTGGAGCAGCCGCTCGCGCTCGCGCGGCAGCTCCTCCTCCTCCTCTCGGGTCGGGCGCGGCCTCGGCGATCTCGCGGATCTGGAAATCGAGCATCTCGAGCCTCGTCTCCCGGTCGCGCCGCGACGCCTCGAGGGCCGTCGAGCGCCGCCCGCGCCTCGCTCCAGCGCCCGCGCCGCCTCGGCCGTCGCGAGCCGCTCGATCTCGCGCCCGGGCGAAGGCGTCGAGCAGCTCGAGCGGCGCCTCGGGATCGACGAGCTCCCGCTCCGAGTTCTGTCCGTGGATCGTCACGAGCCGCTCGCCGAGCTTCGCCAGCGTCCGGACCGAGGCCGGCTCGTCCTCGACGAACGCGCGGCCCTTGCCGTCCGGCGAGAACTCCCGCTGCACGAGCACCGTCTCGCCGTCCGGCAAGTCCGGCCTCCGACAGCGATCCGCCGGACCGCCGCGTCCGCCGTCGAACTCGCCGGCGACCGACGAGCCGCGCCGCTCCCTCGCGCACGAGGTCGACCGAGCCCCGCCCGCCCGCCAGCGAGCGAGAGCGCGTCCACCAGGATGGACTTGCCCGCGCCCGGTCTCCCCGGTGATGACGGTCAGCCCCTCGTCGAGCTCCATCTCGAGGTCCTCGACGATCGCGAGGTTCTTGACCGTCAGCCGCCGCAGCATCGTTCGGGAATTATCTCAGGAGAGTGCCGGCGCGCCCGCGCCGCCTAGCGCCTGGAGGTCGGGACTTTCTTCTGGCCGATGGGCCTGGCGGGGATGCCGGCCGCGATGACGCCAGCCGGCGACGGACTTCGAGGCGAGGCCCATGGAGCCGACCATCGCGTCGTGCCTCGATCGTGACCCCGGAGAGGACGACGGCGTGGTAGGTGATCCGGACGCGGTCGCCGATCACGGTCTTGCGCGAGCGTGATGTCGTGGATGTCCTCGACGGCGTGGGAGTGGGAGTAGATGTTGGCGTAGTCGGAGATCGAGGCGTCGTCGCCGATGACGACCTCGCCGCGGTCGTCGATCAGGACGTTCCGGTGAATCGTGACGCCGTCGCCGACCGACAGGTTGTAGCCGAAGGAGAACTCCACGTCGTGGAAGATCCGGACGTTCCGCCCGCAGCGCCGGAAGACCCGCTGGGCGAGCATCGCCCGCACCTGCGTGCCGAGGCGGACGTTCCGCCCCACGGGAGAGTGGTCGAACATCTGCCAGAACCAGAGGAGCGGCTTGACCCGCGCCCACTTCGCGAGGTCGATCTCCTGGTAGTACTCGGCCTCGAGCGTCGCGTTGCGCGGATCGAACGACGCGAGCGAGGGTCTTGGCGCCGATCGCCAGCGCGCCGGTCGGTCAGGGCCCCTTCGTCGTAGGACCGGCCCAGGTAGAGCTGCGACAGCGTGTCGCGAACGACGAGGTTTCGGTCCGAGGGCGGGGTCGTCGAGACGCTCCGCGAGCTCCGCGACGAAGCGGGGATAGACTTCCTCCCCGACCGGACCGATCGAAAACTGACGGAGTGGCATGTGAGCGCGAACCTAACAAAGCGATCCCCGGCAGTCAAACTCGCTGCTCGCGGCATTCCTCGCCGCGTCGGCGCTCCGCCGGGCAGGATCCGGCCGAGCCGCGCTTCCGGCGAAACCCCGCCGCGAGCGCGCCCGGCGCCCGCCGGCGCGTGATCGCGCGCCCGGTCGGTGGACGAAAAGGCGCTGCGCTTCGCGACGATCGAAGAGCTCGTCGCCTGCGGCACGCGGCTGTCGCTCTCCTCCTGGGAGGATCCCAAGCGCGGGATCGGGTGCGGGCGCGACCAGCGTCGCCGCGCGGTTCTCCGCAGATCGCGAAGTCGACGGGCGGCCGGATGACGGTCGATCGTGGACCGCTTCGAGGCGACCGGCGCCGCGCACGCACGGACAAGCCGCGCGCGCATGGAGAACGTGCTCGCGTTCCTGCCGGGAAGCGACCCGAAGCTCGCCCGAAACCGTCTTCCTCGTGTCGGGGCACTACGACTCGATGCCCTCCTCCGTGATGGATCCGGAAGCCGACGCGCCCGGCGCGGACGACGACGCCTCGGGCGTGGCCGTCTCGATCGAGTGCGCGCGGCTCCTCGCGAAGGGCACGTACCGCGCGACGCTCCTCTTCGCCGCCGTCTCCGGAGAGGAGCAGGGCCTCCTCGGCGGCAAGCGCCTGCTCGAGTACCTGAAGGAGAAGGGCTACCAGGTCGGCGGCTTCCTGAACAACGACATCGTCGGCGCGGATTTCGCGCCCGGCGCGCCGCACCGCGTCCGCGTCTTCTCCGGGCGGCGGACCCGACGGCGTGGACTCCCCTTCCCGCGACCTCGCCCGCACCGTCGAGGAGACCGCCGGGCCGCGACGCCGGTCCGGCTGGTCTTCCGCCTCGACCGCCTCGGGCGCGGCGGCGACCACCGTCCCTTCGTCGAGGCGGGTCTTCCCGCCGTCCGTTTCACCGAGCCGCTGGAGAACTACGACCACGAGCACCAGACGCCGCGCGTCGAGAACGGGCCGGGAGTACGGAGACTCGATCAAGTTCCTGAACTTCCGAGTTTCTCGGCAACGTCGCCCGCGCCAACGCCGAGACCCTGCGGCCGCCTCGCGCTCGCCCCGGCCGCAGCCAAGGGACGTGACGGTCTCCGGAGGCGTCACGCCCGACGCGAAGCTCGCCTGGTCGGCCGAGGAGGACGCCGAGCGCGCAGGGCTTCGAGATCCTCTGGCGCGAGACGACCGATCCGCGCTGGTCCGGTCTACGACCTCGTCCCGGCCGCGGGGAGAACGTCCTGAAGGGCGTCTCGACCGACAACCGCTTCTTCGCCGTCCGCTCCGTGGGAAAGAACGGGGCGCGCTCGATCCCCGTCGCCGCGGTCTGTGAAGCCGCCGCCGCCGCGCGAGACCGCGGCGACTCCGCGCGCCGACGCCGAAGCTCGCGACCGTGGGCTCGCGCAGAGCCAGTGGCGGCGGAGGAATTCCATCGTCAGCGCCACGCCGAAGCCCGTCGCGCCCGGATCGCACCCCGCGTGCTCCTTTTCGAAATGCGCCACGCCCGCGATGTCGAGGTGCGCCCAGGGCACTGCCCGGCGGGACGAACTCCTTCAGGAAGACGCGCGGCGTTGATCGTGCCCGCGGTGCGGCCGCGCCGAGTTCTTCATGTCGGCCCACTCGGACTTGAGGTTCTCGCGGTAGTCGTGCCAGAGCGGGAGGCGCCAGACGCGCTCGCCGCGTCGCCTCGCCCGCCTGCGAGGAATTCCCGCGCGAGGTCCTCGTCCGGCGTCATGAGACCCGGCGCACTCGTGGCCGAGGGCGATCGAGGACGGCGCCCGTCAGCGTGGCGTAGTCGACGAGCACGTCGGGCCGGAACTTCCCGGCGTAGGAGAGCGCGTCCGCCAGGACCGAGCCGCGCCCTCCGCGTCCGTGTTGTCCACCTCGACGGTCTTGCCGTTGCGCATCCGGAGGATGTCGCCGGGGCGGCAGGCGGAGCCGCTCGGCAGGTTCTCGGTCACGGGCGCGAGCGCGACGACCCGGACGGGCAGCTTCAGGCGCTTCGCGGCCCGCGAGGCAGGCGAAGACGGTCGCCGCTCCCATCATGTCGTACTTCATCTCTCCCATCGAGGGCGCGGGCTTGATCGAGATGCCGCCGGAGTCGAACGTGATCCCCTTGCCGACGAGGACCGCGGTGCCCTTCGCGCCGCGCGGGCGAGTACTCGCCGATGACGAAAGACCGGAGGCCGGACGCTGCCGGAGTTGACGGCGAGGAGGCCCGCCATCTTCTCCCGTTCGATCTCTTTCTTGCCGAGGACCCGCAGGCGCAGGCCGTCCCGGCGCGCGCCATCGCCCGCGCCTCCCGCGCGAGCTCGGCCGGGCCGAGGTCGTTGCCCGGCGTGTTGCCGAGGTCCCGCGCCCAGCGCGACCACCGGCGCCAGGACCTGCGCTTCCGCGCGCGGCTTGCGCGAGCGTCGCGCCGCGAAACCGACGGCGGCAGGCAGCACGACGGCGCGCGCCTCCGCCGCGGGCTTCGTCCCGGCTTCCGCGGACTTGTAGCGCTCGGAATCGGTAGTCGCCCTGAGCGACCTCGCGGCAGCAGCGCGCGCATCGTCTGCGCTCCGAGCCCTCGCCGAAAGCGAGCAGGCAGACCGCGGCCCGGGCTGCCGGAGCGCGCTCGCCGGAGCGCGCGCCGGAGCGCCGGCGCAGCTCCCCGAGCGGCGTCCCGCGCGCGGCCCAGACCGACGAGGACCCAGCCGCCGTCCGGCGGTCAGAGCGCCGCCGCGAGTCTCCTTCTCCCGGCCGCGGAAGCCCGCGTGACGCGGCAGGCCTCGCGGACAGCTCCGCGCACGGACCGCCGGGCGCGCCCGCCGAAGGATCGGCGGCTTCGTGCAGGAAGGCGACGCGGAGGCTCTGCCGCGGAGACGGAGGAGCCGTGTCCCGACTTCCAGGCGCATGGCGCGGAACAATAGCAGACGGACTCGAACCCCGATTCGCCGTGCTAATGTCCGCGCCATGGCCGTCGTCGTGGAAACCCACCTTTCCGGGCGCGCGCCTGTCCCGGCGAGGCAAGGTCCGCGAGCTCTACGACCTCGGCGACGCTCTCCTGCTCGTCGCGAGCGACCGCATCTCCGCCTTCGACTGCGTGCTGTCACCCCGGCATCCCGGACAAGGGAAGATCCTCACGCAGCTGTCGACCTTCTGGTTTCAGAAATTCTCCGACGTCGAGAACCATCTCCTCGAGACCGGATGTCGACCGCTATCCCGAAGGCTGCTCGCGGACCGACCGCCACGCTCGCCGGCCGCTCGGTCATCGTGAAGAAGGCCGAGGTGATTCCCTTCGAGTGCGTGGCGCGCGGATACCTCGCCGGGTCCGGCTGGGCGGAGTACAAGAAGACGCGGCAGGTCTGCGGCGTCCGGCTTCCGGCCGGCCTCGTGGAAGCCGACCGCCTGGCGGAGCCGATCTTCACTCCCGCGACGAAGAACGATCGCGGCCACGACGAGAACGTGAGCTTCGACTTCGTGGCGAACGCGATCGGCCTCGAGGAAGCCGGGCGCCTGCGCGACCTGACGCTCAGCCTCTACGCGCGCGCGCGCGAATACGCCGCCTCGCGCGGTCTTCTCCTGGCCGACACGAAGCTCGAGTTCGGCCGCATCGACGGCCGCCTGGTCTGGATCGACGAAGCCTTCACGCCCGATTCGAGCCGGTACTGGGACGCCGCCGCCTGACGGCCGGGCCACAGCCCTCACTCCCTCGACAAGCAGTTCGTCCGTGACTGGCTCGACTCCACGGGCTGGAACCGGCGTCCCCCGCGCCGAGGCTCCCCGAGGGCGTCGTGCGGACTACCCGGGAGAAGTACCTGAAGCGTTCAAGATCCTGACAGACAGGACGCCGGCCTACCTGGACCAGTGAACGGTCTCCCGGCTGAAACTGGAACGGTTGACAAAATCCGTCCCGAATCTTCAACTCTCCGTCCGCCGGAAAGCAGGCCCGTCCTCGAGTGTTGGCCCGGGGTTTGCTTTAGCCTCCTGCGGCGGCGCTCATCTGGCGCCACTTTCAAGAAGGAGAAGGAACATGCGCGGGAAAACCTCAGGATTCATCGTTGCATTGGCACTGTTTGCCGTCGCCGGAATGGTTGTCGCCCAGAACGCCGATCAGAATTCAGGCGGCCCCACCAAGAACACGCTCAAGTTGAGACTCGTCGAGCCTCTGGAAGGCGCTTCGATCACGGGAAGCTCGGTCCGGGTGGCCGTGGATTACAACCACACCGTGTTCGGCACCGGGCAGGGCACGAAATTCGGAGAAGCGAACTTTCCGCAACCGCGTTTTGATGTCTATCTCGACAACACGCTGAAGATCACGCTCAAGGGGACGGAATCCAATACAACCGTCATCGACAACGTTCCCGCGGGAACGCACAAGGTCGTTGTCGTCGCGTTGAATGTCAGCGGCGAAATCATCGATCGCAAGGAAGTCTCAGTGACGACGTCGCCGATCGGTCGTCGTTGAGGCCGCTCCTGGCTCCAGCTCCGGCGTCGGCTCCGGCTCCGGCTCCGGCTCCGGCCTACCAGCCGCCGCCGGCGCGCTCCGGCCTACCAGCCGGCTCCGCTCCGCCGGCCCCGGTTGCGGCGAAGCGTCCGGCGAAGCTTCCCAAGACCGCGTCCTCGGCGCCGCGGATGGCTCTTCTCGGCCTCGCCCTCGTGGCGGCCGGCCTTCTCATCGGCCGCAAGGCCAGCTAACTCGCCGACAGGACTCCTTGACGCCCGGTCTCCCGAGAAGGGGGCCGGGCGTTTTGCTGTCCGGCCGGCCGACCTCACAAGGCCTTGACGAACTCCATGACCCGATCGACGGGCCGGATCGCCAGGTCCTGGAACACGCGCGGCATCCGCCGCGTCGCCGGCCGGCAGATAAACCGTCGAGAATCCCATCGCCGCGGCCTCCTTCAGCCGTGAGCCGGCGGCGGGCACGCGCCGGACTTCGCCGAGGAGCCCGATCTCGCCGAAGCAGACGACGTCTCCGGGATCGGCCGGCCTCGGGCGGAAGAGACCAGCGGCGGCCACGATCGCGAGATCCGCGGCCGGCTCGGCCGCCTCGAGCCCGCCGGCGCAGGAGACGAAGACTTCCCGCGAGGCGAGCGGCAGGCCGGCTCCCTCGAGCACGGCGAGAAGCGAGCGCCAGCCTTCCCCGTCCACGCCGATCGCCACGCGCGCGCGGCGAGCCGGCCGTGGCGGGGCCGACGAGGGCCTGGATCTCGACGAGCAGGCACCGCGAGCCTTCGCGCGTGGCGGTCACCGCGCTGCCGGGAAGGCCTTGCCGCCGTTCGGCCAGCAGCGCCGCCGAGGGGTTGGAGATTTCGGTCAGCCCCTCGCCGGTCATGTCGTACAGGGCCAGCTCGTCCACGGGTCCGAAGCGGTTCTTCGTCGCGCGCAGGAGGCGCCGCAGCGAGGTGCGCTCCCCTTCGAGCGTCGACGACGGTGTCCACCAGGTGCTCGAGGGACTTCGGCCCGGCGAGGCTGCCGTCCTTCGTGACATGGCCGATCAGGATGACTGGCACGCCGCGGCTCTTCGCGTAGCGCTGGAGCGAGGACGCGCACTCGCGCACCTGCGACACGGTCCCCGCCGCGGAGGAGAGCGCCGGCGCGCGCACGGCCTGGATCGAGTCCACGATCAGCAGGGCCGGAGATCGCCGCCTCGGCCCCGCGACGATGCGGGTCACGTCGGTCTCGGCGGTGAGGAGCAGCGTCTCCTCGCGGATCCCGAGCCGCTCGGCCCGCATCCGCACCTGCGCCGCGGACTCCTCGGCCGTGGCGTAGAGGACCTCGCCGTTCCCGGCCGCCAGGCAACGCGCCGCCTGGAGAAGCAACGTCGACTTGCCGATCCCGGGCTCGCCTCCGAGCAGCACGACCGAGCCCGCCACGAGACCGCCCCCGAGCACCCGGTCGAGGCCCGGCATTCCGGTCGCCGCGCGGGCCCCGCTCTCTTCCGCTGCGACCGACGTGGGAACGCTCAGAGCCTCCTGACGGAAACCGGCAGGGGTCCGCGGACTTCTTCCACGTAGCTGTTCCACTCGCCGCACTCGGGGCAGCGGCCGAGCCACTTGGGCGATGCCGAGCCGCATGACTGGCAGGCGAAGACGGTGGTGACTCGCGAGGCATGGCGTCAGGAAGCCGGGAGACGGGAGACGGCAGACGGAAGACGGACGAAGCAGGGCAGCGAGTATGGACCCGCGTCGTCTCCCGGTTTACCGTCTCTCCGTCTTACGACTCACGGCTTCACGGCTTTATCGGTATGGACCCGAGCAGGTACTTGATGTCGTCGTCGCTCCACCGCAGTCCCGCTCCGAAGAAGACCGAGTCGGCTCCTCGCGTACGATTAAAGAGGTCGTCCCAGCCTCCGTACACGAAAACCGAGGGCGAGAAATAGTACCGGCTCGTGAGCTTTCCGTGGGCCCAGTAGTCGGGGCGGTTGAAGTCCCACACGTCCGCGGAAAAGCGCAGGCGGTTCTTCAGGAGCGCGTAGTCGAGGCCCGCGCCTCCCTTCGACTCGATCACTCCCGCCCGGAGCGTCAGGTCTTTCCACCGGTATCCGAGGAGCGCCGAGATCGCGAAATCGTCTTTGAATTCCGCCTCGTCGGCGGTCGTGACTTCCGTGTGGCCGTCGGGGAACGTCGTGCGCGTGACGGTCGTGGTCGTTGGTCCGGCGCCCGAACGGCTGGCTCGCCAGCTCGACCCGGTAGAAGTGCGGCGTACGTCGGGGGATCGATGTCGAGCGTGAAGTAGCCCTTCCCCTTCGAGAGCGGGGCAGGATCTCCGACCGAAACCCGAGGTCGATCTTGATCTTGCCGACGCGTCCCGAGCGCCTTGTTCAGGCCGGCGACGCCTTCCTTGACCGCCACGAGCGCTTCGTTCAGGTTCTTGTGGGTCTCCTCGCTCTGGACGAGCTTGCCGACCGTCCCCTCGCCTTCCTTGATCTTCCCGGTGATCTGGTTGACGTTGTCGGCCGTCGTCTCGAGCTTGCCCGTCACGTCCTTGATGTTGGCGATCCCCTGCGTCACGTTGGCCTGGTTGGACGCGATCAGCTTGTCCACGCGGTCCACGAGCTGCGTCATCGCCTCGCTGAAACTCGCGCAGGTTCGCCAGCGTCGCGTCCACGTTGCCGCGGTTGGCGGCCACCATCAGCCGCAGGTCGTCGGAGATGACCCGGACGTTCTCGACGATCGTGCGCAGCCTCTCCTCGCCCTGCGGCCCCCGAGCGACTGGCTCAGGTTCTTCGTGATGTCCTTGATGTCCACCTCGATGTCCCGGGCGAGCTTGGTGATCTGGTCGAAGCTGACCGGCAGGTCGCCCTTCAGGGTCGTCCCCTCCGGCAGCTCCGCCGCCGCCGACGGGCCCGGTACGAGCTCGACGTACTTCTCGCCGAGCAGCCCGAGGTTCGCGATCGACGCCGACGCGCCCTGCCGCAGGTCCACGTCGCGGTCGAGATCCATGTCCACGACGGCCTTGCCGTCCGGCGCAGAGCCGGATCTTGCTGACCTTGCCCACGCGCACGCCGGCCAGGCGCACCGTGGACTTGGCGTCGAGGCCCGCCACGTCCTTGAACTCGACGGAGATTCTTCTTCGCCGGTCCCCGCGCCAGCCGCAGGTCCTCGATCCTCCAGACCAGGATCCCGGCGAGGATCAGGACCACGATGAAAAACGCTCCGACTTTTGCCGCGGTAGCTCATGCGCCCTCCGACACCTCGAGACTCTACCGTCAACGGCCCCTTCGCGCTTCCCTCCGACGAACTGGCGGACCGCCGGATCGCTCGCCTGCAGGAACTCCTCCGGCGGCGCGTCGTAGAGAATCTTTCCGCCGTAGAGCAGCGCGACCCGGTCTCCGATCTTCCGCGCGCTCTCCATGTGGTGCGTGATCGTGACGATCGTCGGGTTCATCTTCTCGCGCATCTCCAGGATCACCTCGTCGATGATGTCGGTCATGATCGGGTCGAGCCCCGTGTTCGGGCTCGTCGAAGAGCAGGATCTCCGGCTCATGCGCGATCGCGCCGCGCGAACCCGACGCGGCGGCGCATCCCGCCGGAGAGCTCCGAAGGGCGCTTCGTCCTCGACGTTGGGCAGGTGGACGATCTCGAGGCACTCTTCGACGCGGCTCCGCACTTCCGACGCCGGCCGGCGCCGGAGCGCCGCAGCGGAAAGGCGATGTTGTCGAAGACGGACATCGAATCGAAGAGCGCCCCTTCCTGGAACGACATGCCGAATTTCTTCCGCACGCGGTTGCGCTCGACGTGCGAGAGCGCCCAGAGGTCCTCTCCGGCGACGAACACCTTCCCGGAATCGGGCCGCACGAGGCCGATCAGGTGCTTCAGGAGCACGCTCTTGCCGGTTCCCGACGGGCCGACGATCACGAGCGACTCTCCCGGCGCGACATCGAAAGAGATGCCGTCCAGCACGACCTTGCTCCCGAAGGACTTCTGCAGGTCCACCGCCCGCAGCCTCGGCTGCGATGTATCCGGCGCGGAGGCGGTCCTGTCCTGTTCTCCGGTCTTCGATTGTCCTAGTAAAGGAGCTTCGTCAGGAAGAAGTCCACGACGAGCACGGTCAGGCTTCCGGACCACGACGGCGCGGGTCGTCGCGCGGCCCACGCCTTCCGCGCCCCCCGTCGTGTAGTAGCCGCGAACGCAGGCGATGAGCGAAAGATCAGGCCGAAGACCGCCGCCTTGATGATCCCGGACACGACGTCGTCGCTGACGTGCAGGAACTGAAAGGAGTTGTCGACGTAGGCGACCGGGTTCGCGCCGAGCAGCTGCACCGCGACGAAGTAGCCGCCGTAGATGCCGACGACGTCCCCCATGACGACGAGGAGCGGCATCATCAGGACGGACGCCGATCACGCGCGGCACGATCAGGTACTGGACCGGCTCGGTCGCCGAGCGCGGTCAGCGCGTCGATCTGCTCGGTCACGCGCATCGTGCCGAGCTCCGCGGCCATGGCGCTGCCGACGCGGCCGGTCACCATGAGGGCGGTCAGCACGGGCGCGAGCTCGCGCGTCAGCGAGAGGGCGACGACGCTGCCGACGAGGTTCTGCGCGTGAAAGCGCGCGAACCCGTTGAAGGTCTGGAGCGCCAGCACCATCCCGGTGAAGAGCGTCGTCACGAGCACGACCGGGATCGAGTCGAAGCCGACGCCGGACCATCTGGCGCAAGAGCTCCGGGACGTCGTAGGGCGGCCGCACCGCCCAGAGCGACCACCCGCCCCAGCATCGAAAAGAAGCTGCCGGCTTCCTCGAGGACGCGCAGGACGACGCGGCCGATCGCCTCGAGGAAGCGCGTCATGGCGAGGTAGACGCGCGGAACGCGCGGGCCGATGCCGCAGAGGATCTCGTAGGGAATCGTGCCGGCCGCGCGGGCGAGATCCCAGGCCGTCACGCGGCGCCCGGCGTCCGCGCCGAGGCACACGACGCGATCTCCCGGCGACGCGCCGTCGTCGGTCGCGTCCACGAGCGTCAGGTCCATGCTCACCGCGCCGACGATCGGCGCCTCCCTGCCTCTCAAGAGAACGGAAACCCTTCCGGAGAACGACCGGCGAAGGCCGTCATGATAGCCGATCGGAAGGACGGCGATCGTGGACGGGCGCCGCGTCGACGAACGCGCCGCCGTAGCCGATCGGCGTGCCGGAGCGGAACTCCCGCACCGCCATGACGCGCGTCGCGAGCGTCAGCGCCGGAGCGAGGCCTTCGCCGGCGAAGCGCTCGGACGGCGGCACGCCGTAGAGCGCGAGCCCCGGCCGCACGGCGTCGAAGCGCGACTCGGGATGGCCGAGCACGCCGGCGGAGTTCGCCAGGTGCACGAGCTCCGGCGCGATGCCGGCCGTCGCGCAGCGCGGCGACGCCGCTCGGAGAAACCCCGAATCTGCCGCGCAGTGGCTGGCGAGCCGGGTCCTCCGCGGCCGAGAGGCTGCGCGAACACCCCGCGCACGGATAGCCCCGGCGCGCGCGCGCAGAATCTCGACCAGCGCGCCGAGCTCCTCGCGGCCGGATCCCGAGCCGTCCCATCCCGTGTCGAGCTTCACGTGCACCGGCAGCGGCGGCGCCAGCGTTCGCGCCGCGCGCGCGAAGGCCTCGGCCTGCCCCAGGTCGTGGAGCGTCGGGCGTCAGGCCGTAGGCGCGGTGGATCGCGAGATCCGCCGGATCGGAGTAGTTCAGCAGCAGGATCTCTCCGAGCCACGCCCGCCGGCGCAGACTCCCTCCTCCTCGGCGATCGCCACGGCAAACATCCCGCGCCCTCGGCGCGCGAGCCTCCGCGCCACCGGCACCGCCCCGTGCCCGTAGCGCATCCGCCTTGACGCACCGGGATGACCGCCGACCCTGACTCGCTCCCGAAGCAGCCGGTAGTTCCGCGCGATCGCGGACAGGTCCACCGACCGCCCTCGTCGGAGGCCCGGTCGTCGCGTGGTCATCGTCCGGAGAGTGCCGCGGACGGTCTTCGCGCGTGGTGGGGATTCAAACCCGCGGCGAGGAAGGCCGAAGGGTCGAGTTCCGGTTCAGAACGGCTCGGTCCATGCCCGGGCGGGGCTTCGCGCGCGTAGTTGCGGAAGGTCATGTGGTCGGGGAGGAAGACGAGCTCGAAGTCGCCGGTCGGGCCGTTGCGCTGCTTGGCGATGATGACGTCGGCGATCCCTTGCGCTCGGTGTCGCGTGTCGTAGAGCTCCTCGCGGTAGAGCATGATGACGACGTCGGCGTCCTGCTCGAGCGAGCCGGAGTCGCGCAGGTCGGCCAGCTGCGGCTTGCGCTGGTCGCCCTTGCGCTGCTCCGGCTGGCGGGAGAGCTGCGACAGCGCGACGATCGGGATCTTCAGCTCCTTGGCGAGCAGCTTCAAGCCGCGCGAGATCTGCGAGACCTCCTGCGTGCGGTTGTCGAACCGGCCGTGCCCCGCCATCAGCTGCAGGTAGTCCACGAAGATCAGGTCGAGCCCCTTCTCCCGCTTCAGCCGCTGCGCCTTGGCGCGCATCAGCGGAACGGTCACGGCGGCGCTGTCGTCGATGAAGAAGTTCGCGCCCGCAGATCGTCGTCTGCGCCAGCACGAGCCGGCTGATCGCCTCCTTCGAGGCGTAGCCGTCGCGGACCTTCTTGGCGTCCACGTCGGCCTCCGAGCAGAGGACCCGGAAACCGAGCTGCTCCATGGACATCTCGAGCGAGAAGAAGCCCACGGACTTCGCGCCTCGCGAAGCGCGACGTGCTGCGCGATGTTCAGCGCGAAGCGAGGTCTTGCCGACCGACGGCCGCGCCGCGAGGATGATCAGGTCGGAGGCCTGGAGTCCCGAGGTCATCCGGTCGAGCTCCGTGAAGCCCGTCGCGAGGCCCGGAGAGCATGCCCTGCCGGCGCGCGGGCGTCCTCGATGACTCTCCAGGTTGTGCTTGACGATCTTGCCGATCGGCGTGAAGGCCTCGCGCACGGCGTCGTCGGCGATCTCGAAGATCTCGCCGGTGACGTCGCTCAGGAGCTGCTTCGGCGGTCTTGTCCTGCGTCAGGCCGTCGCGGACGATCCGCTGGCCGGCGCGGATCAGGCGCCGCAGCGTCGCCTTTTCCTTGACGATCCGGGCGTAGTGCTCGACGTTGCCGATGTCGGGCACGCCGTCGAGCAGCCAGGAGAGGTACGCCGCGTCCACCGCCTCTCGCGCCGCCCGGCGTTCAGCTCCTCCTTGAGCGTCAGCAGGTCGATCTCGGCGGACCGCTCGAAGAGCTCGAGCATCCCGCGGTAGATCCGCTGGTGCTTGTCGCTGTAGAAATCCTCCTGCTCGAGGATCGGCACGACGAGGGAGATCGCGGCCGGATCGAGCAGGATCGAGCCGAGCACGGCGCGCTCCGCCTCCGCGTTCTGCGGGAGCCCTTCTCGACGGCGACGGCTTGTTCGAGCATTGGTTTGTTTCGGAGCCGGACTTCCCGATTCTTTTACCCGCCGCGACGCGGTGTCAACGTGCCTGCGCGATTTCCACAACCGCGACGGCGGTGGCGGCCCAGTCGGCGACGGAGAGAAAATATTTCGATCCGGTTATCCACAGACCTATTGAGAGAGGCGGCTGCCAGGACAAATGACGTCCAACCACGTCGCTGCGCACTGCGGGCTGGGACCTGCGCCTTTCGGCGCACCGGCGTGATCGGCTCGGCCTGGATGCGGCCTCGACCGCTCGCTCTGGTCCCGGCCCGCGTTCCGCTCCCGCGGCGTGAGCCTCCTCCTCGCTCTGCTCGGAGACTACTCACGCCGCAGAGCTATTGGACGATGGTTGGCCAACAAGCTCTGTCCTGGCGTTCGATAACGGGCACCCGGAGTTTTCCGAGGCGTCGGGATTACGCTCGCGGCGCGCGTAGTCTCCCAGTGTAACCGAGGGAGGAGGCGCGCCGCGGGAGCAAGCGGTGCGACGGGATCAGGCCTGCGGTCGAGGCCGCATCCGGCCGAGCGGCGAGCCGTGCGCCGAAGGCGCAGATCCTGGCAACGCGGAGCGACCTCCACCAAATGAAAGATTTTTCGGCGGCGCGGATGAGGGCGATCGCGGTCGGCCAGCCGATCGATCTCGTCGACCGACGCTCGGCCGAGGGCCTCGCCGGTCGAGGCGCGGCCGACGACTGGATGCGGAACACGCGAGGTGGCGCACATGTCCCGGTCTCCTCGCCTCGCGCGAAGAGGCGGCCGCGCGCCGGATCCTGCTCCTCCTCCGCGAGACGGCCCGGAGACGAGGGCCTCCAGGGCCGCGTCGAACCAGATGAGGGTCACGTCGATCCCCAGGGAGACGCGCGCGCCGCGGTCATGGCCGCGGCTTCGTAGAGGACGTCATCGGCGCCTCGCGCTGCAGAAAAGCAGGACCCAGAAGGGCGCCCGGCGGGCGCGGCCGGAGACGACGGCCCTCGGCTCATCGCCGGGCCGTGGGCCCGCGTCCGCAGGAGCCCCAGCATCTCCGCTGTCCCGGTCACGCCGCCCGGATGCTTCCGGCCTTCCGGCGTGCCGTGGAAGTCGCTGCCGGCGGTGACGAGCAGGTCGAGCTCGTGCGCGAGCGCGCCGAACCGCGCCTCCTCCTCCGGGCCATGGTCGGGGTGAAAGACCTCGATGGCGTCGAGACCCGGCGGCGGCGAGCGCCCGCACCAGCGGTTCCGCGTCCCGGTACCAGACGGCGTGCGCGAGGGACGAGATGCCTCCGGCCTCGCTGGATCGTCTCGCAGGACGTCGGTCGCCTCCCACTTGTGCGGAAGGCACGTACCAGGGTGCTCGCGGCCGAGGAAGCGGTCGAACGCGTCGTCGTTGGAGCGCGGCATGGCCGGCCCGGACGAGCGCGCGCGCGAGGTGCGGCCGTCCCCAGACGCCGTCGCCCACGTCGCGGCGGATCGCGTCGAGGTCCAGAGCGTAGCCCGCCGGCGATCAGGTTCTCGGCCATCTGCTCCCCGCGGCGCCGCCGGATCTGCTGCCGCTCGGCGAGGCGCGCGTTGAATCGGTCGTTCTTCTCGTCCACGAAGAGCGCGAGGATGTGGACGTCGTCCCGGCCTCGAAATCCGCCGGACACCTCCGCGCCGGGAATCGAGCTCGAGGCCCAGCCTGTCCGCCTCCGCGCGCGCCTCCGGCAAGCCCCTGCAGCGTGTCGTGATCCGTCAGCGCGAAGCGCGTCGATCCCGGCGTCCTTCATCTTCCGGACGAGCGCCGCCGGCGCGTCGAGCCCGTCGGATACGGAGCGAGTGGCTGTGGAGGTCGATGCGCACGGGGTCTAAGGTGTCAGGGACAGGTTCAGGTCAGGTGCGGTGATAGGTGCCGGGCGTCCGACGTCGGAGCCGACACCTAGAATCCTCCCATGGATCCGCAAGGAAGTCGCGCGCGTGCTCGAAGAGATCGCGGCGATGCTGGAGCTCGCGGGCGAGAATCCGTTCAAGGTGCGCGCCTACGAGAACGGCGCGAAGGCGCTCTCTCGTTTTCGGGCGACTTCCAGGCCGCCGTCGCGCAGCCGGCGAGCTCCTGAAGATCCCCGGGCATCGGGCCGGCCTCTTCGCCAACATCGAGACCCTGGTCCGACGGGCTCGCTGCCCTACTACGACGAGCTCCGCGCGCGTTTTTCCTCCGGGGCTCCGGGAGTGCCTGAGGATCCCGGGTCTCGGCGCGCGCAAGGTCAGGCAGCTTCACGCGGCGCTCGGCGTCGACTCGCTCGAGACGCCTCGAGACGGTCGTGCCGCGAAGGAAAGCTCGCGGCAGTCAAGGGATTCGGGCCCCGCAGCGTCGAGAAGATCCTGCAGGGGATCGCGCTCGTGCTGCGAGCGCCGGCTACTACCGCCACCGGCCGCGCGCGCCGCGCGCCGAAGAGATCCTCGCGTCCTCGCGCGAGACCGGCTCCGCCTCCTCGCTCGCGATCGCCGGGAGCCTCCGCCGGCGCGAGCGAGATCGTTCGCAACATCGACCTCGTCGCGGCCTCCATCGAGCCCGAGCGCCTCGGCGAGGCCTTCCGCGGCATCCCGGCGTCTCGGATCGTCGGCCGAGGGCCCGGCGAGCTCCTCCGTGCGCTCGCCCGACGGCTTGACCGCCAGCCTCGCGATCGTGCCCGCGGAGGAGTTCCCCGCGGCTCTCCTCGTCTTCACCGGCTCGGCAGGAGCATGTCACGGCAGCTGCGGGAACGCGCGAAGAGGCTCGGCCTCGAAGCTCTCCGAGACGGGCCTCTTCCGGGCGAAGGGGCGCGCCTGCCCGCCGCGAGCGAGGCGGAGATCTATGCCGCCCTCGGCCTCGCGTACGTCGAGCCGGAGCTGCGCGAAGGCCGCGGCGAGATCGAGGCCTCCGTGCGCGGGGAGCTTCCCACGTCTCGTCGCGGAACGGGACCTGCGCGGCCTGATCCACGTCCACACGACCTGGATCCGACGGCCGCGACTCTCTGGAAGCGATGGTCGCGGCGGCGCGCGACGCCGGCTACTCCGTACGCCGGCGATCACGGACCACAGCAAGAGCGCCGGCTACGCCGGGGGCCTCGACGAGGAGCGCGTGCTGGCGCAGCGCGAAGAGATCCGCGCGCTGCGGCGGCAGCTTTCCCGGACTTCCGGATCTTCCACGGCACCGGAGGCCGACATCCTCGCGGACGGATCGATCGATTACGGCGACGAGTTCCTGCGGGTCTTCGATCTCGTCGTGGCGTCCATTCACTTCGCTTCGGCCTCTCCCGGGAAGAACAGACGCGCGCGGCTCGTGCGCGCGGTCCGCAATCCGCTGGTCTCGGTGCTCGGGCATCCGACCGGCCGGCTTCGTTCTCTCCCGCGACGGGATCGCCGTGGACGTCGATGCGGTCATCGACGCGGCGGCGCAGTCGGGTTGCGCCCTGGAGATCAACTGCTCGCCACAGAGCGCTGGACCTGGACTGGCGCTTCTGCCGGAAGCGCGGTCGGCAAGGGCGTGATGCTGGCGATCGACCCCGACGCACACTCCGTCGGCGAGCTCGGCCTCATCTCCCTGGGCGTCGGGATTGCCCGCAAGGGCTGGGTCACGCCGAGGCCGCAGCTTTGAACGCAAAGTCGGCGGATGAACTTGACGGCGTGGCTCGAGCACCGGCGCGGAGAGCCGCCGCGATAGCCGGGTGACAGGTTGACTTTAGTAAATAAGCATATATTTACTAATCTCGATGGGGCGCCCGGCACGGGTCACGCGGGAGGAGGTCCTGGCGCAGGCCCGGCGGGCCTTCGCCGAGCGCGGGTTCGACGGCACGACGCCTCGCCGCCATCGGCGCGCGCCTCGGCGAATCTCGCCGGCGGCGCTCCTGCGGCACGCCCCTTCCAAGAAGGCCCTCTTCGCCCTGGCCATGGAGTCGCAGCCTCCCGGCGAGAAGCTGCCCACCGAATTCCTCGCGTCGGTTCCGGCGGACGCCGACCCGGTCGAGGTGCTCCGGCGGCTCGCCCGGGTGTTCATTCCGTTCATCGAGCAGAAGATGGGAGAGAACATCGCGCGCTTCCTGCGCGCCTCGACCGGAAGAGAGGCGCGCACGATCCGGCTCCCCTTCGACCCGAGAAAGAAGACCTCCCTCCGGCCCTGGCCGTCCGGGCGCTCGAGAGTACTTGCGCCGGGCGGGCGCCGCCGGACCGGTCTCCGTGCCGAGCGCGCGGGCGGCAGCGCTCGGCCTTCCTCGGCGCGATGCAGTCCTACGTCTTCTTTCACCGCGTTCTGCGGATCCAGCCGCCGATTCCCCTCGACACCTACCTCGACACCGTCCTGGCGATCTGGAAGCACGGGGCGCTCTGCGCTCCGGGAGAAAGGGCCAGATGAAACGCAAGAGGGCTCCTGATCCTGCTCGCGGTTCTCCCTGCGCGGCCGGAGCCGCCGCCTGGTGGCTGCGCTCCAAGTCGCAGGCGAGAAGAGCCCTCGTCCTTCCGGCATCGATCGAGGCGCGGGACGTCGAGGTGGGTCGCTCTGCGGGCGGACGCGTCGCGAAGGTCCTGCGTCGAAGAGGGCGCCAGCGTCACGGCCGGCCAGCCGATCGTGCAGTTCGAGACCGACCTGTCCGGACCTCCAGGTCCAGCAGGAAAAGGCGCGCGTCGCCGCAGGCGCAGGTCGAATCTCGCCGCAGGCCTCGCGGGCCGCGCGGCCGAGGAGATCGCCAGCGCCCGCGCCGGGCGCCGAAAACGCCGAGCGCGAGCGCGCTGCGCTTCAGAAGCCCTCCTCGACCAGGGCATCGTCGCGCAGCAGAGCTACGACGCCGCCGCGACACAGGCGAGGACCGTCGCGCGGAGGCGTTCCGGAGCTCGCAGCGCGGAAACCGGCCCGAGGACATCGCGGTGGCCGCGTCGGCGCGCTCGAGGCCGGAGGAGAAACAGCTCGGCTACCTCGAGCGCCAGCGCGCGGAATCGCGTCGTCAAGGCTCCCGCCGCGGGCGTCATCGAGTCGATGGACCTGCGCCCCGGGCGACCTCGTCGGCCGCCAACCAGCCGGTCGCCCGGATGCTCGAGCCCTCGCAGCTCTGGGTCCGCGTCTACGTGCCGGAGCCGCAGCTCGGGCGCGTCCACGTCGGCCAGCGCGCGGCCGATCACGGTGGACACCTGTCCCGGAACGCGAGTTTCCGGAAAGGTCGTCGAGATCCGCACGCAGTCCGAGTACACGCCCCGCAACGTCCAGACGCTCGACCAGCGCATGGACCAGGTCTTCGGCGTGAAGGTCGCGATCGACCCGGCGCCGGAGCTGAAGCCCGGGATGGCGGCGACCGTGAGGCTCGTTGAATGAAGTCGAGCAGTCGGCAGTCGGCAGTCGGACCAGTCGGCGGACCGGGCCGCGACGGGATACGGCATCGAGGTCGGAGCGGTCTCCCGCGACTTCGGGCCGGTCCGGGCGCTGGACAAGGTCTCCCTCGACCGTGCCGCGCGGCGAGATCTACGGCCTGCTCGGCCCCAACGGCTCGGGCAAGTCCACGCTGATCCGCATCCTCTGCGGCCTGCTCGCGCCCGACCGGAGGGCGCGCGCGCGTGGACGGCCTCGACGTCAGCAAGCAGGGCGAGGAGATCCGGCGGCGCATCGGCTACGTGCCCGCAGAAGTTCTCGCTCTACGAGGACCTGACGGTGCTCGAGAACCTCGACTTCTTCGCCTCGGTTTACGGCCTGAAGGGCGAAGAGCGCCGACGCGGCGCGAGTGGGCGATCGGCCTGACGTCCATCGGGCCGTACCGCGGGCGCCTGGCGGGCCAGCTCTCCGGCGGATGGAAGCAGCGTCTCGCGCTCTGCCGCCGCGCTCATGCATCGGCCGCGCGTTCTCTTCCTCGACGAGCCGACGGCCGGCATCGACCCGGTCGCGCGCCGCGAGCTCTGGAACCTGCTGTTCGACCTCGCCGGCGAAGGCGTCACGCTGCTCGTATCAACGCACTACATGGACGAGGCCGAGCGCTGCGGCCACGTCGCGTACCTCGTACCTCTCCAAGATGCTCGTCGAAGGCGACCCCGACGAGCTGACGAAGCTCCCGAGGTCACGCCGGAGGGAATGCGCCGCGTCGAGGCCGCCTGCGAGCGCGGGCGTCGCCGTCGTTCATGACGGAGGCGCGCAAGCTCCCGTACGTCGAGGACGTCACGATCTTCGGCAACTCGCTCCACCTCCTCGTCCACGCCGACGTTCGCCGGAAACGATCGCCGCGCGACCTCGAGCAACGGGCCGGCGCCCGCGTCGAGATCCGGCCGATCGAGCCGACGCTCGAGGACGTGTTCGTGCGCCTGACGAAGCTCCAGATCGACGAGCGCGGCGAAATCCCCGAGCGGGCCGCGAGGGCTTCGTGAGGGGATTCCTCCCCGTCCTGAAGAAGGAAGCGGTCCAGATGATCCGCGACCGCGGCACCCTCGGGTTCGCGCTGCTCATCCCGGGTCTCCAGCTCGTCCTCTTCGGCCTGATCGACACGAACGTCAAGCACGTCCGGACGGTCGTCTTCGACCAGAGCCGGACGCAGGCGAGCCGCGAGCTCGTGACGGACTTCGTCAACACGAGCTACTTCGACATCGTCGAGCAGGCGCCCTCGCGCGGCGGCCCTGCGCGACGCGATCGTCGCCGGGCGCGCCTCCGTCGGCGTCGAGATCCCGCCGGACTTACGCGCGCCGCCGCGTCAACGGGCCAGCCCGCGGACGTCCTGGTCCTGATCGACGGCTCGGACTCGACGCCTCTCGGCGCCAGGCGCTCGCGCGCCGCCAACGGCATGACGCTGTCGCGCTCGCTCACGGAGCTGGCCGCGCGCGCCGGGGTCGAGGACCTCGCCGATCCGAGCGCACCCGCTCCTCCTCTTCAATCCCGACTCGCGCAGCGCCAACCTGCTCATCCCCGGCCTCGTCGCGATCCTGCTCACGTTCTCCGGCACGCTGCTGGCCGCGTTCGCGATCGTTCGCGAGCGGGAGCGCGGCACGCTCGAGCAGCTCATGGTCACGCCGGCCTCTCCCGTCGCCGTCGTTCTCGGCAAGCTGCTGCCCTACCTCGCCCTCGCCTTCGTGCAGCTCCTCTTCATCCTCTTCTCATGACCGTCGTCTTCCGCGTGCCGATCCACGGGAGCCTGCCGCTGCTCCTCGGGCTCTCGATCGTCTACCTCTTCGCGCTCCTCGCCCTCGGCCTGCTCGTCTCCTCGCGCGCCCGGACCCAGATGGAGGCGATCCAGATCGCGCAGATGTTCCTGCTCCCGTCGATCATGCTGTCCGGCTACATCTTTCCGCTCTCCTCGCTGCCGGGCCCCTGCGCGGTCTTCGCGCAGGTCCTCCCCGCGACCCACTTCATCGCCATCGTCGCGCGGCATCATCATCCGCGGCGCCACCTTCCGGCGACCTCTGGCACAACGTGGCGGCGCTGCTGGCGATCGCCGCTCGTCCTCGTCGCGGGCAGCACCCGGGCGTTCCAGCAAGACCATTACGTAGAGAAGTCGGCCCCTTCCGCTTGAATAGAATCCCGTCCCCCGCGGCACGCTGCGATGCTATAGGAGTCGTTCGATGACAACACTCAAAGCCCGGCGACACGGCTCCCGATTTCACGCTGCCCTCGACGATCGGGGAGAAGTCACGCTGTCGGACTATCGCGGCAAGAAGAACGTCCTGCTGCTCTTCTACCCGCTCGACTTCTCGCCGACCTGCTCGAAGGAGACCAAGCAGGCCGCGGAGATTCTGCCCGCGATCGGGCCGCCGAGCGACGCGTCGAGGTCCTCGGCATCTCGGTCGACTCGCTCTGGTCGCACAAGGCGTTCGCGCCGCAGAACGGGATCACGTATCCGCTGCTGGCCGACTTCCATCCCAAGGGCGACGTGTCCCGCAAGTACGGCGTCTATCTCGACGACAAGGGCTTCTCGGCGCGGACGGCGTTCATCGTCGGCAAGGACGGCAAGATCACGCGACGTCGTGACGAGCGACGATCCCGGTCGCCCGCGACATCGCCGGAGCTGATCGAGAAGACGCGCGGGCAGCATGAGCGGGAGCACTCGTCGCCACGCTCCCGCCGTCCGGCCGACGAGGAGAAGATCCGCGCGATCGCCGACGCACATGCGCGGCGTCATCGAGGTCCTGGGCCTCGACGTGAGCGATCCCAACCTCGTCGAGACGCCCGAGCGCGTCGCCAAGATGTACCTGGAGATGTTCGGGGGCCTCGCCGAGGGCGCGGAGCCGGACATCACGTTCTTCCCGAACGACGAGCACTACACGGCGATGGTCATCGAGAAGGACATCCCCTTCTACTCGATGTGCTCCCACCACTTCGTCCCGTTCTACGGGCACGCCCACATCGCCTACATCCCGCAACGAGAAGATCGTCGGGCTCTCCAAGATGCCGCGCATCCTCGAGTTCTACGCGCGGCGCCCGCAGCTCCAGGAGCGGCTGACCGAGCAGGTCGCGGGATTCCTCGCCGACAAGCTCACGCCCGCAGGGCGTCATGGTCGTCATCGAGGCGCGGCACCTCTGCGTCGAGATGCGGGGCGTCAAGAAGCCGGGCGCCCTGACGGTGACATCCGGCGATCCGCGGGATCTTCTACAACCGGCTCAGTCCGCGAGGAGTTCCTGGACCTCTCTTGAAACGCCGTGCGTGATGGCCCTCCCCTCTCCCCTGGGAGAGTGGACGAAGTGAGGCGCTGACCAACGATATCCTAATAATATTAGCTAAATCTGTAACTTCCATATTTTATTAGCTGCTACCGCTGACCACTCCAACGTTTTCCTAAGTTCCCGCATCGCCTTGAGCCCATCCAGTGTCCGCACGCCCGTGCCAGCAATAGTCGTCGCCGTTCGACGAACAGGCGAACGCCGCTCCTTCCCGAAGAGCTCCTCGGTCATCGCCTCGTGCTTCTCCTGCGCGGAAACGGAAACGGCTCGCTCGGGAAGAAATGCACGTCGGCGCCCCGCTCGAGAGGACTCCTGCGGCGTGCGTCGTCGGGATAGCGCTCCGGCCTCGCGGCCGAACACGTTGACGCCGCCCGCCAGGCCCAGCAGGTCCGCCACGTAGGTGTCGTCGGAGATCGTCATCCACGGGTCCTTCCAGATCCAGTAGGCGTAGAGGAAGGGCGCGCCGCGCGGCTCCGCCTCGAGCGGCCGTCGTGCTCCTCTTCGATCACGCCGGGCGAGCGCTTCCGCCTCCTCCTCTGAGCCCTCCGCCAGCCGGCTCCCCACTGCCGGATCGCGGCCGGCACCTCGGACACCGTCCTCGGAAACGTCACGTCCACGTCGACTCCTGCGCTCTCCAGCGCCCGCACGTCCTCGATCCGGTTCTCCTCCTCGTTGGCGAAGACGAGGTCGCGGCTTCAGCGCCGAGAATGCGCGCGACGTCCGGGTCCTTGCGTCCCGCCGATCCGCGGAAGCCCCCAGAGCATCCCTTCGGCCGCACGCAGTACCGCGTCGCGGCGGCGAGGCGGCTTCAAGCCCCCGATCGCGACGAGCGTCTCGGTGATCGGACGGACAGAGCGGAGACGACCCGGCGCGGCGGCATGCGTCAGTCGAACACAATGGTTCGCCCCTGGTGGACGATGATCTTCCGGCTCAGGTGATTGCCGATCGCCCGCGAGAGGACGACTTTCTCGAGGTCGCGCCCGAATCGGACGAGGTCGTCGACGGAGTGCCGGTGCGTCACGCGCAGGACGTCCTGCTCGATGATCGGCCCGGCGTCGAGCGTTTCGGTCACGTAGTGGCTCGTCGCTCCGATGACCTTCACGCCCCGCGCGCGGGCGGCGTGGTACGGGCGGGCTCCCGGGAAGGCCGGAAGAAAGGCATGGTGGATGTTGATGATCCGGTTCGGATACGCCTCCACGAACCGGCCCGAGAGAGATCTGCATGTACCGCGCGAGGACGACGAGGTCGATCCCGTGGCTCGAGAGCAGCAGGCCAGCTGTTCTTCCTCGACCCGTTCCTTGCTCTCCTTCGTGACCGGAGAAGAGGCGGAACTCCACGCCGAACCTCACCGGCCACGGACTCGAGGTCGGCATGGTTGCCGACGACGAGCGGCACCGTCGACCAGTCCATTCGCCCGAAACGCTGCGCGCCAGGATGTCGTAGAGACACGAGGGGTCCTTCGATACGAAGACGGCCATCCGCAGAGACTTCGTCCGAGTAATGAAGCGACCAGTCGGTGTCCGGCTCGCCGCCGATCAGCGTCCGGAGAAGCCCGGCCGTCTCCTCTTCCGACACGGCGAAGCGTCGAGACGTCCCACTGCAAGCCGCGTGTAGTAGTGCCTGAGCTCCGGGTCCACGTACTGCTCGTGGTACAGGATGCGGCCCTCATGCAGGTAGACGAACTGGGTCAGGCTGGCCGCCAGGCCAAGCCGAAGCGGGCAGTGCAGCAGCAGGACGACCGACCGGCGGCTCTCTTTCCTCCCTCCCCGGAGTGTTCCTATCCTCTTCGGCTCTACTCTGGTGACGCTGTAGGCGGTCTCCAGGGCCTTCGGGTCGGCTTCGGCGCCGCCGAGGTAGCGGTGGAGCCAGTCCATCACCGTGGCGTGCCAGAGGCGGGAGTTGCCGGGCTTCAGGACCCAGTGGCCTTCGTCGGGGAAGGTCAGGAGCTTCGAGGGGACGCCGCGGACCTGCAGGGCCGTGAAGAACTGGAGGCCCTGGCCGAAGGGGACGCGGTAGTCGCGCTCGCTCGTGATGACGAGCGTCGGCGTCTTGAACTTCTCGGCGAAGAGCATCGGGTTCCATTTCCGGTACTGATCGGAGTTCCAGGGCCAGCCCTTGAACTCCCAGGTCGGGAACCAGAGCTCCTCGGTCTCCAGGTTCGAGGAGGCCAGATCGAAGACGCCGTCGTGCGAGACGAGCGCCTTGAACCGGTCCGTGTGACCGGCGATCCAGTTGACCATGTAGCCGCCGTAGGAGCCGCCGGCGGCACCGATCCGCGCCTTGTCCACGAAGGGCAGCGACTCGAGGTCGTCGGCCTGGCGCATCAGGTCGTCGTAGACCTTCCCGCCCCAGTCGCCGCGAGATCTCGTCCAGGAACTTCTGGCCGAAGCCGGTCGAGCCGCGCGGGTTGGCGGCGTAGACGACGTAGCCGTAGGCCGCCCAGACCTGCGGGTTCCAGCGCGTGGACCAGGCGTCGGTCCAGGCGCCCTGCGGGCCGCCGTGGATGCAGCAGGACCGCCGGGTACTTCTTCGACGGGTCGAAGCCCGGCGGCTTGACGAGCCAGGCCTGGAGGTTCCGGCCGTCGGCCGACCGCGTCGTGCGCTCGGAGACCTCGCCCATCTCGACCTCTTTCCAGAGCGCGTCGTTGACGTGCGTCACCGGCGCACGCTCCTTTCCGTCGGAGCCGGCGCTCCAGATCTCCGGGGCGCGGGAGAGCGAGCTCGACGAGAAGACGAGCCGCCGCCCGTCGCGAGACGACGAGGCCGGAAGCCGACCCTCCGCGCCAGATCTCCGCGGGCTTTCCGTCGCAGGCCCACCGGAAGATCGCGCCGCGCGCCGCCGACGTGGGAAGTGAAGATAGAGCGACCGGGAATCGGGGGCCCACGTGAAGGCCTCGACCCATTGGTCGAAGTCCTCCGTCAGGGCACGGGCCTTCCTCGCCGCGCGGTCGTAAACGACGAGCGTGAACTTGTCGGCCTCGAACCCGGGGCGCTTCTGCGAGCGCCAGGCGATCCACTTCCCGTCCGGCGAGAACTTCGGCGTGCCGTCGTAGGCCTTGTTCGCCTCGGTCAGGTCCCGCGCCTTGCCCGCTCCCATCGAACGACGTGACCAGATGTCGCCGTTGGTCGAGAGGCGCTTCGACCTTGTCGGGGTTCGACGCGAAGACGAAGTCCTTCCCGTCCGGGCGAGACGTCGTAGTCGTCGCCGCCGCCGACGGAGAAGGGCGGCGCGTCCCGGTCGCCGGGAGTCAGGTCCACGGCGCGCCGAGGCCGGTCCCGAGACCGGCGCCTTCCAGACGTGCGTCCGCAGGCCGTCCTTCCAGCTGTCCCAGTGCCGGAAGAGGAGCCGCTCGGCCACGCGCGCCTTCGTCTTCGACTTCCGCGCTCCTTGAACTTCTTGCTCGTCGCAGGCGGCGTCGGGGCAGTCGGGAAAGACGTCCGACGGCGAAGACGAACCACTTCCCGTCCGGGGACCACCGGAAGCCGTTGACGTCGGTCGGAAACGAGGACGCCTTCGACCGGCTCGCCGCCGGTCAGAGTCGATGACGATAGATCTGCGATCCGCCGTCGCGGTTGGAGAGGAACGCGATCCGCGATCCGTCGGGCGAGAACGCCGGGATCCGAATCGCGCTTCTCGCCGGAGGTCAGGCGGCGCGGCTCTCCGTGCCGGGAGCGGACTGCGAGCCAGAGCGCGGACGCGGGTGCGGTTCTCCTCGACGTCCGGAGTCCCGACCGTGTAGACGAGCCACCGCCCGTCCGGGGAAACGCGAGAAACCTCCGACGCGCCCGGCCTTCGCGAGCTCGTCGAACCGGAAGGGGCGGCCTGGCACGCGGCCGGCGGCGGCCTGCGCGGAACGAGCAGAAGAAGAACAGTCCCGGCGATGCGGCGTCGGAAATGCATTGACGAACCCTCCGGTTGGATTCTACAGCGCGAGCGCACCGCGAGCGATCGTTTGGTATGATCCGCGGTTCCGGCGGTCACTTTCGAAGGATGAAAAAGGAGTAACTGGTGAGCACGGTCCTCGAAGAGAAGGCCCTCGAGCACGCCGGCGGCGCGAGCGTCGTCAACGACTTCTCGATCCACGTCGCCACGGCCAACGGCTCGGGCAGCATGTCCTCGAACAACATCCTGATGCGGTCGATCTTCCAGATGGGCATCCCCGTCTCGGGCAAGAACCTCTTTCCTTCCAACATCCAGGGGCTGCCGACCTGGTTCACGATCCGCGCCTCGAAGGAGGGCTTCATCGCCCGCCGGCGCGACATCGGGGTCCTGATCTGCATGAACCCGGAGACCGCCCACGAGGACATCCGGACGGTCGCACCCGGGCGCCGCCGTGATCTACGAGGAGAGCCTCAAGCTCGACGGCGCTGCGCGACGACGTCCACTTCTACCCCGTCCCGTTCTCGAAGCTCGTCCTCGAGCTCGTCCACGACGGCAAGCTGCGCCGCCTCGCGGTCAACATGATCTACGTCGGCGTGGCCGCGTGGCTCCTCGACATCGACATGGAGGAGATCCAGAAGGCCGTCGTCAAGCAGTTCAAGGCAAGGAGAAGGCGATCGAGATCAACTGAACGGCGATCCGCGGCGGCTACGACTGGGCGCAGAAGAACCTGACGAAGCGCGACCCCTTCCGGCTCGAGCGGATGAACGCGACGGCCGGCAAGATCATCATCGACGGCAACGCGGCCGGCGGCGATCGGCTGCGTCATGGCCGGCGTCACCGTCCTCGCGTGGTACCCGATCACGCCGTCCTCCTCGCTCGCCGAGTCGCTCATCGACTACGCGCGCGCGCTTCCGGCATGGATCCCGAGACCGGGAAGCCCACCGTGCGCGATCGTGCAGGCCGAGGACGAGCTCGCGGCCGCCGGAATGGTGCATGGGCGCCGGCTGGGCGGGCGCGCGCGCGATGACGACGACGTCCGGGCCCGGCATCTCGCTGATGTCGGAGTTCGTCGGGCCTCGGGCTACTACGCCGAGGTCCCGGCGGTCATCGTGGACGTCCAGCGCGTCGGGCCCTCGACGGGCCTGCCGACGCGCACGATGCAGGGCGACATCCTCTCGACGTACTTCCTCTCGCACGGCGACGCGAAGCACATCCTGCGTCATCCCGGGCTCGGTCGAGGAGTGCTACGCGCTCGCGATGGATGCCTTCGACCTGGCGGAGCAGCTTCCAGACGCCGGTGTTCCTGATGACCGACCTCGACCTCGGGATGAACAACTGGATGGCCGACCCGTTCCCCTATCCCGAGAAGCCGGCTCGACCGCGGCAAGGTGATCCGGACGGAGGAAGAGCTCGAGGACGCACGTCGCGAAGTTCAAGGAGTTCGCCCGCTACCGCGACGTGGACGGCGACGGGATCCCGTACCGGACCCTTCCGGGCTTGATCGACAACCCGCCGGCCGCCTACTTCACGCGCGGCTCCGGCCACTCGGAGCGCGCGACCTACACGGAGCAGCCCGAAGACTACAAGGACAACATGGACCGCCTCGCCCGCAAGTTCGGAGACGGCGCGGAGCCTTCGTGCCCAAGCCGGTCGTCTCCAACGGATCGGGCCCCGCTTGTTAAATACGCGTTCGAACGAAGCACAAC
>ERZ1370068.9221-contig-8013_pt1 | contig 35432 bp, 59 predicted proteins | sample MGYA00561227_ERZ1370068 | MGnify/ENA primary metagenome ERZ1370068 (study PRJEB38410, sample SAMEA6850437) | metagenome | study: Metagenomic assessment of the ecological functions of the soil: analysis of the soil microbiota associated with the... | reverse complement strand
ATGTTCACCACAAAGTATGGTAAAGGTATTGTAATTAATAATGAGATGAGCAGGCGCGTTATCAGACCGTTTACTCATTAACGGCCGAACCTTGCTTTCAAGGTCTTTGGCTCTTGCATAATTTACGCTGAAATAGATAGTCTGCTAGTGGTTCCAAGTCCTCTTTTGATTTCTTCGCCGCTACCAAAGCATCCTTTTCAGTCTTTAAAGTTCCCGCGGTGGAGATGCGCACCACATTACCGATCTGCTCCTTATCGAGGCCATTGGTCGTGATGATCAAGTCCATCGCTCGATCCCATGGCACTTCCACGAGCCGCACGGTCACCCGGCGGTTTACATCGTTCGTCACCACTATGTTCAACCCGCTCACTTCCGCGAGCAAGCGAAGACGTTTTTTATATCAGCGTCTTTGAAGTCCAGCGATATCTTTTGACCCGTGTGGGTTTTTCACTTGATGATCGATCCTCTAAGCCGCCTGATGACGCTTCGCGCTTCCGCGCCAGTAGCCGGCACGAGTTGACGCGCACCCACCCGCCGGCCGCCTTCAACGAGTAGGCTATTTCTTCTCGCGGTCGCGTTCGGATCCCGGGCGCCGATAACGATCTTCAATCCACCATCCTCCGCTACGATCGTGTAGGCGGGAACGGACGCGGCGGATATTTCGGCAACCAGACGAAGATTGCTGTCGTTGGCGTTTAATCAGTAACGCCGATACCCAGTTAGTATCGATGCGGTAGGTTTCGTCTGCTGCCGTTACTTTGTTAGCTTCGAGGACATCCAGTACAATCCGCGCGGGTTGTGGGAGTGTGAAATGGCGGTACTGGGTTACAGGCTGAGCAAATTTCACCAACAACGTAGTCTGGCCCTGCTCCTCGCGTACGCTCAACTCTTGTAAGCTTTGGCTTGGCGCACCGGAACTTTGCGGCTTCGCCGGCGCGGGCTTAGCCGGGCTCGCCGTTTGACTGTCAGGTTGCACGACCGTCTCCTTGCCGCTTGCACAACCGGTTAGGCCGTGGGCTCCAACAATCGAGCCAAGCAGAGCGAACATTGAAAGCGTCTTGGCGCAGATTCTCGCGAGAGCTTGTCGGGAGGCAATATAAGAAAGTTTCTGGTTTTTATCATCGTCTTTACTCCGTCGAGAGTCTCATTCTGACATCACGTTTTTTTTGTCCACCGTAGGCATCCGTGTAGTTTTCTTCTATAACAATCTGATCGCGGTGGATCGTCTTCACTTTGCCATCGTTGCTCCCAATCAGAGTCCCTATTTTTACGACGTAACCGAGCCCTGCCGTGTCCTCGATCATCGCCCGCGGTCTCCTTTATATCCCAGACGATGCCGACAATTTTGAGTTGACCGAGCTCGAAGCGCTCGAGCGGCGAGAGATTTTCACGCTGCCGCGAAGTGACCTTGCTGCGCAGCGTCATCGGCCTAAACGGGTCACGACCGTTTTCTTTCAAAGCCGAGGCGCCCGCCGGAATTTCGGCAGCTTTTTGCGGCAGGTCGAGATCGACCGGAGCCGCTTTGGCGTCCGGCTTAGCGCCGGCGCCGAGAGTTTGTTTTAGCTTCGCCGCTGCCGCATCGCGTAATCCCTGCAACGACTGGCCGATCGTCGCCGGCGCTTTGTTGAGCTTGCCGACCGCCTCCTGCATTTTTCCGACGGGGTCAGGATCGCCTCTTGAGCGCGCGTATTTCCGGCCGTAAGGCCGACGAAACATGTCAGCACAGGCTAGTCTTTGGATATTGCGTAAACTCATCGTGCCGCTTATTTCTTGGTCTTGGCCGCTTTGGCCTTTTCCTCGGCGATTTTCTTGCGCTCCGCTTCATCAAGAAAGCGAAATGCGGTGGCGACACTGGTCGTTTCCAACAGGACCTGGTCGCCGTTGACCGTGGGATTTTTAAATCCGATGTTGTCGATGTTGACCAGCCGGCTCAGATGCCCGACCTCGTCAAAGAAGCTGACGGTGTTCTGGAAAATTGCCCTTGACCGTGATATCGACCGGGATTTCCGCGTAGAAATCCTGAAAGGTTTCCACACGCGGACGAAACAAAAGTAACGTCTAACCCCGACTGCTGCGCTTTCGCCGAGATGCTGCTGCTGAGCAGATCGGGGATTTCCCTTCTCAGGAAGTTGGGAGATCGCCAGCTTAAGCTCGGCGTCAGAGTTGCTGCAGGTCTTTTCGCAGCCGCACCAAGTTTGCCGCTTTCTGGGTTTTCACGGCTTTTTCATTGCGCGCGATTTCGACGCTGTCCGCCAACTTGGCCGTTTCGTCGGCGCCCGGGCTATAGTAAAAACTGTAGTAAAGCGCCGCGAGCAAGATAATCGTCCCGCCGAGGATCGCAACCTTTTGCGCCGTCGATCGTTCGAGAATGTTGTCGACCAACTGATTCAACCCTTCTTCCTCTTTTTCGCGGGTGTATCAATTTTAGTTTTAGTCGCCGCGGAACCGCCTCAGGCGACCTGTACAGAACCCCGGTCCTGATGGAAAATTTCTTTAGCGCCGCCGTCGGTCCCGCCCCTGGGTAGTTTCGACGAGCTCGACGTTGTTAAAATGTTTCGAAAGCGCGATCGCCTTCATAAAATCCGCGATCGTCTGATTATCGACCGCGAGACCGTTCATCGTGACATTGCCGCCGCTTTCTCTGAGATCGGTGAGCCAAAGACTGTTCGGTGTCGCGCTCGAAAGGTTTTCCATGACCAGCACCGGGCCGCTTTTTTCTTATTCAGATTCTCAATGATCTTGTTCTTGCTTCGCGCAGGTCCTTGATCTTATTTTGGAGATCGCCCACTTCCTTGATTTTTACGTTGAGCGCTTGAAGGTCGGCGCGCAATGACGCGAGTTCGGTCTGCAAGCCCGACAGCTCTAAAGTTTGATAAATATGAGTACCGATCAGTAAAGCCAGCACAGCGCCGAACACCACTGCGCCGATGACGATTTCACGGCGCCGGGTAACCTCCGCCTGAGCGCTTTGACCGGTAGCAGATTGATGCGGATCATTTATCCCCCGGCCGACGGATCGATAATCCCGCTCCCACCGCAAAATATGGCGCCGCGTCGAGGAGGTAATCGCGATCGATGTTCTTACCGACGTTAAAACCACGAAACGGCTCGCTTAGCCGCACCGGCACGCCCATGCGCTCTTCGAGTAAGATTCGCAGACCGGCGAGTTTTCGCGCCGCCACCGCTGAGAAAAATCATTTTGAGCCCGTCGCCGTCCTCGGATGGGACCCCGCCCCGTAGAGACTCACGGTTCTCCTGATCTCCTCGGCCAATTCTTCAGTTGTCGAACGCAGGGTCGCATCGAGGTCCAAGCCTTTCTTGCCGTCGAGCATCCCGGTTGCCTTGAATGTCTCGGCGGCTTCAACGGACACGCCCAGTTGCTTGGCGAGGCTGTCGGTGAAATAAGCTCCACCGAGTGAAAGATCGCCGGTGAACGTGGAAATACCGTTTTGCAATAGCGTAATGCTGGTGTATTGCGCGCCGATATGAATGATTCCGACCACGCCGTTCTCGCTTTCACCGGCGTAATTGGCTTCGTACATATTTTCCAATGCGAAGTAGTCGACGTCCATCACGGTCGGCATTAGCCCCGCTTCTTGATCGCGTCGGCATAGCTGTTGACGATTTCCTTCTTGACGGCGACCAAAAGCACGTCCATCTTGTTGCCGTCTTCCGCCTCTTGCAAAACCTGATGATCGAGATTGACGTTTTCTAAATTCTCGGGAATAACGTTCTGCGCCTCAAACTCGATATTCGCTTCGAGTTCCGCCGGTTCCTGTTTGGGCATTTGCACTTTCTTCATAATCACCGCCCGGCCGGGAACTGCGGAGATGACCCGTTTGGATTTGACCCCGTTTTCGTGAATCAACTTGCGAATAATTTCCACCACCGGTTTCGAGTCCACAACCATGTTGCTTTGGATAGCGTACTCCGGCAGCGGCAAGATGCCGAGACTCAGAACGCGATAGCCGTTCTTATCGACGACCGTTTCCACCAGCTTGATGGAACTGGAGCCGATATCGAGAGCGACGTAATCGTCGCCTGCGCCTAAAGGATTCAAAATCCCAAGTTAACGTTTTTCAAAAATGAAAACATGAATTCATTGCCTCAAAAGCGTCTGCTTTTGCTTCGATGGTTAAACCGAGAGCGAAAAGGATTTTCCGTTTGGTCGCCATGCGGCAAGCTTTGCCTCTTCTCAATGCGATCGAGGGTCAAAGAGGCATATGCCGGGCTAGCGCGCGAGCTCGGTCTTGCTCAACATTTCGCTTCGCGCAGCTTCTGACGTTATTTTCCTGATCCATCGCCGCTAGTCCCTCCTATAGGAAGGACCTAGGAGTGCGTAAGGGATTGATTTTTTAACCAATCAACAATTCCAAGTAAGGATACCAAGCCAATAAAATTGTGCGGAATTATAGCTAATTATGACATTTGGTCGTGCTATTAAAGCAAAGTAGTTGCCAAACAGTGTAATTCCTTGCTGACATGAATTTGCCGCTATTATTCGCTATATCGGGAATTTTTTGAAAACCTAATTCCGCTCCATGGGCAATCTTCGGCAACAGAATTGGACAAAATAGTTCCGCCGACGGCGAGTTTCCCTCAGATTGCTTTTATCCAGGTCGCTGGATACAAATCGAGCGATGACCGAGGGAGAAAAATTTGCTCTCGTTGTCGTGCCGGCGCCGCTCAAAAGAGCCGCTCGTTTACAGCATTCCCAAAGCCCTAGAAGGCCATCTTAAGCCAGGCACCAGAGTCTTGATTCCGCTGCAAAAGCGAACGGTTACAGGAATTGTGATCGAAGTTGTTGAGCCAGCCCGGTGGCCAAGACCAAGTCGATCGTCGCACCGTTGGATGAAGAGCCAATTTTCGATCATCATCTGCTCAAGCTGGCCCGCTGGATTGCGCAGTACTACTTGGCCTCTCTGGGCGAAGTTATCGCCACGATGCTGCCAGCGAAATCGCGGCGCCAAAGCCAAAAACGATCACCCTAGAGAAAACCGAGATGTTGAACACGGAGGGATTCGGACGAAAAGTGCTCGACGAGTTACAGCGCCAAAAAGGGAAAATGACCGTGAAGACACTCGCGGCGAGATTTCCCGGCCGAAGTCTCGATCGCATTCTCACTCGCCTCGAAGCGCTCGAGCGATCCGAGTTGACGAGCATTTGGCCGGACAACGACGTAAAAAGCCAGCTTCTTGCCGCGACCGACCTACTGACAATCAACATTCCAGTGAGATTTGACTTGACCACCGAGCAGGACAACGCGCTGCGCGCAATCGAAAGTCGAATCAAAATGAGCGGCTTCGAAACTTTTGCTGCACGGCGTCACTGGCAGCGGCAAAACCGAAGTTTACATCCGCGCGATGGAGCGAGCCAAAGAGCTTGGCCGGAAAAGTCTTATTTTGATTCCCGAAATCTCCTTGACACCGCAACTTTTGGATCGACTCCAATGCTCGCTTCCCACAAAGGTCGGCGTGCTTCGCAGCGCCCTCACCGAGGCGGAACGCTGGGCGCAGTGGCAAGAGATCTGTCATGGAAAGGTCGATGTCGTCGTCGGCGCTCGCTCGGCGGTGTTCGCGCCGATTCCCGGTCTCGGTCTCATCATCGTCGATGAAGAACATGATTCGTCGTACAAGCAAGAAGATGGACTCCGTTATAACGGTCGCGACGTGGCCGTGGTGCGCGGCAAGTTTCTCAACTGCCCTGTCATCTTGGGCTCTGCCACGCCAGCCCTCGAGAGCTATGAAAACTGCCGCCACGGCCGTTATCAACTTCTTGAGATGACCCGCAGGGTCGAACAGCGTCCTTTGCCGACGATCGAGGCGATTGATTTACGCAGGCAATTTCGCGCAAGCCCGTCCCGCCAACGCGAAACAATCGACGGCGACAACGCCGATGTCAATGACGACAGGACAGCCAACTCATCACCGAGCCTTCGCCAATGCGCTCAAGTGAAAATTCTCTCAAGCTGGCCACCAGACGTTGATATTTTTGAATCGCCGTGGCTTTGCTAACTTTCTTCAGTGTACTTCATGCGGCTACGTGCGGCGCTGTCCGTATTGCAGCGTGACGTTGACCTTGCACTTAAGATTGAAAAGAATTTCCTGTCATCACTGTAGATTATCGCCGGCCGACGCCGACATTTGCCCACAGTGCCATCATCCGACTCTTACTGGAATTGGCAGCGGCACCGAGCGGATCGAACAGGCGCTCAGGGTTTTGTGCCGCAAGCGCGCGTGGCGCGGATGGACCGAGACACGACGACGAAGCGCGGCTCCATGAACAGCTAATCCGCCGGTGGGAAAGAGGCGAGATCGATATTTTAGATTGGCACTCAGATGATTACCAAGGGCCACGACGTCTCCGGCGTGACGCTGGTCGGCGCTTTGCTCGCCGATCTGTCGCTCAATTTGCCGGATTTCCGCGCTGCCGAGCGAACCTTTCAGTTGTTAAGCCAAGTTGGCGGAAGGTCGTGGCGCGGCGATAATCCCGGGCGAGTTATCGTCCAGACTTACGCGCCCGATCATTACGCGATTCAACATCTCGTGCGTCACGATTATAAAAATTTTTTCGCCGCCGAGAGTGAATTTCGCCAGGCGCTCAACTATCCGCCCTTCAGCCGGCTGGTGAATTTGCGTATCGATGGGCCTAAGCTGTCGGAGGTCGAGGAAAATCGCAAGAGTTGGCGCTGCAGTGCTAAGGGAATTGAAGACGACGCAAGCCCGAGGTGTTCGCGCAAATCGAAGTGCTGGGGCCGGCGGCCGCGCCGATCGAAAAGCTTAGAAATCGATTATCGTTGGCAGCTTCTTCTCAGAGGCAAACAGAAGCTCAGCTTTGTTGAATTTGCCAGGCAGGCAAGACAACTTGCCGCCTGGGCGCGCCGTGCGCCTCCACATTGATGTCGATCCCTACAGTATGTTATGAATTTTTTTCTAAGTAGTGGCGATTTTGGAAATCCTGAAAATATTCTGAGCCGACGCTGCAAAAAGCCTCGGCGCCGGTGAAAAACATCACCGCTCAAACGGTGCAACTGATCGATGACATGCTCGATACCATGTACGCGGCGCCTGGGGTTGAGCTCGCTGCGCCGCAGGTGGGCGCGTTGGAACGAATCATCGTCATGGATGTCGATCACGAAAATCCGCATAAACAGATCTATAAGCTGATCAACCCGGTGGTCACTCGGGCGGAAGGGGAAATCATCTGGGAAGAGAGGCTGTTGAGCTGTCGTCGATTTCACCGCCGAAGAAGCGCGCGGCGCAAGTCGAAGTGGTTGCTCTCGATGAAAACGAAAAGGAGTTCAAGATTGATTGGCCGAAGGGCTGCTCGCTGTCGCCTTGCAACATGAAATCGATCATCTGGACGGGAAACTTTTCATCGATCGAATCAGTCGGCTGAAACGCGATCTCTACAGTCGTAGGCGCAGAAAATGCTGAAGACCGGCATTGAACCACCCAAAGAAGGTGCTCGCGTAATGATTTAAGCGTGCGCCCACGCTCCAACACAGCATTTCGAATCTTGTAATCGCAACGAATTTCCAATGTCCACGAATTGGCTGATCGTAATTCATGGGAACGCCCCAGATCGCCGCCGATACGCTGGAGCGGCTTTGCGATGGATCTGATTCCGTCGTCGGCGTGGTTACACAGCCCGATCGTCCGTCCGGTCGTGGTCAAAAGACGGCACTCACCACCTGTGCACAGGATTGCTGAAGCACGCGGCATCCCCGTCGTCGCGCCGGAAAATCAGAACACCGGGTTTCTCGACGTGCTGCGTGCTGGCAGCCAATGATCATCGTCGTCGTCGCTTATGGCAGAATCTTACCCAGGGCAATTCTTGAATTGGCGCCGCACGGATGTCTCAACGTGCATTATTCGCTTTTACCCAAATATCGCGGCGCCGCGCCGCGGCCTGGACAATCATCAACGGTGAACTCCAGGGCGGCGTGACGACGATGCGCTTGGTCGGAAAAAATGGACGCTGGCGCCATCTATTTGCAAGACGCGCTTCCTCTGGCTTCTGACGGAAACCACCTGGCTCGCTGCAAAAAACTCACACCTATCGGCGCTAGTTTGCTCTTGGAAACCATTCGCAGACTCAAGCAAGGAACGCTAAGGCCCCAGGAACAGGACGAAGCGCAGGCGACTTTGGCGCCGATCTTAAAAAGAAGATGGGTTGATGGATTGGCGCCGGTCCGCGGTCGAGATCGAAAGGCGTGTGCGCGGTTTCGATCCTGGCCCGGCAGTTACACTTACCTAGCCGGCAAATTGCTTAAAGTACACCGCGCCACGCTCATATCTAGTGAATTCGCAGGAAGTCCAGGCGAAATCGTGCGCGCGCACGCCGATGCTTTCTGGGTGAGGACCTCTTCGGGAGTCATCGCCTTGGAAGAAGTACAGCTAGAAAACAAAAAGCGACTTCCCGCCGCTGAATTCATCAAAGGCGCGAGGATCAAAGCCGGTGACCGCCTCGGCTGAAATAGCAAAAGCGAGCGTTCGTCGCCTCGCCTGTGAGATCCTGCTCAAAGTCGATACCAAAAATCCCATGCCGACATTCTGCTCAATCAGCGCTAAAACCGAGTCCTTGACCGAGCGCGATCGATCGCTCCTCACGGAACTGGTCTACGGCACGCTTCGTTGGCGCGGAAAAATTGACGCGCAGTTAAGTCATCACTTACGCCGCCCGTTGGAGCAAACCGGACGGCGGGCTCAGAAATTTACTACGCCTCACTTGCTATCAACTGGTTTTCCTCGACAGAATTCCCGATTACGCCGCGGTGAATGAAGCGGTGGCGTTGGCCAAGACAGCGCGGCGGCGCCAAGGCTGCAGGCTTTGTCAACGGCGTTCTGCGCAGTTTCTTAGACAAGCGCACCGCAATATTGCGCCAAACTCGGAAGATTTATCCCTTGAAGCGCTCGCCATCGAGTATTCTCATCCGCCGTGAGCTCGTTCAATGCTGGAGCGAAGAATTCGGTGTCGAATCGGCGCGAGAACTCATGCGGGCGAATAACGAAAGATCGCCGCTGGTGCTGCGCGTGAATTCGCTCCAGTGCGCCAGAGAAGAACTATTGCAACGCTTGGCCACAGCCGGCGTCGACGCAACTGCCGGCAACTGCTCGCCTCAAGCAATTTCAGTGCAGTCAGCGGGCGCAGTGGAAAATCTGCCGGGTTTTTCCGCCGGGCTTTTTCAAGTGCAAGGCGAGGCCTCGCAGCTCGTCGCTTTTCTTTTATCGCCATTACCGGGCGAACGGATCCTCGACGCCTGCGCCGCGCCGGGCGGGAAAAGCACGCATGTCGCCGAGCTGATGAAGGATCAAGGCGAACTGGTGGCGATCGACAAGTCGGCGCCGGGGATCGAAAGCGATTCGCCAAAACGTCAACCGGCTCGGCCTTAAATCGCTGCATCTCGTGTGCGCCGACATCGGTGAAAAACTGCCGACCCTCACCGCGGGATACTTCGACCGTGTTCTTGTCGACGCGCCTTGCAGCGGTCTCGGCACGCTTCGCTCCCATCCCGAAATCAAATGGCAGCGAAACGAAAGCGACATTCAAAGGCTGAGTCGCTTGCGTAAGCAAAAATTCTCCGTCGAGTCGTCGCTTACTTGAAGCCTGGCGGGGTCTTGGTTTATGCGACCTGTACTCTCAGCCGCGCCGAGAATGAGACAAAACATCGAATTCTTTTTGGCTGAGCACCCAGAGTTTGAGTTGCAGGAGGCCGCGCGCTATCTTCCGATACAGGCAAGCCGGATGGTGCGGGACAAGTTTTACCAAGCGCTGCCGCAGCGCGTACCGCACCGATGGTTTTCGCCGCGCGTATGCGAGAAAGGGGTCCTGAATGAAATCGCTCAAAATCGCCCCGTCGATTCTTCCGCGGACTTTAGCCGGCTGAAAGAGCGAAATTCAGGCCGTCGAAGCGGCAGCGCCGATTGGTTAGCACGTCGACGTAATGGACGGTCATTTCGTGCCCAACATCACCATCGGTCCGGTCTGTCGTGGAATGGGTGCGCAAGGTAACTAAAATTCCCATCGACGTTCATTTAATGATCACCGACCCTGGATAGGTATGCGCCGGAATTCATCAAAGCCGGCGCCGATTGGATCTCCGTTCATCCCGACACCTGTCCCAATCCGAATGCAACCCTCAACAAAATACGCGATCTCGGCGCCAAGTCTTCTATTGCCGTGAATCCTGACGTTCCTTTGAAAAAGTCGAAGGCTGCTTTTCGGACATCGACATGGTGCTGATGATGACCGTGTTTCCCGGCTTCGGCGGCCAGGCTTTTATTCCCGACGTGCTGCCCAAGATCGAGGAGGTCAGAAAACGGATTGATCAAAGTCGATTAGCCATCTTGGTAGAAGTCGACGGTGGGATCAAAACCGACAACATTGATCGTGTCTGCCGCGCTGGCGGCAGAAGTCATCGTTTCGGGTTCCGGCATTTTCAAGACACCCAACTACACCGACACGATCCGGCGAATGCGTGAAGCCACGGCCGACTCGTAGCTGAGGCGCGCCAACCTTTGGTCCTGAAGATTGACGCTTCGACGTGGCCCGAAGCGTCGCCGAGCTGTTGTTTTATCGTTTCGGTGTGCTACGTTGTGCGGGTCGGGGCGTGGCTCAGCTTGGTAGAGCGCACGGTTCGGGACCGTGAAGTCGGTGGTTCAAATCCACTCGCCCCGACCATTTAAAACAGTCCTCTTCTCGTTTGCTGCCGTTTTGACTCGATCCGTTTTAATCATCTCCTCTAAAAGCTTCCGTTTCGGGCCGCACCAATTGTTACTAAGCTCACCCATTTCCTTTGCCATTTTGGCATGCTTCAATGAATCGGGTAACTCAGTAGCGCGTCTTGGTGGGCAAGCTGGCGCGACATGGCAAAGACTGTCCTCATAGTTGACGACCATGAACACTTGCGGCACATTCTCGCGTCGATCCTAAGATTTTCCGGCTACGAAATCCTCGAGCGCGGGAACCGGAACTCAGGCGATAGAAAAAGCCGTTTCGGCCAAACCCAATCTTATTCTGTTGGACCTTGATCTCCCTGATATAACCGGTATCGATGCCGCCAGAGTGATTAAGAAAAATCCAACGACTGCCAATATCCCTATCGTTGCTTGCAGCGCCTTGAGTGGATGGGAATGGCGCGAAGAAGCATTGCGCGTGGAATGGCCGAATATCTGCAAAAACCAATTCAGTCGGCCGTAATCAAATCAATTATTGATAAATTTATTCTCCCCGAGAAATGAAAAGGACCGGCAAATTTTTTTACGCTGGAGATCGCCGCATCGCGTTGATTCGTTCCACCGGTGTCGGGTGGGAGTAATGGTACGCCGAGTACCACGGATGAGGCGTCAAGTTTGACAGATTCTTCACCGTAAGATTGATCAATGCCTCCTCCATCGGTCTGCCGTCGTGCAGAGTGAGCGCAGCGAAGCGATCCGCTTCGTATTCATGCTTGCGCGCTAGCATCAGTTCATAAGCGGCCCGAGATAAAAATCACCGGTCCGGATAGTAGGCTAAAGAGAACCAACGCAGCGTGATGACTCGGCGTCAATCCGAACGCCGTATAAAGAGCCGAAAAATCGAGCAGTAAACTGAGAACGAATAGACCAGTCAATAAAAAACCCGTCTGGACGATCAGCATGCGCGCGATATGCTTCATTTTGTAATGCCCCATCTCATGCGCCAACACCGCCAACCCTTGGTCAATCGTCATCTGCTCGATCAACGTGTCGAACAGGACGATCCTCTTAGATTTCCCGATGCCCGTGAAATATGCATTCGAATGAGACGAACGTTTTGACCCGTCCATCGCATAGATCCCGCTTGTCTTAAAGCCGACTTGATCGGCGAGTGCAAGAATTCGGTCACGAAACTCGCCCTGTTTGAGCGGCTCGAATTTATTGAACCACGGCGCGATGAATGTCGGAAAACCACGATCATCAAGAGTTGGAACGTCGTGATAAAGCCGAACGACCAAATCCACCAAAAGCGCCCCCATCACATCCATCAACCAAAGCACGACAAACAGAAAAGGCACGCCGATTAGCAAAACCAGAATGAGCCCTTTGAGCTTGTCACTGAGGTAAACGCCGACGTGTGGTTTTGTTGAAGCCAAACCTGGCTTCGAGGCCAAAGGTCGAGTAAAGGCTTGGCGGAAGGCCCGCGAGAAAAAAAGCAGACCTATTGCCAGGCAGAAGAGGATGCCTTGGCCATAGCTGCCTAGAGAATATTTCTGTGCTAGGCCGCCGGCCAGTCGATCTAACAAGCTCAGCACCCCACTGAATAAAACCACGAGGGTAACGGCCCGGCTATAAATTTCGGTCCATCTCTCGAAGCGTCCTTTGGCAAGGCTGTATTCTACCGATTTTTCGTAGGCGTTGGGGCTTATTTTGCCGCGAAACGAATCGGGGATGTCTTTCTCTGCCGAGCGAGCGCGCACGAAACGCAGATTCAACTCGTTGAGGACAAATTCAATGAGGAAATCGAGGGCGAAAAAGATCAGAAACAGGACTACAATTAGTTGTTCCATCCGGGCGTGAAATCACTCTGACCAGAGAAATGGCGACGGCTTGCGCGGCCTGCCGGTTACGGATTTGGAGCGCTCGGCGTGCTATAGGAAAAATTAGCTTCCCTTCGCTTTCGTCGACTTCAACTTTGCCGCCGCTCTGCAGCTTGCCGAACAGGATCTCGTCGGCAAGAACCCTCTTGATCTCGTTTTGAATCAGCCGCGCCATTGGCCGCGCGCCGAAAGTCGGATCATAGCCGCGCTCCGCAAACCAGCCCCGCGCCCGGACCGTAAGCTGCAGGAAAACCTTGCGCTCGTTGAGTTGCTGATCGAGCTCGATGATGAATTTGTCGACCACGCGCTCGATATTTTCCTGGCTTGAGCGAATTGAACGTAATCATCGCATCGAGTCGATTGCGAAACTCCGGACTGAACATTTTTTCGATAGCTTCCTTGCCCTTGCCGGCGTTTGACTGCGCGCCAAAGCCGAGCGGCGCCCCGCTCATCTCCGCGCGCGCCGGCGTTGGTCGTCATGATCAAGACGATATTGCGAAAATCGGCTTTTTGCCGTTGTTGTCCGTCGAGCGTGGCGTGATCCATCACCTGCAGCAAAATGTTGAACAGATCCGGATGGGCTTTTTCGATTTCGTCGAGCAGCAGCACGGCGTACGGATTGCGGTTGATCGCGTCGGTCAGCAAACCGCCCTGATCGAAGCCGACGTAGCCCGGCGGCGCGCCGATCAAGCGCGATACCGTGTGCTTTTCCATGTATTCGCTCATGTCGAAGCGCAAGAACTCGATGCCCATGGATCTGCGCCAGTTGCTTGGCCAGCTCGGTCTTGCCGACGCCGGTGGGCCCGGCAAAGAGAAAGCAACCGATCGGTTTTTCCGGATGGCCCAGACCGGAGCGCGAGAGCTTGATCGTGCTCGCCAGCGTGTCGATCGCCGAGTCTTGGCCGATAGACGACGAGCTTCAGATCGCTGATCCAAATTCTGCAGTCTGTTCTTTGTCAGAGCGTCGACACGCTGCGCGGCGGGATCTTGGCGATTTTAGCGACCATACTTTCGACGTCCTTGGCGACCGATGCGTTTTCGCCGTTTCTCTTCGGGCTGGATTTTTACCGCGGCGCCGATCTCGTCGATGACGTCGATCGCCTTGTCCGGCAAGCGCCGGTCGTTGATATGCTTGGCCGAAAGTTTGACCGCCGCGCCGGATCGCGCCGCGTGTAACGTACGCCGTGATGCTTCTCATAATGCGGCTTCAAGCCCTCGAGGATTTTGATCGCGTCTTCTCGGCTCGGCTCCGGAATTTCGATCTTCTGGAAACGCCGGGCCAGCGCGCGGTCGCGCTCGAAGTAGCTCTTATAGTCGTGATAGGTGGTCGAGCCGATGCATTTAAGCTCGCCGGAGGCCGAGCGCCGGCTTTAGAATATTGGACGCGTCCATGCGAGCCGCCGCTGGTCGCGCCGGCGCCGACGATCGTGTGGATCTCGTCGATAAAGAGAATCGAGTTGGGATGCTTTTTGAGCCCGTTTAGTACGCCCTTGAGACGCGCTTCGAAATCGCCGCGAAACTTGGTGCCGGCCAGCAGCGCGCCCATATCGAGGGCGTAAATCACCGCGTCTTTGAGCACATCGGGCACCGCGCCGTCGTGAATCTGCAGCGCCAAGCCCTCGGCGATAGCGGTTTTGCCGACGCCCGGATCGCCGACGTAGATCGGGTTGTTTTTCCGCCGCCGGCAGAGCACATGGATCGTCCGCTCGATCTCATCATCGCGGCCGATCAGCGGATCGATGATGCCCCGTCGCGCGCTTTGTCGACCAGGTTGACGGTAAACGCTTCCAGCGGCTTTACCCGCTTGACGGCCGCTCGTCGCCGGGTTCTTCCTCGTCGGACTTGCGTCTCGGATTCTTCGCTCGGCGGCGATCTTCGAGATGCCGTGGGAGACGTAAATTGACGACGATCGAAACGAGTGATGCCCTGCTCTTCCAACAAGATAAACCGCGTAGGAATCTGGCTCGCGGATACATCGCGATCAGTAGATTAGCCGCCGTTGATTTCTTTGCGTCTCGGCCGACTGGGCATGAATCACGGCGCGCTGGAGCACGCGGTGAAAGCTTAAGGTCTGTTGCGGTTCCTGGTCCAGGCCCTTCGGGCAGGGTTTCCAACCGGTCGCTGAAAAATTCCTCCAATGATTTTGGCCAGCCGCTCGACGTCGCCGCCGCAGGTGACGATCGCCGCTTTAGCGTCCTTGTCCTTGAGCAGCGCGAATAGAGCAGATGCTCCAAGCAGACGTACTCGTGGCGCCGCCGCTTTCGCTTCTTTAAGCGCGACGTTCAGCGTTCCTTCGAGTTCTTTGCTGATCATTCTAAGCCTCTTCCATCGTGCATTTCAGAGGATATTCATGCTGGCGCGCAAGATCCTCAACCAGCGCCACTTTGGTTTCGGCGATTTCATAAGTATAGACGCCGGCGACGCCGATGCCTTTCTTGTGCACGTGGAGCATGATCTGAACCGCTTCGGTCTGCTCTTTATGAAAAACATATTGCAGAATCTGCACAACGAACTCTTTAGTAGTGTAATCGTCGTTATGCAGGAGAACTTTATATGAGGGGAGGGCGCTTTGACCTTTTTCTTGGGTCTCGGTGACTAACCCGTGTTCAGATTCGGTTTCCCTTCGGCTCATAACGGACCTTTATTCCCCTGGGAGTGGCTTCGAATCTAACATGGCGTCGCACCGAGTCGCAATCCGCGCCCTCACTAAGGAGTCGACTTCTGTAATCCTTTTAACTAACGGCTGCGCGCGATGTTATAATAACCTAGCTTTATCGGACTGACATTTCTCGGCTCCCGGTGAACGTCTGAGCAAATCCATGGAGGTGCCCTATGCTTTCCAACAAAGTCAGCGAGATCATGACCACCCATCTCATCACGGCCGCTGTGACCGCGTCGGTTTTCGAGGTCATGGAAAAAATGGTGGCCGAGGACGTCGGACGCATTATCGTCACCGATGATGACGTGCCGGTGGGAATTTTCACCGAGAAGGACGTCTTAAAACGGGTGGTCAACAGTGATGTCCAAGCGCGCAAAACCGCGATAAAAAAGTCATGACGGCGCCGATCCGGGCCGTCCGCGAAGAAACCCATATCATCGATGCCTTCGGCAGAATGTATCGCGGCAAGTATCGCCATCTATTGGTGCGCGGCCGGCGCGGTAAAATCATCGGCATCGTCTCCATGCGGCGCATCCTCAACTTGGCGGTGGAGCTTGGCCAGGGGCTGAGCGAGACGAAAAACCTAAGGTGAGATCGCCACGGCGGACCTTGCGACAGTGGATCAATTGGCTACGGTGCAGTGAGACAATCGAACTGATGAACAACAAAGGCGTTACCGCGGTGATCGTCACCGCGTCAGGCAAACCGAGTGGCATCTTCACCGAGCGCGACGTGCTCAAACGAGTGGCCATTAAGGAATTAAAGGTAAGGAAACCCCAATTAAACAAGTCATGACCACGCCGATGATTAGTATGCCTGCTGCGGCGCTGGTCGGCGACGTATTGGCCGAAATGTATCATCGCGATATCAGAAATATGCCGGTTAGCGGGCGCGGGCGAAGAAATAACCGGGCCTCGTCGCCATGCCGGAAATTCTTCAATATCGCGCGTGCTTTTAATATCGACGAACAGGTCCGCCGCAGTTGGAAAGAAGTCGCCGAGTATCTCGACTCAGAGGATCAATACACGCCGGGCTGAGCTCTATAAAACGTTGTATTTCAAGGCGAACATGTTAAACTTCAGAGTGTTGTCTAGATAGATTTGAAGGAGGCGGATTTTGGATACACCGGTAATCAACGACTTAAATATTTGTGTCGCGACTGAAAATGGTTCAGGCAGCGCGTCGTCGAACAACATTCTCTTTAAGGCGATTTTTAAAATGGGCATTCCTTGTTCTTCCAAGAACATGTTCCCGTCCAATATTCAGGGATTGCCCACCTGGTACCAGATTCGCGCATCGGCGGAAGGATATTTGAGTCGCAAAGATGTCATCGATGTGATGGTCATGTTCAACGAACCGACGGCGGCGAAGGATGTTTATCGCGTCCGCGACGGCGGTTTGATTCTCTACGATGATTCCACGCCCTTAGCGGCAAATTTAAAACGAGACGGCGTCCAGTATATCGGTTTTCCGGCAAACAAGCTGGTCGCCAAGCTTGTTCCTGCATCGCCCGCTGCGCGCCAAGCAGCGTAACATGGTGTATGTCGGCGCATTGGCCTACCTGTTCGGCATAGACATGTCGGTCATCAAGGCGGTCCTGGAAGACACTTTCGGCAAAAACCCGCGGTGATCGAATCCAATTTGATTTGTATCGACGCCGGCTATCAGTACTGCAAGGAACAGGGTTACAAGCAGAGCATCGCTCGCTTCGAGACGATCCCTAATGGCAACAAAGGGAAAATCATTACCGAAGGCAACACCGCGGCGCGCGCTCGGCGCCATTTACGGCGGCGCTTCGGTCATCTGCTGGTACCCGATCACGCCTTCGAGTTCGCTCGCTGAAGCGATGGAATATTACTTGCCGAGATTGCGCAAACAGATCGACGGCAAAAACCTATGCGATCGTCCAGGCGGAGGACGAAATCGCTTCGGCAGGAATGGTCGTCGGCGCGGGCTGGGCTGGCGCGCGGGCTATGACTTCGACTTCCGGACCCGGCGTCTCGTTGATGAACGAGACCATCGGCCTGACTTACTACGCCGAAATTCCTTCGGTCTTTTTTATTATTCAACGCGGCGGACCATCGACCGGATTGCCGACGAGAACGCAGCAAGTCGGATATTTCACTGATGTACGGCGCGTCCCACGGCGACACTCGCCATATAATTCTAATTCCCCATGACATGAATTCCTGTTTTGATTTCGCCCGCCAGAGCTTTAATTACGCCGATCGCTTCCAAACCCCGATATTCGTGGCGCATGGACCTCGATCTTGGCATGAATATGTGGTCGTCTGAGCCGCTTAAGTTGACCCAGGAACCTTTCGATTATGGCAAACGGCTAGACGCCGAACAGCTGGAAGAGTGGACGAAAGCCGGCAAAAAATTCCGTCGCTACTTCGATCAAGACGGCGACGGCATTCCCTATCGCACCGTGCCCGGCAATGAGCATCGGATGGCGTCCTATTTCACGCGCGGATCGGGCCATGATGCCGATGCAAGGTATTCTGAAGATGAGCACGACTACAAATATATCCTCGACCGCTTGCAGCAAAAACATGACACCGCCCGCAAATTCGTTCCCAAACCGATCATCGAAAAGGAAAACGGTGTCAGGACCGGCATTATTTGTTACGGCTCGAGCTATGAGCCGGTGCGCGAGGCGCGCGACAGATTGAAGCTCGGGGACTGAGAACCAACCACATGCTGATTCGCGCCTTGCCGCTGACGAGCGAGGTCAGGGATTTCTTGGCGGAACACGACACGATTTATCTTGTCGAGCAGAATCGCGACGGTCAGATGGCGGCGATTATCAAGGATGAATCTCCCGAGCTGGGCGCCAAGATCGTCAGCGTGTTAATTTACAACGGCTTGCCGGCGACGCCGCTCGAAGTCGTCAACCAGATTTTCGCTGCCGCTCAGTCGGCAAAAACTGCGTAGAGGAAAGAAAAATGGCAGAAACAAAGCCCAATCGTCTCAATTTAGTGGAAAAAGATTACGACGGCGCCCCTTCGACGATGTGTCGGGGCTGCGGTCATGACGCGATATCGGCGTCGGTGCAACGCGCCTACTACGAAAGCAGCATTGATCCGCGCAAAGTTGTTAAACTAAGCGGCATCGGCTGCTCGTCTAAAACTCCGGCGTATTTTTTGAGCCAGTCATTCGGCTTCAATGCCGTTCACGGCCGGATGTCGGCAGTCGCGACCGGCGCCAATCTGGCGAATCATTCGCTGTTGCCCATCGGAGTATCCGGGCGACGGTGATACCTCAGCCATCGGTCTGGGCAACTTTTGCCACATGATGCGACGCAACGTGAACATCACCTACATCATCGAAAACAACGGCGTCTACGGCCTGACCAAAGGCCAGTTTTCCGCCACGGCAGATGTGGGTTCGGTGATGAAGGGTGGCAAAGTCAACGACATCCCGGCCATCGACTTGGCCGAGCTAGCGATCACGCTCGGTGCCACATACGTCGCGCGGAGCTTCTCCGGCGACCGCAAACAACTCACGCCGTATGGTGCAAGGCGCGCTCGCGCATCGGGGCAGTGCGATTTTCAGATGTCATCAGCCCATGTGTGACGTTTAATAACCATGAAGGGTCGACCAAGAGCCTGAAATACGTCAAAGGCCATCTCGATCCGATCCACGATCTCGACTTCATCCCGCCCTATGAAAACATCGAAGCCGATTACGACGAAGGTACCGATCACGAGGTAACCATGCACGACGGATCGCACATTATTCTGCACAAGCTCGGCAAAGATTACGATCCGACGAGTAAGGCGCAGGCGATCCAGGCGATCCACGGCGCCATCGCCGAAGGGAAGTTCCTAACCGGTATAATTTATTACAATCCGAACCGCAAGAGTTCGCCGAGGAACTAAATCTTTGCGACATCCCGCTTTCGGAGCTCGGCCAGAATGATCTGCAACCGCCGCCGGAAGCCTTGGAACGAATCAACGCGGACATGATGAAGTAATCTAAGCTTGATCGTTCTTCAAAGCAAAAAGCCCGGCAGGAATCCTGCCGGGCCTTTTTATAGCCCTTTCACGTCTCGCTCTCGGGCTAAAGCCCCGCCGCCTGTTTCGCCGGCAGGTCGTGCCAAGAGTCGATGATTTCCTGTGACGAGGCCACCAGACCGAAATGGCGCCGGATATTTTCCAAGGTGCCCATGATGTAACTTAGGCTCGTAGGCCGCCGAGCAATCATCGATCATCGTGACGTAGTAGTCGTACATGTAGCCGTCCCGCGCCGTCGTCTCGACACAAACATTGGTGGCAACGCCGCACACCAGCACGCTCTGAATGTTGCGCGCTTTCGAGCACGGTGTTGAGATCGGTATTGATAAACGCGCTGTAGCGATGCTTGATCACCACCCGTTCACTGGGCGATGGGAAATTCCTTCATAAAGTTCGACGCCCCAGGTGCCCTCGCGGCAGGTGCTCAAGCCGCCTTTTTGCGAAGTGCGATAAACCCAGGAGGGCGTGTCCGTCCACTCGCTGTGAGTCGTCCTGATGTATCACGATCGTCAATCCCACGCGTCGGGCTTCGTCGATGAGCCGGCGCAGATTGGGCACCATCGCCATCGCGGCGCTGACATCCTCGCCGCGCTTGGCGGCGCTCCCTTGCGGACTGACAAAATCATTTTGTACATCGACGACAATCAGCGCCGCGTACTTAGGATCGCAGCGTTCTTTTAAGCTTCGTAAGATATCCACGGTTCACCTCGTCTGTTTAAATCGCGAGGCAGAAATTATCCATTCTCAATTTTCAATTTTCAATGGCTCATGCTTTTCGCTGCAGGCCGCCATGGCCCATCGCCATGATGTCGGCGCGGCTGATTTTCACCGGCAAGCAAACGCGGCAGAAGCGCGTCGAAGGCCGTGAACGGATCGTGCAGCACGCAACCCGACAGTCCCATAACCGGCGTTTCATCGAGATAGGCCATGACAAACATCGAGCCGGGCAACACCGGGAAAGCCATGAGTTTCCACTTTGGCGCCGCTTCGGCGAATGCCTTCCGGCGTCTTGTCATCGGATCGACCGACATGCCGCCGCTGACGAGAATCACATCGGCGCCGGCCCTGCTGGGCGTCTTTGATATGTCCGGCGATCACGTCCGGATCGTCCGGCGCGAGCTTTACCGATTCAAGCTCGGAGCCGAGCTCACCGACTTTTTTACTGACCACCGGGGCGAAACCGTCTTTAATTCTCCCGGTAAAAACTTCACTGCCGGTAACGACCAGATGAATGCGTTTCGCCGGCATCGGCAGGATTGTCACGATCGGTTTTCCCTTGCAGATCGCTTCGGCTTTCCGAATCAGTTCTTCTTTCACGATCACCGGAATCGTCCGAGTCCCAGCAACCACGGTGCCTTCTTTCACATAACGATCGCCCGGCAATGTCGCCATCATCAGGTCGCCCAAAGAATTGAAACGATAGAGCAGATCGGCATCGACTTTCAGCAAACCCGAAATAGTCGCGACCAGATTGATCCGTCCTTCGCTCGGATCGGTCAAACTTAAGTTTGCCCCGGCCGCGGCTGTGGCGAGCCGGTGCGCGGCGTCCTCTTCGTGCAGCTCGTCTTTTTCCAGTTCCATCACGTAAAGATTGCGCTTGCCAACATCGAGTAACTTCGAAATGTCTTCCTGGCGCACGATATGGCCGCGGCGAAACGCCGGGCCTTTGTGCTCGCCGGGCACGATCTCGGTGATGTCGTGAGCCAAGGGTAAACCCACGGCTTCTTCCACGGGTATGACTTTAAGCATGAGATTTAAATTGCCTCCCGACCGATCTGCCTAAGTTGGAATTTATTCTACTCACCGCGATTGTGCCTTGTCCAGCAGTCAAATGAAGTGACCGTGATGTGTGTCAGGTACTTCTGTGAGATAGTTGCCAGAGAGAAGCTAAAAGTCAAACCCGTTGTAACATCCGGTCGGCGGCCGCACTGCTAATGCCTTTCCGGATACACTCATCGATGAAGACGTTTTGCCATGGCGCTTTCCAGATGCACACGAAAGGTCGATATCCCCAAGCCGCAGCTGGAAAACAAGACAGCAGCAATATTGCAGCCAGGCTCCAGAACACTGAGTTAGACAGTGCTATTCATGGCTGCGCCTCGTACACTCGTACCTCTGCTCTTTGGGTACCGCGATGTGGAACCGCGAGGTAGAGACGACTCAACTCAGCGCACGAACAACGACGTGCGGGCGCCCGAAGCCGTAGGGATTTTTGTTAATGATTTATAGTGATCAGCATCCTGCTGTTGAATAATGCCGATGAAGCCGTCTCCACCGGAAATGTAAATCCGCTGCCTCGTACCGTCGTGAAAAATATCATCGGCGTCACCGGGACTGTCCAGGTTGGCGATCACTTTGCCTGACTCTGTGTCGTAGACGCACAAGTTTCGCGGGTTTTCGAAAGCCGACAAACAGCCGATGATGCGTTTCGTCAAGTGCCATTGGGAAATTGGCCGTAGCGCCCCGACTGGCCACGCCGTAACCGCCGCCCGTTTCTCACGGTCCACGACCGCTATCTTTTGGGATGTAGGAATATTCACGAAGATGCGCGGTCCAGACTTCTCTAGTTGGAAGGATTCAGGGTGGCCGTCCAGTTTGATCTCGCCGAGCTGATCACCAGTCGCTGCATCGATAATCCCGAGCCCGCCGCTCCCATAACCGACGTAGACACGACGGGCGGCGGCATCGTATCGAATGTTGTCGGCGTCGTCGGATAACTTGATGCTCTTGATGCGCTTGAACGACGATCCGTCAAACACCTCGCAGGCGCCGCTTTGCGCATTGGCGATGAAGATCTTGTTGAATTCAGGAACGAACCCAACACCCTGCGGCTCATGCAATCCGGTAATGGTCTCCATGTGCTTGCCGGCACGAAGGTCCACAATCTCCACGGTGTTGTTCCCCAACGCAGCAATGAACAACCGTTCGCCTTTGAGATCCACGGCCATGTGATCGATGCGGCCCTCTACATTGCGTAGTGGGATTGTTTGTATCAATCGCAGCGGCCCGGCTTCTTCGGCCTCAAGATTTCTGGGCATTGCCATTCCCATAAGGAAAATTAGAAACGGACAAAAGATTGCAGAAACAAGCTTGCATTTTTCGGCAATTCGATTTTCGCGGATAACAAGAAACCCTGTCAGCATCTTAATCTCTCTTACTGACCTAAAACGTCTTGCCGCGCGCCGAAAAGCGTCTCTGTCGCGCCGTCTGCACCCGAGCCACTGACGCATCGACGACGTAAGGCACAGCAGATTCGGGATACGGCGCAACGCTGCTGACGTTGATTTCGCAAAGAACATAGGTGTCTTCGCCGTTGTCTCCCTTCGGACCGAGCAGGAAATCGCAATCCCAGAGAATCGGAAGACTCTCGGTCTCAATTTCCAACAGTCGCTGCATTGCCGACACCCACTCGTGCTCCAGCTTGCGTTTAAGGGTCTGGAATTCCGGCATGGACGGCGGATAGTACAAACGGGGCCCGGGTGCGGGCGCTTCCGTTGAAGGTGCGCCCAGGGGCGCGGGAAACAGCGCATTGATAGCCTGATGTCCAAACCCGACCACCCTGTCATGCACGAGATAGCAGCGAATCATGCCTTCCGGGAGGCGCTCTTGATATTCTTGATCAATCATCCGGCCGTTGGCGGAAAAGTAAGGCTCACACCGGCGATAGAATTCGCCCAGCGTGATTTGCTCTTCGCCGCAACCACGCTTGGCGTGGCGGACACAAATGATGGTTTCAGGCTGCGGCAACACAGCGAGGCTGCAGCCTTCGCTATTCGCCAAGGCGTCTACCGGCAGCTGGACTTTCCATACGCCGTTTCCACCATTGCCGCGATGTTGCTTGAGTACCCGGGCCTTGGCTGTTGCTAGTCGCAAAGGCAGCTCTTGAATCATCTGATCCATAGTGCTGTATAAATGTGTATCGGAGCCCCACTCAAGATTGCGCGTGCGATACAGAACTTCTTTTGTCCCCAACTTCAGGATGACGTCAGGGTGCGTGCTGACAAAAACGCCAGCGCCTGCGACATCACGAAGCATAGAATCGAGGACGGATCTGTCCCGTCCCGCCTTCAATCGGATTGACCCATACCAGAACGCCGTCAACCCGCATGAGCTGTTCTCGAACGTCCTCGCAAAAATCATCGTGATATATCGCAGGCTCAACGTAAATCCGCCTGGCGGCGAAGGCCCCTGAACAAATCTGAGAATCGGCTATTCTCGGCGTTTGTATTCTCCTCGCCTCACGATTGCCAGAGCAAAGAATTGCCACTCGCGCGTAACTATCTTGTTCCATCGAAAGTTTCTTTTTCTGGAAGGTAATTGGCCTATTTCCTGTGACGCGTCAGAAAATAGAGTAAGTGCCAAGCCAAAAAATATTGTCGAAACCTTTCATTTCTTTTGAGTATCGAGCGCAGCCTTCAAACCCTTCGCCAGATCAGTCGTCGATCCAACGCCCCAGTAGTGCAGAAACACAATGCGCGGGGATTCGGTTTCTATATGGTTGTGAATAGCAACGACGTTGATGCCGGCGCCGCGCAATGCCTTGAGCACGGACTGAAGCTCTTTCTCTAACATCACAAAGTCACCATCGACCACCGCTTGTTGATCGCTTCCAACAAACGCGGCCCAGGTGTTGATGCCCATGGCATTCCCAACCTCATGTCCGCCCATCTTCGTCGTTCGGCCGATAGTAATTTTGTAAACACCGCTCGCCAATTGCCCTTTCATGCCCATGATGCCTTCAATATTTTTGGGATCCAGGGAGGTCTTGGCCGGATCAAGATCAGCCTTAGGTATTTCTCCTTTGCCACCGCTGGTTTCCTTAATTTTCGCGAACACTTTTCCAACCGCAGCAGCCAGTTTCTCCTCATCACCCATACCACCGATGTGCATGAACATAACCTTGGGCGAGTCCCAGAAAATGGTTGTGCAAGTGCGGTCACTTCGAGGCCGCTGTCCAACGCCGCACTCATTACAGGGTTGACCTGGTCTTCAAGCAGTGTAGTGTCGCCCATAACCATTGTCTGTGGCACCGGCTTTCATAAACGCTGCGTATGAGGTCAAGCCCATCGCCGGGTTCATCTTCACTCCGGCTGTAGTCACCTGCAAGATCCGTGCGCGGAGCTCGTACGGTGAGCACTCCCTCTTTTTCGTTCATCTCGCCTTTCATGCCTGTAAGCTGCTCGATCTTCGCGCTGTCGAGTTTTCCTTGCGCGGCAATGGCGACTCGCAGTTCCCGCCAGCGATACGAACGCAAGCACCGTCAGTCCGAACACCAATTCAGAACACAGCGCCTTCATGCAAAATTTCTTTTCCATATGATAATTCCTTCCGTTACTTGGATTTTCGGTATGTAACGAATAGTCGCTTAACCGTTCCGCATCAGAATTTTTGTTCCGTAGTGGCATGCATGAGACCTCGTCCCGTGAAGCGGTCTCTTCCGAAGGTTTCGCTAGTTCTTGGCGCGTTCGCTAGATGTGTTTTGCTCAGTCGTTTGCTGGCAATAGGCATACAGCGCGTCATAAACAGACGACTCCTCGTTCGAGCAGCTCGTGATCATTCTGGTAGACCAGTCGAAAACCTTCGGCGATCGCCTCCAATCCGCGTGACTCCGGCGTGAGATCCTTGGCATCTGTATCAGCCCCTCTGACTATCGGTGCAGAGTCGCTGAAGCGCGTGGATCGGTGAGGTTGTACTTTTTGATTATGGCGTCGAAGCTGCACATCGGAGCCGTTGTGGCCCAATTCGACGTTCGCCACATCGAACGGTGATAGCGCCTTCGCGTTTCGCTACCTCCATCACTTGATCAGTCGGCACGTACAGAAACTCGGCCTGCTGGATCAACGAAGCGCTTGATTAGCCAGGGACAAGCAACGCGGTCCACCTTTGGTCTAGCTCGGGTTACCCATTTCATATCGGTTCGCCTCCTTTGTATCTGCGATCACCCTCCGCGGACCAGGGGCCACAGTATCAATCCAACCAGGCCTGAGATGGTGACCAATAATCGGTTCCGAGATTTTGTAGCGCCACAAAACGCCTAAACTGATAAGCGCGATTGCTGCTGTCGGCAGATCTGTGATTGCTCGCGCGCCCAACACAATCACTGCGCCCGTGATCGCGCCGGTCGCAGCGGCGGTGGCTCCGTCAACGAAGGCTTTAAGCTGAGGGTTGTTGCGATGGCGTTTAAACCAGGGTGCCGGCACGATCGTGAATACATACACCGGTAAGAAAATACCAATCGACGCCATAACCGCTCCTGCGAAGCCGGCAACGAGAAACCCGATGAAAGCGACGGTTATGACAACTGGACCAGGAGTGATCATCGCGACGGCCACGGCGTCCAAAAACTGATGCTCGTTCAGCCAACCGAACTGCTGCACAACTCCCTGATGCAAGAACGGAACGATTGCCAGGCCGCTGCCGAACACAAACGCGCCAGCTTTGGTAAAAAACAATAGGATCTCAGTCAATATGTGGCCACTATTGCTACCTGTACCCGCCTGCCCGAGCCACGCCTCCATCAGCCCAACAGCGACGCCAGAGCGCCACACAGCTAAGTGCCATGAGAATCCCCGGGTTTCCAACCTGGCCAAGCCTGAAAAACCAGGGCGATGAGTCCGGCAAGAATGAAGAACTCCGCCAACTCCGTTTGCGCCCAGACGGTTACGACTGTGAGCACGGCGAAGATGCCCCAGAGGAGCGGATTACGCTTGTTTGTGCTGCGCGCCAGCTTGTACGCAGCAATGGCGATGATGGCGATGACGGTTGCGCCAATCGCATAGAAGAGTGCTTGCATCCACCACAGACCGCCATAAGAAACGTAAGCCAATGAGATCGCAACCACCATCAGAAATGAGGGAATAATAAAGCCGAGACCGACCAGAGTTGCGCCGAGAACACCGCCTTCGAAATAGCCAATGGCAATGGCAGTTTGTGCTGCAAGCGGTCCTGGCATGATTTGAGCGAGTGCTAGAGACAGCTTGTAAGTATCCTCAGTGATCCAACGCCGTTGCTCGACAAGGTCTCTGTGCATGAAACCGACCAGCGCGGCCGGCCCGCCGAAGCCTATGGTGCCGAGCTTCAGGAAATAGCCAACGAGCGGCCATAAGCTAATTCCCTTTTGTGCCAAGTTCTCATCATCATGTAATCGCTCAGTCGGTTCTGCTTTCGAAATTGCCATCTCCTCTCCTCTTTTTTAATGTTCAGCGAATACCGCGGCTGCCCCCGCTGCCAGGAAGAAATGCATAAAGCGTGCGGGTATCCGGATTCCAGCCAATGGTATGGGCTCCGGACTCAGTCGCGAACTGTCTCCAACGTCTCCAAGCGCTGCTCGTCGATCACGCTGACGACTCCCGGCGCTCCGATGGCCACGTACAAGCGAGCCGCAGCCGGGTCATGCATGACGACGTCGGGCTCTCCCGGCAATGTGACGCTGCCGAGCACTGCTCCGCTGTCGCGATCCAGCGCAACCAGCGCTCCGCCATCGGCCGCACAGAAAAGCCGCTCGTCAGAAATCGCCAAGCCGTGTGGCCCAGCAGTCGGGACGTTGAAAGCCCGTGCGATCTTGAGGTCCTTCGCACTGAGCACGACGATTTGAGCTGGCTTCTGAACATTGGCGTAGATGTGCTCGGTGACAGCGTCATAAACAGCCCAACGCGGTCGACCGGGAAGCGGGATGGTCGCGATCACCCGCAGTTCGTCAACCGCGACCACGGAAACCGTGCAGTTCACGCCCGGCGGATCGCCGATATTGAAAACGAAAAGACGCCGCCGCGCCGGGATCGTACGCCAACCCATTGGGGCGATAACCGACCGCAACTCGGCCGAGCAGCGTTTCGTCAGAGCAGCGATAGATACTCACCCGCGCACAGCCACGATCGGACGAGAAAAGGAAGTCCTGCTCGCTATCGATCAAAACACCGGCGACGCCTGGCACATCTGGCAGGGAACCCAGATAGCTATTTGTGTGACAGTCGATAATGTCAATGCGATCGGCGCCCGTATGAGCCACATACAGGCGCGACATTCCCGGTGACTGGCACCGGTAGACGTCGGCGTGGTCGAAGCCTGGCTCCTTCCCAGGCGGATCGGAATAAAACCTACTCGTGCTAATGCCATGTCGCTATGAGTAGATTACGAACGGAGTTAAAATGTTAGCCATCACACTCTCATTTGTGTTGAGCAGAGTGTTTTCGAGGTATTGGTTGCGCTATGATTTTACATTCATCTTGCAACCGCTCACTCTCGACTATCTTGCGGGCATGTGGTATCCAATAACTAACAACCGAAGCTTTAGCTATAACAACCGTATCTTTTTAGTCAATAGCCTCTAAGGACTTATGCCGGAATTAGAAAGTCGCTGGCTGCTGCTCATCCACCAAATTCCGCCGAAGCCGGACTATTTACGGGTCAAAATCTGGCGACGGCTACAGAAACTAGGTTCAGTTCCTGTAAAGAATTCCGTTTATGTCCTGCCAAAGAGCGAGCAAGCTCAGGAAGATTTTCAATGGGTTCTGCGCGAGGTCATCGAGTCGGGCGGAGACGCTTCGCTCTGTGAGGCCCGCTTCGTCGACGGCCTCACCGACGGCGAAGTAGAGGAGCTGTTTCGTTCGGCGCGGGAGCCGGAATATCGTGAGATCAGCCGGCAAGCGGAGCGGCTTAGAAACTCCTTAGCCAAGAAATCAAAAGCCTCGGGCGAGAACACAAAACCGCTCGCCGTGGAATTGGAGAAGCTGCATAAGCGCGTCGCCGAGATTACGGCCATCGATTTCTTCGGCGCTCCCGGCCGTGAGGCTGTGGAACGGCAGAATTTTGCCCTCGACGCGCGACTGCGCCAGCCTAGTTTGTCCGGAAAGGCAATGCAGATGAAATTGCAGGCCGAAGAGTTCCGTGGCCGCATGTGGGTCACCCGCAAAGGTATTCACGTCGATCGAATGGGTAGCGCGTGGTTGATCCGCCGTTTCATAGATCCGGGCGCTCGTTTCAAATTCGTTCCAGCCAAAGGATACCAACCGGAGCCCGCAGAGCTTCGCTTCGACATGTACGAAGCCGAGTTCACTCACGAAGGCGATCGCTGCACCTTCGAAGTCCTGCTCGAAAGGTTCACCCTGAAAGATCCCGGCGCTCAAATCAATCGCAGAGATCATTCATGACATCGATCTTAAAGATACAAAATTCGCGCGCGAAGAAACCATCGGCATCGACCGGTTGATCGCCGGCATCGCGATGGGACATAAAGACGATGACGGCTGGCTGGCGCGCGCCTCGGCGATGTTCGACGATCTTTATGAATATTTTAAGCGCAAGCAGGACTAGAATCTTAAGGGTTTTCTCGACCGACCAGCACAACGGAGCAGAGGGATAGCGCATGTCTCCCGTGAAGCGCTCCAAAGAAGGAGGGAATGATCCATGACCCGACGTGACCTTCTCAGCGCCACCGTTAAAGGCAGTTTGATTGCGACATTGACCGATTTCTCGAATTTTTTCGACGGAGGATATGTCATGGCACAGGAAACTCAAAAGCAAGGCGCCTCAGCCGTACAGCTTCCGCCCGCATACCGAGGTGAGAACCAGGTCAAACCATTGCCCTTCAACGCCGGCAAATTGAAAGGGCTCTCAGAAAACTGATCCTGTCGCATCATCAAAACAACTACACGGGAGCCGTGAACCGCTTGAATCAGGATCCAGCGACAGCTCGGCAATCTGCCGAAAGACGCGCCGCCCTTATCAAATGGGATCGCTGAAACGTGAAGAGATCATTGCGACAAATTCGATGATCCTCCATGAATTCTACTTCGCCAATCTCGGTGGAGATGGAAAGGCCAGCGGTACGATCACAGGCTTGATTAATGCCCAGTACGGTTCGTTGGCGACATGGGAACAGGAGTTTCGTCTCACGTCGATGTCCCTAGGTGGAGGGTCAGGCTGGGTGATTCTAAACTATAATTTCCGCGACAATACAGTCCACAACTACTGGGCTTGGGATCACACTAATAGCCTCGCTTGGGGCGTACCGCTGCTCGTGATGGATATGTACGAGCATGCGTACGCGATCGACTATGGCGCCAACGCACGGGGATACATCGACGCGTTTTTTCAAAACATTAATTGGGACGACGTCAATCGCCGCGCCGAAGTCGGTGCGCCGGAGCTAAAGCAAAGAACCAGATTTCGACGTCCGGAGTTTTCGTCGCGATTTTCCAACGACGATCGTGTCATCTATAGAATGTCGGCTTATTCCACCGTCGCTTGGTTTCGCGAGCCGGTCTTCGGCGCCGGCGCGCTCCTATTCACATCGTGCAGCCTTGTCACGAGGAGCTTATCGATCCGTTTGCCGTCCATGTCCACCACTTCGAGGCGCAATCCGTTCCAGTCGAATGCATCGGCGACCGCCGGTATCCGGCCCATTTGCCTGAAAACAAACCCGCCCAGGGTTTGATAGGCGTCGCGCTTTTCGCCCGGCAGATTTTCTAAGTTAAAAATTTCTTTGAATTCATCCACGCTCAACATGCCGTCGAGCAACCACGAGCCGTCTTGACGCTGCGCCGCCTTGGGATTGTTCTGTCGACCTTCGAAAGGAATGTCGCCCGCGATCGCCTTCAGAATATCATGTTGGGTCAACAGTCCCTCGATGCCGCCGTACTCGTCGACCACGAGCGCGATATGTTGGCCAGATTTTTTGAACGACTCCAAGACTTCCAGCGCCGTCACCGTGCGCGGCACAAATAAGGGCTGGTGGAACAGCGCGCGCAGATCGAGGGCATTGCCCGCGAGGCTGTGCGCCAGCAAATCTTTGGCGTGGACCACGCCGGCAACCATATCGAGACCGCCGCTGCCGACGGGAAAACAGGAATGGCCGGTGGAAATAATTTTCTCGCGAATCTGTTCGTGCGTGAATTCGAGATCGAGCCAGTGATCCGAGTTCGCGGCGTCATCAGTGACCGCGCGCTCTTATCGCCGAAGCGCAACACCGCCTCGAACATATTCTTGCTCCGACTCCTCGAAGACGCCTGCCTCGGTGGCTTGACGCACGAGCATTTTGATTTCTCTTCCGTAACCGCCGGCTCGTTCGGCTGCTGGCTGCCAAAAAGCCGGCAAACCGCGTCGGTGGATAGATTCAGCAAGCCGACCATCGGCGCGCACACTTGGGTGAAGAGTCGCAGTGGGATGGCAAGCGCCGCCGCGATCTTTTCCGGATAGCGCAGCGCCAGGCGCTTGGGCACAAGCTCGCCAATGACAAGCGCCAGATAAGTGATCATGAGGACCACGAGTCCGAGAGCGATTTCGTTGTGATAGGGTCCAACCACCGGCACCCGCTGGATCAGTGTCGCCATCCAATCCGCGGTGTTTCTCCCGGCAAATACCCCCACCAGGATGGCGACGAAAGTGATCCCGATTTGGACCGTCGAAAGAAATCGGTTCGGCGTCTGAGCAAGCGCTAAGACGATGCCCGCCCCGCGCCTGCCTTTTTGACCCACTCCTCAAGTCGGGATTTGCGCGCCGTGATAACGGCCATCTCGGCCATCGCGAAGATGCCGCTCGCTAAGATCAAAAAGAAAATGATAATTATTTCGCCGCCGATTCCTGACATCGCTTATGCTCCTCTCCCGTACAGAGCCGGAGAGATGGTTATTGGAAGACGATCCAGCTTGACGCACACTCAATTCAACCTGTCGGGGGATATCGTCCCATATTTGAGCCAACAAGCCAAAACCTGTCGATTACCGCTGGTTGACTCGGACATCCACTCAGGTCTATATCGAATTTCGATATCGAAATGCAAAATATTGAGAAAAGATCGGCAGGGAGAGAGGGGACCAGGATTTATACGGTGGTTTGATCCGGCTGCATATCCTTCATCATGCTGCGAAAAAGCCCGTCTTTTGGATTATGGTTTATCGAAGAATTGGCTCGTCATGGATACAAGCTCAGTCCGGGCACGCTTTATCCTTTGCTGCACGGACTCGAGGAAAAGGGTTACTTGCGTTCCATCAAGGAACGCGAGGGCAGAGAGCTTGCGTCGGCTCTATCAAGCGACGCCTCTAGGGCGCAAAGCGCCTCGTTGCCGCGCGACAAAAGGTCAGCGAACTTTTCGGCGAGCTGCTAGAAGACAAATGACCGACATCCGAAATAAGCTGCCAAAATAAGCGGAGGATCCGATGAAACAACGTAGGCTATTTATGGGGCGCGCTGATACTAAGTATGGTTTTAATCTTAGCGCTTTTTGGCGGGTCCTGCGTTTGGATAGCCAAGTCCAAAGCTTAAACCAGCCAAATACCGGCGGCCTGGTCGCACTTCAGGATTCCCTCAAACGCACGCAATCCGACCTCGCGAGCATTAAGGAACTAGCACCGGGGTTGGGCGAATACATGACGACGATCCAACTCCACGCTGGCAAACTCTGGTTCGCTGCCAAAGCAAACAATTGGCAGCTGGCGCAATACGAGCTTGACGAACTGAAAGAAACGATGGAAGCGGCTAAAGGCCTAAACGCCGAGAAGAACGGAATCAAAATCTCAAACGTTCTCGACTCCGTTCTTCAGACCCAAGTTGCCGAGTTAGATAAATCCATAAAAGTAAAAAACAAACCGATTTTCAAAAATCCTACGATGAGACTCTGAGCGCATGCAACGGCTGCGTCACACTGAGGCCGGTTACAAGTTCATTCATATCGTCCGGCCCAGTGCGCCGCCCGTCACCAACCAGCAGTGGTAAATTCTAACATTTGAGGAGACCATGGGAAAATATCTTTTCAGAAACGATATTCGGTTCGCAGCAGAACGTTTGCCGCGCTTGCGATCACGGCGGGGTTTTTCCTCTGCCAAGGCGTTGCCCCGGCATCCGCTCAAACCATTGTGGACGAGTGGGCTACAGTGCAGGCGCCCAAGCCTCCGGAGTTGAAACCTGTAACGCTCGATCCTAAGACAACCGCACTGCTGGTTCTCGATTTTGTTAAACAGACCTGTAATGCCGAGAGGCGGCCGCGCTGCCTGACGTCGGTCCCTCAAGGTTCAAGCTCTGTTGAAACTCGCCAGAGACAAAGGGGTGGTGGTCGTCCATAGCATCACTACGGCAGCGACTCCGGCTGATATCGCGAAAGAATTAACTCCAGCTGAGGGGGGAACCTATAGTTAAAGCTGCCGGCGGATAAGTTTCTTAAGACTGACTTGGAAAAATTCTAAACGACAAAGGCATCAAGATGGTCGTGATCGTGGGCACCGCTGCTCAGGGCGCCGTGCTCAACACTGCCAGCCAGGCCGCGTTCCGGGACTGCAAGTCATCATCCCGTTAGACGGTATGTCGGCGGAAAACACTTATTTTGAGCAGTATACCGCTTATCATTTGGCAAATGCTCCCGGCGTCGGGCAACAGGTGACGTTGACCAAAATCGATTTGATCAAATAACCGGCAAGACCAAAATAAATCCAAAACTAAGCAGGAAAGGAAACCCGACAGAATGGCTCAATTAGGGAAAGCTCAAAAGAATCAACTGACACGGCTAAAAAAGGAATTCGAACGACTTCAAAAACAGCTACAGGGTATCCATAAAAAAACCGGATACGAAGATCTCGCCCATGGTGTACTCGCGCTGGAAATTGCTGAGCACACTGTGGAGGAAACTCGAACACACAGGCTTGGGCGGAGAGATTCGCCACAAGCCGAACCCTTCTGCACACCGGCAGGCTAAGCAATGGCATAAGATCGTCAAGGTTTTGCGCGTTCAAGGGGGCAAGTTTCTTAAGACTCATCCGAGCGAGGATCTAGAAACAGCGTTGAAAGCATTGGAAATCGCCGAGGGTTCACTCGGAAGAGGTGGCTGAGCACTATGAATGAGCACGTCGAGATTGCCGCGGATCAGGTCGTGCCTACTCAGAGCCAGGTTTCACTCCTGGAGATTCTTTGGGTCTCCACCCGATTGGGCTTGACCTCTTTGGCGGCCCCATTGCTCACCTTGGCTACTTTCACGAGGAATACGTAAAGCGCAGAAAGTGGATAGATGAGCAGAGCTACGCTGATCTCGTGGCCCTATGCCAGTCTCTTCCTGGGCCGACCAGCAGCATGGTGGGTACTGCAATAGGATTCACCCGCGCCGGCTTGGCCGGTGGACTCGTGCACTGGTTTGGCTTCACGCTACCATCGGCACTCGCCTTGATCGCGTTTGCGTACGGCCCGGAGACGTTGGTGCGGGCAAGCGGCGCCGGATGGTTGCACGGGTTGAAGCTCGTTGCCGTGCCGGTCGTTGCTCTGGCGGTCTGGGGAATGGCGCGCACACTTTGTCCCGATCGCGAACGGGCCACGCTCGCCATTCTCACGGCCATCGTCGCTTTAGCGTCGCCCACTGCGCTCGGGCAGGTTCTGCCCATAATTGTTGCGGGATTTATCGGGTGGTACTTTTTCCTCCGGCAAACACGCCTCCTGCCCTTCATATTCGCGTCCCGATTAGCCGCTTGGTAGGGACGATTTCATGGGTGCTCTTCTTTGGACTTTTGCTTGGGCTTCCCGTGATCCGTCAAGTGGCTTCCAGTCAAGCACTAGCCGTTTTCGACAGTTTCTATCGTGCTGGGGCTCTGGTTTTCGGCGGGGGCCACGTTGTCCTACCCCTGTTGCAGGCCGGAGTTGTGGCGCCGGGTTGGGTATCAAACGAGCAGTTCGTCGCTGGCTACGGCGCAGCCCAAGCGGTCCCCGGACCTCTTTTTACCTTTGCCGCTTATCTCGGATTTGTTATGCAGCCGGAGCCTAACGGCCTGGCCGGTGCGGCTCTCGCGCTCGTTGCAATCTTCCTCCCAGGCCTTCTGATGACGGCTGGTTCGCTGCCATTTTGGGATTTACTTCGCTCACGCGCGAGTTTCCAATCCGCGATCCGTGGCATCAACGCCGCTGTCGTAGGTCTTCTCCTTGCGGCCTTTTACAATCCTGTGTGGACGAGCGCGATTTTCAAGCCACTAGATTTCGGGCTTGCCATTCTCGCTTTCGGATTGTTGGCCTTCTGGAAGTTGCCGCCCTGGCTGGTCGTTGTGCTGACTGCCATCGGAGGCGAAGTCATTGCCTATATTTAAATCCGATGAGAATTCTACTGGATTCTTATTCGATGATTTCGTGAGAAACCTGAGTCTGCCGGCTCAGACACGCGCCGGCGCTTCGCCCGTTTCTGCAGGCACGCTCTCGCGAACCTCGAATCTCCGGACAGACGCAACGGCCGCAAGTCCAGCGGCGATCGACGTGACGAGCAGCCCTCCTACGGCAGTCGTGCCGACAGGGCCGATCGCCGAGGCCAGGGCGCCCGCTTCGAATTGTCCGAGCTGTGGACCCGTGTTCGTAAACATGCTGTTCACGCTCGTGACCCGGCCCCGAATCTCATCGGGTGTTACCAGCTGATTGATCGTGTTGCGTAGAACGAAGCTTACCGTGTTAGCCGCCCCGCGGCGGCGAGCATCAGGAACGAAAACCAGAAGAGGTGCGAGATGCCGAAGAGCGTCGTGAAGACCCCGTACATACCCACGCTCACGAGAACCCACGCTCCTGGCCGCCGTACCTGCGTCCGTACGCTCATCACTGTTCCCATGACGAGAGCTCCCGCCGAGGTGGCCGAGTAGAGAAGCCCGAGGCCCTGGGGTCCGACGCCGAGGATGTCCCGCGCATAGATCGGCAGTAGGGCTCGACCGCTCCCGAAGAAGTTCTGGCTAAAATCCAACGCCATCATTGACAATATAACCGGATGCGTCCACACGAACCCCACTCCTTCGCGCAGAGCCTGCATGGAGACAGCACCGCGCCCGCGAGCAACCTGGGCGAGGGGCCGCATGATGGCAAGCGCGGCGAGCATCGCGAGCCATGATACCGCGTCGACCGCGTAGCATAGCGTGGGTCCGCTATGAGCGAGCAGAAGGCCCGCCAGTGAGGGACCGACGATGGTCGCCACGTGGCGTTGCGTGCCACTCAGGGCGAGCGCATTGGTCAGATCGTTGCGAGGGACGAGGTTCGGGATGATTGCGGTCCGCGCCGGCTGCTCGAGCGCGCTGAATAGCGCGAGAAACAGGCTGGCGACATATAGGACCGGTGGAGAGACCCATCCTACAAGTGTCATCACGGCGAGAGTGGCTGAGACACACATTTGAGCAACCTGCGTCGCCATCATGAGATGACGCCGGTTCACTGCGTCGGCCAGAAGTCCTCCAAAGAGGAGCAACGCCAGCATTGA
>ERZ1370068.4252-contig-3335_pt1 | contig 35438 bp, 45 predicted proteins | sample MGYA00561227_ERZ1370068 | MGnify/ENA primary metagenome ERZ1370068 (study PRJEB38410, sample SAMEA6850437) | metagenome | study: Metagenomic assessment of the ecological functions of the soil: analysis of the soil microbiota associated with the... | reverse complement strand
TGACCTTCTTTTCGTTTCGGTTACGTATTTCCGCTGGGTCGCCGTCCGGGCTTGGCTGGTTTGCGTTCTCGCTGATCTTCGACTTCCGGTGCCGGTCATCGCGGTCCTCGCCGGCGCAGGCGGCTCCGGGCGCCTGGCCTGTTCAGCGCCTGCCTCCGTCGTGATTCGCCGTGTCCCGGTCTGCTGTGGCGCTTCTTTGCAACACACCTATCTATCCGACGAAGTGGTCCAACACGATCATTCGACGGTTCGGTGGGCCGCTGGTAGCTCAGAGCCGCCCAGCCCGCGTCACCTCGATCGTCATCGGCGGCATGTTCCGCGGCCGGCGCCACCCGTGATCATCCACCTGGCGCAATCGGCGTCCGAAGCCAGGAGCTTCTTACGACGCGGCCCGGGTCGAGCGGCTTTCCGATCGAGGTCGCTATCCGCGCTTCGCAGATCCACGACGTCTGTTCGTGACGCTGATCCCCTGCAACTGATCTGCGACCGCGCCCAGCTGTTCACGGAGCCGCTCCTGTTCACCGGCGGCGGCCCGGCCAACGCGACGCTGACCGTCCTCCTGCTGATCTACAAGCTACGCCTTCCAGAACAGCCTCGGCGGCGACTACGGGATGGCGGCGGCGCTGAGCCTCATGCTCGCGGCGTTCCTGGCCGTGTCTTCACCGGCGGCTACTACTGGCTGACGCGGTCGCTGGGGCGTCGACTCGTGAGGCATCGCCCGGGCGCCGGACCGCCGGCCTCCGACGAGCTCGCCCGACGCGCGGCATCGTGTCGGCCGCCGACCGGAGCCAGAGCCGGCACGGTGCTTCGATGCGCTTCCTCGACGGTCTCGATGCTGGTCTTCCTGCTGATCGTCGGCCTCGGGCCGATCCTCGTGGATGCTCAAGTCGGCGGTGACGCCGACCCGGACACGCTGCGTCAGCCGATGGCCCTCTGGCCGCACGGCTTCGATACCTCGCGGTTCGGCGACGGCCTGGAACACGGTCCACATCGACCGCTACTCTGTGCAACACGGTCGCGATCGCGTTCGGGTCCTGGGCTCGTCCAGATCGTCGTGGCACGACCGCCGGCTTCGCCCTGTCGGTCCTCCGGCCGCGCTGCAGCAGCTTCCTGACGGGCTCGTGATCGCGACGCTGTTCGTGCCGCCGATCGTGCTGCTGGTGCCCGCTGTACCTGACCGTCGTCGACGTCCCGATCATCCACTGGCGGATGATCGACTCACTACTGGGCCGTCTGGCTGCCGGCCGGGGCCAGCGCCGTCAACGTCATCCTCATCGAAGCGGTTCTTCGACAACCTGCCGCGCGAGATCTTCGAGGCCGCGCGGGTCGACGGCGCCGGTCCGTTCCGAGCTCTTCTGGTCGGTCAGTCCTGCCGATGTCGGGCCCGATCATCGGCGTCGTGTCGGTGCTTCGCGGTGATCGCCACCTGGAAGGATCTACCTCTGGCCGCTGCTCGTGATCCGTGATCCGGTGATCCAGCCGCTGTCCGGTCCGGCTGCCGATCGCTGCGCGCCGACCACCGACCTCGGCGTGTTCATCGCGGCGCTGACGATCTCGATGCATCCCGATCGCGATCTTCCTGCTGTTCCAGCGGCTCTTCCCAGGCCGGACTCGGGCCTGAGCGAAGCGCGCTGCAGGGGCTGAGCGCTCGACGCGCGGAACCGTAAGGAGCTGCCGTTCCGCGATGAGCGTAAGATATAGGCGCGGGGCGGGCGAGCACGGCCATTCCGCCGATGTTCGGGTTACCTCCGCCGGCGACGGATGCGCTCATCGAACTGACGGTACCCCACCAGTCGGCGGGGCCACCCTCGACGGAGGCAACTGAGATGGATCCGATCACCCGCTACCAGCTCGCGAAGTTCGAGATCGGGCAGCGTCACGAGCAGGCACGCGCGCGGCGCCCCGGCCCGACGCGCCTCTCGAGCGACGCCGAGCAGGATCTCGATCTGGCGGCGCGATGCAGCGACAGCGCCGACGGCCGCGTCACACTCGTCTACGAGCCGCGGCTGACCCCGGCGCCGGCGGTTCGACCGCGCCGTCGTCAGGTCATTACTCCGTCGCTCGACGACGAGGAGGACACTCCCCATCCGACCATCGCCTACGACCTCGCCCGCATCCGTGTCGCCGACTTCCATGCCGAGGGTGCGGCCGACCGCCGACGCGTTCGCTGCCCGTCGACGACGCGTGCCGACGCCGGATCGCCGGTCGGTCGACCGTCTTCGGCGCCACTCGATGGGAACTGGAAATGATCCGACAGGTCTCGTCAGACGCTCCTGGGCCGCCTCCGGCCCGCCGTCGCGCCCTGACCGCCAGCCCAGGAGCGGCCCGCCCGTCCCGGACCGGCCCAGCGGCGCTGCGCGCGACACCACCGCGGACCAATGGACAGGCGATTCGCAATCAATCGACCACGAAGGTTGCCGGCCGATTCAGCTGCGGTGACCTGCACCGCAACAACGACTGCGGAAGCCGACTCTCACGCGCCAGCGGCCGCTGAAGCAGCGGCCGGTCGATCGATCGAGATCGCCCGCGTCAGAAGTCATCCGGAATGAGCCGAGACCACCGCTCCGCAGCGGCGACGGCAACCGCCGCCGCGCCCGCGACCCGACGGCCCCGCTCGGCCGCGTCGTTCACGCGAACCGGTCTCACCGCCGAGCTGTGATGATGACGCGATCCGCGCCGGCGAAGGCATGGTCGCCGCCGAGGGCCGCTCGTCGTCCGCACCGGCACAGCACACCGGCCGCTCGCCGGCGAGACAAGTTCGTCGTCGCGAGCCCTCGTCAGGCAAGGTCTGATTGGGGCGAGGTCAATCGGCCAGCGGAGAGCACTGACCGGCTCCGGGCCGCGCTCGTCAGTGCATCGCAAACGCAGCCGCTGTTCAGCTCAGGACTCGCTCAGGGCCACCCGACCACCGCCGCTCGCTCGCGTGTCTACCGAGACGCGCCGGGCCAGCATCTTCGCCCGGAACTCTACCGGCGGCCTCCGCCGAGGACCTCGCCGCGTTCACGCCGGACTTCACGATCATTAACGTCCCCGTCGTTCAAGGCCGACCCATCGACCGAGGGCACCGCAGCCGAGGACCGCGATCCTCGTCCACCTCAAGCGGATGGAGGTGATCATCGTCGGCACCGAGTACGCCGGCGAGATCAAGAAATCGGCGTTCACCGTGATGAGCTACCTGCTGCCCGACGAGGGCGTCCTGCCGATCGCACTCGGCGGTCAACGTCGGCCCGGAGCGTGACTCGGTCGTGTTCTTCGGCCTCTCGGGCACCGGCAAGACGACGCTGTCGGCCGATCCCGAGCGGAGCCTGACGGCGACGACGAGCACGGCTGGGGCGGCGACGGCGTCTTCTAGCTTCGAGGGGGCGGCCTGCTACGCGAAGACGATCCGCCTCTCGTCGATGGTACGAGCCTCGACATCTTCGCGACGACGAAGCGATTCGGGACGATCCTCGAGAACGTCGAGCTGGACCCGGGACGCGGGCGCTCGACCTCGACTCCGACCGGATCACCGAGAACACCCGCGGCGCCTACCTCGACTACATCGGCAGCGCCGACCCGACGGGCATCGCCGGCCAGCCGAGGAACGTCGTCGCCGCCGACCGCCGACGCGTTCGGGCGTGTTGCCGCACCATCAAGCTGACCACGACCAGGCCGCGTACCACTTCCATCAGCGGCTATACCGCGAAGCTCGCGGGGACGGAGGTCGGGGTCAGGAGCCGATGGCGACGTTCTCCGCGTGCTTCGGTCCGCTCATGCCCCGCCACCCGGGCGAGGTACGGCGATGCTCATCGAGCGGCTGGCGACGTATGACGTCCCGGTTCTGCCGCTCGTGAACACCGGCTGGACCGGCGGCCCGTACGGACCGGCGAGCGGATGAACATCAACCACACCCGGACGATGGTCCGTGCGGCGCTCAACGGCGAGCTCGACGACGTGCACCCGGCGCGACCGATCTTCGGAGGTCGGGTGCCGACCGAGGTGCCGGGCGTCCCGAGCGGGATCCTGCGATCCGCGCTCCACGTGGGCCGACGGCGCCGCGTACGACGCCCAGGCGGCGAAGCTCGCCCGGATGTTCGCGGACAACTTCCGCACGTACGCCGACGGCGTTCCGCCGTCCGTCGGGAGAGCCGGCCGCTCGTCACCGACGACGGCGGCCCGGGCCTCGAACTCGCGGGACCGGGCGAGGGCTGAGGGTCCTAGACGTCCCGGTCGGCGAAGAGGCCTCGCGCCCGGTCGCGCCTCGGCGAACGAGGCGATGACGCCAGACGATCAGGGCCAGGATCGAGACGACGATCGCGATCGGGATGATCGCGACGGCGGCGGCCGCCAGCCAGGCGATCATCAGGTCGCCCGCCGGTTGTTCGATCGTCTGGAACAGCCCGGCGGCGAACAGCAGCGACGCGCCGAGGCCGATGACGTCGACGCGGCCGCCGCCGAAGATGCCGATGAAGATGAGCACGGCGCCGCTGATGATCATCGCGGCGACGGACTGGGATGTGAGCAGGTTCGGTTCTCCATATGCGGCATCGTCGCGCGCCGGCAGACCCTCGCCCAGTGACGAACGGTGGGCCCGGCCTACGCCAAAGTGACGAACGGCTAAGGGTCCGTCTCCGGGAAATAAGCGTCGTCGCGCGATCCGTCGACAAAGGTCTGACGATGGCCGCGACCCGTCGCCTGCCTACGGTGGCCTATCGTCAGAGCTCCTCGGACACCACCGGGAGGTCGCCCAATGCCGGCTTCCACCCATCGACCGGCGAGCCGGACCCTGGCGCTCGCCGCGATCGTGATCGCCACGTCCGTCGCCTGCCAGGCTCGTGCCGGCGCTGCCGCGCCAGGGGCTCGCGGGCCCTTCCGCCGACCGGTCGGCCGGCCCCGGCCGTGACGGCCCTCGTCGCCGACGCGCGGGCGGCCCATGACCGGCACGACACCCGCATGCTCCTCGCGATCCGGACGCGTCTCGCCGCCCGCGTCGGGAGACGCTGCCGTCCTCCAGGCCAGAGGCAGCCGTCGCGCAGGCGGTCGCGAACCTCGCCGCCGCCGAGGCCGCCCACGACGCGATGGCCCGCGCACGCTCTCTCGCGCAGCTGCGCGCGCTCTCGCGGCCAGCCTGACAAGCGCCTTCGGGCCGCTGCCCGGCCGGCCCTCACCAACTGAGAGTGCCATCGCACCGGCAATCGGGTTTCGGACCAGGGGCTTCGCGGCCCGATCGTATGATCCTGCCGCAGATGAGCGCCCGACCTCTCGAGCCCGATCTGATCGGCCGGATGCCAGATGGCCGCGCTCGGGACGGCGTTCGAACGGGCCGCCGGCGGCTCACCCAGCACGTCATGCTCGTCGGCGGGAGGCCGGGATCGGCAAGCCGCTCATCCGTGGAGTTCGCCGAGCGCCGGGCCCGGGGCGGCCTCGTCCTCGGCGGCGAGGTGCGTCAGCCTGGGTTCGGAGGAAGGCCCATCGTTCGCCCCGATTGCCGAGGCGCTTCGAGGCCTCCTCCGGCTGTCGGATCCGACCGTCCTCGGCGGCCTGATCGACCGGCGACGCGCGAGCTCGGCCGGCTCGTCCCCGAGCTGGTCGCCGGTGGCGGGAGACCACCTCGAGACGCCGGCCGAATGGGCCCAGACCCGCCTGTTCGATGGCTTCCTCGTCCTGCTCGAGCGTCTCGGCGAGCGCCAGCCGGTGGTCCTCGTCATCGAGGACGTCCACTGGGCCGACCGCTCGACGCGCGACCTGCTCGACCTTCATCGCTCGCCGTCTCCGGAGCGAGCGCGTCGTCCTGATCGCGACCTATCGCTCCGACGAACTCCACCGTCGCCACCCCTTCGACCCTGGCTGGCCGAGCTGCAACGCCTTCCCGCGTCGAGGCTCCAGCTCGAGCGGTTCGATCGTGCCGGGTGGCCGAGCAGCTTGCGGCCATCAGGGTGGCCAGGTCCCGACCAGCCTGATCGACCAGGTGGCCCGGCGCGCGGAAGGGCAACCCGTTCTTCGCCGAGGAGCTGCTGGCCGCGGGTTCGGTTACGCCTGGCGCCGTCCTGCCGGCCCGGTTGCGCGATGTCCTCCTCGGGGCGGATCGCCTCCCTGTCGGAGCCGGCGGGCCGTCTCCTCGCCGCGGCGTCGGTAGCCGGCGACGCGGTCGACTACGACCTCCTCCGGGCCGTGCTCGCCGTGGATGACGCCGTGCTCGACGCCGCGCTCGAGGAAGCGACGTCGTCCCATGTCCTGGTCCCGGTCCGCGATTCGGCCGGCGGCGGGAGCTACGCGTACCGGCACGCCCTGCTGGGCGAGGCGGTCTACGACGAGCTGCTCGCCTCGGAGCGGCGTCGCCTGCACGGCCGGTACGCCGACGTCCTTGCCGCCCGCGAGCCACCCGTCAGAGCCGCGGGGGCGAGCCACCTCGCGGCGCTCGCCCATCACGCGGCCGCCGCGAACGACCTGCCGCTGGCGCTCAGGCGTCGATCGCATCGGCGCGGGCGAGCCTCGCGACGTCCGGATTCCACGAGGCCGCGCGCGCCTACGAGCGCGCGTTGGCGCTCTGGGATTCAGTCCCGGATCCCGACCGCCCGCCTGACGAGGACCACGTCGAGCTCCTACGAAGGCGGCCGGTGCGCTCGATTGGGCTCTGGAGCCGGAGCGGGCGCGCGAGGCCGCCCGGCTCTCGTCGCCCTCGTCGACGCTGCCAGCGAGCCGCTCCGGGCTGCGCAGGCCTGGAGAACCGCCTGGCGTGGTCCGTCTATGAGACGAATGACCTCGCCGGGGCGATCTCGCTGCTCCGGGCCACGATCGGACGGCTGGACGGGATGCCACCGTCGCCGGAAGCCGCGGCCTGCATGGCGAGCCTCGCGAACTTCACGCTGTACGCCGGCCGCTACCGCGACGCGCTGCCGATCGCCGAGCGGGCGATCGCCGTCAGCGAGGCGGCCGGCGATCGCGGCCGACAGGTGGAGGCAATGGGCGCGCTCGGGGCGTCGCTCGCGGTCATCGGCGACTGCGAGCGCGGCCTTGGGTGCTTCGCGAGGCCCTCGAGATCGCGAAGCAGCTCGCGGACACGTCGGCGATCTCGATGGCCTACCTGGGGCTGGCGAGCACACTCTACGACTGCGACGCGCTCGGAGAATCGGCCCAGGTGGGTCTCGAAGGCTCGGCCTGGGCACGTGGCCTCTCGTTCCCGGGCCTGAATTCGATGGCCATCGAGGGTCTCCTGCCGCTCGGTCGCTGGGCCGAGGCCGAGTCGCTCCTGCGGGACGACCCGCGCGACAGGGGCGAGGGCATGGGAGCGAACTGGAACGGTGCCTTCGAGGGCCTCGTCGCCGTGCGGAGGGGCCGCCTGGCCGAGGCCCAGGCACTGCTCGGCCTCCGTCGCGACGCGGCAGCGCTGCTGACCGACGCGGCGTTCGCCGGCAACCTCGCCGGCGCATTGCTGGAGCTCGCCCTGGTCGAGGGGCGGCTCGCCGACGCCCGCGGGCTGGTCGACGAGGGCCTGGACTGGCTTGCCGGGGCCGACGACGTCAGGTTCCAGGCGCGGATCCTCCAGGCACGGCGTCTCCGCCGAGGCCGAGCTCGCCACGGTCGCCCGGGCTCGCCGCGATGGTGCCGCCGAGCAGGATGCCCGCGAGACCGGTCTCAGCGAGGCTCGAGACGCTTCGAGCGCTGATGGCCCGGACCGACCAGAGCCCGGTCTTCGCGGAGGCGCGCGGCAACCTCGCGCTGGCAGAGGCGGAGAGCCACGAGGCTCCTCGATCAACCTGACCCTGGCGCCTGGTCGGCGGCCGCCGATGGCTTCCGCGATCCCCGCCGGCCCTACGAGCTCGCGTGCTGCCGCTTTCGCCAGGCCGAGGCGCATGCTCGCGCTCCGCGTGCCGCGCGTCGACGCGGCGACGGTGCTCGCGGAGGCTCGGGCGCTGGCCGTGGAGCTCGGTGCCCTGCCGCTCCTGGAGACGGTCGAGACGCTGGCGCGGATGGCCCGGCTCGACCTCCCGTCGGACGCGCGGCCGGCACGGAGCTCGACGCCGGAGAGGACCCGTTCGGCCTGACCTCGCGCGAGCGCGCGAGGTGCTTCGAGCTGCTCGTCGGCGGCCAGACAGATCGCCAGATCGCCGACGCCCTCTTCATCAGCGAGCACCGCCAGCGTCCACGTCTCGAACATCATCGGCAAGATGGGCGTGGCGAACCGCGTCGAGGCGGCCGCGTGCCGCGATCCGCTCGGGCATCGCGTCCTGAGTCGACGCCGCTTGCATCAGGCCGGGCAGTCGCGTTGGCGCAGGTAGCATTGGCCCCCACCACGAACCACACCGAGACCTCCGAGGAGTCGTCCATGCCCCGCAAGCGCTCGCAACTAAGGTCACGGTCATCGGCGCCGGCAACGTCGGCGCCACGACCTGCCCAACGGATCGCCGAGTCGGGGCTCGCCGACGTCGTCCTCGTCGACATCGTCGAGGGGCTGCCGCAGGGCAAGGGCCTCGACCTGGCCGAGGCGCGCGCCGGTCGTCGGGCACGACGCCCGGATCATCGGCACGAACGACTACGCCGACACCGCGGGCTCGCGACATCGTCGTCGTCACCTCCGGCCTCGCCCGCCAGCCCGGGATGAGCCGCGACGACCTGCTGGCGAAGAACGCGGGCATCGTCCGCGCGGTCGTCGAGCAGGCGGCGAAGCACTCGCCCGACGCGATCCTGATCATCGTCACGAACCCGCTCGACGCGATGTGCCACGTCGCGCTGCAGGCGTCGGGCTTCCCGCGCGAGCGTGTGCTCGGCATGGCCGGCGTCCTCGACTCGGCCCGGTTCCGGACGTTCATCGCCCAGGAGCTCGGCGTCAGCGTCGAGGACACCCACGCCTTCGTGCTCGGCGGCCACGGCGACACGATGGTCCCGCTGTCGCGCTACTCGACCGTCGCCGGCGTGCCGATCACCGAGCTGCTGCCGCCCGAGCGGGTCAAGGCGCTCGAGGAGCGAACCGCCAACGGCGGCGCCGAGGTCGTCGCGCTGCTCAAGACGGGCTCGGCGTTCTACGCGCCCGGCCGCGTCGACGTTCGAGATGGTCGAGTCGATCCTGCTCGACCGGAAGCGCGTCCTGCCGTGCGCGGTCCTGCTCCAGGGCGAGTTCGGCACTCGACGACCTGTTCGTCGGCGTGCCGGTCGTCCTGGGCTCGGCGGGTCTGGAGCGCGTCTTCGAGATCGAGCTGACGGCCGACGAGCAGGCCGGCGTTCGACGCGTCCGCGGCTGCCGTCAGGGAGCTCGTCGCAGAAGCTCTGATAGGGCTGTCGCGCCTGGACGACGCTGGATCTGCGCTGGCCGGTGCGCTCCGCGCTCACGCACTTGCGGAGTGCGTCGCTTGCGGTGCTCCGGTCCGCCCTTGCCAGCTCTACACCAGCCGCGACGAATGCAATTACGACGAGTCGACGTGGTGCGACGGCGCACCACGACGTGCGTGTCGCGGCGCCCGCTCCGGGCGCCGTCAATTGACCCAACTTCGCCCGCGGTAGTACTTTCTCACCCTCAGGACGCGCCGGCCACGGGAGGGCCGGCGACAGGAGGCGCCGGCTTCGGGAGGCCGGCTCAGGATGTTGTCGAGCTCGGGAGGGCCGGCGCTCTCATCCAGGGGTTTCGCACCTCGACACGGGACGCGCGCCGCTCTCGGCGTGTCCCGTTCCGCGTCTCCCGGATTTGAGGAACCAGGCATCGCCTGAAGGGAGACACATGCATCGACGGCTAGTGACCGCCCTCGGGGCTTCGCTGCTGCTCTTGGCAGCGCTCCTGCCGACAGCCACCGCCACGCCCAGCCCTGTGGCAAGGAGCGGGCCCACCAGTTCACAAAAGCCGGCAACTACATCGTCCAGCTCCGCGAGCGCTGCCGGTCGTCGCGTACGACGGCTCGATCAAGGAGCATCCCGGCGACGAAGCCCGCCAAGGGCCAGAAGATCGACCCGAACAGCGCGCGCGTGACGAAGTACGTCGGGCACCTGAACGCGAAGCACAACGCGGAGATGAAGGCCGTCGGCGCGACGAAGAAGCTCTACGACTACACGTACAGCTTCAACGGCTTCTCACTGCCCACCTGACGGCCGCCCAGGCCAACAAGCTGGCCGCCGACAAGGACGTCGTCGGCGGTGTCCCCGGCCGAGACCCGCACGGCCGACACCTCGTCGACGCCGACGTTCCTCGGCCTGACCGCCCGGGCGGCCTGTGGGACCAGCTCGGCGGGGTTCCAGCACGCCGGCGAGGACATCATCATCGGTGACGTCGACTCGGGCATCTGGCCGGAGTCCCTCAGCTTCACCGACCGGGTCGGACGCGAGCGGCACCCCAGCTCGTCGCCGAGGCGCGAAACTCGACTACCAGCAGATCCCGGGCTGGCACGGCAAGTGCACGCCGGGCGAGGCAGTTCAACGCCTCGATGTGCAACCAGAAGCTGATCGGCGCCCAGCGGTTCAACGCGGGCCAGGGCGGCGACGCCGGCATCGACGCCAACAATGCCGTGGGAATTCAGCCTCGCCCGCGACTACAACGGCCACGGCACCCACACGGCGTCGACGGCGGGCGGCAACCATGGCGTCCCGACGACCGGCCCGCGCCGCGATCTTCGGCCCGATCAGCGGCATGGCGCCGCGCGCGCGCATCGCCGCCTACAAGGCGCTCTGGTCGACCCAGGATGCGTCGACCGCGAGCGGCTTCGACGTCGGACCTCGTCGCGGCGATCGACCAGGCCGTCGCCGACGGCGTCGACGTCATCAACTACTCGATCAGCGGCACGCAGACGAACTTCGCTCGACCCGGTCGAGGTCGCGTTCCTGTTCGCCGCCGACGCGGGCATCTTCGTCGCCGGCGTCCGCGGGCAACAGCGGCCCGACGACGCGCGACGGTCGCGCATCCCGGCCCGTGGACTGACGACCGTCGCGGCCGGCACGCACAACCGCGACGGCCAGGGCTCGGTCGACGCTCGGCAACGGCGTCGACGTACAACGGCGCGTCGGTCGCCACCGCCGTCGGCCCTGCCCGCTCGTCATCGCCTCGGCAGCGCCGGCGTCGCCGGCGCCGATCCGACGCGCTCCGCGCTGTGCTTCACCGCGGAGCGACAACGGCGGCACAGCCGTCCTCGATCCGGCGAAGGTCGCCGGCAAGATCGTCGTCTGCGAGCGCGGCGTCAACGCCCGCGTCAACAAGAGCCTCGCGGTCGAGCAGGCCGGCGGCGTCGGGATGATCCTCGTCAACACGAGCGTCAACTCGATCAACGCCGACTTCCACTTCGTGCCGACGGTCCACCTGCATCGACACGGATCGTGCGGCCGTCGAGACCTACGCGGCGACCGCGGGCGCGACGGCGACGATCAACCAGTCGACCATCGTGTTCAACGCGCCGGCGCCGTTCACGGCGACGTTCTCGTCGCGCGGCCCGCTCATCGCCGGCGGCGGCGACCTGCTCAAGCCGGACGTCATCGCGCCCGGACAGGACATCCTCGCCGCCGTCGCGCCTCCGGGCAACGGCGGCCTCGACTTCAACCTCTACAGCGGCACGTCGATGTCCGCGCCGCACGTCGCGGGCGTCGCGGCGCTGCTCAGAAGGACCTCCATCCGGACTGGTCGCCGATGGCGATCAAGTCGGCGCTGATGACGAGCGCGCTACGACGTCCTCGACGGGCCGAACACCGAACCCGCTGGTGATCTTCCGCCAGGGCGCCGGCCACGTCCGGCCGAACAACGGCCGCCGATCCGGGCCTCGTCTTCGACGCCGGCTTCCTCGACTGGCTCGCGTTCCTGTGCGGCACCGACCACCGCGGTCAATCCGCGGCGTGCACGCGCGCCGGTCCTCGGCTTCTCGTTCGACCCGAGCGACCTACAACGTGGCGTCGATCGCGATCGGCGACCTGGCCGGACGTCCAGACGGTGCACGCGCGAGGTGACGAACGTCGGCAGCGCGGCGGCCACCTACCGCCGTCGGTCGACCGGCATGACGGCGATGTCACGACCGTCGTCAGCCCGCGTCGCTGACGCTCAGCATCCCGGCCAGACGAAGAGCTTCACCGTGTCCGTTCACGCGCGGCACCGCCGCCCTGAACAGCGCTATGTCGGCGGGCAGCTGACGTGGACCGACGGCACGCACAACGTCCGCGATGCCCGATGGTCGTCAAGCCGGTGGCGCTGGCAGCGCCGGCGCAGGTCAGCGGAACGGCGGCGCGATCAACGTACAACGTGACGTTCGGCTACGCCGGCCCGTTCACGGCGACGGCTCGCGGGCTTGATCCCGGCCGCGACCGAGAACCGCCACGGTCGCACGACGACCCCGACCGACACACTGGCGACACGGCCATCCGCGCGCCGGGCCAGGGCATCCACGTCGACGTCGTCGCGTCGCGGCCAGGCACGACGTACGCGCGGTTCTCGCTCTTCGACTGCGCTGTCACGGACGGCGACGACCTCGACCTGTACGTATACCGGGTGCGGTATCCGGCGGGTCATGCGCCTCGTCGGCATCAGCGGCGGCGGTACGTCCGGACGAAGAGGTCGACTTCGTCAACCCGACCGGCCGGCGACCTACACGGGTCGTACGTCACACGGGCTTCGACGTCCACGGGCGCCAGGCCGCGAGCTACACGCTCTTCACGACTGGGTGCTCGGCTCGGCGCGGCTGCGGGCAACATGACCGGTCACCGCGCCGATCCGACGGCCGCGACGATCGGCGCGCACGCGGCGCGATCAAGCCTGACGTTCACGCGGCCTCGCTGCCGGGACGAAGTACCTGGGCTCCGTCGCCTACGGCCTGGCGTGTCGGGTTGCCGAACCCGACGATCGTCCGCGTCGACACTCCGTAGCCGGAGCCGGACGCGCCGGGCCCGACCACTCCGCAAGGCAGGCCAGAACCCGTCCGCACCGCGGACGGGGTTCGTCGTACTTCGTGATGTCGGCCCGGCGCGGATCAGCCCGGGGCGAGACTGCGCGAGCGTCAGCGATCGCAGACGCGCCGTCCACGGCCCCTGGACGGGCCATCGCCGCAACCGGCTCGCGGGACCGGCGGACCGTCTCGGCGAGCGCGGTCCGGTACGCGGCGTCGGTCTCGGGCAGCGGACCGACCGCCAGCTCCGTCCGGAGGACCTCGCAGTACGCCGCCGGTACTGGCGGACGACCTGCGAACGCGTGCCGCCTGGCCGTACGCCGGCGATCAGGACGCCGTGGGCCTCCTCGCGGAGCGGGTCGCGGGCGAGCACCGTGGCTCGCGCGCGGTTCGGGCGCCGGACGTCGCCGCGGGAGGCGAGGCGCGCGCCTCGGCGACCTCCACCAGGGCGTCTTCGTACAGGTCGGAGAGCCGCTCGCGATCGGCGGCGAAGCACTCGTGACCGAGGCCCCCTCGGCGAGTCGCGCCGCGGTAGAGACGCGAGGGCCCGGCCGGCCGACTGCCGGCCATCGCCGACGAGCCCTTCGAACTGGCGCGACGTCGGTCGTCGAGCTCGAGCTCCGGCCGCAGGCCAAGCGTGTCCTGGCCGACCTCGAGGATCGTGTCCGGCTCCCACGCCGGCGGCGGCGATGCCCGTCCGCACGAGCCACAGCGCCTGGCGCAGCGAGGCGACGCCGATGGGCCGTCGAAGTCGGGCCAGAGGTCGGCGGCGATCGCGTCGCGGAGGCGGGGACGGGGGCGGAGGGCGAGCAGCGCGGCGAGCGCCTGGGCGTGGCGGCCGGCGAGTCGAACGGGCTGTATCGCAGGCGACGATCTCCAGCCGTCCCAGGAGGCGAACGGCGAGCGTCGGTCCTGTCGTCGTGTCCGTGGTCATCTGCGTACCCCACACGCCGGCCTGACGCCCGGCTCCGTCCCCCGTGGCGCCGGACGTCCAGCGGCGGTCGGCCGAAGTCCCCCGAAGCTTCGACCACCCAGGGTGGCCCTCGAGCACGCCTCCTCGCATGTCGTCGGTCACCGCCCCCAGAGCCGCGACCGATGGCCGGATGATCGTCGCGTGGCCGACTGCCGCGGTGAGCGGGAGTACGACACGCCAAGTGTCGGCCAGTTGAGCCAGGGTTGAGCGTGGAACGAATCGGGCTGGTATCGCGGGCACGGTGGGCCGACCGCGTCGGAGCGACCCGCCGCGTCGGCCTACACTCCGCCCGTGTCCGCTGCGCAGTGATCGCCTTCGACTTTGACCCGTACCTCCCATATCGGCGGATGGGGTCGTCGCTGGGAGACGCTCGGGATCGCGGCCGCGATCTTCTTCGGGATCGCGCTGGCACGCGATCGGCGCCCAGACGATGGGCCTGCCGCGCCGACGATCTCCTGTTCGTCGTCCTCGGCGTCGTGCCGGGCGCGGTCGTCGGTGGCCGGCTCGGGTACGCTGTTCCTCCACCCGGCGTACTTCAGCTGAGCATCCCGGGCGATCCTCGACCCGGGCGTCTGGCAGCCCTCGAGCTGCGGCCTCGCGGTCGTCGGCGGGGCGATCACCGGCAGGATCGTCGCGGCGCTGCTCGACGGCAGACGTCGGCCGCTGGTTCCATCTTCGCGCTGCCCGTCCTGCCTCGTCATCGGCGCGGGCAAGCTCTCGATGGTCCTCGGCGGACCGGCCAGGGCCAGCCGTGGACCGGCAGCTTCGCGACCGCCTACCTCGGCGACGGCGCCGTGGGGCTCGCTGGCGCCGGCGCTGCCGTCGCATCCGTCCCAGGCCTACGAGGGCATCGCGACGCTCGTCGTCCTCGTCGCGCTTCATGGGCGTCCTCGCGGTGCCGGGCTGCGGCGGCCCGACGGTCGCGCGTTCCTCATCGCGGTCGGGCTCTGGGCCGTCGCCCGGTCGGTCGTCGTCACGACGTGGCGCGACCCGGTGCACCTCAGGCCATTCGGACCGAGCAGGTCATCGCGCTGCTGATCGCGATCGCCTGCCTCATCGGGTCTCGTCGGGCTCATCCGCCGCGAGGGCCCGTCGTCGCCTCGCGCTGGCGACGGGGTGAATCTGTCGGTCGCGGGCGGCGCGGCGGCGCGCACCAACGCAGCCGCACGAACGATGAGAGTGTCCGACGATGCAGCACAGGGTCGCTGAGACCGGATCCGGCCCGATCCGGCGCCGCTCCGGCGGCGGGATCCGGCGAGATCGATCCGACATCCGACCACTGGATCGGCGGCAGCTCCGTCGCCGGCGCCTCCGGCCGCAGCGGCCCGGTCTACAACCCGGCGACCGGCGCCCACACGAAGCGAGGTCGACTCCGCCTCGATCGAGGACGGTCGACGCGCGGTGCGCGCGGCGGCCGATGCCGTTCCCGGCGTGGCGGGCGACGTCGCTCTCGAAGCGGACCGAGATCATGTTCAAGATCCGGAACCTGGTCGACCAGCACCGCGCCGAGCTGGCGGCCCGCCTCACCGCCGAGCACGGCAAGGTGCCATCCGACGCGCTCGGCGAGATCGCCCGCGGGCTCGAGAACCTCGAGTTCGCGACGCGGCATCCCGCACCTGCTCAAGGGCGGCTTCAGCGAGCAGGCCTCGACCGGCGTCGACGTCTACCAGATCCGCCAGCCGCTCGGCGTCGTCGCCGGCATCACGCCGTTCAACTTCCCGGCGATGGTCCCGATGTGGATGTTCGCCGAACGCGATCGCCTGCGGCAACACGTTCATCCTGAAGCCGTCCGAGAAGGACCCTCGGCCTCGATCTTCATCGCCGAGCTGCTCGACGAGGCGGGCGTGCCCGACGGCGTCTTCAACGTCGTCCACGGCGACAAGGTCGCGGTCGACGCGATCCTCGAGCACCCGACGATCGCCGCGGTCAGCTTCGTCGGCTCGACGCCGATCGCGCGCTACATCTACGAGACCGGCACGCAGCACGGCAAGCGCGTCCAGGCCCTCGGCGGCGCGAAGAACCACATGGTCGTCCTGCCCGACGCCGACATCGACATGGCCGCCGACGCGGCCGGTCTCGCGCGGCCTACGGCTCGAGCCGGCGAGCGGTGCATGGCGATCAGCGTCGGTCGTCGCCGTCGGCGACGTGGCCGACCCGCTCGTCGACGCGATCAAGCGCGCGGCTGCCGAAGATCAAGGTCGGGCCGGGCAGCGGATCCGATCGGCCGAGATGGGGCCGCTCGTGACGCGCGAGCACCGCGACAAGGTCGCCTCGTACCTCGACTCGGGCGCGGCCCAGGGCGCGACCGTCGTCGACGACGGCCGCGAGCATCCGCTCTGCCGTCGGGCGACGGCTTCTTCCTGGGCGTCTCGCTCCTCGATCAACGTGACGCCCCGAGCATGGACTCGCTACGAGCAACGAGATCTTCGGGCCGGTGCTCGAGGTCGTCCGCGTCACGACGTACACCGAGGCGGTCGGCGCTCGTCAACGACAACCCGTACGGCAACGGGACCGCGATCTTCACCCGCGACGGCGGCGCCGCTCGCCAGTTCCAGTTCGAGGTCGAGGCCGGCGATGGTCGGGATCAACGTCCCGATCCCGGTCCCGGTCGCGTACTACAGCTTCGGCGGCTGGAAGAGCTCGCTCTTCGGCGACATCCACATGTACGGCCCCGAGGGCATCCAGTTCTACACCCACGCGAAGGTCGTGACGTCGCGCTGGCCGGACCCAGGCACGTCAAGGTCGACCTCGGATTCCCGCGGACGAGGTAGGAACGCGATGCCAGGCGATGACGATCTCTTCGAGCGGATCAACGCCCTCTCCCGGGAGGAGGAGGCGCTCTGGGCCAGGGCCGGCGACGGGACCGGCCTCGACGCTCCGGACGTGACGAGGCTCGAGGAGATCAAGGTCCAGCTCGACCAGGTCTACGACCTGCTCCACCAGCGCGCAGGGCCGGCGCGACGCCGGCGAGAGATCCCGCCGGAGGCGGAGCTCCGGTCGGCCGAGGTCGTCGGGACTACAAGCAGTAGGACGTGACGCTGAAGGAGACATAGGCTCGGCCGAGGATGGAGCCATCAGAGCTCCGGCGCGCCGTCGCTGCCGCCATATCGACCGCCAGCGAGCTCGGCCTGACGGCCGACGCCGCCCTTGTTCTGCACGACTCGAACAGGGTCGCCCTGCGCGTGATGCCGTGCGACATGCTCGCTCGCGTCGCGGGTCCGGCGCACGCAGGAGTGGCGCCGCTCGAAATCGAGATCGCTCAGAGGCTGGCCGAACTCGAGGACTCCGGTGGCCGCGGTCGCGCCTCGCGTTGGGCATCGCGTCTACGAACGTGACGGCTTCTGGATCACCCTCTGGACGTACTACGACTCGGTAGCATCTCCGGGGCTGCAACCGGCCGACTACGCAGCTGCCCTGAAGCGGCTGCATGCCGGCCTGCGGAACCTCGATGTCATCACGCCCCACTTCACGGACCGAGTCGCCGAGGCGCACCAACTCGTTGCGCGGCCCGAAGAGACGCCGGCACTCGCCGACGCCGACCGCGAGCTTCTCGACAGCACGTTGCGCAGCGTGACCCTGGCGGTCGCCCGCCGAAGCGCCGCCGAGCAGGTGCTGCATGGCGAGCCACACCCACGCAACGTGCTCAACACGACGCGCGGGCCGCTCTTTGTCGACCTCGAGACCGTGTGTCGCGGACCCCTCGAATTCGATCTCGCCCATGTACCGCACGCGGTCAGCGACCGCTATCCCGGCGTCGATCAGGAACTGCTTGGCGAACTCCGTGGGCTTGTTCTCGCGATGGTCGCGGCGTGGCGCTTTGACAGGACCGACAAACTGCCGAACGGCGGCCGAGCGGGGCGTCAACTCATCGACGCCCTTCGGCAGGGTCCGCCGTACCCGTCGCTCGACTCGATGATGGGCGACTCCTGAGGTGCGCCCGATGCAGAGCGGTCAGCCAGTAATCGCGTGACACTCGCCGTCGCTGAGCGACGCTGTTTCCCGGCCGACCGCAAGCAGTGCAGCGTTCGGTCGCGTGGGCGAACAGGGTGCTCCGACGCTCCGCTGGATCAACAGATGATGTCGTCCGGCCCGGGCTCGTACCAGCCGCCGGGTTCGGCAATCGCGAAGATAGGAATGATCTGACGCGCCGTAGGCGGCTGGACCACGGCGTGGTACGCCGGGCCGTCGGGGTCGTTGGGCAGGCCAGATTGCAGTCAGCCGGTTTCCTCCGTCCACGTCCAGCTGGCCGAACCGTCCGACGCGGGTGCGGTCGCCAGCAGCCTGCGGACGGACGCCGGCAGCGGGAGTGTGCTCGACGAGGCACGGCCCGCTCGTGGCTGGAGACAGGTTATGCCGGCTGGGCAATGCACTTCGTGATGCCGTAGACCCTGATCGTCGACGCCCTTGGTCCGCGGCGCTCGCCACGTGACGGTCTGGGTGATCTCCGGCCGACCGACTCGTCGGCGTTCGTTGCGTACCTGGGTGTCGAACTTCACCCCGTCGGCTTCGGTGGCGGCGGGCTGGGCCGTGGGCTTCGGGCTGGGCGTGGCCGTGGCGGGTTCGGGGTCAGTTGCGGGTCGGGCTCTGCGGCGTCGCGCCGGGCTTCCTGCGGCCGATGGGGTCGTGGCGTTCGGCGCGCTGGTCGCCAGGGCGATCGGAGACGGCGACGGCGCGCTGCTCGTGGCGCACGCCGTGAGGACGAGCGCGAAGATCGCCCCCAGGAATGCTCGACCGATTGTCATGCCGAGTCCCCTCAGCAGGAATCGTCGGGCGTCGTGCGCCCGTGGGTCCTGGATACGCTCTCGAGACGCCCTGGTCGACGAGATGTGACAACGGTCTGCACGGCGCGAACGAGGGAAGCCTCAGTCCTTCAGCCGTCTCGGCGCCGTCGCTGGCCGTCAGTCGCGGCGGTGGCCGACGATGTCGCATCGCCGCAGCGCGACCATCGTGACGTCGTCCGCGGCGGGCATGTCGCCCTGGAACGCACTCGTCGCGGCGACGACCGCGTCGACGACGTCCAGGCGGACCGTCCCGTGCGCCCTCGACGACCGCGATCAGCCGCTCGTCGCCGAACCGCTCGCCGGACGCCGCGCGGGCGTCGGTCACGCCATCGGTGTAGAGCAGGACCAGGTCGCCCGGGGCGAGCGTCAACTCGCAGGGCACGAGGTCGAGGGACGGAACGCCCCGATCAGCGGCCCGGACCCGGTCAGCCAGCTGATCGGGCGGCCGTCGGCAGGGACGATCAGGGGCGGCTCGTGGCCGGCGTTGCCGACGCGGAGGACGTGGGTCCGCAGGTCGAGGACGCGCCGCGAGCGCCGTGATGAACAGGGCGGACCGCCGCTCCTGGACGAGGATCGAGTTCGTCCTCTCGAGCGCGACGGGCGGGCTCGCGCGCTGGTCGATCGCGGAGCGGATGCAGCGGCCGGGCGAACGCCATGAGGAGCGCCGCGGCGATGCCCTTGCCGGTGACGTCGGCGATGACGATGCCCGCCCGCGCCCGGCCCGGTCGCGGAGCGGGAACACGTCGAAGAAGTCGCCCCCGACCTCGCGCGCCGCCTCGTAGTAGGTCGCGACCTCGAAGCCGCGCGAGCTCGGGCGGCGTGAGCGGGATGAGGCTGCGCTGGATCCGCCGCGACAGCGCCATCTCGGCCTCGAGGCGATGGGCCGCGCTGCCGCCCGGCTGCGTGCTCGTGGGTCGTGCCCGCGAGCGCCGCGAGCGCGTTGCGTCAGGCTCGCGACCACGCGCCTCGACGATCGGGCCGTCGCCGCGGCCGACGACCCGCCCGATCGCGGCCTTGCCCGGACCGCAGCGGATCTCCTGGACGCTCGTCGACCGGGGCGTCGTCCGGGACCCCGCCGGCCGCGGCGATGAGCCGGCCGTCCATGTCCTCGACGACGATGGCGATCCCGAGCCGGGGGCGCGCGAACGGGTCGACGATCGGCCTGAGCCGCTCCGGTGTCAGCGCGTCGCCGCCGACGACCTCGCCCGCGACGATCTCGCCGGCTCGGACCGGTGGCGAGCCACGGTCTCCGCTCAGCGGACCGGCCTCAGAACGCCGCGATGGCGGCGTCGCGGCCTTCGTGGATGACGAACAGGCGATCCATCCCGGTCCGCTGCAGGACGCGGGCGACCGCAGGCGGTGGGGCCGCGAGCTGGACCTCGCGCTGCATCTCGTCGCCGGTCGCCGCGTCGTGGCCCAGGTGGTGCAGCACGTCCCAGCCCGACTCGAGGTCGTCGGGGCGCTCGCCGTGGAGGATCCGCACGATCGAGTGGAGCGCGACGAGCCCCGAGCTGGCGAGGAACGTGAGCCCGCCCAGGTCGACGAGGCAGGTTGCGCGTGCCGCGGTCGTAGAGCCCGCTGACCTCGTACGATCAGGCGCTCGAAGTTCGAGGCGTCGAGCTCGCCGTCGAGCGCGAGGACCGTGATCGGGACCCGGCCGGCGACCTCCTCGGTCGTCGTCGTCAGCGCCATCTAGCCCTCCTTCGTCCAATCCGGCCCGGTGGCGCGGACGAGCGTCAGTATGTTGCCGCCGCCCGGTCGCGGTCGATAGCTCATCGCGTCGGTGCAGGCCCGCATCAGGGTGGACGCCCATCCCGCCGGGCCTGCGGTCCATCGGTGACACCGACATGTCCGGTTCCGGGACCGAGTCGGGTCGAACTCCGGGCGCGGCGTCCTCGCAGCCGGATCACGAACCGTTGCCGTCCTCGAGTGCCGCGACGATCTCGATCCAGCCAGGCGCCCCGTCGTAGCCGTGGACGATCGTGTTGGTGGCCGCCTCGTCGACGGCCTGAACGAGGTCCTCGAGGGTTCGGCGGGCGCGCCGGCGTCCGCGGCAGCCGAGCGGATGAAGCTTCGGACCTCGGCAAGCGCGCCGACGTTGGCGTCGACGCGGAGCGACCGGGCCGTCGAGGACCATCGCGGTGCCGTGCGTGTCCCGGGCCGGCTACGACAGCCGGGCGAAGTCGGCCGGCGCGCGCTTCACGAACTTGCCCGCGCCCTTCCGGCCGGTGAACTCGCCGTTCCGGACGATGACCGAGCCGCGCGACAGGACGATGTCGGACCGGCCCTGGACCGAGCGGCCCTCGTAGCACGAGTAGTCGACGTCCATGTGGTGCGTCTTCGCGCTGATCATCGCGGGTCGCGTTCGGGTCGTAGACCACGATGTCGGCATCCGAGCCGACCGCGATCGGCGCCCTTCCGCGGATACATCCCGAACAGCTTCGCCGGCGCCGTCGAGATGACCTCGACCCAGCGCTCCTTCGTGATCCGGCCGGCGACGACGCCGCCGTCGTGGAGCAGGTCGACCCGGTCCTCGACGCCCGGGCAGGCCGTTGGGGACCTTCCGGAAGTCGCCCTTGCCCAGCTCCTTCTGGCCGTGGAAGTCGAACGGGCAGTGGTCGGTCGAGACCAGCTGGAGGTCGTCCTTGACGAGTCCCGTCCAGAGCTCGTCCCAATGGTCCTTCGGGCGGAGCGGCGGCGAGCAGATGAACTTCGCCCCGTCGAACCCGTTGCCGAGGTCGTCGAGGCTGAGGAACAGGTACTGGGGGCACGTCTCGGCGAACGTCTTGCGAACCCCGGTCGCGCGCCTGGCGGACCGCGTCGAGGGCATCGCGCGCCGAGAGGTGGACGATGTACACCGGCACGCCGGCCGCCTCGGCGAGGCGGATCACGCGGTTCGTCGCCTCGCCCTCGAAGATCGGGTAGCGGGCGACGCCGTGGTAGTACGGATCGGTCTTGCCCTCGTCGACGAGCTCGCGCCGCGACGACGTCGATCGCCATCCCGTTCTCGGCGTGCATCATGATCAGCCCGCCGTTCTTCGCGGTCTGCTGCATCGCCCGGAAGATCGCCCCGTCGTCGCTGTAGAAGACGCCCGGGTAGGCGGTGAACAGCTTGAAGTCCGGGATGCCCTCGCTGACGAGCTGGTCCATCTCCTTGAGCGTGTCGTCGGTGACGTCGCTCATGATCATGTGGAAGCCGTAGTCGGCGACCGCGTTGCCCTCGGCCTTGGCGTGCCACGCGTCGAGGCCCTCGCGCAGGCTCTTGCCCTTCGACTGGACGGCGAAGTCGACGATCGTCGTCGTGCCGCCGAAGGCCGCCGCCCGCGTCCCGGTCTCGAACGTGTCCTTCGCGAACGTCCCGCCGAACGGCAGCTCCATGTGGGTGTGGACGTCGATGCCGCCCGGGATCACGTACCTGCCCGCGGCGTCGATCGTCTCGTCCGCGGTCAGCCGCCGCTCGCCGCCAGGCCCGTGCCGATCTGGGCGATCGTCTCGCCGTCGATCAGGACGTCGGCGGCGGTACGAGCCGTCCGCGGTGACGATCGTGCCGTTGCTGATGAGTGTGCGCATCGGGGAGCGGTCCTCCGCGTCGCTGCGCCTGGGCTTCGGGCCGGCGCGGTCCGGGTCAGACGCGCATCGTACCCAAGCGGCGAGCGGCGCGGCCGGGCGCGCCCTACCGGGTCAGGAGGAGCGGCCGCGGCCTCCGCGGGAGCGACCCGTGTGACCGGCCCGCCTGACGCCGAGCAGCGTCGCGAACGTCGTCACGAAGAGTCCGAGCAGGACGGCCGGCAGCGGACCCTGGCTCGGCGGCGGCGACCGCGTCGTCCGACAGCGCCGTCGTCGGCGGGACGGTCACGGCCGGGACGCCGCCCGGGCCGTTGGGCGACCCGGGGTTCGAGCCGCCACCGGGCGGTGGGTTGGCGGGCGGGGGTTGCCGGGCGGGACCTGCTTGGGTGGCGGCGGCGCCGCCGGCGGGTTGGTCGGGCGGGGCGTGGGCGTCGGCGGAGCGAGGGCGAACGGCGGCAGCTCGCCGACGATCGCGCTCGGCTGGATGCTCCGGTCCTGGTTCTTGTTGCCCGAGCCGTCGAGCTGCAGCGTCCGGACGTGCCACGGCGCGCCCGAGACCATCGAGGCGCCGTCGCGGGCACCGCCGCGCGACGTGTCCCAGTACGCCGACTGGGCGAGGTGGCCGCCCCACGCGAGCAGGACCGACGAGCGCGTCGCCTTGAACTTCACGAGGAAGTCGGCCGTGCTGTTGCCGTCCGGGCGAGCCGGCGTGGACCGGGCCGCTGATCGAGGTGATCGTGCCGCCGTAGATCGTGAGCCGGCGCGGCGCCGCCGGAGTAGAGCCTCGGCGCCGTGGACCGCGATGCCGTTCGCCTTGTAGTTGTCGTTCGGGAAGGCGAAGGTCGAGGCCGTCCCGAGCGAGGGGCACTTGGACGAGATGCCGCCGCCCGCTCCCGCGCAGATCTTGCCCTTGGCGTTCGTGACGTCCCACGTCGCGAGGAAGTCGTACGCCTTGTGGCCGCTCGCGGTGAAGTCGTAGTTGATGTGGATCGAGTGGCTCCCGACCGACAGGCCCTCCGCGGCGAGGCGGAACGGGACGATGCCGCCCTCGGGGTACTTCGAGTTGTTGCCGTTGAGGTTGCCGTTCTGCCAGGCGTTGTCCTTGCTCGCCCACTGGTCGAGGTTGACCCCGGTGGACGCGGCCCGGACGCCCGGCACGCCCCACACGAACAGGAGCAGGACGACGGCGACGGCGAGGATCCCGACGCTGACGGCGACCCGCTTGCGGCGTACGCGGCGAGCGCCGTCTCCGTCCAGATCCCAGAACGGATCGCGTGCGCGAGCGAGCGGCATTCTCATCGATCGAGTCACCCCGGCGACCTCAGAGACGAGTCGTGAGCGGGCAGTGTCGGGCCCGGCCGGGTCACGTTGTCGACTAGTCCATCAGTCCGGGGCCCCCGCCCGAACCGCCCCGCAGGGCACCGCGCCGGACCGTCGTCGCGAAGTTCGCGGTGCCCGGCCGCACCCGACCGGGCCGCTGGTCAGGTCCGGCCGGCCGCGATGCCCGCAGCGCCGGGACGATCTCCCGGCCGTAGACCTCGAGGACCGACTCCTCGTCGCCGTTCATCAGGTAGATGTTGAACTGGTCGACGCCGGCCTCGGCGAGCTCGTGGAGCTTGGCGATGTGCTCGTCGACCGAGCCGAGGACGCAGAACCGGTCCGTGACCTCGTCGCCGACGAAGCCCGCGTTCGACGACCCGACCTCGGCGTGGTGGTGGTAGTCGTAGCCGGTCCGGTCGGTGATGTAGCCGGTGAGCGATTCCGGGAGCTGCTCGCGCGGGTACTTGTTCACGAGGTCGACGACGTGGTTGCTGACGAGGGCCGGGAACCAGCGCGTCCGGTCGCGGCACAGCTCGCGGTCGCCGACGTGGGCCGGTGCGGCGGCCTGGACCTTGACCGAGCCCGTCGGCCGCCCCGCGGCGGCTTCAGCGTCCCGGACCTGGCCGACGAACCAGCGGATGAGGTCGGGGTCGGCGAGCTGGAGGATCACGCCGTCGGCGACGCGGCCGGTCATCGCGAGAGCCATCGGGCCGTAGCCGGCGACCCAGACCGGCAGCGTCCAGTTGCCCGCCCACGTGAGCTGGAGCTCCGTGCCCTCGTACTCGATCGCCCGGCCCTCGACGAGCGCCTTGATGACGGTGATCGCCTCCTCGAGCGTGGCCATCGTCGTCGGCGGCTTGCCGAGGACGCGCCGGGCGGAGTCGCCCCGCCCGATTCCGAGGTCCATCCGGCCGCCGCTCACCTCGTCGAGCACGGCCAGCGCCGACGCGGTCACGGACGGCTCGCGGGTCGCCGGGTTCGTCACGCACGTGCCCAGCCGGAGCCGCTCGCTGGCCTGGGCCATGAGCGTCAGCAGGACGTACGGCTCGCGCCACAGGACGTGCGAGTCGAACAGCCAGCCGTAGTCGAAGCCGGCGGCCTCGGCCTGGCGCGTGAGCGCCACGGTCCGCGCGAGGTCGTGCTCCGGCTTGAGCGTGAACCCGAACTGCATCAGCGAACTCCCTCGTGAGGCCGAGAGGGTACCGCAACGGATTCGCCTGCGCGTTCAGCCGCGAGCGAGCCGCGAGACGTTGAGGCGCAGGTCGACCGTCCTCCTCCGACGGTAGATCTGCGCCGACCTAGTACTACCGGGCGAGCGCCCGGAAGGTTCATTCGATGAAGGCGTCGAACCCGTAGACGTCGCCGATCATCAGCCAGATCTCGGCGATGCGGTCGGCGTCGACGTGGTAGAGGCGGACGGCGTTCCACGTGAAGGACTGCCCGCCGCGGACGCCCGTGTACGTCGCCAGGTCGACCACGTGGGCCTCCGACGCGACGACGTCGTGCGACGACATCTCGAGCGGGCCGTCGAACAGGCCGCCGAGCGTCCGGAACATGCCGAGCACCGCGTCGCGGCCGCGGTACGTGCCCGCGACCGGGCCCCGGCCCGGGAAGTGGTAGACGGCGTCGTCGGCCAGGAGCTCGCCGATCGCGACGACGTCGCGCCGCTCCAGCGCCTCGAGCATCCTCCGGACGATCCGCTCCTTCTCGTCGGCGAGCGCGTGGCTCGCCGGGCTCCGCAGCGCATCGCCGTCATCGCGTCATGCGGCGTACTCAGGGCCTCGACGAGGTCGGCGTACGCGTCCGGCCGGCGGTCGCGGTAGAACTGCCACGTCTGGCGGACCTCCTGGATCTTGTCGAGGTCCATGTCCCGGACGAGCAGCTCCTCCTTGTGCGCGTCGCCCAGCTCGCCGATGAACTGGCCGCGCGGGTCGCAGAAGTAGCTCTGGCCGTAGAAGTCGTCGTCGCCGAGGTCCTTCTCGATCCCGACCCGGTTGATCGTCCCGACGAAGTAGCCGTTCGCGACCGCGTGGCTGACCTGCTCGATCCGCCACAGGTACTCGCTCAGGCCGCGCGACGTGGCCGCTCGGGATGAAGACCATCTCGGCGCCGTTGAGGCCCAGCGCCCGGGCGCCCTCCGGGAAGTGCCGGTCGTAGCAGATGTACACGCCGACCTTGCCGACCGCGGTCTCGAACACCGGGTAGCCGAGGTTGCCCGGCCGGAAGTAGAACTTCTCCCAGAAGCCCTTGACGTGGGGGATGTGGGTCTTGCGGTACTTGCCGAGGTACGTGCCGTCGGCGTCGATCACCGCCGCGGTGTTGTAGTAGATCCCCGACGCCTTCTCGTCCTCCTCGTACATCGGCACGACGAGGACCATGCCCGTCTGCTTCGCGAGGTCCTGCATCCGCTTCGTCGTCGGGCCGTCCGGGATCAGCTCCGTGTACGAGTAGTACTGGGGATCCTGGACCTGGCAGAAGTAGGGGCCGTAGAACAGCTCCTGGAAGAGCATGACCTGGGCGCCCTGCTTCGACGCCTCGTGCGGCCGCCTGCTCGTGCTTCTGGATCATCGATTCCTTGTCGCCGGTCCAGGTCGCCTGCAGGAGCGCCCCTCGGACGATTCGCGGCATCGGTCGTTCTGCCCTCCACGTCGGTGTTCGATGCGTCAGCGGTGAGAGAGGCGAGCGTACACCGACCGGAGATCGAACGACCCGGGTGCTGGGGACACCCGGGTCGTCGTGGGGTGGGCGCGAAGCGGTGCTAGCGGTTCATCCGGGTGTGGAGGAACGCGGTGAACGGCGCGGTGAGGGCGTTCAGGCGGTGGACCCGGACGCCGCGGGTGAGCGCGCTGACCGCGTAGCCGTTGCCGAGGTAGATGCCGACGTGGCTGCCGCCGCCCCAGACCACGATGTCGCCGGGCTGACCGCCGGTCCGGCTCGCGCGACCGAGGCTCCGGAAGTGGTAGTAGAGCGAGCGGGCCGAGCGGTAGTGGCCGGACCCGACGGCGCGGTAGTCGCCGGCGTACTTGTAGGAGTAGAGGACGAGCCCGGAGCAGTCGAACGCCGAGGGGCCCATCGCGCCGTAGCGATACCGATCGCCGACCTGCGCCTTCGCGATGCGGATGATCTGGGCCGCCTCGCTGCCCGGGACGAGGGCTCGCGGCGGCGACCGGTGCCGACGGGGCCGAGCCGATGAGGACGGACGTCGCCATGACGACCGGAATGAACGCTTTTGCGCCCAGCTTGAGAACGCGCACGTAGCTCCCTTCTTCCAACACGTCGCGGTGAGCGCCGACGGCGACGGACGGCTCGCACCGCGCACGGGAGACGGGGGCAGGCGCGAACGACCGGGTCGCGGCCGAGGCCGCGGAGACGTGGGACGGTCGCCTGGGGGTAGCGCCGCGAGACGGCGGCGCGAGACGCGAACTGGGAACCGCGCGAGGGGCGAGCTCTTCGGTTTTTCGGGTTCCAGCTGCGTCTGGGGACTTGCCTGCGGCGGGCAGGATACAGGACGGTCGCGGAATCCGCACCTCAGTCGATCTCCGTATTTGTGGTTCACACTTCGCGGCGATGGAGGGCATGCCCACCCGCCGGTCGTCGTCGTCAACCCGGTCGCGTCGCGCGTCGCGGACTCGTCCCGCCGCGGCCGCCTCGTCGAGTCCGTCGTCGCGGCGGTCGAGGCGCGGACGGGCCAGACGCCGATCGTCGTCGACGCGTCGCCGGAGGCTGGCCCGGGAGGCGCTGATGGCGGCGAGCCGCCCGGGCAGCGCCGCTCGCGGTCATCGTCGGCGGCGACGGGACGATCCGCGAGGCGGCCTCGGCGCTGGCCGGCGCGGGCGTCCCGATCGGCGATCGTGCCGGCGGGCACCGGCAACGTCTTCGCGGCCGCGCTCGGCATCCCGCGACGGCATCAGCGACGCGGTCCGCCTGATCGCCGAGGGGCGGCCGGTCGCGGTCGATCTCGGCAGCGCCTCGTGGGGCAGCATCGTCGACGGCCGGCAGCTCGATCCGAGGGATCGATGGCGTTCGCGGTCGCCTGCGGGATCGGCTTCGACGCGCGGGTGATGTCGACCGCGTCGACCGAGCTGAAGCGGCGCCTGGGATTCTTCGCCTACGTCGTCGCGACGCTGCGCGAGGCGGCCCGGCTGCGGCCGGTCGCGTTCCGGATCGAGGCCGACGGCGAGGTCCACGAGGTCAACGGCCTCGTCGTCCTCGTCGCGAACTGCGGCCAGCTGATCCCGGGCCTGATCGGGCCGCGCCACCCGATCGACCCGACCGACGGCCTACCTCGACGTGATCGTCGTGACGGCGCGCGGCATCCCGGGCGGCCTCGTCGGCGCCGGCCGAGTCGCTGCTCGCCGCGCGGCGATTCGCAGCGCCACGGCCGGTCGATGCGATTCCGCGCCGCCCGCGGTCCGGGTCGTCGCGGACCCGCGCGAAGCCGGTCCAGATCGACGGCGACGCCCACGAGGCGGACTGGCTCGAGGCCGCCGTCCTGCCGGGCGCGATCCGGATCCTGCGTCCATGAGCCGTCGCTGCCGTTTGTTACAGTCGGCCGCGGATGACGCGATCAGCCGGTCCCGGCCGGAGGGGCGTCGCTCACTCGGCGTCCTGGTCGTCGCGCTGGCTCCAGTTCCTGCGGGCGGCGCTGCTGGTCGGCCAGATGCTGGGGTTCAGCCTCCTCCCGGACGTCGACTGGCTGCACATCGCCGCCCAGCTGCCGGAGCCCGCGCACCGGCACGGTTGCGTTCGTGATCGCGAGGGCCATCGGCATCGGCCTGGTGGCTAGCGAGCGTCCTCGTCGGGATCGGGCTCCTGGCCGGCCGGCGCTGGGGCTGGATCGGGTCCATCGTCATCAGCGGGCTGTCGCTCGCGTTCGCGCTCGGCGCGTGGTGGGATGGCACACCCCGTCTACGCGGTCGATGGTGATCAACATCATCGCGGTGTTCTACCTGAACCAGCGCGAGGTCCGCGCGGTCTACGACGTGATCCCGGCCGAGGCCGAGGAGGCCGAGCCGTGACCGCGCGCTACCGATCTCGAGCTCCTGCGGCGCCACGAGCCGATCCTGCGGTTCACCCGGGGCGAGCTGTTCCTGCCGATGCCGACCGACGGCTACGTCGAGCGCCTGCGACCTGCTGTCGGGCCCGAACATCCGCGAGGCGACGATCGTCGCCCCGGCCGGCAGCCTGACGCTCGACAGGCTCGGCGCGATCGGCGACCCGCCGCCCGGCCACCTCCAGTTCCTGCGCTTCGTCCCGCAGCCGATGAACGCGGTCGAGCTCGCCCGGTGGCGCAACCGGCCGGACCGGCCAGCGCTTCTCGGCCCCGGGTCGCCTCGCCCGGGTGGGGCTGCCGGCGAGGCTCGTCGACGCCGGGCTGGTGACGTCGCTCCTGCTGCGAGGGCGCGTCCCGGGCGGCACCGCCGCCGCGGCCGACCGGCGCGTATGACGCGATCCGCGAGCGCGACCCGCGTGTCGTCGTACCACGGCCGCGTCATCCGGACGGAGGGCTGGATCGTCCTCCACTACATGTTCTTCTACGCGATGAACGACTGGCGCTCGACGTTCGACGGCGCCAACGACCACGAGGCGGACTGGGAGCAGTGCTTCGTCGTCCTCGAGGCGCTCGAGGACAGGACCGACGAAGCCGGCCTGGTTCTGCGCCGCCGCCCACGACGAGAAGGGCGACGACCTGCGCCGGCGCTGGGACGACCCGCGGCTGGGCACGCAGGACGGCCACCCGATCGTGTACCCGGGCGCCGGCTCGCACGCGACCTACCTCGAGCGCGGCGAGTACATCATGCGGCTGCCGTTCCCCGGCGAGCAGAACCTGCGCGGGCCGCTCGACCTGCTGCGCCGGGTCTGGCGCGACACGCTCGGCCAGCCCGACCCGGGCGACCTGTCGGGCAAGGTCCGGCGGGCGCTGAGCGTCCCGTTCGTCGACTACGCCCGGGGCGACGGCACGACCGTCGGGCCCGGATCGGAGATCGAGTGGACGCCGATCGTCATCTCCGACGAGGATCCGCTGGGTCGACGGCTACCGCGGCCTGTGGGGCCTCGACACCGGTGACCGGTTCGCCGGCGAGCGGGCGCCGGCCGGGCCGAAATACACGCGGACCGGGACCGTCCGCCAGTCGTGGGTCGACCCGCTCGGCTTCTCCGGACTCGTCAAGGTCCCGCCGCCGTCGCAGGCAGCGGCCGTGCTGGCGAAGCGCATCGAACAGCTGGAGCGCGACCGCGACGAGGTGCGCCGCGAGGCGGATGCCGTCGCCGCCGAGCTGCCGGGTCTCAGCGAGGAGGTCGCCGCGCTGCGCGGCGCCGCGGACTGGACCACTACGCCGATGCCCACCTGATCACGGTTCGCGAGGAGGAGGCGCAGCTCTCGACGCTCCGGGCACGGGACGTCGAGCTGACGCGGGTCATCGCCGCCGGGAACGCCCGGCTCGCGGCGATCCAGGCCGGCGTGCGGACGATCCGCGCGGCCATCTCCACCACGCCTCGGAGCCGGAGCCGCCATCGCAGGTCCGTCGCCGGGCGCTCGGCGAGGCCTGGGCAGCGCTGAGCGTCGGGCTCCTGATCGTCCTCCTCGCCGTCGTCGTCTGGCTTCGCATCCTGCCGGCGGTCGTGGCGATCCCGGTGGTCCTCGGCGGCTACCTCGCGATCGAGGCGTTCTTCGACCGCTCGATCGGCATCCTGCCTGCTCAGGATCGCGATGTTCCTCGCGGTCATCAGCGCGATCATCCTGGTCGTGACCTTCATCCGCGAGATCGTGCTGCTCGGGCTCGTCCTGCTCGGATTGCTGCTCATCGCCGACAACCTCGGGGAGCTCAGGCGCCGCTCGGGCTGACGGTCGCTCGCGCGGGCGCCGCTCGGCGGTCCGGGCCGGTGTGATAATGGCCGCCCATCCAGACGTTCAGCGGTCGGCCGCGGCCGCGGCCGGTACGAGGTGGACCATGGGCATCAGCACGGCATCCGGCCCGATGACGAGCGAGGAGATCGTCCGGCTCAGCCGCGAGCACACGTTCTTCTCGTGGTCGGCCCAGGGCGCGATCGACCCGATCGCGATCGACCGGGCCGAGGGCGTCTACCTCTACACGCCCGAGGGCCAGCGGATCCTCGACTTCAACAGCCAGCTGATGTCGGTCAACATCGGCCACGGCGACCGGCGCGTCATCGACGCGATCACCGAGCAGGCCACGAAGCTCCAGTACGTCCAGCCGGCGTTCGCGACCGGAGCCGCGGGCGCGGCTCGGGGCGAAGCTCGCCGAGATCCTGCCGGGCGACCTCGACAAGGTCTTCCTGACGCTCGGCGGCGCCGAGGCGATCGAGAACGCGATCAAGCTGGCCCGGGCGTTCACCGGCCGCCACAAGATCCTCGCCCGCTACCGCTCGTACCACGGCGCGACGCTCGGGGCGATGACGCTGACCGGCGACCCGCGGCGCTGGGCGAACGAGCCGGCGCTCGGCGGCGTCGTCCGCTACCCGGACACCCACCGCTGGGGCGAGAAGGAGCCGCGGCCCGCGGCCGAGGCGCTCCAGGGCCTCGAGGACGTGATCCGCTACGAGGGCCCGCACACGATCGCGGCGGTCTTCCTCGAGACGATCGTCGGGACGAACGGCATCCTCATCCCGCCCGACGGCTACATCCAGGGCGTCCGCGAGATCTGCGACCGCCACGACATCCTCATGGTCGCCGACGAGGTGATGGCCGGCTTCGGCCGGACCGGCCGCTGGTTCGCGATCGACCACTGGGACACGGTCCCGGACCTGATGACGATGGCGAAGGGGCTCACCGAGCTCGTACCTGCCGCTCGGCGCGGTCGCGATGAACCACGAGATCGCCGACCACTTCGAGAAGGCCGTTCTACTACGGCGGCCTGACCTACTCGTCGCACGCGGTGAGCTGCGCCGCGGCGCATCGCCAACATCTCGGTCTACGAGGAGGACGGGCTGCTCGAGAACGCCGCGCCGGCTCGGCGCGGTCATGCGCCGCCACCACGCCGACCTCTACGCCCGGCACCCGTCGGTCGGGCGCCGTCCGGAACCTCGGCCTGTTCGGGATCCTCGACCTCGTCCGGTCGCGCGACCCGTTCACGCCGCTGACGCCGTTCAACGGGACGAGCGACGAGATGAAGGCGATCGGCAAGTTCCTCCGCGAGAACGGCCTGTACACGATGATCGCCAACAACTCGATCCACACGAACCCGCCGCTCTGCATCACCGAGGAGCAGCTCGGCGAGGGCTTCGCGATCATCGACCGCGCGCTCGACGATCGCCGACCAGGCGGTGAGGGGCTAGCCGATGGCGACCGCGGTCGCCGACCGGCCGCGTCCCACGTCGCTCCGATCCGGCCGATCGGCCGCGAGCCGCCGGCGCCAGGCCGGTCCTCGCTCGCCCTGCTCGTGACCCGCGATCCTCGTCCTCTGGGAGGCCGTCGAAGTTCCTCGGCGGGACGCCGTGGCGGGCACCCGGCGCGCTGCCCGGCACGCGCCGATCCTCTGGAACCCGCCGTTCCGCTGGGCCGTTCGCCAACGACCTGAACGCTGCCCCACGTCTGGAACATCCTGCTCGCCTACGCCCAGCCGTGGCAGCGCGGCGCCGACGCGAGTCGCTCGCCCAGAAGTTCGCTCGAGGCCGCGCTCTACACCTGGCGCTCGGCGGCGATCGGCATTCGTGTTCGGGGCGCTGCTCGGGACTGCGTCCTCGCGACGGTCTTCGTCCACTCGCGGCTGCTCGAGCGGGCGCTTCGTGCCGTACGTCGTCGCCAGCCAGACCGTCCCGATCATCGCGCTCGCGCCGATGATCGTCTTCGCCTTCGGGGCGAACGTCGACGTCGGTCGTGATCATCGCGACCTACCTGACGTTCTTCCCGGTGACGATCGCGATGATCCGCGGCCTGCGCTCGTTCGATCCGCGGGCGATGGAGCTGATGCGGTCGTACGCCGCGTCGCGCTCGCCAGATCTACTGGAAGCTGCGCCTGCCGGCGTCGCTGCCGTACCTGTTCACCGCGCTGAAGATCGCGGCGACCGCGGCGATCGTCAGGGCGATCATCGGCGAGGGCCCGGGCGGGATCGCCGACGGGCCTGGGCCGGCTGATCATCACGTTCAACCAGTACTACATCACCGGCCCCGAGAAGCTCTGGGCGGCGATCGGCGGCACCGGCCTGCTCGGCGATCGTCGTTCTTCGTCGCTCATCGTCGCGGCCGGCGGTTCGTCCTGCGCAGCCGGCCGGCCGCGGCAGTCTGACCGATCAGCCGAGTCGTCGCAGGAGCCCACGCCCGCATGACCGACCACGCGCCCGTCGTCCACCTCGCCGGCGTCGACAAGGTCTTCGCCCGCGGCGACCGAGCCGGTGACGACGGCGCTCGAGGGGATCGACCTCGACATCGCCCAGGGCGAGTTCGTCTCGCTGATCGGCCCGTCCGGCTGCGGCAAGTCGACGCTGCTGCGGATCATCGGCGACCTGACCGGCCCGACCGCGCGGCGAGGTCGTCGTCAACGGCAAGCCCGCCGAGCGCGCCCGCGCGCGACCGCGACTACGGGATGGTCTTCCAGGCGCCGGTCCTGTTCGACTGGCGGACCGTCGAGGACAACGTGAAGCTGCCGCTCGAGATCATGGGCGCGTCGGCCGAGCGCGCGATCGCAGCGCGCGCGCCGAGATGCTCGCAGCTCGTCGAGCTGCCGGCGACTTCGTCGAAGCACTACCCGTGGCAGCTCTCGGGCGGCATGCAGCAGCGCGTCGCGATCGCCCGGGCGCTGGCGTTCGAGCCGTCGATCCTGCTGATGGACGAGCCGTTCGGGGCGCTCGACGAGATGACCCGCGAGCGGATGAACCGGAGGTCCTCCGGATCTGGGAGCAGACCGGGACGACGGTCGTGTTCGTGACCCATTCGATCCCCGAGGCGGTGTTCCTCTCGTCGCGGGTCGTCGTGATGAGCGCCCGGCCGGGCCGGATCACGAACGTCATCGACGTCGACCTGCCGCGGCCGCGCGACGAGGACACCCGCGAGACCGCGCCGCTACTTCGAGCTCGGTGACCGCGGTCCGCGAGGCGCTCCGGCACCGTGGCGGCGGCGAGCCGCGGCGACGTGGCGCCGGCGTCGAGGCCGGGCGCGCGTCGGCGGAGCGGACGATCGCCGAGGGCGCGGTCGGGTGAGCGCGACCGCCTCGGGCTGACGTCGCGCCGCGGCGTGCCCGCGTCGAGCGGCCGGGCGCCGGAGCGGCGGCTGCGGCGCTGGCCAGTCGGCTCGTCTACGTGCCGGCGGTCGTCGTCTTCGTCGCGGCGATCGTCGCCTGGGAGGCTGGTCGTCGGCGCGGCGCAACCTCAGGCGTTCATCCTGCCCAGGCCGAGCGGCGATCGTCGCCGCGCTCCAGGAGAACTGGTCGCGGCGGCCGGTTCGCGACTGCTGCCGTCGGCGCAGGCGACGCTGCTCGAGGCCCTGCGGCGGGCTCGTGATCGGGACGATCGCCGGCGTCGCGGTCGCGTTCGTCGACTGCCCGCTGGCGTCACCGCGCGCGCGGCGCTCCTGCCGCTCGCCATCGCCGCCGGCGCGGTCCCGATCATCGCCGTTCGCGCCGCTCATGAACAACTGGTTCGGCGTCGCTCAGCCCGCTGTCGAAGATGATGATGGCGGCCGTCCTCGTGTTCTTCCCGGTGATGGTCAACGTGACCTCGCGGCCTCGTCCAGGTCGAGCCGGCGGCGCTCGAGCTGATGCGCTCCGTACGCCGCGGGCGAGTGGGCGGTGCTGCCGCAAGGTCCGCATCCCGAACGCCCTGCCGTTCTTCTTCACGGCCCTCAAGCTCGGGGCGACGCTCAGCCTCATCGGGGCGATCGTCGGCGAGTACTTCGGCGGCGTCGTCGCTCGTCCTCGGCCGGATCATCGTCCAGAGCGCGAGCGCACTGCGCTTCGACGTCACGTGGGCGGCGATCCTCCTCGGGCGCCACACCGGGATCGCGTTCTACCTCGTCGATCTCGGCCGTCGAGCGGCTCGTCATCCCGTGGCACGCGTCGCGTCAGCGATGCCGGCGTCTGCGTCGGACCGACGACGCGGTATCGTTCCGCTGGTCCCGAGCGCCGAGTCCATCCGGGATGGAGGAGGCCTCGCAGGGGTTCAAGGAGGGCGTCGTCATGCAGAGTGAGGTCCAGACCTCGCTCGTGGCCGGCGGTCCTGGCAGATCGTGCTGGCCGCCTGCACGAGCGGCGCCACGCCGTCACCGTCCGCATCGGCGCCGGCGCCGCGTCCGCGCCGGCGTCGGCCCCAGCGCGTTCGGCGCCCCGCGTCGGCCGCCGGCGTCGCCGGTCGGCCGCCGCGCCGGCGACCGGTCCGGCTCCAGCTCCAGTGGGCGCCGCAGGCTCAGTTCGCCGGCTACTTCGCGGCCGAGCAAGCAGGGCTACTTCGCGGCCGAGAACCTGACGGTCAGCATCGTTCCCGGCGGCCCGGACGTCATCCCGCAGGCCAGTCGGCTCCGCAGCCCGACGGCCCCGAGTTCACGATCAGCTGGGTGCCGAAGGTCCTCGAGGCCCGCGAGGAGCGGCTCGGACCTCGTCGACATCGCCCAGATCTTCCAGCGCTCCGGCACGCTGTCGGTGACCTGGAAGGACAACGCGCATCGACGACCCGTGCAAGTTCGCCGGCAAGAAGGTCGGCGTCTGGGACTTCGGCAACGAGTTCGAGGTCACCGCCGGCGCCGCTGACCTGCGGCCTGACCCCGGGCCTCGAGAACAACGGCGACCCGGCCAAGCAGTACCAGAAGGTCATCCAGGCCTTCGACATGACGCTGTTCCTCGTCGCGCGAGATCGACGCGGCCGAGGCGATGATCTACAACGAGTACGCTCAGGTCCTCGAGGCGCAGAACCCGGAGACCGGCGAGCTCTACAAGCCCGAGGACCTCAACATCATCAACTGGAACGACTACCGCGTCGCGATGCTCCAGGACGCGATCTTCGCCCGCAAGGCATGAGCAATACGTAACC